>Ga0209400_1001837_pt1 | contig 16596 bp, 6 predicted proteins | sample M_130807_EF_Meta_FD_187313 | JGI IMG/M metagenome (GOLD analysis project Ga0209400, IMG submission 187313) | Freshwater microbial communities from Lake Montjoie, Canada to study carbon cycling - M_130807_EF_MetaG (SPAdes) (version 2) | ecosystem: Environmental > Aquatic > Freshwater > Lake... | reverse complement strand
GAGCAGTAGCGGTGATAGCGCTTGACCCGACTGGATCTTCTCGCGGTCTTTTTCCACGTGCGAGTTGCTTACACCCAAGAGTGACAATCTTGAAGCTCGGAAGATGTCTTTCGCTTTGAAGTGGCGCAGCTTCGCTCTATGCAGAGCCCTAGCCACGGTGGCCGCTTTCTTGGGTGGCCAGATCAACGTCAGGTAGGACTCCGCTGCAGGGTAGTCGTGCTCCTCGGGCGAATCGAGCCAGATGGGTGTTGCGGGTTTCTCTGCCATGTTGGTCCCCTCGAGCGCGCGGCTGCAAAGAGACTAATCAAGCCAACTGGGCCCTGCAATCCCGAAAGATTGATTAATTGAGCCTCGTTGGCTGAAAAGCCGATCGATCGAAAAACGGATCCAGCCCGACGCATTCGCGCAGGATGTAGACCAAAAGTGAACCTAAGGCCTGACGCGCGCCGGTCGAATTCGACTTAACTTGTTGATTATTTGTGGTGGGCGGTACTGGGATCGAACCAGTGACCCCTGCCGTGTGAAGATAATTTAAACTTTCACTTCGTTATATAAAACAGTGACTTACATCATAAAAAAGTTGGCTGTAGTACGGTTGTAGTACATTAAAAATCTTCAAACCATTGTTTTTATGGCGCTTTATAAAGCTTAACCGTAAAGGCAGGCTCTGGCGCGGAGGAGGGCCTCGACAGCATGCGTTGCTTCAGGGGCTGACGGCGGCATTGCGCGCCTTGGTTAAGGCCGCTTGCGCTTTCTGAACCTTCTGGCGCTGGCGCTCGCTTTTTAGCGCTTGGTCGGCAGTAGCCACCCGTTGCTGAAGCGATGCGACGCGTTGCTGCTCTGGTGTCTTGGGCCGGATTGGTTTGATGACTTCGCTGATCTTCATCCAGTATTTAGCAGCGGCGTCGGGCAACTGCCGTCGGGTTACCCGACGCCATATGTTCAGAGTGTCATTGCCTTGGCACCGGGTAGTTAACAATGCAGTTCTTGCCATACAGCGCCTCCAACTGGAGCTTGGCGCTGTAGGCATCGGCGGCATGTCCAGATTTCGATTATGACCGAAGGCATTCCGTGGCCGGTTTCTCACGGAGCGTTCATCTTGGCCTCAGGTGCCATCGGCTGGGGAACATTCGTCGCGCTCAAGTACTTTGAGGTCTGCCGCGCGCAACACAGCGACCATCTGCTCTTCCGTAAATCGACCCCTCCTCATGGTCTCCTCTCCGATCGGGGACCATTTTCCTAGGAATCCATGTCTCGGAGAAATCGGGCAGGGCACGCTACCTTTTTGGATTTACCGCACAGAACCCGTCTACCCGGTCCCCTCGGATTGAAAATGCCTACCCGTGATGGGAAAGCTCCCTGCACCTGGACCTAGGGGCTGGGGTTTTTCACCCCGCTCAGGCTTACAAGGCCGGCCTTAAGTTTATTGATGGTCGGACGCAGGCCCCGGACACACTCCTTGCCCACGCAAGATGATTTGGCGAAATCAGGCTTGTCCGTGCCGCCGATGGCGCTGCCGCCCCCAGTGGCAGACAAGCTGCTGCCGCTTCCAGCCGCACTCACTCTGGCCGCCACAGATGCCACGCTTGCAGCGCTGCTTCCGGCCGTGGACGCGTCCCCTCCATCCCCGCCGCCTGGCTTCGCTGCGGATGCCGTACGCGCGCCGTTGCTCCCGGTCGTAGATGTGTCGTCTTCGCCTTCATCGGACTTCTTGGCTGCGGATGCCGTACGCGAGCCACCACTCCCACTGGTACCTGTGTCGCCTCCACCGTCATCGGCACCGTTCGCTACGAGTGCGGTGAATGCGGCAGCACCCATCCCGCGCCCAGCACTCATGCCGGGCGGGAGCGCAGCCATAATGGAGAGGAATTGTGTCCCGGGATCCTGGCTGCCAGAGGCGGCGGCTTCGTCGATGGTCAGCGTTCCGTCGCTGAAGGCGATCGCGTAGTTGTCGCTTGAAATCCCGCCTGGCGTAATGACATAGGAGCCCACGCTCACGGCGCCCTGACTGGTGCCAGAGTAAGCCAGCGTCCCGGAGAGCGCAGCTGCAGATTCGCCGTTGACAAATCCGCTGTAGGTCACACCAGCGCCTCCCAAATACGCCAACGCATCGAATGTCTTGCTCGCATTGCTGGCAGTGACCGTTAGCGTCTTGGGAAGGATGGTGAAACTCATGGCTGTCGAATACCCAGTGCTGGCGAGCACATAGCCCGTATCGCTGAGGCTGATGCCGCCAAAGTAGGTAAGGCCGTACGTACCCGCGCCATCTGTGGATGACAAGGTGCCTGACCCGTAGGCGCTGCCGGCCTTGGTGATCGTGTAACTCGCGGTTCCGCTCGCGCCGACGGCTGTAGGCAAGTACGAGGTCCCCGACCCGGTCGCCGACTCGTAGAACAAATAGTCAATGACAGAGGCAGACCCATAGGTGCTGGTCTGCCCAGTGAGCGGCAGAAGGTACAGGGTGGTCACGGCCGAGCCCCCTACGTAGCTGACACAGCTGCCAAAGCTGCACAGGATAGGGAATCCATGGTTGACATTCACGGCGCCGTAACCCCACCCGGAGGCCATGGTGAACGAGCCCGCGGTGTTGCCAAAACCGCTCGAGAAACTCGAAGCCGACCTCATCTGCGCACTCGTCAGCGCAGTCACCCCAGACGTCGCTGCGGTGGTGTCACCGACGCCGCCAGTGGTTTGAGAGAGCAATGGATTGTTCGTGCTGTTCCAGTAGTTGTCGCTAAAGGCGCGGTCGCTACCTTGCCCAATCAAACCACCCAAGTACGCTCCCGTCCCCGTTTGCGATACGGTTCCGGACGCATAGTTGTTACTTATGACATCCGAGGTTCCGACGCCAGGCAAGTAACAGATCAGGCCACCAGCACAGCTATTCGGTGCCGTGGTCGTCACATTGCCCGTCGCATAGCTATTGGTCACGGTTGTACCAACTTGGGCGGTCCCGATGAGCCCGCCGGGCCCGGATAGCGCGGAGACATTCCCGGTCGCAAAACTCGAGGTGACCGATCCACCGTACAGGTAGCCGACAAGGCCAGCGACGTTGGTAGAGTGGCCCTCGACAGCGCCGGTTGCGTACGATCGCGTGACATTCAATCCGCCACCAAACCCGACAAGCCCGCCGACGAAATCACTAGCGCCCTCGACAGCGCCGGTTGCATACGAATCCGAGATCGTCGACCCGTTAGCTAGACCGACGAGCCCGCCGATGGAGTTACCAGTGGCTTCGACAGCACTGGTTGCGTGCGAATCCGTGAAGGTCGATATTTGACCGTTACCGACAAGCCCGCCGACTTGACTAGCACCACTTACATGGCCAGTTGCGTAACTTCTCGTGAAGGTAGCGCCATTTGCGCCGGTGCCGACAAGCCCGCCGACTTGGCTGTTGCCGGTCACATCGCCGGTTGCGTAAGAGTCCGTGTAGGTCGACGAGTCACCGAGACCAACAAGCCCTCCGCCATGGGTATCGCCGCTCAGTTGGCCTGTCACATTCCCGGTTGCATAACTCCTCGTGAAGGAAGCGCCATGTTGACCGGTACCCACAAGCCCGCCGACGAACTGACCGGTGGACTCAACAGCGCCAGTTGCGTACGAATCCGTGAAGGTCGAATAGTCACCGACACCGGCAAGTCCGCCGACGTGGGCATTACCGGCCACATCGCCGGATGCGTAACTCGTCATGAAGGTCGACGAGCTACCGTTACCAACAAGCCCGCCCACGAAGATACCAGTGGCCTCGACAGCGCCAGTTGCGTAAGAACCAGTGTAGGTTGACGAGCTACCGTTACCGACAAGCCCGCCGACTTGACTAGCACCACTTACATGGCCAATTGCGTAACTTCTCGTGTAGACAGCGGATGGACCGTGACCAGTACCGACTAGCCCTCCGACTTGGCTACCGCCACTCACATCGCCAGTTGCGTAAGAATCCGTGAAGGTCGAGTAGTCACCGTTTCCGACAAGCCCGCCGGCGAAGGCATCGCCGATCATTGCGCCGGTCACATTGCCGGTGGCGTGACTCCTCGTGAAGGTCGACGAGGAACCGTTTCCGACAAGCCCGCCCACGAAGATACCAGTGCCCACGACATCGCCGGTTGCGTAAGAATCCGTGAAGGCCGAGCTATTGGAACCGTTACCGACGAGCCCGCCGACGTTGTTTACACCCGTCACTAGCCCCGTTGCGTGACTCCTCGTGACGGTACTTGCAGAACTCTCACCGACAAGCCCGCCGACTTGGCTACTGCCGGTCACATTGCCGGTCGCGTATGAATCCGTGAAGGTCGCACCACCCCCACCCGAACCAACGAGCCCGCCGATCCCATCTCCCGAGCCCACGACATTGCCGGTGGCATAGGACGTCGTGATGCTTACCGGTGAACCGATGAACCCAACCAGCCCGCCGACTGAGCTCACCCCCTCGACCCGACCTGTTGCGTAACTGTCCGAGAGACCTCTAATGAAATAGCCGTAGCCAACCAAACCACCGACGCTACTTCCGGAGCCCACGACATTGCCGGTGGCATACGAATTGGTGATGGTGGCCAAATCAGCGCCACCCGTAAGGCCACCGACGCTGCTTCCACCCGTCACTAGCCCTCTCGCGTAACTGCCAACAATCGCGCCTTCCCGGGAGCGACCGCTAAGCCCGCCCACCCAAGTGACACCAGTCACACCGCCAGTTGCGTAGCTGTTTGTAAGTGTTGCCCCCCCCCCGTCACCTACAAGCCCACCCACGTAATCATGGCCACTGACCGTGCCGGTCGCGTAACTGTCCGAGAGACCTCTAATGAAATAGCCGTAGCCAACCAAACCACCGACGCTACTTCCGGTGCTTACGACATTGCCGGTGGCATATGAGTTTGTGAAAGTGGCCAAGTCAGCCCCCCCCGCAAGCCCGCCGACGCTGTCTACACCCGTCACTAGCCCCGTTGCGTAACTGCCAATGAAAGTACCTTCCCGGGCGCGACCGCTGAGCCCGCCCACCCAATTGACGCCAGTCACGGCGCCAGCCGAATAGCTGTTTAGGATCGTAGCGTTGCCGTTACCGACCACCCCCCCGACATAGGAAAAAGCCGAGGTAATCCCTGCCGAATAACTCAAACCCAGGTTTCGAATCACCCCGCCGGCCTGCGCAAAAAATCCACAATTGTCAGCAGAGCACGTCAGCGTTGTCGCGCTGACAGTGTGGCCCAGGCCATCAAAGACCCCGGATTGGGTGGAGCCACCGCCGAGCGGGGAGAGTGCACCGCTAACAGATAAATCGGCCCCTAAGGCGTATTTCGCATTCAACGCTGTAATGCCGTTCAAGCCCGCGGTCGTCGTCACGACGTTGTATTTGCTGCTGCTGATCGTGAGCACGGGCGACACAGACGACGCGAGCAAGCGTGTCGCGTCTGTCGCGCTCAGGTTGATGCTGCCGTTGAAACCGTTGCTGTTCGGCCCGCCCGTGGGGGAAGAGGCCATGCCCATCAGCAACGCGCCGCCCGCGGTAAATCCTGCAACGGCCGAAGAACTCGGATTGAGCACCAGAGCGCCGCTGCCGCTGACGGTCAAGGAGCCAGTCTTGGTCGAGCTGCCTACATTGATGTTGAAGCCCGAATTGAGCGTCAGCGTGTTGGTACTCCAACTGACCGCATCGTAGATATTGATGTTGCCTAGTGTGCTCGTGGTGCTGGTGTTGCCGAACTTGGCAGTGCCCGTGTCTGTCCCGGTGCCGGCCTGCAGGGTGACATTGCCGCTAGAAAGCAAACTCGTTAAAGCGGTGCCGGTGATGTTCCCGGTACTCGACACCTCAAAATCGTTCGGGTCGATCAGGTACTGACCCGCATTGCCACTGAGCGACCGGGTGCTGACCGCAGCCGAATCGGCGATATCGACCCTCGTGCCGCTGGTTTCGATGAATCCGCCCTTGCCACCCCTGTCGCCCCCGCGAGCGTTAATGGCACCGGCCACGCGGGTTGAACTGGCCGTGTTCGCCAGATCGGCAATGATCTCGATAGTGCCGCCGTCACCCACGCCGCTCTGGGCGGCGTCTGCGGTGATGGTGCTGCCAGCAGCGAGTTCGATCCGGTCGCTCGCCGCCAAACGGACGCTGCCACCTGCCTGGCCGCCCGATGCATCGATCGAAGACCCGGCACCGAGGGTGATGTCCTTTGCCGAGATCGCAACATCGCCACCGCGACCTGTCGCGGAACTGGCGCTGATAGACCCCGACTGCGAGACCGAGCCGGCCGTCAGGCGGACCTTGCCGCCAACGTTCTGGATGCTGTCGGCGGCGATGCTGCCTTCGTTGCGGATGGTCGAGCCCAGCAGCTTGAACGCGTCGGTCGCCGAGATCAGGACCTGGCCACCACCAACCTGGATCAGGTGCTTGTTGACGATCAGCGCATCCACCACCGAGGCATCGACAGAGACGTCCGCCAAGCGGTTGCCGGCGAAGCTCAGCGTGACCTTCTTGCCGGCAGCCAGCGCGACTGTGTTCGCCTCGCTCAACATTGCGACGATGACGCCGCTGTTCTGCACCGATGGTGCCATCAGGGCGATGTAGCTGTCGAGATTGTTACCCTCGATGCGCCCCTCGTTGACGATGCTGCTGCTGCTGCTGCCGCCCAGGAAGGACTGCACGCTGTCGCCGTCCATGAACCGTTGCCGGTCGGGGCTCATCGTCGTGGCGACAAGCCCGCCGACGTTCACCACCGCGTCCTTGCCGAACAGGATGCCGTTACCGTTGACGATGATCACCTGGCCGTTGGCGTTGATGGCGCCGTCGATGATCGACCGGGTCACGCTGTTGACCTGGTTCAGCGTGACCGCACTCGGCCCCGGCTGGTTGAAGTTGACCGAGGCCCTCGACCCGATGTCGAAGCTGTCCCACACGATCGCGGCGCGCTGCGAAGCCTGGTTGACGTCGACCCTTCTTTCGCCCGTGACGATCGCTGCGCTGCCACCGACCACCTGGCCACCACTCGGCAAGGTGTTTGCAGCCGGTGGGGCCGCGATACACGCGCCTGGAGCCACCCAAGAAGCCAACGCGAACGCAGAGGTGTAAAAAACTGCCCTGCTCTTGGGATAACGGGGTTCGAAAGACATGAAGGCTCAACCGTTTGCGGAAAGAGCCTCAGGTTAAAAGCCCGAACACCTGCAAGGAATCCCCCTTTCAGGGGAACACCACCCGGGGCCGCCAAACATCCGAACAACATCGAGCGCAACGTGGCAAACGAGCTGCTAAAGAGGAGCGAACAACCACCCTCGCCGGACCAGCCGTCGACATCGGCCGCCTACCGCGCGTCGTCATCCGAGAATTGGACGTGGAACCTTAACCTCGGGCTTTGGCTGCCACCACCCCCGGAGCAACCCCCTTTATTAAAGGGTTGTAGCCAGCCTGCTCACGTGCTGCAAACCGGACAAGCGCTAATGATTAGGCAATTCTTGATGTAATAAACCCAGCTGGCGAGTCTAATTTAATGGTGATGTTTAATTAACCCAGCTTAAAGACCAACCGCATAATTCACCATTAGCGACGTCGTGGACTTGCCTTGAAAAGGCTCCTCCCGGTACACGCCTGTAACGTTTAGGCGCTGGTTCCGCCCGATGTCGTAGAAGGCTCCCAAGGCTCCAGAGGCTCGATTCTTTACCGGATTTGCATTAAAGTTGATGACACTTAGCTCGGCGATACCATCAGCCGAATAAGATCCACTGGCGACGTTGACATCAAATTCCAAATCACCCCTCGCAAATACCATCGCTCCTGGGGCTATCGCAAATGAAACGCCAACACCGACCAAGGCGGTTGTCGCATTGGTGCTCAAAGCGCGATAATTTAGCGGCGCGGTGACTGTAGAGCTTGATTCTTCCGTGTAACGACCCAAATTGTGTTGGGAATAACGAATGCCCGCGTAGGGGGAAGCGATAAACTTTGGGGCCACTCTAAACCCATAACCGGCCGTTAGTTGCGAACCCTGACTTCGAAGTTCCGAAGAACCATGGCCGGGCTCAGATCCGTCGACCACACGACGTGTCACACCTGCCTTCTTGTCTTCATACGCTGCAGATACCTTAACTTCTAAACCCGTTCCATCTGGCCGCTCGTTCCAGACACCGAAAACTCCCACGAGCGGCGAGACGTTTCCCAAATTCACAACGCTTCCCGCGTTATTGATAGAAAGACTGCTTTTGGCATAGGCGCCCACACGATAGTCGGGCCTAGGGCGGTAGGCCAGAGCCAATAACGCACTATTGTCATTCAAACCGTTAGCATCACCGACATAAGTAGTTCGCTCACCTACAGATACGCAAAGATTGTTTTTGTCAAAAACCGCACAGTCATTAGATAAGCTAGCGGATAGAACAGAGTTTTGGAGTGTAAATATATTTCTAAGGGACGACGCTGAAACTCGCAGAGACTTTTGCGTGTCTTCAGCCGAAGGGCCGTTATACAAAACATCTAGATAAACATTGCGTGTATCGAAGCCCGTCGTGTAGGTGAAACTGTTAGACAAATTACTCGCATCAATCGCTAGGGATATACCACCAAAAGATCCCGTTGTTGCGCGTATCAAAGTGTAGCGTCGGGCTACATAAGGGCTACCGTTTGTGTTGAATATTGATAGGCCACCATTCAACACGCCCAAAACTCCACCGTCTGTTACATCGATGGTTTGGTCGAAGTTCATCTTCAACGTACCAGTGGAAGACTGACTTAAATTCTTCAGCGACACCACGCCACTCGGGGAATTGATAATACTAAATGTGCCCGAATTATTAAGTAGGCTAGAGGATGCGACAGAGCCGGCGTTGATCAAGGCGAGGGTTGAGCCATCATCAATTGTCGTAGCAAGCGTGTAGGTGTTAGCCCCTGCGAGTTCAAGAGTTCCACCACCCGTAACCACAACATCTCCAGCACCAGAAATCGTGCCGGTGAGAGTTGTTCTGGTGCCCGGAGAAATATTAAAAGTAGGATCGCCTGTCACACGGATATTGTTGCCAATGGTCATATCGGCCGTGGTGCTGATCGTCGCCGATACAGAATTCGAACCGACCAACTCCAACACCCCCCCGCCCAGGGCGGAAGCGGCACTTATAATCAAATTAGCACCAGCATCAACCTCTGTGATTCCAGTGTGTGAATTCATGCCAGATAAGGTTAGCTCGCCTGAGACTAACTTGATCCCACCGCCGACGCCACTGATTGAACCACTGTAGGTTCCCGAGCCGTTGGTAAGCGTTAAGGTGTTTGACCCCAATATCGTTGCGCCTGACCCGTTCATAGTCGTGACTGACGAGCCAGTGGAGGCTGATATGTCAAATGTTCCGTTGTTCGCCAAGGCACTTGAAAATAAAATCGAGCCGGTGGTTAATTTGAGAGTCGCTCCAGATGCAATAGTGGTCGCGCCCGTGTAAGTATTGGCGCCCGCTAGCGTCTTAATGCCACCGGCTAAAGAAAGACCACCCGTGCCACTTAAGACGCCACTATAAATGGTATCTGAAGGACTTGTGAGCGTAAGTAGCTTGGACCCCAACAACGTATTCCCAGAACATGTCAGATCAACCAAAGAGGTCCCGGACGTTGCCCCAGATAGGTCAAACGTGCCATCATTACAGACCCCACTGGAGGCAGCAATCGAACCCGTTAATTTAAGAGTCGCCCCAGATGCAATAGTGGTCGCCCCGGTATAAGTATTGACACCCGCAAGGGTTTTAATACCGCCAGCGAAAATAATTCCGCCCGTTCCACTCAATACACCGTCATAAGTTGTATCTCGAGGGTTGGTTAATGTTAGGACCTTGCCCCCCAACAAAGTGTTACCAGAACACGTCAGGTCAATTAGCGAAGTCCCCGAAGTGGTTTGTGATATGTCAAATATTCCGCCATCGCAGACTCCAATCGAGCTAGCGATAGAACCACTCCCCGAGAGCGCCAGTGTAACGCCCGACTCCACCGTTGTTGGGCCGGTATAGGTATTAACACCGGTCAGCGTGACTACGTTGCCGGACCCACCAGCTGCTGAATCTGTAAAAGTAATGCCCCCGGCAGCCCCCGGAGTTGCGTCTGAAATAACTCCGGAAAAGGTTGGGTTGAAGCCGAAGGCATCAATTGTTCCGGTAGACGTAATGGTAATATCATTCGGGACTGTGGAGTTACCCGAAGACTTCAACGTTCCGCCGTCAAAATTTGGGTTGACGGCTGCGTTCATCAAATCCGCTGTTGTGGCGTTTCCTTCAATGCTCGTCGCATCTGGGTTTGTACCACTTGTTGAGGAGTAGTTACCAACGGTAAAGTTATCATATTCGAACGACCCCCCGGTCAGTTCAACGTAGCTAAATCGGGCGCCTGGTGTGGTTTCGTAAAAGTTCACAAATGCGTAGGGCTCGTTCCCGTTTGCAGCTTGTTGACTGGGATACTCCGCTCCCAACAATCGCCAGTTTGGGTTTCCATAGTAAAGATTGCTTGGCGATGCAGAACCGATAATGTCAGTAAGGGATCTTACGTTGAATACAATCAACTCCTCAACCTTAGTGCTGTCCCTGTAAATTCTAATTGTATTGCTGGAATCCAATGCGGAAACCCAAAGGCCAAAATAATTGACTGGCGTGGTTAAGTTTAGGGAAGCCGCGTCACGGGGAAAAGCTCCCGTTGCATAGGCGCCGCCGTATATAAAACCTCCATAACCCAGGACTTGACTATTAATAACGGTCAAAGAAATGGTCCCACTCAAACCAGAAACCAAATCGTATGATCGCACCGGAGTTGAAAAATTTGAGGTAAATGTCGCGGCTGATTCGCGATTATCGAAAGTTTCCTTGCCCACGCTGAAAAATACAGATTTTGTATCTTGTACCCCCGGGGCCTCCACGGTCGCGACTATCCCCTCCGCACAGGAGGGTCTCGGCAATGAAATTATTAATCCAAGCAGAAGCTTAAATCTCTGATTCTTGAATTGAAGGTAAATTTGGGCAAAATAAAATGCCGATCTACAAAGAACAGCCCTAGGTTGGGGGCGCTTGGACTCGGTTGGCATGGATGCGTTGGTTGTTTATAGGGATGGATTGTAGATTAAGGACCTTCCCCTAAGCCCAAAATCCCCCTTTCGGGGGATCCCTTCGGGGGCCTGTCGACCGTAAAGGGAGATCCACACGGGCTGAATCAACATCCCATCTGTCGGGTCGACTCCCCCGTTCGGGGGCTTTTGCACAAAGCCACAACGAAGCACGATCGCAGCCCAGCTGTGTTGACTCATCCTTTTGTCGGCTGCCAACCATTAGCAGTCTTGAGTTTCCGGCTCAGGCCCCGCTGGTATTTCAGGGCCGATACCCCATAACGACGAGACGCCTGATGCCCGACCGAATCATGTTCAACATGTCTAGAGCAGCACTAACCATGTGTGTGATGTACTCCGGCGTGGCTCTGTCCGAGCCGCCTGATGCAGGGGCGCAGCAGCAGCAGTTGCAGCGCGAACTCCAGCGTCTGAAGCCGGAGTTCGTCCCAGCACCTCCTCCGGCCCGCGAGTCAGCCCCCTCAGTGCCAACCGACGATGGCCCCACCCTGATGGTCACGGGTTTCGTGCTTCAAGGCATCACGCTGATACCCAAGGACAAGGCCGACGAGGCCCTGCAGCCCTTTACCAACAGGGTCCTGACCTTCCGGCAACTCGAGGAGGCTGCCACCAGTGTTGCCGCGCTGTACGCGAGCTTCGGCCGGTCGGCACGCGCTGTTATCCCCGAGCAGGACGTCAGCGAGGGCATCGTTCGGATCGACATCATCGAGGCCAAGGCCGGCGACATCATCGTCGACACACTGAACGGGAAGTCGTCACGGGTGTCGGGCGCGGTCATCGAACGCTTCATCCGTCGCAACAATCCCAAGGGCGAGCCGCTGAGTCTGTCAGGGCTCGACCGCAGCATCGCGCTGATCAACGAACTCCCCGGAATGGTGGTTAGCGGCGTTCTCGAGGCCGGAGACGAGGCCCAGGAAACGGATGTGCGATTGCGCTCGGCCTCTACGAGTCTTATGACCGGAAACCTGGCCGTGTCCAATGCCGGTTCCGCGAGCACCGGCCACATGCAGACCTTCGCAAACCTCGCGGTTAACAGTGCTCTGGGGTTCGGAGAGCAGTTGGTGCTTGATCTGATCGATTCGCGCGGTTTGCTTTACGGTTCGGCGCGTTTTGAGATGCCGGTGGGTTACTCGGGCTGGCGAACCGGGCTCGTTTTGAGCCGGCTCGATTACGAGACGTTGCGGGGGTTCGGTTCGACCATCGCTACAGGCGACGCGACGGTGGTCGGCGTGCAGAGCAACTTTGCACTGGAGAGGTCGGTGTCCTCGGCAAAGACCCTCGGCTTCAGCTTTGAGAAGAAGAACTACCAGAGCGCTGTATCCGGCACCGTGTTCACTGACAGCGAGATCTACAACCTCAGCGCGTCGCTGAGCGGACTGAACCGGCGCCCGAATCTGTTGTTCAAATGGAACGTAACCGCCTCGGTCGGAGACCTGAGACTCCTCAACGACAATCAGGCCACCCTCGACGCGAGCGGCGCATCGACGGCGGGCACGTTCGGCAAAGCCACGTTCAGCGCAGTCGCGTCGATGCCCGTCAGACTCATCGATGACCGAACCGCGCTTACGGCATCCGTGTACGGACAGCTCGCCAGCAAGAATCTCAACAGCGCCGAGCAGTTCTACCTCGGTGGCCCGTACGCAATCCGCGCCTACCCGGTCGCGCAGGGCGCCGGCTCCCAAGGGGTGATCGCCAGTCTCAACCTGTCCCGCCAGTTTGGCCAGTCGCTGAACGTCGGGCTCTTTGCCGATGCCGGGGTGATTCAGCAGTACGTCTCGACCTGGGGGACACCGTCCGACCCAGACGCCTGGAAGGGCCTCACCAGAGCCGCAAACGTCTACGAACTCTACTCAGGCGGCATCACTGCGGCATACGCGTACAGGGGCTTGCAGCTCGACGCCACCTTTGCCCACCGCATCGGCGACAACCCGCTGTATAACGCGGCCGGCAAGCAACTCAACGTAGACAACCGCTACCTAAGAGACCAGGCCTGGGTGAGGGCAACCCTGAGCTTCTAGAGGGGCCTCGCGCTCGCGGGCAGGACCCGGTTGTGGGTTGGCAGAGTCACCCGGAACTTCGCACCGCTGCCCGGCACGCTGTCACAGTGGATATTGCCGCCATAGCGCTGGGCAATGTGGTGGATGACCCAAAGCCCCAGACCCATGCTGCCGTCGCCTGCGGGCTCCTTCAACCCGAAAAGATTGGCGGTGAGCGCCGGGGCGATGCCCGGACCGTTGTCCTCGACCACCACTTCGACGGTGCGCCCCTGCGCGCGAGACGAGATCGTGATGGTTCGATCGCGCTGGTTGCTGCGCCCGAATGCGGCATTGGCATTGTTGAGAAGATTCAAAATCAGAAGCCCGAAATGCGATGCCGATATGACCACGTCATCCACGCCCCCAAGGTTGAGCTGAAACTGTACGCCCGCCCATTGCGGGTCCAGCCTAAGCGCAGCAACCAGATTCTCGATCTCCGCATCCGGCGAGACGCCCTCGGCGCCTATCGGCCCCAGAAAAAAGCGCTCTACCGACTCCGCGACCGAGGTGAGACGCTCGACGCCACCAGAGATCCGGTTCACGAGGTTGAGCAGGCCACCTGTGTCCGCAGGCTTCTGTTTGAGGTTCATCGCCAACAGGTCCGCGTTGATCCGCAAGCTCGCTATGGGCTGCCGGATCTCGTGGGTCAGCGTCGCCGCCAGCGCCCCGACCGAAGACACCTTGTTGCTGAGCAGCAGGGCCCCGCTCAGAGAATCTCTTTGGTCCAAGAGTGGCTGGATCTCTTCTATGTACTTCTTACGGGCAGTTCTTTCCGCTGCAAATCGCTCCAAAAGATAGGCCAGGGTCGCGATGTACATCAGCAAGGTCGTTGCCTCCCGCACCAAGCGGTAACGGATCAAGCTGCTCTGTTGCCGCAAACCCGGGTCGGAACCCGGCGACCAGTCCATGGCGGCGGTGGCCAACAGAGCGACCGTAATCAGCAATGATATGACCGCAAACAGATAGCAGATGCGAATCGGGAAAGACTCTTGCTGCCTGCTCAGCAACCTGACTTCGTAGACCGTCCAGCCGAGTAATAGAACAAGGCACAAAGCCGAGAGGGGAAGCGCAATCGCGGGGGGCGCGAGGAATATGGCCGCAGAGACCATGAATCCGGCAACGATTGTCAGCCTGAGGAACCACCAAGGGAGCCTTTCCAAGCTCGCCCGCATGTCCCTGAAACTGGCCGCCGTCAGGGCGAAAGACCAGAGGTAGAAGATGTTTGCCAGTGGGAACGGTGCATCGGTCCGCGTCCTGTGGCCGCCGACCGTCCAAATCGCCATGGCGCCAACATGCAGGGCGAGGGCCAGAAACAGACTACGCCGACCCGAGATATCAGTGGGCTTGCCAAGGCCGCGGTAAAGGTAGTCGTTGTATCCGAGGAAAAAGGCCCAGATGCCGATGTAAAGGACAACAACGAACCCGAAGATCTCTGGTGACCCGCTCGACATGAGACCTTCCTCTCAATAAAGACTGCTCGGCAGCCTGGGCAAGACGCTCAGCTCGCGGTCTCGATAAGTTCGGCAAGCGAGCGGCACTCGCACTTGCGCATCACTTCTTGCTTGTACTGCTTCACGGTCTCGATCGAGATCCCGAGTTGCTTCACAAGCTCCTGGTTACTCAGCCCCTTGACCAGAAGGTGGAAGACCTCCCGCTCCCGCGGGGACAACCCGCTCAGCAAGGCGGCGAGCCGCTCAGCCCTCCTCAGCTTGACGGTGTTCTCAGAGTCCACGGCCAGAGCCTTGGTGACCGCGGAAACGAGCTGCTCGGCGCGGAAGGGCTTCAGGAGGAAATCGATGGCGCCGTTGCGCATCCCCTCGACGATCTCTTGCCTAGAACTTTCGCCCGAAATGAAAATGATCGGAAGCGCGCGCGAGGTCGTCGGGAGGCGGGTCTGCATCTCGACGCCGCTGATGCCCGGCATCCGCACATCAGACACGATCACTGCCGGATCAGCAGTAATGCTGACACCTGCAAAGTGCTCGGCGCTGGGGAAGCATTGCACTGTGAAGCCCGAGAACCGAAGCAGTTCAGCGAGATCGTCACGCAGGTGAGCATCGTCCTCGATGAGAAAGACGTGACCGGGGGTGGCGGCTGTCACGGCGGGCATGTCCGGGGCGGGGGAAGTAGAAAAGCAATATATCCCCTCCCCAGACCACCAACGAATCCCCCTCTCGGGGGATGTCCGGGAGTTGATCCCGCTCAGTCTTCTGCCCTGGTCCCAATTACGCACGGTGTTTACCGAAACGCCCAACCACGGCGAGAATTCGGTTTGGGTCATGTTAAGCGACTTTCTCAGGCGGCGTGCTTCTGGGCCGTGGGGAGATGACGGGCTGGATTGTCTGTTCTTTTGCCGGGCATAAGTGATGGCGCTTAGGACGATGAACTCGACGCTACCTCAGAACGGCTTGGTCGCCAACGTACCGTTTGATTCCATGGGGCGGGGTAAAGCCCGCGGCCGTAAGGACGGGCGTAGCTTCAAGTTGGTCGAGCACCTGCGCTGAGGCACTTTTGAGGGGCCTGCAGGCCGCTTGTGACCTAACCTATTGATTTTATGGTGGGCGGTACTGGGATCGAACCAGTGACCCCTGCCGTGTGAAGGCAGTGCTCTACCGCTGAGCTAACCGCCCGGAAGAGAGCGCGGATTCTATGCGCAGCCTCGCTACAGGTCAATTTCCCCTGCGAATTAGGGCATTTGAGATGTCCATGGTGACTGTCTCTCATGCAGCCGTCACGCGGTGTAACTTGTGCACTTGTCGGGTGTCCATGTGACTACAAGAAACGGGGTAGACCCGGTCGTAAGTTTGGAGGAGGGCGTAGCGGCAGTTGCCGCTTTGAGGCCCCCTGGTGTCAGAGCTCTTAGTTCGACGTGAAATCTTCGCCAAGCCACGTTTGCCGGTGGTCGACGTCCTGCGTGTGCTGGCCGCGAATTTGATCGTTCTTCATCACTTCGTCGCTTATGGGCCTCTTGCCCGGGCGCTCGAGGCGCGTTTGCCCCAATTGGTCACTTGGCTTTTCGAATACGGCCGAATGGCGGTTTACGTGTTTCTGGTGGTGGCCGGCTTCATGTCGGCGCGTGCCTTTGTCGAATGGTCCGGTAGCCCCGTGGTACCAGCGTTACGCCTTATCTGGCGGCGGTACCTGCGGTTGGTTCTGCCCTTGTCGGCCGCGCTGCTGCTGGCTATTGCAGCCGCAGCGTTGGCGCGGCATTGGTCCGCAGAAGACTTCATTCCCCGCCCGCCTAACCTGGCTCAGTTTCTGGCCCATATCGCGCTGCTTCAAGGGGTGCTTGGTGTCGATTCGCTGGTAACTGGCGTCTGGTACGTTGCAATCGAACTGCAACTCTTCGCGCTGATGCTGTTGCTGCTTAAAGTTCAAACTGGGCTGCCGCGGCGCAGTCTCCCGGTGTTCCTGATCACCTTGGCGATGCTAGCCAGCTGGATCTGGTTTGGCCGAAGGCCGGAGCTCGACAACTGGGCGGTGTATTTCTTTGGTGC
>Ga0209400_1001836_pt1 | contig 16605 bp, 15 predicted proteins | sample M_130807_EF_Meta_FD_187313 | JGI IMG/M metagenome (GOLD analysis project Ga0209400, IMG submission 187313) | Freshwater microbial communities from Lake Montjoie, Canada to study carbon cycling - M_130807_EF_MetaG (SPAdes) (version 2) | ecosystem: Environmental > Aquatic > Freshwater > Lake... | reverse complement strand
TCTAGGTTTGTTGTTCTCTATCGCATCAACCATCAACTTTGCCGCTACGTTTGCAGCCGTGGTTGGAAATGATGAAGCACTTGAGTCAGCGCTCATGGCAGCCATTCCAGAGTTAGCTGCAATGTTTGTAGCGATAGCTCCCGGGAAGACTATGGTCACACCAACTTTGGTTGCTATGAGTTCAGATCTCAAACCTTCGGTTAGTAACTTGATGGCTGCTTTTGATGCGCCATAAACACTTTGACCTGGAACTGGAGCATAGGCTCCCATTGATGAGACGTTCAAGATGTGTGCTTCAGGACGCTTAAGTAACTCAGGTAAGAATCCCTTGATTAGCATCAGGGGACCGGTGAAGTTCACGTTCATAACGTGATGAGCATCATCCATTGATAAATCGTTCACTCTCACAAAAGGCTGGATGATTCCAGCATTGTTTATGAGTGCATCGACACTACCTAAGGACTTTGTTACTTCAGCCGGTAGAGCTTGGACTGCTTTGACATCAGAGACGTCTAGGAGGTGTTCGGAGCGAACTCCGTTTAAAGCCTTAACAAGACCTGCTGTTTCAGCAAGGGTCTCTTTGCGGAAATCAACCAAAGCAACCTTGGCTTTTCTTCGAACTAGCTCAAGAGCAAGCTCACGCCCCATACCGCTTCCAGCACCTGTAACAACAACAACTTTTCCGGCTAACTTCATTTAGAACCCCTTCGTTAACTTGAGTGTATCCCCAAATGGGGGTCAACATTACACCGCTGTGTGGGGTAGCGTTAGAGCATGAATCTAAAAGATATTGAACTTGTAATGCTCGATGGATCAACCAAGACTTTTGGTGATGTTCAAGGCAAAGTAACTATGGTCGTAAACGTTGCCTCTAGATGTGGCCTCAGCCCACAGTATGAAACTCTTGAAGCCATGCAGAAGAAATACAAAGATAAAGGATTCACTGTTGTTGGTGTTCCATCTAACCAGTTCTTCCAAGAACTAAAGTCTTCAGATGACATTTCAGAATACTGCTCAACAACTTGGGGAGTAACCTTTCCAATGACTGAGAAGGCAAAGCTGAACGGCAAGAACGCCCACCCTCTATATAAGGAACTAACCAAGTCAGAAGATGCTGAAGGCAATGCTGGCAATGTGAAGTGGAACTTCGAGAAGTTTCTAGTTCTAGCTCACGGTAAAGTGATGCGCTTTAGACCAACTACTAAGCCTGATGCAGCTCCTATCATTGAAGCAATCGAAGCTAATCTAGCTACATAAATCTAGTTCGTACCTGTCAGAAATCCAACTTCTTCAGAACTTAGGGTCACGCTCTGCATGAGAGCAGTTAGTTGCTCAATAGTTCTTCCGGAGGCAATAGGAACAGTCACACCTGGTTGATTTCTGAGCCATTCAAGGGCTACCGCTGTGTTTGAGACTGAGTGTTTTTGAGCAATTTCTTCTACTCGGCTTAGCAGATCAAAGTTCTCAGCGTTCGCGTAATTATTACCAACAGCCACTGCTCTTGCTGAATCTACAGTCTGACCTTCTTTGTATTTACCAGAGAGGAAACCGCTACCAAGAGTTGAGTACGGCAAACCAGAGATGCCAAAGTCCTGAACAGATTTAGCACCATCTGACTCATAAGGCTCTCTGGCTACCAAGCTGTAACGGTTCTGTACGGCGATGTACTTAGCGAAGCCATTAGCTTCACTGATCTTCAGTGCCTGCGCTAATCGGTCGTAAGTGTAGTTGGAAGCCGCGATGTATCTAACTTTTCCTGAAGTAACTAGTTCGTTGAATGCAGAAAGAGTTTCTTCCAGATCGGTTTCCAAATCGTCGCTGTGTGCATAGTAGATATCGATGTAATCGGTGCCTAGTCTTCGGAGGCTATCTTCACAGGCTAAGGCTATGTTTTCGGCACCAAGCCCTTTGCGCGTTTCAAGCATCGCTACTTTCGTCGCGATAACAACATCACTTCTTTTACCAGATTGTTTCAGCCATTGCCCAATGATGGTTTCGCTCTCACCACCGTGATTGCCCTCTTTCCAGGCAGAGTAAACATCAGCAGAATCAATGAAGTTACCGCCGTGCTCAGTGAAGTGATTCAAAAGCTCAAAGGACTGAGATTGATCTGCGGTCCAGCCGAAAACGTTACCGCCAAAGCAAATGTTTGAAACGCTTAGATCAGTTTGTGGCAGATTAAGCATTACTTCTTAGTCCTGGTCTTCAAAAGAGAGGCGACTGTTGCAATTGTGATTGTTACCAGAATTACACCCAGAGAAGTATTGGTACTAATCTCAGGCAAACCTTCGAAGTGCTTGCCACCGTTGATAAATGGCAGTTCGTTCTCGTGTAATGCGTGGATTACAAGCTTGATACCAATCCAAGCCAGGATCACAGATAGTCCGATACCTAGGTAGACAAGTCTGGAAAGTAGTCCACTTAGTAAGAAGAACAAGTGGCGTAAACCAAGTAGCGCGAAAGCGTTAGCCGTAAAGACAATGTATGGCTCTTTGGTTAGACCATAGACCGCAGGAATGCTATCTAGAGCAAATAGGAGGTCAGCGCTACCAATTGCAATCATCGCGAATAGAAGTGGAGTGTAATAACGCTTTCCGTTTTGCTTTATTGAGACCTTCGCACCGTGGTATTCCTCGGTTACGTTGACTCTGCGCTTGATGAAGTCAATGAACTTTCCACCAGGTGCATCTTCAGAGTCATGAGATTTGAAGTGGTCGCGAACCAAGGTGTAAGCGGTATAAATCAAGAATGCGCCGAATAGGTAGAAAACCCATGAGAATTTGGCAATAGCGACAGCACCCACTGCGATAAATATGAATCGCAGCACTAGAGCTATCAAAATTCCGATGGTCAGAGCTTGGCGCTTTGCCTTTTCGGGAACAGCAAGCTTGGTAAAGATGATTAGGAAGATGAATAGGTTGTCGATGGACAAGCTGTATTCAGTGATGAAACCAGCTAGGTACTCACTACCAAATGGTTTACCCCAGATCTGATCTACAAAGAAATAAAAACCAATCGCTGCAACTAGAAACACGCTGGTAAAGATGGCAGATTCTTTGAAAGTAGGGTCGCCCTTGCGCTTTAGCTGGAAGATCAGATCGACCACGATTACAGCAGTGATTATTGTGGCAGTAATTAGCCAGACTTCTAAGGGTACGTTCATTGAGGGAGTAGTCATGGCTAAATTCTACCTTTGAGATAAGAGCCCCAAATGCTCCTGTCCCGCCAGTGTTGTACTTTTCAGCTAATTCGCAAATGACTCTATCGGAGGGCAGGAGCAAACTAGGTTTCTATCTCCATAGACGTTGTCAATACGGTTCACAATTGGCCAGTACTTGTTTCTGAACTGTTTGGCAGGGAATACTGCTACCTCGCGTTCATACTTCCTAGTCCACTCAAGTGCGATGTTTTTAGCGGTGTGTGGAGCATTTCTCAAAGGAGATTCTTCGATTGAATACTTGCCTGAGGCTACTTCATCAATCTCAGCTTTGATAGCAAGCATGGCAGCAATGAAACGATCAACTTCTTCTTTAGGTTCAGATTCGGTTGGTTCAATCATTAGTGTTCCGGCAACAGGGAAGGACATGGTTGGAGCGTGGAAGCCATAGTCAATCAAACGCTTAGCGATATCCTCACCAGTAACACCAGTGTCTTTAGTGATACCTCTGATGTCGATAATGCACTCGTGAGCAATCAAGCCATTCTTACCTGTGTATAGCAGAGGGAAAGCATGATCTAATTTCTTTGCGATGTAGTTTGCTGATAGAACAGCAACTGCGGTTGCATTCTGCAAGCCGTGTTCACCCATCATACGAATGTATGCCCAAGAGATTGGGAGAATGCTTGCTGAACCATAAGGAGCAGCAGATACAGGTCCATAGTTAGGCAGAGTTGACTGCGCTCTTTCGTGCCCTGGTAAGAATTCCTTCAGGTGAGATCTAGCAGCAACAGGACCAACACCTGGACCTCCACCACCGTGCGGGATGCAGAAAGTCTTGTGCAGGTTCAGGTGGCTAACATCGCCACCAAATAGACCGAACTTTGCATAACCAACAACAGCATTAGTGTTTGCTCCATCGATATAAATCTGTCCACCGGCTGCGTGAATCTGGTCACAGATATCAACAATCGCTTCCTCGTAAACACCGTGGGTACTTGGGTAGGTAACCATAAGAGCAGCAAGCTTGTCTCCAGTAGCAGCAATCTTGGTTTGAAGATCTGAAACGTCAACGTTTCCATTCTCATCACAGGCAACTACAACTACTTCCATACCCGCAAGAACAGCAGAGGCGGCGTTAGTGCCGTGAGCACTTGATGGGATTAGGCAAACAGTTCTCTGCTTATCTCCTCGAGACAGGTGATAACCACGAATAGCCAATAGACCAGCAAGTTCTCCTTGGCTACCAGCATTAGGTTGCAACGATACTTCTTCATAACCTGTGACGTCAGAGAGCCAAGAAGTTAGTTGACCAATAAGTTCTAGATAACCCTGAACATCTTCTTTAGGAGCGAATGGGTGTAATCCTGCAAATTCAGGCCAGGTAACTGCTTCCATTTCAGTTGTTGAGTTCAACTTCATGGTGCAAGAACCTAGCGGAATCATTCCTCTGTCTAAAGCGAAGTCATAATCAGCAAGTCGCTTTAGGTATCTCAACATCGCTGTTTCTGAGTGATAAGAGTTGAAAACTTCGTGAGTTAGGTAAGCAGAAGTTCGAGCAAGTTGGATATCAACATTGCTTGGAGTAAGCGAAGCTCTAACTCCAAATGATGCTAGAACTTCTTCTAGGGTCTGAGTAGAGGTTGTTTCATCAACTGAGATGCCAATGGTCTTTTCATCAAGGACCAACATGGTGATGTTCTTAGCTCTTGCCGATTCGAATACCTTGTGTGCATCAACGTTAGAAACGGTAAAGGTGTCAAAGAAGGTTCCTTGAGAAACTTCTAAACCAGCATTTCTGAGATTGTTGGCAAGTGAATGGGCTTTGTTTAGAACATCAGTTGCTATTGCTTTTAGTCTTGCTGGGCCGTGATAGACCGCATACATTCCTGCCATAACTGCAAGAAGCACCTGAGCTGTACAAATGTTAGATGTAGCACGCTCACGTCTGATGTGTTGCTCTCTGGTTTGTAGAGTCAAACGATAGGCAGGGGAGCCATCTGAAGTAATGGAAACACCTACCAAACGACCAGGCATTGAGCGCTCTAGGTCTTCTCTCACAGCAAGGTATCCAGCGTGCGGGCCACCGAAGCCCATAGGAACACCAAAGCGTTGAGTTGAACCAACAACAACATCAGCACCCATCTCACCTGGTGGAGTGTAAAGAGTTAGCGCTAGAAGATCAGCTGCTGCAACGGCGATAGCGTTCTTTGCTTTAGCGTGAGCATATAGGGCAGTTAGGTCATAGATCTGACCTGAGGCACCTGGATACTGGGCATATACACCAAAGAACTCTTCACTTAGCACTGCTGGGTTCTTTGATGCTTCGGCTAGGTCAAAGTATCTAACCTCGATGTTTACAGGTTCTGCTCTGTGATCTAGTAAGGCTTTGGTCTGCGGGAAGATGTCGCTTGAAACATAGAAAATATTTGATTCATTTGATGATGAGCGTCTAGCAATAAGCATGGCTTCAACAGCTGCGGTTCCTTCATCAAGCATTGAGCCGTTAGCTGTTTTCATTCCAGTTAGGTCGGTGACCATGGTTTGGAAGTTAATTATGGCCTCAAGACGACCCTGAGAAATCTCAGGTTGGTAAGGCGTATAGGCCGTGTACCAAGAGGGGTTCTCTAGAACATTTCTCTTGATGACTGAAGGGGTGTTGGTGCCGTAGTAACCCTGACCCATCAGTGAAGTTGTTACTCGGTTCTTACTTGCAATCTTTCTAAGTTCGGCAATTGCTTCTGCTTCTGATATTGCTGCTGGAAGACGTGAATCACCTTCAAAACGAATAGCTTCCGGTAACGCTGCATCTAAGAGCTCAGCAAGAGTTGCATACCCGAGGGTAGTCAACATATCTTTCTGATCTTGAGCGTTAGGTCCGATGTGACGGTATTGGAAATCCTCGTGTGCTAAAACCATTAACCTTTAGCCTTCACCAGTAAGAGCGTCATACTCTTGCGCAGTCATTAGTTCTGGAAGTGAAGCGAACTTAACTTTGATAAGCCAGCCGGCTCCGAAAGGGTCTGTGTTAACTGTTTCAGGAGCTGATACCACTACATCGTTGATCTCAACTACTTCACCATCTAGGGGAGCGTAAAGTTCACCAACAGACTTAGTTGATTCAATCTCGCCACAAATCTTCATGTATGTAGTTGATGTTCCTACCTTTGGAAGATCTACGAAGACTACGTCTCCTAGCTTCTCGGCAGCGTAAGCAGTGATACCGATAGTGGCAACATCGCCTTCGACTAGTACCCACTCGTGCTCTTTGGTGTAATGGCGGTTAGTTGGATTGCTCATGTTTTTCCTTTTGGGTTATTTTGAACGTTTGTAGAAAGGTAGTTTGACAATAGTCATTGGCAGACGGGTTCCTCTGATATCAACACTTACCGTGTTGCCTATTTCAGAATGTTCTGTTTCTAGATATCCCATCGCTACTGGGTGACCTAGGGTAGGCGATAGTGCACCGGAGGTAATGATTCCTATCTGCACAGTTGATTCACCATCGACAAAAAGTGGATAGTCAGCTCTGGCGGCTCTTTTGCCTTCCCCTACAAGTCCAACTAGTTTTCTAGAAGGAGTGTTGGTTGAAAGTTCTAGAAGAGCATCTCTTCCCACAAAGTCATCTCGTTCTAGTCTGACAACTTTGCCAAAGCCTGCCTCATAGGGGTTCACATCAAGGTTTAGTTCATGTCCGTAGAGCGGCATTCCTGCTTCTAGTCTCAAAGTATCTCTCGAAGCTAGACCACAAGGAACAGCACCTGCTTCGATAAGAGCGTTGAAGACATTAACCGCATCTGAATTGGTAAATAGAACTTCAAAACCATCCTCGCCGGTGTATCCAGTCCTGCAGAGATATGCATTTACTCCAGTAACTGTTCCTTCACCGATTGAGTAATAAGAAAGTGTTGACAGATCTGTGTCGGTAACGCTCTGCAGAATCTCTGTGGCATTAGGGCCCTGGATTGCAAGTAGGGAATATTCATCGCTCTTATCTGTTACTCCGCTAAAGCCAAGAGTTTCTGCTCGGGACTTGAGTGCTTCAACCATAGCTTCTCTGTTTCCAGCGTTTGCAATAACTAAGAAAGATTCATCAGCCAATCGGTAAACAAGAAGGTCATCGATGATGCCGCCATCTTGATTACAGATAAGAGAGTATTTGGCTCTGCCGTTCTCGATTAGTGAAGCTTGACCTACTAACGAGTAGTCCAAGAATGCTGCAGAGCCTGTGCCCTGCACAAAGATTTCCGCCATGTGGCTGATGTCGAATAGGCCGGCATTGGTTCTTACTGCCTCGTGCTCAGCTAAATCGCTGGAGTATCTAACCGGCATGTCCCAGCCCCCGAAATCGGTAAAGCTGGCCCCTAGACGGGCATGTTCAGCGTGCAAAGGGGTTTGAGGCATATGGCTAATTTACGCCAGTTTTAAGGATGGAATTGACCCCACGCCGAAATCCTTACACAGCAGGCTGTTGCTGGGTTATACAGTGGATGCCGCCACCCCTAGCGAAGATTGGTCTAGCGTCAATCAGTCTGATTTCACGGCCTGGATAGGCATCTTCGAGGAGGCCTTTGGCTACCTGATCATTTGCATCATCAAAGGCACACAGCAGTACTGCTCCGTTGAGGACGTAGTGGTTGATGTATGAGTAATCGACGAACCCTAAATCGTCTTTGAGTAGCTTTGGTGCCGGGACCTTGATGATTCGAGCATTGGTTTGCTCTTCAAGGCGAGCTATCACTTCATGGGTCACTGAGTTATCTGGATGTGAAGCATCTTGCTGGTCATGGACCAGGAGAGTGTCTTCATTTGCGAAGCAAGCAACAATATCGATGTGACCTTTAGTGCCAAAGGTTTCATAGTCTCTAGTTAGACCTCGTCTAATCCAGATGACTTGCTTCGTCCCAAGCTTTGAATTAAGTTCCGCTTCAACTTCGGTTCTTGACCAGTCAGGGTTACGCTCCATGCCAAGCTGAACTGTTTCGGTTGCAAGAAGTAAACCTGATCCGTTGGTATGGATGCCGCCACCCTCGTTCACCAAATCACTCTTGATGATCTCTGCACTGACATGCTTAGCCATGAAAGACGCAACTTTGTCATCTAGTTCATACTGTGACCAGCTCTGAGCACCCCAACCATTGAAAACCCAATCGATAGCCCCTAGTTGATTAGTTTCAGTGTTAGTTACAAAAGTTGCACCTGAGTCTCTAATCCAAGAATCATCAAGAGCACATGTAACTAGTTCAATATCTTTAGATAAATACTTCTGTGCAGTTGCGAGGTGTCTTTCGTTTACTAGCACCGTTACAGGTTCATACTCAGCAGCTGTGTTCGCTACTTCTGCCCAAGCCAGAAATGCATCTTCTTCTTGAGCGTAATCAGCAGCTGGCCAAGCCAGCCAGGTTCTCTCGTGCTTGACCCACTCAGCAGGCATCTGCCAGGTCATTGCAAATCCTCCAATCCGCTTTGTTCAACTCCAGCGATGCCACCATCGATACCATCACCAGAATCGGTTCTTCGATTCACTACTGGCTTTAGTAGAGCTTGGTAGGTGTCTGGTCTTCTGGTGGCTAGGAATGGGAAGAGGTCTAACCAATCTCTTCTTTGATCTAGGTCTATCTCTACAACCAAGACTTCATCTTCGTTCCTTGAAGCACTGGCTAGTACACGACCATAAGGGTCAGAGATAAATGAGCTGCCGTAGAAGTTCAATGAACCTTCATTACCCCAACGATTAGGCACAATCATGAATGTTCCATTAGCAATGCCGTTGCCGACAATTACCTGCTGCCATAACGGGGCCGTATCGAAATCAGGATGGTCAGGCTCTGAACCAATCGCAGTTGGATAGACGAGAACTTCTGCTCCTTGAAGTGAATAGGCCCTTGCTACCTCAGGGAACCATTCGTCCCAGCAGGTAGGAAGGCCGAAGTTAGCTAGCGTGGCATCTTCGCCGACCTCTACTTCATACACCGGATAGCCATCAGGAGTGTTAGGTCCTGGTGCAAAATATTTATCTTCGTAGTAACCAGCAGTAACTGGAATATGAAGTTTAGGTGTGTAAGCAATTAGCTCACCTTGAGGGTTGACCATGATGGCAACATTGGTTCCCCGGCCATCGGCTAACTCAGTGTCTTCATAGAGCGAGGCATGAACGTAAACACCATGCTTTTCAGCAGCTGCTTGGGCAAACTGAAAAGTTTTACCTTCTAGGCTTTCGGCAATTGCTGCAGGCTTTCCAACAGGGAGCTTGTCAGCAGGATATCTACTGAGGGTTAGCTCGGGTAGGAAAACCATTTGAGCTCCGGCTTGGGCGGCTAGTTCAATCCCTTTGTTGAGATTGGCTAGGTGAGTAGCTTCATCTGAATCCCAGTGCATTTGCACAAGAGCAACTCTGATTGGTTTTCTAGTTTGCTCTTTGACTCGACTATGCGAAGGCAGGGCGGGAGCGAGCGTTACTTTCATTTACCTTCATCCATCGAATCTAGAAGTCGGACAAGTAATTTCAAATCAGTTCTTGGATTCACAATTGCAAATCTTGCATTTGGTTTTCCATTGTGTGAACTAGGCACTACAAAACCAAGCTCTTGCTTCAAAATGCGCTGAGACCACTTCTCATAATCGGCTAGCTTCCAGCCCTCTTTTTCGAACACCACAATAGACAGCTCTGGTTCTCTAACTAGTTTGAGGTCAGGTCTCATTCTGATTACATCCGCGATCTGATGAGCAAGCTTGATGTTCTCAGCGATGGCAGTTCTGTATGCCTTCACTCCATAGGTAGCAAGTGAGAACCAGAGTGGTAAGCCTCGCGCTCTTCTAGTTAGGTTGTATGCGTAATCACTTGGGTTGAAATCACCACCATCGGTGAGGGTATCTAAATATTCACCGTGCTGTGTGTGAGCGGCAGCTGCTAAAGCTGGCTTTCTATAAACCAGAGCACAGCAGTCAAAAGGAGTAAAGAGCCACTTGTGGGGATCAACGATAAAGGAATCTGCCTTCTGCGTTCCTTTGAACAAATGCTTACTTGCTGGATCTAGAATTCCAGCTAAACCATAAGCGCCATCAATGTGATACCAAACCTTGAGCTTCTTCGCAGCAGATCCAACTTCATCCAGTCGGTCAACAATTCCGAAGTTAGTTGTTCCTGAGGTTGCAACAACAGCAAACAAGCCGTCTTTTATTTTCTTTGCAGCTTCAAGTACTGCTTTTCCTCTTAGCCTGCCATCAGCATCAACATCGGCAACGACAACATCGATGTCCATGACTCTGGCTGCTGCCTTGAGTGAAGAATGCGATTCCTTGGAAGCGATAATTGACCAACGCTTTGGAAGCTTTAGACCTTGCTTTTTTCTATTTTGAATAGCAGAGTAACGAGCAGTTACTAGAGCAGAAAGGTTTCCTAATGATCCACCCTGAACAAATACTCCACCTGAAGTTTTAGGAAGACCAACTTCTTGAGCAAGCCAAGCAAGAACTTCGTTCTCCGCGAAGACAGCACCTGAACCTTCAAGCCATGAACCACCGTAAACAGATGTGGCTGAAACAACTAAATCAAAAAGTGTTGCCGCCTCTGTCGGTGCAACTGGAATAAAGCTTAGGTAACCAGGGTGATCTGTTGAAATACAGGCTGGAGCTAAAACATCTTCAAAGACTTTGAGGGCTTTTTTGCCGCCTAAACCTTTTTCTGAGATGGTTCCACTGGCATGCTTTTGCAAGAACTCAAGGGTTTGTGGTCCATCTAAAGGTGCTGGATCTAAAGCCATTCGTTCTCTTGCGTAATTGATTACATCTTCACGCAGGGCAATGGTCTCAGGGGTTGAGCTATGCATCTTGGCAGCGGCTTTGCTAGTCATGACTAAAGCCTAATCGCGGGTTTGCTTACGACGTTTGGTAATTGATAATGCGAAACCAATAACACAGGCCGCAAAGATAACTATCGAACCGATGTTGCGTTGTTGAGCAATTGCTTCGCAGGAAGTCCAGTCATCTTGCTGGGGGACAGTGCAGTAATCAGGGCTAAAAAAGCCAATAGCTGAGGCAAGGATACCCACTAGGGCAACGGTTGCAATCATGGCCAAAGAGTTATTGCTGATTTCACGCTTAGACATTTAGACCTTTAGAGATTGAGTTCGAGATGTTTCGGCGAGAACAATTCCCGTCACCACTATTAAACCCCCAATAACCTCAAGAGTTGTCATTGCTTCATTGAGCCAAGCCCAGGCAAAGATGGTTGCAAACACTGTCTCAGCTGTGGCGATAACCCCTACGGCCGTTGCCGATAGATTCCCCAAGGCTATGTAGTCAAGGAGCATGGGGATAAATGATCCCATAATGCCTATCCACAGCAACCCTAGCCACATCGGCATCATCAGCTCACTGAAGTTTCCTTGCAGTGAAAAGACAAGGTTGATATCTACCACGCTGGTAGGCCTGATTAAGTGCACGATTGCCCAGAATATCGCCGCCACAGCAAACGAGTAGAACAATGTGGACATGGCATCGCGCTTACGTTGCGTATGTTCACCGATCAGAAAGTAAATACTTAGACAGCCGGCTGCCATAAATGCCCAGGCCACACCTACTGGATCAAGAGCCGACTCCCACACATTGCTCACCACAGCAAGTCCAACCAATACGGCAGCAATACCAAACCACAGTCTTGGCTTGACCCTCTCTTTGAACAGCAGAAGTGATACCAGCGGAACAATCACGATAGCCGTGTATTCAATTAGGAGGGCAACGCTAATAGGCAGCAAACTAACCGCATTGGAGTAAGACCACTGCATTAGCGCTACACCGACGATGCCATAAAAGATCAGTACCGGTAACTCTTTGAGAGTTACTTTGAAACCTTTTCTGTTTGTAAGCAAAAGGATTACGCCTGCAATAACTGAGGTGAAAGTTGCCCTAAACAGAACTAAGAACTCGGGGCTAACCCCGGCGTCAATAATAACCTTTACGCTGGAGGCATTGAAGCCAAACATGAGTGCGGCAAAAGAGACAGCCGTTACACCAACTGCCGCGTTTCTATTTGCCACTCTGTTCACGTATTAACCCTAGGCTAGAGACATGACTGAATTTGTACTTGCCGGTGGCTGTTTCTGGTGCCTTGACTCTTCCTTCTCCCAATTCAAGGGAATCATCGATGTTGAATGTGGTTATTCAGGTGGACACACTAGTAACCCAACTTACGAAGAGGTGTGCAGTGAGAAAACTGGACATGCTGAGGTTGCCAAGGTTATCTTCGATGAATCCATCATCAACTCTGAAGTAGTTCTTGATCTTTACTTCACAGTTCATGACCCGAGGCAACTAAACCGTCAGGGTAATGACATTGGTTCAAGCTATCGCTCTGCAATGTTCTATCAAGGCGAAGAACAAAAAGAACTTTTTGAAAAAGCATTGGCTAGAGCTGGAGAAATGTGGGATGGCGAAATAGTCACCACTTTGCAGCCGCTGGAAATATTCTGGGCAGCCGAAGAATATCACCAGGACTACTTCTCAAAAAATCCAAGTAATGCATATTGCCAAAGTGTTGTTAGCGGCAAGATGGCAAAAACTAGATCTGCATTCACTTCATACCTCAAGTAAGTTTTCGGGCTGTGGAAAACTAAAGCAGCAATTTGAAATATTTGGCAATCTTTCTGAATCAGTTATGAAATTTTTCAGAAAGGCACAAAATGTCAGATCAATACAGCGTCACCGGTTTAGTAGCCACAACTCCAAGACATCTAGTTACTCAAGATGGCTTACCAATTACTTCGTTTCGATTAGCAGCATCGCTTCGCAAGTTCGACAAACAGCTCAACCGTTGGGTCGAAGCAGAAACGAACTGGTTCACCATTACATCTTTTCGTCAGCTAGCAGTCAACACTGCAGTTTCTGTCTCTAAAGGAGACCGTGTGGTTGTCATGGGAAGGCTTCGAGTACGTGACTGGGACAACGGTGAAAGAGCCGGCACTTCAGTTGAAATTGAAGCAGAAACTATCGGTCACGACTTGCTTTGGGGTTCTTCAACATTTGTCAGAACAGTAAATAACCGGGAACTCGATCAGGAGAGCCAACCCGCTCCTGAAGTTATCGAAGAGCCAGAAGTTCAAGAGCCGGAGACTAAAGGCAAAGCTAAAGCCCAAGTCAACGGCTAACTAAGGATCCAGCAGCTAGTAAACACTAGCCATGAGCTGCTGGTAGCGACACTCACATTCAAGCAAGCACCTTTAGGCACCTAGCACCTAAACACTCTCGGATATACTTATCCGTAAGCGAACTTGATTGTGAGTGTCGCATTTATCTTTAAAGGAACAAAAATGGCCGAATTTATTTACCAAATGCATAAAGCCCGTAAGGCTCACGGGGATAAGGTCATTCTCGACGATGTAACCATCGCTTTCTACCCAGGGGCAAAGATTGGTGTGGTTGGACCTAACGGTTCAGGTAAATCAACCGTGCTCAAGATTATGGCTGGCATGGACACTCCATCAAATGGTGAGGCAAGGCTATCTCCTGGGCACTCGGTAGGCATCTTGCTTCAAGAGCCACCGTTGAACGAAGAAAAAACAGTTTTAGGAAACGTTGAAGAAGCAGTTGCACACATCAAAGCAAAGCTGGATCGTTTCAACGAGATCAGCGCTGAACTTGCCAACCCAGATGCAGACTATGACACTTTGCTTGCCGAGATGGGTCAACTTCAGGAAGAAATCGACCACCTTGATGCCTGGGATTTAGACAGCCAACTAGATCAGGCGATGGATGCTCTTCGCTGCCCGCCAGGAGATACTGCAGTTACACATCTCTCCGGTGGTGAGCGCAGAAGAGTTGCTCTTTGTAAATTGCTTTTAGAAAAACCTGACCTATTACTACTTGATGAGCCAACTAACCACCTCGATGCTGAATCGGTTCTTTGGTTAGAGCAACATCTAGCTAAGTATCCAGGGGCTGTTCTTGCTGTTACTCACGATAGATACTTCCTAGATAACGTGGCTGAATGGATTCTGGAACTAGATAGAGGTCGTGCCTATCCTTACGAAGGTAACTACTCAACTTATCTAGAGAAAAAGCGTGAACGTCTAGAGGTTCAAGGTAAGAAAGATGCCAAGCTCGCTAAGCGTCTAGGTGATGAACTTGAGTGGGTTAGATCATCTGCTAAAGCACGTCAGACTAAATCAAAAGCTCGTCTGGCTCGCTACGAAGAGATGGCAGCTGAAGCTGACAGAACCAGAAAACTTGACTTTGAAGAAATTCAGATTCCGCCTGGCCCAAGACTTGGTTCAATTGTTTTGGAGGCGAAGAACCTGCAGAAAGGTTTCGAAGGAAGATCACTTATCAATGGGCTTACCTTCTCCTTACCTCGCAACGGAATAGTTGGAGTGATTGGCCCTAACGGTGTGGGTAAATCAACTCTGTTCAAAACTATCGTTGGTTTAGAGCCACTAGATGGGGGAGAACTAAAGATCGGTGAGACTGTAAGCGTTTCTTATGTTGACCAGTCTCGAGGCGGTATCGACCCAAACAAAACTTTGTTTGAAGTTGTTTCTGATGGTTTAGATTTCCTTCAAGTTGGTAACGTTACAGTTCCATCCAGAGCATATGTGGCAGCCTTTGGTTTCAAAGGACCAGACCAGCAAAAGCCTGCAGGAGTGCTATCCGGTGGTGAGCGTAACCGTTTGAACCTAGCTCTTACCTTGAAGCAGGGTGGAAACCTTTTGCTTCTCGATGAGCCAACTAACGACTTAGATGTTGAAACTCTTGGTTCACTAGAGAATGCTTTGCTTGAATTCCCGGGCTGTGCTGTGGTGATCACGCACGATAGATGGTTCCTCGACAGAGTAGCCTCACACATCTTGGCTTATGAAGGCACTGACGATAACCCAGACCAGTGGTACTGGTTCGAAGGTAACTTCGAAGGTTATGAAGAGAACAAGATTGCTCGTCTAGGTCCAGAAGCAGCCAAGCCTCATCGCTCTACCTATCGACGTCTAACCAGAGACTAGTCATTGGTGATGATTAATAGTTTTGTTTTACCAACCAAGGCAGACGTTGAAGATCTAGGTAAATACCTAGATAGAGCTAAGCGCATGGACCCTCAAGGTGCAGTACGACTTAGAGCCTATGGCGATGTGCTTACCGTTTATGTCGCTCCTATCTTTAGCGGTGACTATGAGCAAGATGCACCTATAGTTTTAGGTTTGAGAACTTTGCAGTTGGCTGTGCCAACAGAGTTTGATTTGACAGTTTCTATTGCTGAACTTTTGGAGCGAGTGTTATCTGTTGCCAAAGGTGAGGTGCAAGAAGAGCAACTCAGTCTGGCTGATCGACTACTGAATCTGGCAGGCAAGAGCCAGACAAATGAAACCAGGATTGGTTTAGATTTTGAATTGGTCCAAGTCGCTTGGAGCACAGAGACACCAACTAGAACAGGTTGGGAACTAGGTGGAGAAATCCCTGAGGCTACTTTGACTGAAATTGCTCGTAAGGGTATTGCCGAAGTTTCAGAAACACTGCCAACATCTGTCGGTGGCCCAATTGCTGCTCGAGTGCGTAGCGAAATATGGGGTAAAGCTTTTGATTACAAGTTCCCACTACCTATGGGTTCAGCTTTCGTGGCAGCCGGTTTAGGCTTTCTAACCGAAGGTGAAATAGTTCCTTGGTATGTATCAGGGGATTGGGTGAGGTTGAGTTCAGAACACGGCCACGTGCTAGCGCGATTTGCTAGAGACTACGTTCCTCCTAGAGCCTAATCTTCCATGGTGTTGAGCATGGCTGTTGCTGCTCGATCTAGATATGCCCACAATTGTGCATGGTAGAGCTCAGGTAACCCTTGAGCATCTAAGGCGGCTTTCATGTGTGTAAGCCAAGCGGATCTTGCAGCAGGGTTGATCTTGTATGGCATATGACGCATGCGAAGTCTTGGATGACCGCGTTGTTCTTGGTAGGTAGTTGGCCCACCCCAGTACTGTTCTAAAAACAACTGAAGTCGTTCTTGTGCAGGACCCAGATCTTCCTCTGGATACATGGGTTTCAGAATTGGATCTAGGGCAACACCTTCATAAAACTTTTTAGTTAGCTTTACAAAGAATTCTTTACCACCAACAAGGGCGTATAGATCACCTTCGACATTCATACCTGTTTGATGGGTAAGTCGAACAGTCTCAACTCTTTCGCGATCTTCGAACTGCTCTTCACTCATTAGTTCTTGACGTTGACGTAGATAGCGTTTGCAGTGCTGACCAACTTTATGTTGGCTTTATCAAATTCATCCTTCACAGCGTGACGTAGAGTGCGAGCAACATCATCTTTATCTTCAGGTTTAGTTTTTTGAACTAAACGAAGCACAACCTGGTCACCGGATAATGCATTGATTCCCCAAATCTCAGGTTCACCTATTGCTTTGCCATCAATACTCTTGGCAGCTCGAGCCAGTGCTTCTTGCGCAAGCGTCACATCTGTTT
>Ga0209400_1001834_pt1 | contig 16612 bp, 12 predicted proteins | sample M_130807_EF_Meta_FD_187313 | JGI IMG/M metagenome (GOLD analysis project Ga0209400, IMG submission 187313) | Freshwater microbial communities from Lake Montjoie, Canada to study carbon cycling - M_130807_EF_MetaG (SPAdes) (version 2) | ecosystem: Environmental > Aquatic > Freshwater > Lake... | reverse complement strand
TATGCTATGCCAGGACCGAGTCCAGGTCCAGGTCCAAGTCCGTATGCTATGCCAGGACCGAGTCCAGGTCCAGGTCCAAGTCCGTATGCTATGCCAGGACCGAGTCCAGGTCCAAGTCCATATGCAAGTCCGGGTCCTAGTCCAGGTCCAAGTCCATATGCAAGTCCGGGTCCTAGTCCAGGTCCAAGTCCATATGCAAGTCCGGGTCCTAGTCCAGGTCCAGGTCCAGGTCCAGGTCCTAGTCCGTATGCTATTCCAGGTCCTAGTCCAGGCCCAAGTCCATATGCAAGTCCAGGCCCAAGTCCATATGCAAGTCCGGGTCCTAGTCCGGGTCCTAGTCCAGGTCCAGGTCCAGGTCCAAGTCCATATGCAAGTCCGGGTCCTAGTCCAAGTCCAGGTCCAAGTCCATATGCAAGTCCGGGTCCTAGTCCGTATGCTATGCCAGGTCCTAGTCCAAGTCCTAGTCCAAGTCCAGGCCCAAGTCCATATGCAAGTCCGGGTCCAGGTCCAGGTCCAGGTCCAAGTCCATATGCAAGTCCGGGTCCTAGTCCAGGTCCAAGTCCATATGCAAGTCCGGGTCCTAGTCCAGGTCCAGGTCCAGGTCCAGGTCCAGGTCCAGGCCCAAATCCATATGCAAGTCCGGGTCCTAGTCCGTATGCTATGCCAGGACCGAGTCCAGGTCCAAGTCCATACGCAAGTCCAGGCCCGAGTCCGTATGCTATGCCAGGACCGAGTCCAGGTCCAAGTCCATACGCAAGTCCATACGCAAGTCCGGGTCCAAGTCCGTATGCTATGCCAGGCCCGAGTCCAGGTCCAGGTCCAGGTCCAGGTCCAAGTCCGTATGCAAGTCCAGGTCCAAGTCCGTATGCGAGTCCGTATGCAAGTCCGTATGCTATGCAAGGTCCGTATGCGAGTTCAGGTCCGAGTCCGTATACTATGCCAGTTAAGATGATACCGGCAGGTGGTTTGAGTGTTGACAAAAGGTATACAAAACCGTTTGAGAGGGAGAGGCAGAGGTCTTCATTGGAGAGGGGTATGACGCAGGTTCCGGTGGTATTAAAGAGTGCGTTACAGACAAAGAAGCCTTGGACATCGGGTTGGTTGAAAGCGAGTGAAAGGGACAATCCGCATGCCTTTTTGTTCCAAGATTTCTCGCAGTATGTGAATCGTTTCTTGAGGTAATAAAATTGTAATAAAAGAGTATAGATGGTAAGAAAGACGGTAAAGAGGCATCAATTGCGAAATTTGTACAAGAAAATAAAGGGGGAGATGGAGCCGCACAGTACGTTTGGTGGGTTGCAGATATGGTTCAAGAGTTTGTTTGAGGAGTTGGGTTGGATGGTATTAGCGAAGCATATGGGATACAAGGACAAGGTCGAGGTGTACAAGAACAACATACGTCGGTTTCAGAGGGCGTTGAGGAATGCCGAGGAGGAGTTAGAGGAGCCGGACCATTTGCGAGATTTGCAAATTTTAAAGGAACGTATTCAAATTCTGGAGAAGCATGTGCACCACGATTTTGATTAGAAAAGTTTGATACCTTTTTGGGAAAAAGATATCAAATGGGTAAACCATAATGGGTTTATGGGTAGAGGTCCAAGAGGCGGGACACGATACGGGAGCGTTGTATATCTTCGGAGCCGAGGGTGACCAAAGCGGCGTCGTCATAGGGGTAGGAGCCGAGTCGTTGCAATAGGTCTTGAAGGCCATTCAAGCCGGGAACATCGGATTGGGCGAGGTCGCCGGTGACAATAAGTTTGGAATGTTGACCAAGACGTGTGAGAAGCATGAGCATTTGTGCGGGTGAGGAATTCTGCATTTCGTCGGCAAGAATCCAGGTATTATGAAAGGTACGTCCACGCATAAATCCAAGAGGTACGGTTTCAATGGTGCCCTGTTTCAAGAAAGAGGCTACTTGGGTAGGAGAAGAACAATGATGAAATTGGTCAAAGACGGGATGGGTCCAAGGTTGCATTTTCTGTAAGATGTTTCCCGGCAAAAACCCAATTTGTTCGTTGTCGACCGATACATAAGGCCGTGTCACAATCAATTTCTCAGTGCGGCCAAGCGAGAGTTGGTTCATCATGGCATGACAAGCCAACATAGTTTTACCCGTACCTGCAGGTCCAGACACCACCACGAGCGGCACAGATTCATTCAAAAGATGACGCTGGTACAACAATTGGTTGGCGCCAACAGGTTCAAACGAAATAGTTCGTGTCATGGTTGCCATACTGCGCTGTTGCGGTCGTGCCAGAATCAAAAAAGGCCAACTCCACATCAAGGCAATGGTTTTTCGCATGAAAAAAAGGGATTTATTTACATCTAAAGAGAAACAAATATTACAAACCAAGCGCTCATAACCAAGCAACAAACTCGATGCGCACTTTTTTTTTCAGATGCGAGCTCAGTTCAAAATAATACAGATGAAAGTGGCCATGTCGACCTACCACGACATGCCCAATAGGAACATGACACCACAGCAGGATACGCAGTGATTCCATATACACAAGGACATTCGAAGACGAAGACACATCGACAATACGTCCTACGAGCAAAGTGTTTGTATGGGAGAAAGAGGCAGCCAAGCGCAACAGTGAAATATTACGCTGCAGTTTGGAGCATACATGAGAACGTCGGTCCCATACAGGCAACAGGGGTACAACAGATTTCACCCAGGAAGAGGGTTCCAAGTCGAATCCGAGGCAGGAGAGTAAGAGGGCTTGGTTCCAGAGGTCGATGCGTCGGCGTAGGGGGCTGGTGGTTTTGAGGAAGCCGGTGTCGGTGGACCCAATATGATAGCAGAGGCCTTGAACGCGACCATCACCTTCATACAAACCTTCCTGTAGGGTATTCCAAAGACAGAGGCGAGAGGGGTGCAAACCAGGTTCTGATGGACAGGTCCAAAACGCGGGTTGTTGATGTTGGAGCATGACGGAAGCGACGTGATGGTTGTAGGTCGTCATCCAAAAGGACACCATCCATCGTTGTTGCATCTCGGCATCGTCGGTAAAGGGGGGCGCCGAGTGTAACCGTGAGGCCAAGGAGCAGAGGGAGTCAATGGCGTCCACATTGGCCATGCCGTAGACGTAGTTATGCGAGAGGGATACGGAGACGATGGCAAAGTCGGAGTTAGTTAAAACGTCGCCCGAAGAAGAGTAGACGAGACGGAGACGAAGAGCGGAGCGAGGGAATCCAGAGGTAAGGGAGTGATGTTGGGACCAAGAAGTGGGAAACAAGGAAAGTTTGCGTTCGCCCAGGTACAACGTCGACGGGAGGTCAAGCAAGGTGGCCCAGTTCCAGAGGTCATTGACAAGCAGGCCATGGACGGCATTGGCCACAAAGATGTCGACTTGATGCGACCCGTCGGGCAAAAGACGGTAGGACAAAGCATCATCAAAGAGTGATGCACCCTGTGGGTCTAGGGAAAACACCACGTCTTCATGAGATGACGATAAGGGACTTGTGGAAGAGACAGGACTTGTGGAAGAGACAGAGACAATGTCCATGCGGGGTCGAGGAAAGAGGCCATGATGGGTGAGATAGTAGTCGGTGTAGGAGTCGAGGCGTGTGACTTCACCAAAGGTAGAGAGACAGGAGGCGACCGGGTGTTTTTGGTGAGGCTCCCAAGAGTGGAAGCGAAAGGACACGTATCGGTTGACGGCGACTTTGGAGAAACCGATAGGTCCAGGGTCATAGGCAAGAAGAAAGGGAGGAATGTCTTGCAAGAGAGGCATGCATTTCCACAAGGCTTTTTTCCCCAATTTTCCATAGGTTCGCAATCCTTCCAACAAAACGACGCCGACCAAACAAGAACACTCACGTATTCAAGAACACTCACGTATTGGCGAAGACACCAAGGTAACCGACACCGACGTTTCATCCCACTGAAACACATCCCCTGTAAAGAGATGGTCAGGTTGGAAAGAAGGTGGCAAAGAAACAGAAAGTGGTAAAGAACTATTCGAAGAAAAGACAGTCCATGTGGTACATGAAGGGTCGTCAAAAGCAATTTTATAAGATGGTTTCTGTGTGATTTCATGCATCGTATAAAATGATAGACAAGTATGAAAATGATGGTAGTCGTAATAACATTCCATAAATCAATTCAATTTTTAGATTGAATGGTACAAGATGGGCGTTTTCAAATGCAAAAAAACAAAAACAAACCACCCTGTAGGGTATTTTCCAGACAGGTATCAAAACAAAAACAAACCACCCTGTAGGGCGTTTTCCAGACAGGTATCAAAACAAAAACAAACCACCCTGTAGGGTATTTTCCAGACAGGTATCATGACAGATTTATACGGGGGAGCGAAATTTGCGTGTACGTCGAAGCCATGTTTTGCGAAGAGGTTCGGAGAGGGTGGTAGGGGGTATAGAATCGATTGGTGTGTAGTATTTGCGTGTGCGTGGTTGTTGTGAGTGAGATAGGTCGACCATTTTTTCGTCATGGTAGTCATTTTCGTCCGAGGTATCAAATTGGAGGCGTGGTTTTTTGGGTGTTTCTTTTTCGACCCAGACAAAGTAGAGGGTATTAGCGTCATGAAGAGGTGAAGGCGATGCAGGTAGAACGATATCGTTGACAAAGGGAAGAATATGGAGATGATTTTTGAGTAACAAGTCGGTGTCCGAGGTTTGGTAAAAAAGGGGTACTTCATCGTGGTCCAAGTCGAGGTGAAAGACGAGGGATTCAGTGAGTTTGTGATGAGGAAAGGAAGAAGATGCACGACGTAGGTGGCCGTGCAACAAGGCAAAGGACAAGTGTTGAAAGGAGATGGTTTCTGAAGAGACATGTTGCAAGAGGCCATCGATACTGACAAAGAGGTAGACGAGATTACAATGAGTACATTCGACAGAGGGAAAAGAAGAAGCCAAAGAGGACCATGTTTCAGGAAAAAGGAGGGGTTCTTCGTCGACGAGGTCGTCAATAGAAAAAAGTTCGGCAGGAGGAGGAGACAATTCCATCATATAGGGAGGTGGACAAAAAGAGAACTTAGAGAAGAACGCCGTAAAGTTCGTGTCCTCATACAGCGAGAAATAAACGGGGACAGCACTGCTTCTTCAAAACGGAGAAAACGCAGGTTCAGATGTGTTTGTTTGTTCACAAAAAAGAACAAAACCCACCTAGTTACGTAGGATATTTGTTGTCATGTGAGCTCATATGACAACAACAATTAAGAAGAAGGAGGACGGCGGCACAAAAAAAAAAGGCCAGGAAAATCCTTGCGTACAGCACCACTGCCATCAAAATAGTTTTCGGGTGAATAATGGTACAAACTATCGCCTTCGGATGGCAAGACGCTATCAAAGACGGCGAGTCCATTCGTCCCTCCCATCCAATGAAGCCGGGTTTGCCATTGTGATTCAGCGTCGAACCAGTAATCATTACCAGGCATGCGCACTTGTCCATATTCAATACCCAATGCAGCCACTTCGGGAGTATAGAGACGGCGACGCATGACATAGACGATATTTTTGCGGTAGGTGAGTGCATATTCCCCCTGTAGGGCGTACAAACGAAGTTCCATCCAGTTATGGACGAGGGGGTCCATGGAAGGCAGCAAGAGCGAGGATTCTTTACGAAAGGGTCCTGGACGGACGAGTGAATTCATGGCTTCTCTCCATGTCACAGCATCGCGAAAACCGTCCAGACCAACGATACGATTCCAGTGTGTTTCCCAGTCAGACATAGACCAATACAGCCAGGACAAGAGGGGTCGACACAACATGACGTCGGTGCGGGTACGAACGAGGTAGTCGTATGTCATTGCGTTTTCTTGTTCGTATTGGGTCATAAGTTTCCAACAAAGGTAGGATTGGTAGTATTCGAGTAGGGAGCCGGAGCGATGAGCCAAATAGTCGACCATATTGGGTGCCACCTGTTTTTGTTGCAAGGTGTCGACAGTAGATTGCAAGACTTGAGAAAAAGGGTGGCTATGTGGGTCGAACCAGGAAAAACCGCGTAGGTGGTTGCCCAGTTGTATTTTAAGCCAGGAGAGTCGACTGGTTTGAAGGTCTTTTTCAGGTGAATGAAGGCAGGCAAAGACGTGGACATCGAAGCCGGGTGAATGAACTAGATAGTGAAGAAGGGAAGGGAGACATGTTTCGATGGTACGCCATTCCCCTGTAAGGAATACACAGACGGTGTACATTATTATCCTACCTCGAGACAATGTTTTTTTCATTTTATTTAGTCGTCTTCGAGACGTTGTTGAAAGTAGTGGAAGATGTCTTTTCCCAGGGAGGGGGGGAAAGAGGGTGCGGGAACCAAGAGACCATCGTGGTTGTACTTCAACATGGAGGGTACAAATCCATGTCGAAGCAAAATCTGGTTACGTTCTACGTAGCGGCGGTTGATTTTGGAGCCGTGAAAAAAATGGCGAATGACGCCGGGTACGTATCCGAGACGGAGACGACGAACACGTTTTTGCCAGTTGAGAATGAGGGCTTTGTATTCGGGTGAATAGTCGGTATGAACACATACGGAACCACGGTTGATGAAGCAGGAGCTCATGATGAAGTCACCGGAGCCGAGAATGGCTTGGTCAAAGAGGCCGCCCATGATGTCGTAGGCACGTCGGTTGCATGCCCAAGCGTATCCTGGGTGCCAGTAGTTGTTGGTTTTGGAAAGATGGTAGGGGAGTTTTCTTTCGGAGCGAAAAGAGAAGCTGTTGAATATATTGAGTACTTCTTCCTGACGGTCCATATCGAGGGCGTGTGAAAAAAGTTGCACGACATCGCGGCAGCCATGAAGAATTTTGAGACAATCCAGTGCCCAGTCGGCGTTTTCAAAATCGATGTCGGCGTCGACCCAGGCGACGGCTTTCCAATCCGCTGGCAACAAACGACGGATACCCAGATTCACCATATTTTCCTTGTGCCATAGAGGAACCGATGTACGGAGTTGTAAATGACGGGGGTGATGGGGAGAAGTGATGGCAAACGGCTGCGAGCCGTAGGCGAGCTCTACCACATAGAGAACCACATTGTTTTCGAATTCCATACGACGTATGAATTCGCGTGTCAAGTCATAACGGCGCCGAAAGGAACAGGGATTGGAAATGACACAGACGACATGCAGTGTGGTGTCGATGGGGTCATTGTTTTCGATGGCGTCTTTGATTTCGTTTCTCTGAACCTGAATCAGAGATGGAGGATTCAATGGGACAGCGGATATCGTCATCAAAAAGAAATATAATAGAGTTCATACATTTATTTTCTCCCAAAAAAGTAATGCAGCAGGCAAGACGCATCATTCCCAAAGATTTGTGTCAACCGGGACAAAAAAACCGTGTCTCTCTTGTTGAATCGACATCAATCCCTGTAGACATCCTAGCCAAAATTCGTGCCATGGTACCACCATACAACTTTTTTTTCTCCATCGAAGAATCCTCTTGCCAAGCAGTCATTCCCACCCTTGACACACAAACAGGTGAAACTATACAACCCGACGAAGAAGAAGCGCCTGTATACACTCTTACTTTACGGCAAGACGATGTGGAAAAAGGCGTTCCTCTGGGACAACAACTGGAAAAAGTGGCACAAGGAAGCAATGAAAAAATGGTATATCTCTACTTGTTGGATACCTTTTCGTATTTGCTTCGTAGTATCCAACTTCTCAAAGATACCGGACTGTTTGTCAAAGAACTTTCAGACCATACAATCACCTTTCAATCAGAAGCCAGTGTATTTTTGATTTCTCTTTATGGAAATACACAGTTGAAAGCAGACATAGAATCAGGTCCAACCAATGATAAAAGTACAGTCAACGAAAAAGGTCCAACCAATGAAAAAAGTCCAAGTATGGAAACAGGAAAGAGTATAGAAAAGGGGTATATGTGGGAGCGTACGTTGTTGACTCTTTTACAAAAAGAAGGAGAGAGTATGCCGACAGTGAATTTTCAAGAGAGGTGGAAAGATTTCATGGGGGGGTCGCCGCATTCCTTATTTTTGTCGAATCAATTGGCGGATAGCAAGGACAAGGTGTACGAATATTATTCCAAGCATCTAGAAATGAAAGATGACCAAGCACAACCGGATTATGCCTCTTGGAAATCAAAATGCTTGGAAACGGTGCCTCTGTGGGAAACGTATGAATTGGTGGTGTACTTTTTCGATTTCGTCGACAAACACAAGGAATTGCTTCCCAGCTACCGACAACCCTTTTTCAACCTCTTGAAAGAATTCTTGGTTGCCGCCATGTCGGAAACACGTATGGATGCCATCACCTTTCAAAAACGAGTGCAAAATGAAATGGTCAAAGTGAGACTCCTTCTGGTAGTCGCTGAAGTTGAGTAGTAATAAAAGGAATCATGTTTTTTTGGAAGGGTCGCCAGAGTTTTGTTGGTAGAGTTGTTCACAAACAAAGGAAAAGGACCAGTCTGCGTTGTTGAGGTCCATGATGGTGCCTTGGTTGTTGTACAAGGTGACTTGAAGCCGACGAATATTGACGGGTCCGAAATAAACGCGTTCTTGTGTGCCGAGGGAACCACCATAGTCGGTATAGAGGTCAGCGTTTTTGAGACCGGATACTTTCAAAGGGACAATTCCAAACACGTCTTTGATAAAGGGTCCCTGAGAAAAGGTCTGAGAAATGGGGGTACTACGAGCTGCCAAAACTTGGTTCAAGGCATAGGTTTGGTTCATGGTTAAATTGTTGGAATTTGTGTTGGTGGACCCGGTGGCGACATTGGCACCATCGACACAAGTGATTTGTGACAAGTTGGCATAATAAGGCAAGGAGACGGACGAATCCGGTTTGGTGATGGAAACGAGTCCGTCGTTGAGTCGGCATTGGTTGAAGTCGTCGAGAGTAATCAATAGGTAACTAAAGAGATTGACATTGACAGTATTTTCGCCAAGAATGACGGCGACAGATGAGTTGGGCAAGAGATAGTCAGAAAGGGGATAACTGACTTGGCGGTAGCCGAGAATCCAACCCATGGTGGTGTCCCAAGTGGTGCTGCGGATACTGGTGTCGACTGAGTAACATTGGTAAAAGGAGACAGGATTGTACAAGACCAAGGAAAAGTCTTTGGCGGTAAAGGTTTTGAGGATATTGATTTTGAATTGGGCGTATTGTACAGTGGAACCCGAAGGTATGTATGAAAAGGTGGACCCTTTGGTGAGAGGGTTATTTTTCAAGGCGTTATTAATAGCGGTAATGAGGCTGCTTGTATTGTATTCTCCAATATCGATTTCGATAGAAATATCATTGAAATAGGTACCCAATATTTCGCCGGGGGCGGTGGTGCTCAAGCCATTGGCGTAGTTGTAAGGACGAAAGTAGAAGCGACTGTTTTCGGCATCGAGTTGCAAGAGTGCGGCCGATGTGTTTCCTTGTGCCAAAATACTAGAGTATGTATTGTTTTTAAACAGGGGCAGTTTATAGGGGGTAGAGTCGAAACCAAATGAATTCCAACAGGAGGATTCTCCATTGGACAAATCATACAAAGAAACTTGGTACGAGTCTTGACCGATGACGACTTTGACTTTGGGAATCAATGTCATCAAAATTTCTTGATTTTGCGTTAGTTCATAGGTAAACTGAGTATCATAAATATTTACTTTATAGTCAAGGGGTTGAGGTTGTTGAATAGAGTTGTTTATATCTGTCCACAATTGATTGTTGTTTTGCAAATTTGAATACACATAATACTCAATACCTTCGAGTGTTGTTTTTTCCTTTAAACTACTTTTAAAGGGAACTGTGATTTGGATACCACTTACATCATTACTTGTCATGGTAAAGGTTTGATTGCTGGCATCCGTTGCAAGGCATCCGTTGCGTCTGTATTTGGGTTTGATTCGAAAAAGATTTCCAGAGAGGTCAACCGGTATTTTCAACGTGGCAAGATTTTTGTTTGTAAGAGTGCTGGAAATGTTGTTGTTTAAGCTCAAATCGATTAGTAGGGGTCCATTATTATTATCTTTGTTTGTCTTGTAAAAAAGGAATTCCAATACGGAATGACTGAGGTCTATATAATATTCATTGGTACCAAAGATGATATTAAAATCAAAGGTCAATTCGAAAGGAGAGGAGTCGCGTACAAAGGGAAAGTCGGGTTGTTTCGCATTCGGAAGAATAATATTAAAATGGGGGTCCGCCACAGGTAACAAACAAGTAGCATTCACTGCTGTCTCGAATTGGTTGAGAGTATAAAAGCCTTTTGTCAAATTGTTGCAAACAAATTTGAGGTCATTTGAATTATAGGAGGAGTCGACATAAAACGGAATGATGTCTTTATCGGGTTTGAATTCAATGATGGGAGGATTATTTGTGATTTCGAAACTATTGTTGATGATGGAATTTTCACTGGTGGCATTGTTGAGAGTGTTTTTGTAAAGAACGGAAGTAAATTGAAAAGCGGAACCTTTTCCAGTCCAAATAATGTTGTCACCTACTTCTTCAGGAAAAATGACTTCATAAGTATGAATTTGGTTCATGTTTATTTTGACACGTTTCTTGTCGAAAAATATGTCAAACTTAAAAAAGGCGTCTGAATTATCCGCAGGAGAAGGAGGAACCAGGGATACAGAGGAAAGTGTCGTGTCCAAAAAGTCACTTTGACTGATTTTTTCATTGATGTTATTGACCAAAGCTTTGCGAGAGGCACCTTCTGTAATGTCCAAAGAAATATTGAATGAAAAATCCACGACTCCTTCGGTATTCAAGGTTTGAATAGTAATCGTACTGTTATTGGAATTGATTTTATAAGAGTTATCTGTTGTGTATTCTGATTGATTGTATTTAAAAGGAAGTGACACGAGACTGGACAAGGGGTATGTTCTATTGTTGAATCCGAGAAAGCTAGGAATGTCGAAATAAGTAGCAGTGCCAGTAGTATTATTATTGCGGTCAGGATTCGGAGTCAATCCCCAATCCAGATAATAATAACTTTGGTCGTACGGATTGGTAAAGTCCCATGTCAAGGACGAGACCGAGTTCGCTGGATTCATGGAGATATCGGAAACACCAAAACTGACATCGGTATACGTTTTTTTCAATTTTTGTATGGAATTACTTACGGCTTCTATCAATTCCTTGGCAGTGTAAGTCCCTGAAGCTATTTCCACTTTGTAATCGAAATTGCCTGTATCGATACCAGGGGAATTGCCTCGCAACAAGAGAAAATTGGACCCAAAGTTTTTGGCAATGGTGTACCATGCATTGGGGATTTGAAACGAATACAGTTTGATGGACAAGACATCCTTCAAAGGTTCCGACAAATCAATGGTAAAATTCGTCGAATTGCTTTTGAGGGTGTTGACTGTATCGGCCTTGCCTGAAAAAATATTACGGTATTTGCTGTCGATAGACACCACCCTCTGTATGGTTTGTTTCAAAAGAGGATTCATTTTGTCGCGGGTATAGGGAATATTCGACACCACCGACACGGCCGATTCGGGCAACAAACCTGTTCCAGGGGACGTCATAGGAGTTTGCTTGGCAGCAGGAGCAGCCATCCTAGGTATGGTACTTACAAAACCTTCTTGGGTTGCTGCCTCTTTGTCTTTGTCTTCGTCTTCGTCTTTGTCTTCGTGTTCGTGTTTGTCTTTGTCTTCGTATTCGTCCTCTTGACCAAAAAAGTGGTCATATACTTTGTCAAAAAAGAGGTACAAGGTGGGGTTTGGATGTTGTCCCAAGGTGCCATAGGTGCGCATCAAGGACAGAATACGAACTTCCAATTCACGGTCCGACGGCGGAAAAGCAAATCCCATCTTGTCATACAATTCAGCGTCGGAATACAACAATGACAAGGAATCCATTTTTTCCATATACGGTTTCTTACCCTTTTGTTTTATCTTATTCTTTTGACTACTACTCCCTGTAAGGCCTTTTCTCATCCGTTTCCAAAAAAAAAAACAAGAAGAAAGACAAAAAGAAAGACAAAAAGGAAAGTATAAATGGGTATCAACAAGTGTAATCAATGCAAGAGGTAGATAGTCAGGAGTTGACCAAGGCGTGGGTCATGATGTTGTACCACGATTTGGACAAGGACAAGAAAAATCCGTTGCTTTTCTACCAGGATTTTATTGAAAAGATATGTGCCCATGATGAGCAGATACATAAGACGTTGTTTTTGATGATGGCGGAAATAAGAGACAAAGTGCGTGGCAAGGGACAGAGTCTTCCTTTCTATTATTTGGCTCAAGAATGGGCGAAAACAAAGCCAGAGACAACAGTGGATGCTTTTTTCTGGATTTGTCAACATGGAGGATGCTGGAAAGATATCAAACGATGGGCGCACTATATTCAAGACAATTCCATCGCCTTGCTGTACCTCGTGCAAAAGACCAACGATGTCTTGTCGGACGATACCCATCTCGAGCCAGACAAACGAAGCAACATAGCCAAATGGATACCCCGTGAACATACACGTGATGGAAAAGTCTTGTATGATTTGTTGGCCGTAGACTGGTGTCAACGTACTCCACAGCATTATTTGTTGAAAAACCTAAATGAACCTTGTTTGCGCCGCATTCGTAAACAGTATCGACAAGTGCTATCCAGAATGCACAAAGAACAGCCCGTAACACACAACAATCACTCCCCTCTTACGAGTCTGAACCAGCAGGTAGCGGCCCTCATACAACAAGAAGGCATTCCCCTCGAAGCCACCGAAAACAAAATCAAAAAAACGCTTTCTTGGTACATTCCGAACCAACAAGCACGAAATATGATGATTGTTTGGGTACCGAGTGATGACAATGAGTCTTTTGCCAGACAAGTGGCTGTATTGATGCAGGCGTGGCATGCTATGAATACAACACCACGATTCTTGATGGTATGTCCGAATGGAGTGATTCAGTGGGTGGATATGAAGACACATCCGAAGGCGACATATGCGGAATGGGTGCATCAATTGGTTTCCTGGAAACCAAAAGAGGAAACAAAAGAAAGGGGGTGGTTGGACTGTTTGGAAACGATACCGTTGCCCAAAGAGTCTGTAACAGCAGAAAAGATGACGTGGCTCTGGGTAGGGGACATGCAAGGATGGAATAAATCGATTCAGTATACGTTGGAACAGAAACAGTTGTTACTACCACATATGGTTTATGTCGATACAGCGAGTCATTCGTACCATACGATGTCGACGTGTATAACATTCCCCTGTAGGGTAGTACAACCGCGTTGTTCGATGGTGGCGGCGACGGGGGATGGATTGACACGTGCACAGTGGGAGCAAATTGTGTTGCGTACGCAGTCGTCGATGGCACGACAATCCTCCTGTTGGGAATTCTTAGAGGGGGTGATGCAACCATACGAAAAAATGTTGAAAAACCAATAAAAACCCACCCTGTAAGGAGTTTACAAAAAATAGAATGCTCGTTCCATTCTTGTATTGAAACTATTTTTTTGGAAAATCAAAAAAAAATAGTTTTTAAATCAACCAACATTTTATGCGTAGCCGCCTCCATAGGTGGGTCGCATGATGGTCTTGACGGTGGGTGCCAATGGACCCACAGGAAAGGGAGTTTGGGGTGGGTTTGTATATTTTGTTTTGACACGGTTGTCTCCAGGCCAGTGGAACATATTGCCAGAGGTGTCGGTCCAAAAGGGGTAACCGGTGCGGCATTGGGCTTTGTCTTTGTCTTTTTGTGTCAAAGGTCGTGCACCGGGCACCAAAGCCTGGGCGTTATAGATGCGAGGATTGAGCATACGATTTTTACGTGTCTGGGTATCGATGCAAGACCAAGTGGGTAGGGTTTCGCTGGTGGGTTGTGGCATATCGAAGACGATGGTTTGGTCGGTGGTGTTCAAACGGGAAAAGGTGGGAAGGTTGTTTTTGACGACGGTGGAAACGTTGAATTTGGCGAAATCGGTATAATCTTGTGAGGAGAGGATGGCGGGGAGTTCGTAATAGGCAGACGTGTTGAGGGGGTAGGAAGTCTGGGTTGTTTGCTTGGTCTTGAATTGGCAAAGACGTGCTTTGAGTTTTTTCTGTTGGAGGTAGTCTCCTTGCGACATGCAATACAAGGAGATTATTTCCAAGATTATATAAGAGTCAAATGAGTACAAACAATGTTGTCATAGCAGGGGACTTGTCAGTTAACAATGCAACCGTGGCAGGAAATATAATAACACAAGGATTGGACGTAAATGGAAGTATCTTACTGGAAGGTCAGTTGATAATTAATTCGAATATATCATCGTATGCAGGAATTCCTCAAGGTGCATTGGTAGTGGCATCTGGTGGTATATATGTAGGAGGTGATTCATTCTTTAATAATGCATTATGGGTAAATGGAGATATGTCTATGAACAACATGACAGCTACAAGCTTGAATGTCAACCAAAATTTAACTATAACAGGAAATTTGACTGTAGGAAAAGCATTCACTTCTACTAGTTCCTTTACAGGAAATACAATCATATCGAATAATTTTTTCAATCAAATCAATGGACAAACGACGGAAACAAATGCATGGTTTGGTAATAATGCTTTTTCATACTATGCAACTAACCAAGGAAATTGCAACTTCAACACCACCTTTGGAAACAATGCATTGCAAAACTTGAACTCTGGTGAAAACAACACAGCCATCGGTTATAATTCCTTGTCTTCATGTACCAGTGGCGAATCGAATGTGGCCATCGGTTACAATTCCTTGTCTTCTTTACAAGTTGGTTCAACCAATACTGCTGTTGGATACAATACTTTGCATTTGTTAAATAGTACAGAGACAGAGACAAACAATACTGCGATAGGATTCAAAAGTCTTTCTAATGCAGTCACTTCGATAAACTGTACTTGTGTCGGAGCCAATTCTGGTTTGATTTATACAGGAACTGGTAATTTGACGGCTATTGGATACAATTCTGGTTACAACAACTCTACTGGTGACAATAATACCTATGTGGGTGCAAATACACACACTGATAATAACCAATATTATCAATCCACCGCCATAGGATACAATGCTGAAATCTCAGCGAGCAATCAAATCGTATTAGGAACCGTAGATGAGACAGTGTATATTCCAGGAAATCTTATCATCGATGGAACGCTGACTGTAATTCCATCTCCGTCGGATGTGCGATTGAAAGAGGACATGGTAGCGTATCCATCGGTGTTGTCCAAGGTACTTCAGTTGGAGCCGGTCCAGTTCCGCTGGAAGGATTCCAAGAGAGAGGATATGGGGTTTGTAGCGCAGCAATTTTATGAGGTGATGACGCCGGAGGTATGGCCGGAGGATATAAGGTATACGAGACCGGATGGTATGATGACGTTGGATTATGGAAAGATGGTGGTGGTGTTGACCAAGGCGATACAAGAACTCAAACAGGAAATCGATTCTTGGGAATAAGAATGAGAATATTTTTGATTTGTTAATAAGAAAATCTGTTATAACAACATGAGTGATTTGGTAATATCGGGTAATTTTTCTTCATTAGAAAATTTTACTTTTACTGGTACAAATTTCAATATCATAGGAAATATCAATCAGTCCAGATTCAATAATCTAGATTTTAATGATAATACTGTAGTAGTATTACCTACTACATATCCTTATTCTATAAAAGTAGTACATGGTGGATTGTATGTAGGGAGGGTTTCTTATTTTCAAGGAAATTTATACGTAGGTGAAATAAAAAATTCAAATACAGTAACTGTTGTGGGCAATACGTTTGCAAATGATATCAACGTGTCAGGTTATTTAAATAATAATTATCCTTTTGTAAGTTCATTGACAAACCCTACTTTTTTCAACATATTAGACGTCAGTGGTGTCAAATGCAGGTATATACAAAATAATTCTGACAACAATGTTTGGTTTGGTAACAATACATTGCACAACAATTCTCTGTCGAGTGTCTTGAACAATACAGCCTTGGGTAACCAGGCGCTGAACCATTTGGTAGATGGTTCCAACAATGTCACGTTGGGTTACCATGCCATGAACAATGATATTTCGGGCTCAAACAATGTGGCCTTAGGAGCCGACGCAATCAAAAGAGCCATAAAGACGTATGGATGTACAGCTGTAGGTACGAGAAGTATGTATTATTTGTCGTCGCCGGATGCTAGTTACAATACAGCCGTTGGTTTCCAAAGTATGAACCAGGCTCTTTCCAGTTTTCAAAACACGTGTATAGGTGCATTTACTTGTGGACATCTTGACACACGAATGTATGGTGGTATGACGGCATTTGGTTACCAAGCAGGGTTAAATGATTATCAAGGAAACAACAATACTTTTGTAGGGACTTTTACAGATTCGGTGCCCTCCTATGGTGATGGGTTTCATCAATCCACCGCCATAGGATACAATGCTAAAATCTCAGCGAGCAATCAAATCGTCTTAGGAACCGTAGATGAGACAGTGTATATTCCAGGAAATCTTACTGTGGCAGGAAATGTAATTCCATCTCCGTCGGATGTGCGATTGAAAGAGGACATGGTAGCGTATCCGTCGGTGTTGTCCAAGGTACTTCAGTTGGAGCCGCTCCAGTTCCGCTGGAAGGATTCCAAGAGGGAGGATATGGGGTTTGTAGCGCAGCAATTTTATGAGGTGATGACGCCGGAGGTATGGCCGGAGGATATAAGGTATACGAGACCGGATGGTATGATGACGTTGGATTATGGAAAGATGGTGGTGGTGT
>Ga0209400_1001833_pt1 | contig 16617 bp, 19 predicted proteins | sample M_130807_EF_Meta_FD_187313 | JGI IMG/M metagenome (GOLD analysis project Ga0209400, IMG submission 187313) | Freshwater microbial communities from Lake Montjoie, Canada to study carbon cycling - M_130807_EF_MetaG (SPAdes) (version 2) | ecosystem: Environmental > Aquatic > Freshwater > Lake... | reverse complement strand
ATAATGTTCGTTTGGACTGTGCAATGCATCGCTGTCTAATCCAAATCCAAACAATACAGATTTCAAGCCCAATTCTTTTTCAAACAAGGCTACAATTGGAATACTGCCTCCTCCTCTGGTTGGAACCGGTTTTTTACCAAATGTAGTTTCCATTGCAGCTTCAGCAGCTTTGTAGGCAATAGAATCAATTGGTGTTACTACTGGCTCACCACCATGATGTGGTTTTACAATTACTTGTACACCAGCAGGTGCAATGGATTCAAAATGATTTTTGAACAAGGCAGTGATTTCGTCAGAAACTTGGTTTGGCACCAAACGCATGCTAATTTTAGCAAATGCTTTAGAAGGCAATACAGTTTTTGAACCTTCACCAGTATATCCACCCCAAATGCCATTGCAATCTAAAGTGGGTCTGATTCCAGTTCTTTCAAGTGTATTGTAGCCTTTTTCTCCCCATACATCGGCAATTTCTAAGTCTTTTTTGTATGCATCTAATTCAAATGGCGCTTTGTTTAATTCTGTTCTTTCATTGGCAGTCAATTCTTGAACAGCGTCATAAAATCCAGGAATGGTGATATGGTTGTTTTCATCGTGTAATGAAGCAATCATTTTAGCCAAGATATTGATTGGATTAGCAACAGCACCACCATACACACCACTGTGTAAATCGCGGTTAGGACCTGTTACTTCAACTTCAACATAGCTCAATCCTCTTAAACCAGAATCGATACTTGGAACATCGTTCGCAATCATTGAAGTGTCTGAAATCAATACCACATCAGCCTTCAACAATTCTTTGTTGGCAATACAAAAATTTCCAAGGTTTGATGAACCTACTTCTTCTTCACCTTCAATCATGAACTTCACATTGCAATGCATTTGGTGTTTGGCCATCATGTATTCAAAAGCTTTTACATGCATGTATACTTGGCCTTTGTCGTCGCAAGCGCCTCTTGCAAAAATGGCACCTTCAGGATGAATGGCTGTTTTTCTAATTTCAGGTTCAAAAGGTGGAGAATCCCATAGTTCTAATGGAACTGCAGGTTGTACATCATAATGACCATATACCAATACTGTTGGCAATTTTGGGTCAATTATTTTTTCTCCATAAACAATAGGGAAACCTGGCGTTGGAAACAATTGTACATTGTCTGCACCAGCTGCAATTAATTTTTCTTGAATATATTCAGCAGCTTTAAAAACTTCATATTTAAAAGCAGCATCTGCACTAATTGAAGGAATACGAAGGAGTTCAAACAATTCGTCTAAAAATCTTTGTTGATTTTCTTGTATATAGGATTTAATCATAATTAGAATTTGATGGTAAAAATAATGAAATTTATAGTAAACAAAGGTTTTACTTGTTCATTTGTGCGATGATTTCGCTCAACTTTTCGGGCGTTTGTGTTCCTATTAAAAGTTTTTGTCCATTTTTAAAATAGAGTTGTAGGCCTTTATTTCCGCTGATGTTCAATGCTTTTCCTGCACCAAACAAGCCAATTCGATAGCCCCAACCTCCATATTCTAGAAGAGGAGAATAGGTTCTAAGTTCAACTTTTTGAATGCTATCCCAAGCGTAAAATTTAGGTTTGAAATGGATGGGGAAAAATTGAACTGATAGGCCTTCTTGGCTGATGACCATTGTCAATCGAACACTTAAAATAAAACCTGACACCAATAACAAAACCAATAGAGATACCAATCTTTCATTCACCCAAATATGGTCTGAGATGACAATGCTCAACCATTGGTAAAAAGACAACAGAAAGATGCCGCCTAATAAAAGCAAAAGCCAAATTTGTCTGAATTGTTGTTTTTCGCTGAACATGTTATTTATTTTTTAAATCTTCTCTTCTTGGAGCACCAAATATAGGAACAGTTATATTTTCTAAAAACCTCCAAAAATAAATATAGTCAAGTACCGGATTCAAATAGGGTGTTATTACACAATAAGCGCTATTTTTCTGACCCTGGTGATGCAAGGCATGGTGCTTTGCTTTCTGAAACAATCCAATATTTTGAAAAAACCTGACAAGGACTGGAACATTTAAAGGCGACATGTGCGCATATTTATGCAATTGATTGGCATTGGCTCCCAAAAATGCAAACAATACAACATGCCAAGACAGGTGATCGTTGAGGTAAAAAACAAGTACAATCAAACCAGATACAAGGCTTAAATCCCAAGAACTTTGCCACCAAGTTTTAGAGATAAAGGCTGCGGGTTGTTCATGGTGCAAGGTATTGGGTTCAACAATCCATTTGCCATAAATTGGGTTGCTTGCTGAGCCAAAAGTATCTTCTGCCCAATGAATCAATCCCGATACAAAATCAATCGCAAAAATGCTGAGGGCAAATTCAAGTAAAAAATGAAGAATAGTCATAGGAATTATTTAAGTCTAAAATACACTAATTAATGCAGTCTTTTGAATGAAATTAATAGGTCATTACAGGTAAGGCTTTGCCCGTAAAATCAAACCAAGCTTGGTTCTCCCAAGAAGAGCCCTTTGTTGATTGAGGGCCTTTAAAACTTACCCATTCAGCCCCCCAATAACATATACCAATCACCTTCGCATTTTTTTTTAATTTATTAGCAAGTGTTTCCATATAGGCCTTTTGTCCTTCAGGACTTGCCGAAAATTCTGGTATCAACTGGGAATTCAACCCGATTATATTATTGGTTTGATCGTTCCAGCCCAAAGTAAAGGGATATGCCGTTTCGCAAACTATCAATTGCTTTTGAAATGTATGGGTAAGTGATTGTATTTGATTGGCCAATGAATCTAAATCTTTGCCATGCCATATTGGATAATAACTCAAACCAATGACATCGTAATCGGTATTATTAAACAAATTGAAAAACCAATTTGCATTTGAACAACCAGCATAGTGCAATACTATTTTAGTTTCAGGACTCGATTGTCTGACTGCAACAATTGCGGTATCTATTAAAGATTTGAACTGATCAGTATTGTTCCATTTACCTAAGGGCCATAAAAAACCATTGTTAATTTCGTTGCCAATTTGTATATAGTCTGATTTGAAATCTTGAGCAATTTGAGCAGTGTATGCATACAATTGCTTTTTTAACAATTCAATGTTTTTATCACTCCACAAAGCGGGTATGGTTTGCGCTGATGGGTCGGCCCATGTATCTGAATAATGAAGACTTAACAATGTTTTAAACCCTAAAGATTTGGCATGGTCATGCAATGATTTCATTTTGGAAACGGCCGCAAAAGAATCGGCAGGATTTACCCATAAACGAAGTCGAATGAGCTTGACATTGGCATTTTTGAGCATCAACAACAAAGGCATTGCATCGCCATTAGCTGTGAAGTATTGAAAATTACTGCTTTCAATTTCAGGTAAAAAAGATACATCAACACCTTTCAAAAAAGCAGTATCAACGATTGCTTTGGTACTTTGAATTGGGGAAGATTTTTGACAGGAAAACATGAACCCCAAGAGTACAAATAGCAAAAAACAATTATGAAAAATTTTATTCATTGTAAATTATTTTTCAATCATGTCAATTCTATCCAAAGTTTCACCATAACCCTGAGGAATGATTTGCTGAACAGTCATCCCCATTTTTTCGTAAAACTGATAGGTATACTGGCTGGTACCCAAAGTAATTTGATGGGCAGGCCATTTTTCTTTAATGACTGTTCTTCTGTACTGATATAAGCTAGAACCTAAGCCCTGACGATGATAAGCAGCATGTACCATTCCCCAAGCCAATCTGGCTTCAGGCAACTCTTTTACAATATAAAAACCGGCACAGGCCAAAACCTTTTCATTTGTATCTACTGCAACAAAATAGGCATCGTATGCTGCATCTGTATAGGTTGGACTCTGGTAAGGACTTCCTGTACTTTGATGGTTCAACCAGTTTTCAAATAAATCCAATTCTAGTGCATCAAAATATAGCGGACAATTGCTTTCAAAAATGGCCAAACAAGCCGGCTTGTCTTGGTCTTGATAGGGTCTTATTTTCATTGTATTTTTGTTGCGATTAAGCGGATAACAGCACCCCTACCCTTGTGGTAAATGCCTTCATTCAATTCAACGATTTCTTCTTTCAAATAGTGAAATTCAAAACCTTTAAAATCATTTTGTAATTCTTCAATAGAGAACAACATCTCAAGGGATTTTGGACCACCTACTCCTGGATTTTCAGCTTGATAACTTACATGTGATTTACTAAAAGCTTCAAATATAAGCAGGCCCCCTATTTTTAAAAAATTAGACAATTGTTTGTGATAGGCCGACTTGTCTTCAGCAGGAAAATGTGCATATATCAAGGCAATGGCATCAAAGCTTGCTAGTGGATATTCAATTGCTGCTACATCAGCTACTTGGTATTGAATTGAAACATGGTTCTTTTCGGCCAATGCCAAAGCTTTGTTTTTACCTGACTCACTCAAATCAAACGCATCCACCTGCCATCCCATTTTAGCAGCATGAACAGCATTGCGGCCTTCTCCCTCTGCAGGCAATAACAATTTGCCCGGATGTAAAGCTTTCAGTGCGCTTTCAAAAAAAACATTAGGCAATTCGCAATAAGCATAACTGGCTTGCGCATACCTTTGGTTCCAAATATCTTGATGTGATTGCATAGTGATTTTTATGAAGCTGCAGCTTGAAGCGCTACAATTTCAATTTTTTGCATGCCCAAGAAACATTGCATGATTTGCCCCTGTTTGCTTGAATTGGCACCTAATAACTGCCCCAAATTGGAAGGGATAATTTGCCAAGAAACTCCATAACAATCTTTCAACCATCCACAAGATTGTGCTTTCCCATTTTTACCTAACTGTTCCCAGTAATAATTGATTTCGTCTTGGTTCTTACATTGAATCATCAATGAGGTGGATTCGTTGAATTTAAATGGATTACTCGAACTCATGGCACTGTATTTTTTTCCTGCCATCTCAAATTGAACAATTTCAACTTTGGTTTCAGGGTTTGGATTCATCGTACTTAGATGCAATATTTTTGAATTGGGAATAATAGACACATAATAGTTAGCAGCCTCAATGGCATTTTCTTTGAACCAAAAATTCAAATGAATTTCTGGACTATTGGTTGGTTCTAACGTATTCATTAATTTTTAGTTTTTCTTCTTCTGTATTTTCCTCTGGTATGGTAATAATACCTGGAGCGTGCTCTATTTTTGAACGCATTTTTATCGGTACTAAACGATTTTCTAAAGTGTCCCTTTCTAAATCTTCCTCTTGCATCTATTGATGGAGATACATAATGAATATAGCCTTTGTCGTTTTCGTCTAAAGGTTCAATATCACAAGCATTTATCAAAAAAATCAATAAACCATAGAGCAGCATTTGCTTTTTCATACGCAAGATAGATGGATTTGCTTTAGGGTAAAGGTAAGAAAATGTGGGTTGATTTGATGATTTGAATTTAATTTGTCTTGCGTATTGGGGTCGTTTTCGTTTGTTGGTTTGATATTTGTCGCTGATGAAGGGCCGTTTGATAGTTTTTAGTTTGATTCTCCCTTTTTTCTAGATAAAAAAGGAAGCAAAAAATCACGACCCACGCCAATCGGCTTAAAATCTATCTGCGTAATTTTTAACAATCAAATTGATGGGAATTTGTTGCTGCATTCAATACTATTTCTTGCTGCATCCCGCAATTTGATCTGCACAAACCAACCCAATAATTACTTGTGATTTTGTGCGCCGCTTGACAATGGTCGGGAGCTTCCTAGCGGGATTGGTTAGAGGATGAGATTTTTTTGAATTTGTATTCAACCCAAAATGGACTAAATACATCTATTCCAAGCTACGTAGTAGCGGCATCATCATAGAAAACAATTAACATTGAAAACAAAACCCCGTAGGGGTGACATCATTACTGTGGTCGTTCGATCGTTTTTTGTTTGATTCTCCCTTTTTTCTAGATAAAAAAGGAAGCAAAAAATCACGACCCACGCCAATCGGCTTAAAATCTATCTGCGTAATTTTTACTTTAAATTTGAATACAAAAAAAAATTTCTTGCAATCCTGCAGAAAAGTATTTTATCTTTGTAGTGCATTAAGAATTCTTGAAAAAGAATACCAACCGAGTTAGATCCACGGTGGTAGAGCAATGCGGGCCTCATGGTCAAAAAATCTAGAAATAACCCTTCCTGATTTTAGCAAAAGCCTTCTTCATGCAAAAAATATTTTTGCCATGAAAAAAATCCATTGTATCCGTTTGCCAGCTGCACTAAACAAGCACTTGAAACACTTTAACCCTTTGTTGAAGTTGACTTCTCATCTACTCAATTTAAAAAAAATAACATGAAACAAACATCAAGAAAAAATGTAGCTAGCCTGAGCTACAAAAACAAAAAGGCAGCAAACTTGGCAATTGAATTGGTTGAATTACCTGCACCCTATTTACATGTCAACAAAAATCAGATTGGCGAAGACAAAGGCCTGCTCATTCATTGTATGCATGGACATTTGAACACCCTCATAGATTTATACGGCATCAAAGAAAGTTTGTTGTTGTATTTCAACGAAAACAAGCAATTTACTGGCGCCATAGCAGTGAACAAAAAGGCTAGGCAGGTATACCAAGTATCGGTACAACAGCGCTATGTATTATTGGTAAAAGGGAACATCAGTACAATCACCAGTCAGTTAAATGGCATTCAATATTTGTAAACCATGATAGATTATTCAAAACTCAGCAGAGAATTCGCGGAATACCATGCAGCCTGCACTGACAAAGAATTGTTGCGTTGTTACAACATGGAAATTACCAAACAAGGATGGGGAGCGAGCCGTTCTTATTATTTGAGTTCTTTAAGGCACGAAATGTATAAAAGAGGCTGGGATATATCAGTCATTTGCAATGATACCGGAGGTTTTAATTTGCATCCAAGCAACAATTGTAAATTGGAAGGAAAGCGATTGGTAAAAACCAATTTGATTTATACCTACAAGGATTTTGAAAACAATCCTGAGCTATAAATGCTAAAAAAAATGGGGGTAATTTTTATCCCCATTTTTACGATTTACAAGCCATTGTTTTGTTGAAATCTTAGCGCCGAATGCTGAACTTTCTGCCTTATTTTCGTAAGGTGGATTACCTACAAACATTGAATCCAGCTCAAAGAGCTGCTGTTGAACAAATTGACGGACCTGTGATGATAGTTGCGGGTGCTGGCTCAGGCAAAACCAGGGTTTTGACCTATAGAATTGTACACATGTTGAGGCATGATGTGGACCCTTTTCAGATTTTATCTTTGACTTTTACCAATAAAGCAGCCAAGGAAATGAGGCACCGTGTTCAACAAGCGGTTGGAGCAGAAGCCAAAAACATTTGGATGGGAACATTCCACAGTATTTTCTCCCGCATTTTGCGTTCAGAAAGTGAACGCATTGGCTTCCCAAGAAACTTTACCATTTACGACAGTGATGACAGCAAAAGCTTAATCAAAACCATTGTCAACGAAATGAACCTGGACGAGAAATTATACAAGCCAGGCAATATGCTCACAAGAATTTCATCAGCCAAAAATGCGTTGGTCACTGCAGAAGAATATTTGATGAATGATGAACTTTCAGCTTATGATAACGAAAGTGGCAGACCCAAATTTGGCATCTTGTTTAAAACCTACCAAGACAGATGCTTTAGGGCATCAGCCATGGACTTTGATGATTTATTGGTAAACACCCACAAACTTTTCAGCAACCATTTAGATATTTTAAACAAGTACCAACATTTGTTCAGGTACATCATGGTGGATGAGTTTCAAGACACCAACCATGCACAATACATGATTGTTAAAAAACTGGCTGCTGTGCATCAAAACATTGCCGTCGTGGGGGATGATGCACAAAGTATTTATGCCTTCAGGGGAGCCAATATCAAAAACATTTTGGGCTTTCAGAAAGATTTTCCAGATGTCAAAACCTTCAAACTAGAACAGAATTACAGAAGCACGCAAACCATTGTCAATGCTGCATCTAGCGTGATTGACAAAAACAGAGACCAAATTAAAAAATCTGTTTGGACCGACAACGAAAATGGCGACCGAATCAAAGTCATCAAGGCATTAACTGATAACGAAGAAGGCAAATTGGTAGCTTCATCTATTTTTCAAGAAAAGATGAACAGCCATGTGATGAATGAAGATTTTGCCATTTTGTATAGGACCAACGCGCAAAGTAGGGCTTTAGAAGAAGCCTTGCGTAAAATGAATATTCCTTATAAAATTTATGGGGGCATGTCGTTTTACCAGCGCAAAGAAATCAAAGATCTATTGGCTTATTTCAGGGTGGTATTGAACCCAAATGATGAAGAAGCTTTGAAACGAATCATCAATTACCCAACCAGAGGAATTGGCAAAACCAGTATGGACAAATTGATGGTATTGGCTGACCGTGAGCAAAAGAGTTTATGGGGGGTGATGGAAAACCTGGAACAGTATGGCATTAAAGGAGCTACGGCGATTGCTGATTTTGTAACCATGATCCAGAGTTTTCAAACCATGCTCAACAAAAACGCTTATGATGTGGCCATGTATATTGCCAAACAAAGTGGTGTACTCAAGAATTTATACGAGGACAAAACTGTTGAAGGTATTGCCCGCTATGAAAATATAGAGCAATTACTGAGTGGAATTAAAGAATTCAGTGTGCAAGAAACTGCCGATGATGACGGGGTTTTGGAATCGAAATTATTGGCAGATTTTATGTCGGATGTGGCCTTGCTTACCAATGATGATCAAAACAAAGACGATAACAAAGACCATGTAAGTTTGATGACCATCCACTCTGCAAAAGGATTAGAATTCAAATACGTATATGTTGTAGGTTTGGAAGAAAATTTATTCCCTTCACAATTGGCTTTGAATAGCCGACAAGAATTAGAAGAAGAAAGACGTTTGTTTTATGTGGCATTGACCCGTGCCATGAAAAAATTAACCCTCACTTTTGCCACTTCTAGGTTTAGGTTTGGGTCGATTGTGTATGCTGAACCCAGCAGATTTTTGCAAGAGATCAATCCAGAATTTTTAAATTTTGAAAATGTCATGGGCAAGGCGCATCAATCAGATTCAAGTAGGTCTGATACTGGGGGTAGGTCTTTGAATGGATTGCCCAAAAAAGTATTGTCTGGTGGCATGAAACCACTTCCTAAAAACACGGCAACAGCTGGCGCAAACAAACAAATTCCAGACCCTGATTTTGTTGGAGACGATACTTCCAATTTATCAGCAGGCATGAATGTAGAACACCAAAGATTTGGGAAGGGAACTGTTGTTCAAGTGGATGGTGCTGGGGATAACCGCAAAGCCACCATTGAGTTTGAGGCAAATGGGAAAAAAGTACTGGTTTTGAAATTTGCGAAACTAAAAATTCAAGCTTAATTCCAAGGCATTTTTTACCGTACCAAATTGGAGCAAATGGGTATGGATTTTTGCAACCTGTGGTATCAATAAAGCAGACCCATCATTGTTTAGGATACAGGTAGCATAGGGTATTTTAGCGGCTTCATCCATTTGGCTTTTCATTCTGGCCAAAACAGCTTCTTCTGTTGCGGCATCTCTTTCCATGGTTCTTTTGATGCGCAAAGCACTTGGGGCACATACCAAAATAATTTCATCTAATTGTAAGTATGATTTGCTTTCAATCAGCAAGGCCGCTTCTTTTACAATATAGGGTGCATGTTGGCGGCTGAGCCATTCATCAAAGTCTGCAAATACTGTCGGATGCACCAATTGGTTCAAGGAAGCCAATAACTCAGCATTGTTAAAAACCTTGGCAGCGATGAAGCTTCTATTTAATGTTTTGTCTTGAAAATACACCTCATCTCCGAATAATTGGATGAGTCCCTTTTGAATATCGGGATGGTTTTGCATGAGCCATTTAGCCCTGGAATCGGCATCGTAAACGGGAACTCCGAGCAATGAAAAGATTTTTGTAAGGGTAGATTTACCACTTCCAATATTACCTGTGATGCCTATTTTTTTCATGTGTATGAATTTCGGGAAAAGCGTGCTTTTCCCGAAATATACATTTTAAATTAGTCTTTTTTTGCAGGTGCATTCAAAGCCTGCGAAGCTTCCATAGAAACGGCAGTTCTGTCAATTCTTAATTTGCTGCCTTCGCTTTCAATTAAGAAAGTGGTTTCGTTGGCTTCAATAATTTTGGCATGTACGCCGCCAATGGTAATGATTTTGTCTCCTTTGCCTAAAGCTTCTCTGAATTTTTTCTGTGCTTTGTTCTTTTTCATTTGCGGATAGATCATGAAAAAATAGAAAACAACAAAAATCAAAACAAAAGGTAAAAGGCTCATCAAACCGCCACCACCTTGTGCGCCTCCTGGAGGAGGACCCATTAAAAATAAAGTGTTCATCATTGTAGTATGTTTTTAAAATTAGTTGATAGACTCAGAAATTACTTCGCCTTTAATTGCCAAATGGTTGTCACTTGGAATGGTATTGGCTAAAATAGTTATGGTTTTGTCGAACATGCCCGATTTATCTTTGCTATTGAATTGCACATCAATTCCAGCTTCAGCTCCCGGGGCAATTGGCTCTTTTGGATAACTTGGTACTGTACAACCACAAGAGGCAGATGCACTCGAAATTAACAAATCAGTTTTGCCTGTATTCTTGAATTTGAAACGATAAGTAATGATTTCACCTTCTTTAATTTTACCAAAATCGTGGGTGAGTTCTTCAAAACTCATCATTGGGGCATTGTCTTTTACACTTGCGCTAGGCGCAGCTGCAGATGCAGGATTTTCAACTAAATCTGTGGATGCTTTTTTCCCATTGTTTGAGCATGATTGCAAGCCCAAAAACAAAATTAAGTTTACTGCTAAAATGAAAACTATTTTCATGTTTTATGATTTAATTAAGTTCTTATTCAACTAAGCCTCTACCCTGTTTGCTGATTTTATTTTCAGCCTTTAATTGCAATTGAATTTTATCCAAAACTCCATTGATAAAACCATGACTGTTTGGGGTACTGTATAATTTTGCCAATTCAAGGTATTCGTTGATACTTACTTTTACAGGAATATAGGGGAAATACAACAATTCACACAAAGCCATACGCATGAGTAAAATGTCAACCATGGCAATACGGTCTTGCTCCCAGTTTTGGGTTTTAGCATTGATCATTTCATTGAAAGTTTGCTGGTGTTGAAGCGTCAAATCAAACAAGTCACGCATAAATTTAAGGTCTTCATCCTCGTCTTTATGCGCTTCAATGAGCAATTGTGTTTGCCCATTTTTAAATGCATTCAGCATTTTTTGAATGGTACTCAAAACAATGACTTGGTCGTCTTCCCAATTGTAAAATATTTCTTCTACGTAATTGTTGAAATTCTCAGAATCGGCAAACAAAAATTCAAAAAGGGTCAGTAAAAACTGCTTTGAATCGGTAAAACTTGGATGGGTTTTGGTCGTATATTCATTAAAAAACTCTTGGGTACGAATTTCTTGGTAAATTTTACGAGAAAACTCTAAAGAATCTTGCCAGCGCCCTTTCACTTTTTTGGCATTTTCCTGTAATTCAGAATTGGTATGTAATAACTGAATTACTTGGTTGTTTTTGATAGCTTGTAAGCCTTGTATCAATTGCTCTGCAGGAAAATACTTTGAGTTTTGCAGTTCCAATTCTTGCTCAATAAAATGTAGAAATTCTGAAGGAAAACTAAGGATAAACAAATACAATTCGTAGGTTTTCTCTAAATTTGAAAATAGCTGTTTTTTACTAATGGCCAAGGAAATATTTTCCTCATGAGCAATTCCATAAAGTGCTTGAAACACTTTAATTCTTAAAAACCTTCTGTTGAGCATATTTGTCTTTTGGTATGGCAATATTTCGCCAACGAACTCATTCTATAAAACCCGAATACAAAGAACGTTGGCGGAATACCGCTTAAATTTAATTTATTAATAAGTAGATTGAACTGATGCAATGGCTTGAATTCTTTTCTCAGCCAATAATGTAGCAGCTTTTTGCGAGTGGATTTTTTGATCAACAGAAGTTTTCAAAATTTCTAATGTCACATCAAAAATATGCTCAGCCTGACGGTAAGCAGTTTCTCTGTTATAACCAATATGTTCTTGGTAAACATTGATCAAACCACCTGCATTGATTAAAAAGTCTGGTGCATAAGTAATGCCTCTTTCCAACAAAATTGGACCATGAATATCTTCATTTGCCAATTGGTTATTGGCAGCACCAGCAATCACGCTTGCTTTAAGGGCAGCAATATTTTGATCATTTAAGATTGCACCCAATGCACAAGGCGCAAAAATGTCTACATCTTGACTATAAATCTCGTCACCATTTACAACTTTAGCACCATGTGTTGACGCATATTGTTTCAAAGTTGTTTCGTTTATATCAGAAATCACCAATTGCGCACCTTCTTTATGTAAAAAGTCTAACAAATGACCACCTACTTTACCCACACCTTGAACTGCCACTTTCTTACCAGCTAAGCTATCAGAACCCCAAGCATGTTTTGCACTGGCTTTCATTCCCATGTAAACACCATAAGCTGTAACAGGAGATGGGTCTCCGCCTCCACCCATGCTTTCAGGCAATCCTACTACATGTGAAGTTTCCATGTGCACATATTCCATGTCTCTGGTAGTTGTATTAACGTCTTCAGCAGTAATGTATTTTCCATTTAAGTTTTCTACAAAACGACCAAATTTACGCATCAAAGCTTCAGTTTTGATTTTGTTGGCATCACCAATAATTACCGCTTTGGCTCCACCTAAGTTCAAACCAGAAATGGCGGCTTTGTATGTCATTCCTCTTGAAAGTCTTAACACATCATTCAATGCGTCGGTTTCAGAAGCATAATTCCAAACCCTTGTTCCACCCAATCCAGGGCCTAATACCGTATTGTGAATTGCAATGATGGCTTTTAATCCAGTTGCGTTGTCGTTACAGAATACAACTTGTTCGTGATCGTAAGTTACTAATTCTGCAAAAATTTCTGATTTTGACATAGTTAGAAAATTTGTCTTGTTTTAAGTGGCGCAAAAGTAACTGATATTTTTGTTTTTTAAACCAATCCATAAAAAAGCTCACAAAATACAGATAAACAGGTTCCTAAATTTAGATTCATTTATTTTGGGTGGTTTAGCTTCAATGCGCTTATTTTGCGGCTTATTCTGAAGCTTTTGAAGTCGCTCTTTACACTCAATACCTATTTTATTCGCTATAAATGGCATCTGCTAGGTGGGATTTTATTTGTGACCCTCTCTAACTTATTTGCTGTTTTCCCAGCGCAATCAGTAAGGTTGGCCATTGATTTGGTGGTATCAAACCTTAAAACTTACCAATTGTTTAAAGGAAGCTCATTGAGCACAGACATAGAAGCTGATACCATTCAGAGCCTGCTCTATTTTGGCGCTTTGATTATTTGCTTGGCCTTGTTCAGAGGCATTTTTATGTTTTTGATGCGTCAAACCATCATTGTGATGAGTCGCCATATTGAGTATGATTTAAAAAACGAGATTTACAACAAATACCAGCAATTACCGAGTTCCTTCTACAAAAACAACAGCACCGGCGACTTAATGGCAAGAATCAGTGATGATGTTGGCCGTGTAAGAATGTATGTTGGACCTGCCATTATGTATGCCATCAATCTGGTGGTAAGCATTATTTTGGTGATTTGGGCCATGTATGAAGTAAACCCTAAACTCACTTTTTTGGTATTGATTCCCCTGCCCTTTCTCTCTTTGGCTATTTTTTATGTGAACCATTATATCAACTTGAAAAGTGATGCCATTCAACAGCAATTGTCGGTATTGAATAGTTTTGTTCAAGAATCATTTTCAGGTATCAGGGTGATGAAATCTTTTGGGTTGGAATCGGCTTTTGAAATTGCCTTTGAAAAACAAAGTGAAGAATACCGGAAAAGACAACTGAGTTTGGCTTATACTGATGCCAAGTTTTTCCCTTTGATGTTTTTTTTAACAGGTTTGAGTACTTTGATTATTTTGCTGGCTGGAGGGAATGAAGTCATTGAAGGCAGAGCAAGTACCGGAAATATTGCTGAATTTATCATGTATGTTTATTTGCTTACCTGGCCCTTTACCAGTTTAGGATATACCAGTAGTTTGATTCAAAGAGCCGCAGTATCTATGAACAGAATCAATGAGTTTTTAAATGTTAAAGTTGAAAGCCCAAATGAGGTCTCAAAAATTGTAAAATTTGAACAAAGTATTGAGTTTAAAAATGTTTCTGTAAAATATCCTGGAAAAGCGCATTTTGCCTTAGAAAACATCAGTTTCACGATACAAAAGGGAGAGACATTGGCCATTTTGGGCAATACAGGATCTGGTAAAAGTACCATTGCACAATTGTTGATGGGACTCATTCAACCTACTTCAGGTGAAATTAGAATTGATGGGAGGCGCTTCCAAGAAATTGACATCCAATCGTACCGAAAATTGATTGGATATGTACCACAAGATGTGTTTTTGTTCAGTGATTCTATTGCAAACAACATCGCATTTGGAGAAGAACAAGGCCCATGCAGCCGAGCGCGCATCAATGAAGCAGCTGAAATGGCCGCATTCCCAGAAGATTTTGAACTGCTTAAAGATGGCTTCAATACCATTATTGGCGAAAGAGGAATTACGCTTTCTGGTGGTCAAAAACAACGCATTTCCATAGCTAGAGCCCTTATCAAAAGCCCAGAAATTTTACTTTTGGACGATTGTTTAAGTGCACTGGATACTTTGACCGAATCCAAAATTCTTAAGAACCTAAAAAATATATTAGGAGACAAAACTGGAATCGTTATTAGCCATAGAGTAAGTAGTGTTGGAAATGCCAATCAACTATTGATTTTGGAAGATGGAAAAATACTGGAATACGGCACAAAAAAATCGCTCGAAAACCAAGCCAGTAAATTTGCAGAAATGCTTAAAAATCAACTTAAAACCTAAACCTATAAATCGAGTTTTCAACAGCTGTGCAAAGCACTTAGAGAAAAAGTTTTGAAATCAGCAAATGAAGGTATAATTTGCCAACATATTACAGAACAAGCGCAATGGACGACTTTAACAGAAATGACAAACAAGAAATTTTTTCCAAAAAAATTAGAGCTGGAAAAAGGACCTACTTTTTTGATGTAAAAGCAACTAAAAGTAAAGATTATTTCATTACCATTACTGAAAGTAAAAAGAGCTTTGATGATGGTAATTTTGTCAAACATAAAATTTTCCTTTACAAAGAAGATTTCAACAAATTTGTTGAAGCGTTGAACGAAACTGTCAACCATATCAAAACAGATTTAATGCCAGATTACAACTTTGAAGAGTTCAATCATGAGCATACTTTTGACATGAATTTTGACGACGATACCAGAAACAATTCACAAGCCTAATTTAAAACTAAAACCAATATGAAAAATTTATTTAAAATGATGATGGTAATGACCGTTTTGGCCGGCACTATCTTTACCTCTTGTAAGAAAGCTGAAGATGCTTTAACAGCATCAAAAGCACCAACAGTTAGCATCAACAATGATGTAGCTGCTTTAGAAATGTCTGCAGCTGTAGATACCATCTATGTGAAAATGGTGGCAACTGCCGATACAGATAGAAAAATCACAAAATTAGTTTTGATCCGTACCTACAACGGTGATAGCACAGTTGAATTGATGAGTACAACTTACAATACTAATTCTGTAAGCTACACTTACGAAGATTTAGTAAAAGCTAATGGTTTGCCTTTAACAGATACAGACAAGTTGAAATACACCATGACTGCTACTGACGACAAAGGAAATACGGCCTCTACTTCTTTTGTAATTACCTTTAACAGTGTTTCAACTTCAGGTCAAATTGTATTAGGAACTCCAGGTAATACCTCAAATGCTTTCAAATTTTTTGGAGTAGCCAATAACTTTATGCGTTACAGTGCTGGAGGTGATGCTGGAACTGCAAAAGCAAATTGTACCAAAGTAGATTTCTTGTATTGGTTCAATGCTTCAGGTGCCATAGGAAATTCATTGTATTCTCCTGATTATCCTTTTACAGCTGGAACAGGATGGGCTTCTGAAGTTTCTGGCTGGGCTTCTAGAAATTCAACATTGTTTTTAACAACTGATTTGAACCTTTCCGCATTTGATGCATTAGCTGGTACGCAAATGGTAACTGAATTAGACAATTTAACTTGGGCTTCTGGAACACAAAAAATCAACAATTTAGAAGCAGGTAATGTAATTGCCTACAAAAAGAATGATGGCAAAAGAGGTTTCATCTACATTGCTCAAAAAGCAATTGACGGAACTGTAGGTGTAATGACTGTGAAAGTAAAAGCAGAATTATAATTTAATATTTCACGATATTTGAAAAGCCGCTTCGTTTTTGAAGCGGCTTTTTTTATTTTTATGGCTGTCTAGTCCTGAAATAGCGATACACAAAATTTATCGTTATGGAAAAAAGAGAAAAAGTCGTTTATGAAAAACGCAGCCAAAGGGATTATTCAATGTCCTTTAAGTTATCCGTTGTAAAAGAGATTGAATCAGGATTACTTTCAACCACAGGTGCGAAAAGAAAGTATGGTATTCAAGCTCGTTCTACAATTGTCAATTGGTTAAGAAAA
>Ga0209400_1001832_pt1 | contig 16628 bp, 11 predicted proteins | sample M_130807_EF_Meta_FD_187313 | JGI IMG/M metagenome (GOLD analysis project Ga0209400, IMG submission 187313) | Freshwater microbial communities from Lake Montjoie, Canada to study carbon cycling - M_130807_EF_MetaG (SPAdes) (version 2) | ecosystem: Environmental > Aquatic > Freshwater > Lake... | reverse complement strand
AGGTGGAACTCGATCGTCTCCCGCATCCGGCTCTCCGTTTCCTCACGGCTCGCCCCGGTGGCCACACAGCCGGGCAGGTCTGGGGAGTAGGCGGAAAAGCCAGTCTCCGATGGCTCCAGGATGATGAGATAACGGCTCATGGTTGTTTAAGACCCGACTGCTTGAAGATACTATTTTGGGTCCCGGGGGCAAGATCATCACCAGGATGACCCGCCACTGTCACCAGACCCTCTTAGTCGGATGCTTGTACTGGCGATGACTCCCCTTGGTTCGGGCCAAAAACCACCCATCATCCAAAAGCTTTTTCAACATATCCCGTACCTTCATGCGATTCCTTCAACAAAATCACCCCCCATCCCATATTAAACCGCCGTCCCCCAAAAAGGGTTCGGTCATTTTTAACTTTTTTAAATTCACACATTCAAACCCTTCAAATCCCCCTTTCCGAATTCCGAATTTCGAATTTCGAAATCCCCCTAACCCCTTAAACCCTTAATCCCTTTCTTCTGTGCCACCTGTCCCTTTCCACCTTCAACCATTCTGAAATGATCAAAACGTCGGTGTTTTAGGATCGAGGATCAACTTCGCGCCTGAAGCAGAATCAAATCCCTGTGGTATTCCAAATACTCGGTTTGCTTTCTTGTAAAAGATCCCACATTGAATGCACTTTCCTGCGGAACCCCCATTTTTTGCAGCGAAGCCCTGTCCGCTACGCTCGAAACGATTAAATCCCCGCTATTTTTGAATGATATGAATCCTCCATCGAACAAGTGATCGATCGAAGGGGTTAGTAGAAGTCCATTTTCCCCGTCTAGTCGCTCCCGGTTGTTAGAGTTACTCCAAGGTTTAATATGGCTGCCGATTAGGTGATCAATGTTATTTACCCTTGTCACTCGGCAACATTTTTCGATTCTTGTTACGTTTCGCTTAAAGATCCCCTGCCCTATTCTGGCTTTTTTGGTCTCGGTTTTCTCCGTGGCCTTTAGGCTAGGATCATCGTCGATATCTTTCTCAATAGCCTTGTGCCATGTATCTACAATTTCGGTTTTATCTGCCTGATAGATAGCTGCTTCTTCCCTCAGCCGGTCCGTGCTTAAGCAATCCTGAAAACGAGCCTCACCCTCAGGTCCGATGAGCCCCAGTAAGGCTTTCGCCAACACATCTGGTAGGTTGACAAGATAAAACCGGTTACCGTCCCCGTTCTTCTGCAGGGGCGCATGCTTCACCGGTAGAAGTGGATTAAGTAGTTGCATATGCAGCCTTGGCTGCATCGGGTTGACTAATCTTTTAAAAGCGACGTTCACACGCCAGCCCGTATTTTTCCAATTTAGGCCAGCACGCCCAAACTCTGCGGGCTTTGGGCACGTAAAAGCCGGTCCTTCCACAATTCCAAGAGCCATGATTTTTGTGTCGTTAAATGAGAACACAAGATCCCCATGGGAAACTTCCCGCATGTTTTCATAGCAAGGGTTTATCTTGTTGTTGGAATTAACCTTGGGCGACCACATGTAGTTCCCATCCACCTCCTGGCGGAAAGTCTGATTATGACTAACCCACCAGAATTTCATTTTACAAAAGGCTTATACATAGGAGCCCTTACTAAAGACCCTTGGACCGAATGCTCTTCTCAAAGCCTACAATCATCGAAGAATTTATTAATGCGCTTGGCCATTATCTCCCTGCGCGTCTTGATAAATATTTCATAGCTTTGGGCTTCAAGAAGTTCGGGGTTGGTAGGGATACATTGCTTATCAAGCATATCCTCACCAGCTTCCTCAAGGATCTTAGGTATATAACTAGCGGGGGATTTATCACTTATTGATTTATTTGTCCTTCCAGCAATAAACGCCATATTCGCAATGTCGTCGGCATCAACATCTTTCGCCTCTCTCTTTAGGTAAGCTTTCGGAAATATGTGATGATATTGTAAAGAATGATTAGCTCCGATGTGCTCTTTCCCAATTGGTAGTTTTGAGTACCAGTCTTTGGCACCTGCCTTGCGAAAGGCCAGAAACATAGTCTTAAAGATAGCGCTTCGTTGGTTTCGTCCCTCGAATTCTTCAGGACCTATATCAAGTCTCCCAACTTGAAGTCGCAGTTTCTCCAGTAACTCCCCTGCTCCTTTGCCGTCTCTCAGAATAGCTAAATCCTGATCAAGAAGAGTTTCACTTGAACCTCTAGAATAGCGCCCTTTTGCGTTTGCGAGGATAGCCCAATATAAAAGCTCGTTAGCTTCTTTAGCCTGAATCTTAAAGCTTCTCATTTGTCCGTAATAACCAATGAGCAGCAAAAGGTTCAATGAAGACAACAAGGCAGGGCTATCGATGCCTGCACTGCTTTTGATGAAGTTAACGGCGTACTCCATACCATGAATCGATTTTTCCCAAGCTTCTTTTAGTTTTTCGATTTCTACTTTACCGATGGTAAGGAATTTGCACTGGCCCGTTGCGAAAATCACAAGGTTCCTAAGGAGCACGCCAAGCTCGATTTCAAAACCGTTCTTAAGGAATCTTGCCTGCTCTTTTTCAAATGCTGCAAGTGATCCACGCCATTTTGCCGTTATTTGGGCTAAGGCCAAATCGGAACTCCTAAGCTTAACGCCAAGTGAATTAACCCGAACAAATATTTCAGTGACTTCGTCGTAGGATAGTTTTTTTTCCAAAATATCCATCCGGTATTGATAGCTTTTTATAGCCCGAAGCTTTCGGAGCCTTTCGCTATACTTTGTAGTCCTGGGGTCAGCCAGCTCCTTTACACCCGCTCTTTTTAGAAACTCCGTATCTCCATGGCTTTGAAATACCTCTGAAACTTTAACCCAGTTTGGCAGCTTCTCGAGTTTCTTGGTTCCTACAACAAACGTCATAGCCTCTAGCCGTTTCTGTAGATCATCGTCGGTAGAATCCACCGCCTCCTCTTCTGCATCATCCGCCAATTCAAAATCGTTGTCATTGGAAGACAAGTCGAGGTTGTTTCCCTCCTCCACCTCGGTCACGAGTTCCAACTTTTCAGGATGCTCGAGGTTAAAGAGTATTTCGATGTCTCTTGTTTTACCTTTAGATCTTACGGTGATTGGTTCGCCACGGATTACCGCTGAAAGGGATGTCAGCCTCTGTTGCCCATCTAAAAGTAGTTTTGTATTTCGATAAGGGTTAGCTTGTTGTTTAACTGCAAACTCTTGCTGAGGAACATTCTCGTCTGTGTCCCAAACGAGAATTGCTCCAGAGGGGTACCCACGATAGAGCGAGTCCAGAAGATCCCGAACACGAGTTGACCTCCACACGTAGCGCCGCTGCATTTCAGGAAGACGTAGCTCTCCCTTTTCAATCATTCGGACCAACTCTTCAACTGTGATGTCTTGTTTAGCCATTAGATTTCCTCAGCTGAATGTAGCAAGGTTTTTAGCTCTTTCTGCGAATCAACTGGCCGTCGGATTCGAGACGGTCTTCACGAAGGAGGCCGTTGATGAGGGATCGGACGGTATCCTGAATCTTCTCCCCTGCCCTCCGGAAGCCCATGAAACGTGTGAAGGCTCGAACCGCTTCCTCCCTTTCAACCCAAGGCATTCCGATCGAAGCCAGGAACTGATCTTTTAGAAACTCCCTCTCGTACCACTCGATCGTCTTGCAAAGAATTTTTAAGGTTCCACGTTCGTTTTCCAGAATCACCCTTTTAACAGCCGTCCGGATATCGGAATCTAGTACTACTTCAATCTGCGACCCAACGCGGTCGTAGCCTAGTTCCTTGGCTATTTTCTTGAAGGCCAGCTCCCTAGTGAGCTCAAGACCTTCGCTAAACATCTGTCGAATCGTGCAGAGAACTTCGTTCTGCTCTGTCTCATCAATCCGTACGGGGCTATCTTCATTATTTGAACGGGGAGTACGCTCTTTTTTTGGGTTCTTCTTTTGTTCGGCTCCCTGATCATCTGCCGAAACCTCGATTGATGGAGACGAGTTTTCAGGCTCTTCTTTTGTGTGTCGCAGTTGCCGGACCTGCGCGTCAATTGAAGTATCAGCCGAAAGTGCATTTTGCGCCGTACCCTCAACGATAGTGCTTTCTTCCGGCGTCAGGCCGTAGAGGGCGTAAGCCTGCTGGTCGACCTCGCGCTCCATGGCGCTCGTGTCGGCGGTGGATTGGCTACTCGTCCTCATCGGTGGAGATTGAGCCTCGCGTATTGGCCAGCGCGGTTTCGATTTGGGCAATCTCGGCGGCGGTCAGACCGAAAAGGCGATAAACGATTTCGTCGATGTCGCGTTCGATCAAAGTGACAGCCGCAGTATCGCCTGCCTTAGCTGCCGTAGCTACGCGTTCCGCAAGCTTTGTGATTTTGGTTTTTTCGGCAGCACTTACAGGGGGAATTGGAATCGTGACGAGATTTCGATTGATGAATCTCATCCGACCGCCTTCCCAAGGGTCTCCCAATCCTTGAAACGTCATCCGTGCATACCAATCGGTCACAGTCGCAAGGAGAACGGCCAGCGTGAATTTATCGGCGTTTGCGATGAAATAGCCCGTATTGCCAATAAAATATTCCGGCTCCGCCCACGATGCCTTTAGACACTTCCCAATGTCGGCAATCACGATTTTGGGCGTCTCAAATGCCGCAACGTAGTCTTCTGAGGGATTGTTATCGAGTTCCAACCAGTGGTGTTGACCTTCGCTAGAACCACTGCGTGACGACTGGCACTGGCCACGGGCCTTGAGCAAGGACTCGAACTGCGTAAGGTGCCGACGGATGGCCGGATAGTTCTTGAGCTCTTTATGAAAACCGTGACGGACGATGATGACATAAAGGTCGCAGAATTCATGGGTCCACCGTTTGATATCCCGCCCACGAATCCAAGGCTTGATAAGCTTCGCTGAGCTTCGATCCTCTTGAACAAGCCGGTCTCGGGTGGCTCGATCAATCACGAAGGCTTCGTTCAACCCAGTCCTTACACCGAGGTAAAGTTGGCCGTGAACATGATTGATCAAAGGAGTGCCCTTGGCACGGAGCTTGTCGACGAGCGCGAGACCACTGGATCCTTCCAACGACCATCCGCTGAGCTTCAACTGTGCGGGTTTGTAATGTGAAGCACGAGAGGAGACCGATTGCGGTAGTATCGTGAACTCCGCTTCGTCTTTTACGACCAGCACAGCGAATTCCCGATCGGCGACAGCGGCGGCCTTTGTGGCAATAACAATGATCGGGTCAGTTGCGGCCTCGAAGACAGGCAGTTCGCAAAAATCGATGAGGATCTCAATCCGTTGTCCTACCAAAAGTTGACGCAACGCTTTTCCGTATGCTGCCTTTTGAAACTTATTCGAGGTGATGAAACCCAGCACTCCGCCTTGCCGAAGCAAAGCGAGACCGCGCTCATAGAAGAAACAATAGATGTCCCCGCGAGCGGCAAATGTCTTGAAGGCATTCCGCCAAACTTCTTGCTGCTTTGTCCGAGCGAACTTCTCCACAGAAATGTAAGGCGGGTTTCCGATGACAAGATCGAAGCCGTCCTTCAAGGAGCGCCCAAACATCCAATGCGGATCGAAGAAGTCAGCGGTGGATTGCGGATCGAACGGATCCCACTCGGCGAGGTGCTTGGCTTTCGCGGAGTTCACGGTTCCAAGACTGCCTGCGAGCGTATCGGCCAGCTTGAGGCGCAGGGCTTTGATTTTCTTCTGCAAGGCGAGCTTATGGTCGCGCCGCTGGATGGTGAAGTGGCCGTGGTAGGCGTCTTCGATTTCCTTTTCGATAGGGGCGATGAGGGACTCAATAAAGAGGTCTTTGTCGGAGATGGGCAGGCCGATGAGGGTGTCGGCGGCGACGAACTTGGTTTCCAGATTGGGCAGTGGGCGGATGCCGTGATTTTCCTTCTTGTTCCGGTTGGTTTTCTGGTCGCAGACGAGAGAGATGAAAAAGCGGAGTTTGGTGATCTGGATGGCGATGGGTTGGATGTCCACGCCGTAGAGGCAGTTTTCGATGAGGTAGAGCTTGCGGCCGTAGTCGTCGTTGTTGTCGGCGAAGGCGCGTTCGAGTTCCTCGCGCATGGGGGCGGAATCGAGCTTGGCGAGCTGGGTCTGCTTCCAGCGGTCGTTGTCGGGGTCGAGCTTGCCAAGGATATAGACGAGCTTGTGGAGGACGCCCATGGGAAAGGCGCCGGAGCCGCAGGCGGGGTCGAGGATTTTCAGGGCGTCGATGGCGGCGATGAGGGTGGCAACTGAGTGCGGTGAGTCGGTGAAGGCGTGCTCCTTCTCCGTGTAGGCGAAGAGGAGGTCGAGGCCGGCGCGGGCGTCGGGTTCCTTCATTCGGGCCTTTTCCACGAGGGCGCGGGTGAGGTGGGCTTTGAGGGATTCGTCCACCATGTAGTCCACGATAGGGCGCGGGGTGTAAAAGGAGCCGGTCTGTTTTCGGGCAGTGGTCTTAGTCTCCTCGTTGTAGGAAGCCAGAAGGTTTTCAAATACTTTCCCAAGAAGCTCGGGGTCGAGAGCCACCTCCTCATCGATCGGTGTGTTTTCAACGATCGTGAACTTGTAGCGATCTAGTATGTTGATTAAACCAGTAACACGTTCAGATTTACGTTTTTTGTCGTCGTAGACATCTGAAAGATCGGCTAGTTCCCCGCTATCGAAAAATAGTCGATCCGGGAAGTGCGGGCGTTTTTTTGGATTTCGCGAAAAGCCGTCTAAGTAGAGCTTCTTGTCAGTACCGTCCTCAGTTCGGTCGAGGCACTCAAAGAGTCCTCCATTAAGAAAAGGTATGTCAGCAAAGTGAACCAGAGCAGCTTCCGGGTCATCTTTAAATAAAGACTCATATCGATAGAGGTTGTTGACGTCATAGGTAGAGCGGTTTTTCTGAAACCCCTCATCTTTGGCAAAAGCGCGATATGGATTGCCATTACTATCCTTGCCCATCCGCTGATTAAGCGTCGCAAAGAAAAGGTTTTGCAAAATGGCAAGATAGTAGGTCGAACTGGTTTCGCTCTCGGGATCAAAACCTTTAAGGATGTTTGCAAGATCCTGAGCACAGAAGAGCTTATTAGGGATGAGGCTTTTTTCTTTAAGGAACCAGCAGAATACAAGACGTGTAAGGAGTCGAATAAGGCTAGTGGCCCGAAGTTTCTCGTCATTTTGCTCTAGATCTGCCGGGAAACGGACCTGTGGGAGAGCCCAGAAATACCAGTTCGATAACTCACGATAAAAGCGCTTGTTAAGAGTTGAAATATCAAGAGTTTCACGCCATGCCCTCAATAAGTGATCAAAGTTTTCAAGCGGTGGATACTTTTCCGCAAGGTTAGGTAAGGCAAGGTCACTCAGAATATCTACATGCCCGCGATGGGGTTTTTTATAATCGATATCTTTTATAAGCGTAACTTTTTCTAAAACGTCTTTTGCGGATTCCTTTTTGTGCTGCCTGCGATCAATAACGGATAGGGTCACCGAACCATTATTCTTAAAGAGGCAGATCGCGGGCATGTTAAACATCCGATTAATTTCACGCGTAATCCCAGAGTATTGTGCCCGGGTATAGGTGCCTTCATTGAGACCGATGGATAAAAAGGCAAAAGAGCGAGCATTTCCCTTCTCGATTTTTCCATCAGCCAGAAGTGAAGGCTGATTCTTACGAGCTAGTTGAATCTCCTCGTCGGTAACTTGACAAAGGAAGTCAGCTGACTTCCATGCACCCAACATCCCTCTTTCAGAGTTAAAAGAGCGTTGCCCATCGAAATTCTCGAGAAAGGTGGTTGGCTTGCTGTCCGGAAGCGGCGGCCTCCTCTCACTCTTATAACCAAGCGTCTCAAAAACCCTGCGTGAGGCATTTAAAATTGGAGCAGTGGCAAGGCCATTTAGAGCCTCACTAATTGATGCACGTATTTCAGTATCGCTTGGCATGTCTTACTCTTTGGTCGGTTTTTTGATGACGAGCCACGTGATCAGCTCAAAATCTTCCTGTGAGTGGGCTTGTTCGGATGCTTTGGGAATGACAAAGTCACGGCTGGTCTGTAACCCGGCCGCAATTCTTTTGCCTAAGGTCGACATGATTGATGACAAAGCCCGATCCAGCAGAAGGTTATAATGCTTCATGTCGCTTCCGTCTTTAGTTTCCCTATCAAAAAGAGCGCAAAGCTCTCTGTGGGCTTGGGTTTTACCGACACAAAGTCCCCGGTAGATTTCAAGGATCTGCTTGGGATTGGCAAAGCCCAAGCGTGGATTCCCATCATCCAGAACATAAACAAGAAAGTAGGGTTGAAGCGGATTCACAGAGTCCGAGGACGAAGCAGATGTAGTAGACTTACCCTCCTTACTTGTTTGGCGAAGGCAAAATACGACTCCGGGCTCGACCTTGCCTCCTGAATCGGTGTTGTCGACAACAGCATAGATTCCGAGTCCAGCATTCTCTAGGGCCGCCCGATTCGCCTCAATGTATCGGAGAAGTTCGAGACGAAAGTCCTCCAAGGTAAAGTCACTTAAAGAGGCACCGTCTGTAAGGTCCTCAATATCCAAGATCTCGTCCTTTAACTTTAAAAGCTGCTGGTCGCGATACTTCAGGTCATCGCTGATGAGATCCTTTAAGTCTTCAAACTCAAGCACGTTGTCCTCTGCTGTCGCCGCGATATCAACCAAGACCATACGTGCCTCCACCCGGTTTCGAAGATTCATGTATTTATTGAGATCGTCCGTTGGCCAGAAGTTCACGAGGTGAACCTCCTTGTTTTGGCTACCAATACGATCGATACGCCCAAATCTTTGGATTATCCTTACAGGGTTCCAGTGAATGTCGTAGTTAACTAACTTGTCGCAGTCCTGAAGGTTCTGCCCTTCGGAAATACAATCAGTGGCGATCAGAATATCAATTTCTTCATCCTGTGGAAGTTGAGGACTATTTTTACGTCCTTTGGCGATTGGAGAAAAGTTAGTAAGGATATCGTTAAATTTAGCGGTCCCAAGTGTGGTTTGATTTTCTCCACCCCCCGTAATCAGAGCTATATGGAGTTTAAGGCCTTTTGGCAGTTTTGACTTAATATACTTATGAATATAAACAGCCGTATCGGCAAATGCTGTAAAGACGAGGATTTTCCGATTCAGACGCCCATCTTTTGTTTTTGTTGGATTTTCAGCCTTAGCAATGATGAGCTCTAGTAGGTGTCCAAGCTTTATATCATGCTCTTCTTCGACGTCCTTGGCTTCTTGGTGGAGTTTTTCTAGCTGCTTTCGGTCAACTTCCAACGCTGCCAACCAGTCATCTAGCTTTAGGTGCTCAAGCTTGTATTCAAGCTTCTTTCCAACGCTGTCGTAACCCGGTTCATCACCAAGTTTGTCATTTTCTTCCAAGACGATTTCTTCAGGATTGAAAGAATCGGAAGCCGTCTTTGATTTTTTATATTTAAGGATTTTCTGCTCTAAGTCCTTAATTTTGTTAATAGTTCTTTCAAGAGTAATCTCAAAAGAATTGACCGAGCTTTCTAGCCTTTTCAAAAAGTTTATTTTCATCATCCCCACAAGAAACTCTTCTCGGGTATTTTGATCGAAGCCCCTGCGACCCGTTCGATACTGTTCCTTATACTCCTCTTTGAGATATTTCGAGGGCCTAAATAGTGACAGTTTATAGTTTCCTATTTCCGAATTCAGCTTGTCGTAAGACAAAAAGTTACCCCTGCGATCGATCTCCGGAGTAATCGTTTCCGGCTTCGTCCGCTTTGGAAAGCCGCCGAGCTTATCAACTGCGTCTTTATAGAATTTGTAAAGGTGCTTACGGGATCGGGCAATCGTAAGTTGATCCAACAGCTTGAAGAATGCCGAGTTCAGCTTGGATATCAGTTCGTTCACATCGCGCTCTTTGCTCTTTGTTTTTGCCCATGCAGAAAAGCTCCTTTGGGCACCTGTTAAAAGCTCCTGAAGGCTGGGAATTCCCATGGATTCTTCAAAGATCCGATCCTTGTTTTCGGTAAGAAGATAGATCTGGTTTCGGAGGTCTTTGAGGCTGTTGTTTACGGGGGTGGCAGACAGTAGCAAAACCTTACTTCTAATCCCCTTTTTAATCACATGGTCCATTAGACGGCCATATCTAGAATACTTCTCAATATTCCCTTCTTCATCTCTTCGTCCCGGGTTGTTGTTACGGAAGTTGTGGGATTCATCGATGACAACCAAGTCATAGTTTCCCCAATTGATTGTCTCGAGGTTAATGTCACCTGCGAGGCCTCTATCTCGCGAAAGGTCCGTGTGTGCGAGCACATCATAACGGAAACGGTCATCAATCAACGGATTGGAGGTGCTGTTCTGCCTGTAGAGAGTCCAGTTTTCCTTAAGCCTTTTTGGGGCAAGAATAAGAACCCTTTCGTTTTTAAGCTCGAAATACTTAATGACCGCCAGTGCTTCATAAGTTTTTCCAAGACCGACGCTATCGGCAAGGATGCACCCGTTGTATTTGAGGATTTTGTTTATAGCCCCCTTGACTCCGTCCTTTTGAAAGTCGAACAACGATTTCCATATTTTCGATTCCAAGAGGGTTGCTTGTCCAAGATCGATATCTGTTTTACCCGAGTCGGCGAGAAACTTTTCAAAAAGGTGAAAGAGCGTCTTGTAATAAACAAACTCTGGCGGTTGGTTTTGGTAAAGTTGCTCCAAATATTCCAAGACCTTTTCTTTAACATCTTCAACTCGCATGGAGTCATTCCAGAGCTCATCAAACCAGAGTTTGAGTTCTTGCCGGTCACGATTCCCGTCGACCACCAGATTGAGTTCAATATTATTGCCGTTTACACCAAGACCCAGGCCCCGAACTGTGAAGTTTGAACTCCCCAAAATGGCCTGCTCCACACCGCTGTTATTGATGTGATACATTTTCCCATGTAGTAGGTTTGATTCGCGGATGGTTTTTATGCTTACTTTTTCCCGAATCCAATCAGCACATTCTTTTGCAATTCTTTTAAGCTGAAGCTGGTTAGCAAGCTCGAGCCCATCCCGCTTCAGTAAAAACTGTTTCGAATCGGTCTTTTCCGGATCAAGCCTGTTAATGAAGGATGGCTCGCCAAAAAGAAAATCAAGATGGCTTATTTTATTAAGTGCATTCTTGAGCGCGTCGTATGCGTAAATCGTGAAGTAGGCTGAAACTACGGATAATTTTGCATTGGCTTGGATATTCTGGTCTAAGAACTCAGCCACCTTCCCCCTGACGTGGTTATCTCGGATCCCTGAACTCATTGTTAACTTTTTAATTTACCCGATTACCTGGCGCGCCCCAGCCCCATTCTCCTACTGCTCGGCGAAGCGGCGTAATAACCTCCTCGGGCGCTCGTTCAATGTACCTCCGCGCTTTGGCTTTTTCTTCACTAGCTAGGCCTCTTAAGTACATCAGTCCGTTTTCTACCGTAAATGGGACACCTTTTATATCCTCAAAGTTTGATGGTAACCCGGTCCATATTAACGCATCCCATTTGTGGTCCGCATCCCATGCCTTGACTGCATCGGATCCGGCTTTTGCATTGTTAATCGTTTTGCTTACAACGCCAATCATGCTTTTTGACGTACCCTCCCTTTTTCTGAGGTCTTCAATGGCCTGACCAAGCGTTACCGATCCGCTTTCTGCGTAACGGGTTTTCACAGGCACTCCATTTTTCTCATCAATAACCAGTGTTAAGCGACCGTCACTTGAGATCCGGGAAAATTCTATTGGAAGCACCGGCCCGCCTTTTTGCCACACGCCTAGCGTAGGAAGATCACGCTGGTCCCATATCAATGAGCCCCAGCCAAGAATAGCAATTTTCATTTCCTCAGCTTAAGAAACACACCCTTCTCACTCAAAGTTTGGTCCCTCAAAATTCTTACGGTACTGGTTCCCTTCCTCGTCCTGGGAATGCAATACCATCAACGCATCATCAGGCCACACATGATGCTCCTTGGCAACTTCCAGCATCAGGAAGGCCCGGGTAAGCATGGCCCTTAAGAGTGGCTTAGCATCCTCCGGCTCTGGCTGGTTAGCCGCCAGGTGCTCCAGCGCTCCCTGCGCCAACAGCTCGTAAAAGCCGTACTTGTTGCCGTAATCCAGCCAGCCGTCGAACAGATCCCGCATCTGGAACACAAACCAAGTGGCCGGCCCCGCATGCCGCGTCCGCACCGTCAGGTCATGGTCGAAGTAGTTCGGATCATTGAAGTCCGTCTTAAAGTCACTCGTGATCCGGATGTCAGCACCCCTCCACTCCGGAATCCGATCCATTTCAGGGTGGGTCCAGGGCCCTCCAGCCTCAATGGCCCTGCCCATATCCATCAACCCATCCTCAATCCCCTCCGGCCCCTTCACCTCAAATTTCACCTTCTTGTTCTTCTTCATTTTCTTTTCTCCTTTATTCATCATCCCCTCATCTTACCCAACCCCCTAGGACATTGGCCGGGCTAGGTGAAATAATGTTTATGAAGCACTATTTAAGAATTTCAGCCAAAGGCTTGGCAAATTCAATGCCCTTATATTGAAAACCAGGTTGGGTAATTCTTACAGAAATGGTTGGCGGAAGGGGTTCAGCATGAGAATCGGGTACTATAAACTTGTCTAGTTCTGATTTCTTTATCTGTAAGACTTCTCCCTCGACATACTTTTTTTGAATTCCAAAAGTAGTAAAGACCCAGTTGGCCACACTCTCAGCAGCAAGGCTGACTCTTTTATCAACTGTTTCTTTTGCCAAGGATTCCTGCAAGAAGAATATATTTTGGCAAAGACCGTCTTCTTTGATATTTTGAATTATTTTATCTGAAAAAAGGGGTTGTTTTTTTGAAGTGTTTTTTGTTGGAATGCTGCGCTTTAAGTTCTTTAATAGGTTTTTTATTTCAGAGTTAACACAGTGCATGCTTCTTTTTATTTCTCTCAAGTAAACTTTATTCTTTTTATTTTGCTTTTTTTTGTTCATTATTCTGTAGCTATTACATCATCTGGGCTGCCACCAATCTCATCTGACTTATTTTGTTGATGTTGTCTTTTGCTCAATTCATCAGCTTTCTGATAATTCCCGACAAGCCTGTAAAGATGAGCTAATTGACTGTAGGGCGCTTTCTCAAATGGAGTTCTTGGATTCTCTAAGGCATTTATCGCCTGTTGATACTCTTTGATTGCTTCAGCATGTTGGCCCGTTTTTAACTTATAATTCCCTAGAGCCTCGTAGATGTAGGCAAGATTGGGGTCTTTAGATAAAGCAATTTTCATCATTGCAAGACCTTGATCTATTTTATTAGATTCCATCAAGAAGAGAGCATAGTTTCCGTGCATGGTACCGCTATTGGGATTAAGCTCGATAGTTTTTTTGTAATGCAGTTCTGCCAGTTCTTTTTTATTTTTGTAATTACTATTATAAATCAATGATAGTAAGTTATGGACCAAGGAGTTCTCGTGCTTGTTTTCTAAAAGATCTAATAGAAGAACTTCTGCGCTTTTGTATTGATTCGCATTAAAGAGAGCCCACGCAAGGTTCAAAACACTTTCTAGTTTTACGCCTGTATTTTCATCAAGAGATTCAATTACTGTATTTACGCATTGAGTGATTTTATCAAGATTCTTAACGTTTTTGTTTTGGTTCCACGGATCCACAATAGACTCAAGCCGCTCGTATCTAGATGCGCCTACTTTTATAAACCAATGCAAAACTTTGTTATTATCAATTTTATACTTAATTTTTAATGGTGTGCCTTTTCTTGTCTGGTCAGGGAGTATAAATTTAATGCTTCGAAAGTACTTTTGCACACCTTTTGTCAGGCCTACATAAAATGGTATGAGAAGATTCTTTTGGCTATCTCGAGATGTGACAAATTGTTGTTCAAGCTCAGTCTCTCCACTTTTAGGATAAGGAATAGGGTCGCCAGATTCGATTAACACATGAGGCAGGCGCTCACTATCGATAATTCCAATTTGCTCGGCCGCAATATCCTTCAATAGTTTTCTATTTCGTTCGTGCTTCCAATACCCGTAAAGAGCCGCACCTCTCGACACGGAGTTTGTTAAATCAGGAGTCGGAAGAATTCTGTTGAAAGATTTTTGGTTTGATAAATTAATAAAACTTTTTTTCAGTTTTTCATTTATATACGGATTTTTGCAGCTACCTCCGTTTAAAAGAACAATGTCGATATCCTGGTGATTAAGACCAGCTTTCTGACAGCAATCAACAATTGGGTTGAAGATGGATTCCTCATTTGTTTCTTCGCTCCGAAGGACCTGGGAGTCAAAAAAGGGTTCTAGCACTGCATCAAATTCTTTTTTTGTTAGCTTGAAGTTTGTTTTTAAGTCTTTTCCAATCGCTTCAATACCATGCTTTGCTGTGAAACGATACGTAACGCTTAGATTGTCGGGTGCTGAATACGGATCCTCTGGAAATTCGCTCTGAATTTTCACACAAAGCATCTCTTTTAGTTTTCGCGCAACGCAGAATATAAGCACACTCTCGATTTTATTGATTTCAGCTTCATTCAATTGGGCTTTTTGAATACCTTCTGTTTCTTTAAGAGCAGGCCAAATAATTTTCTCCATGATCGCGATATCAATTCGATCGCCTCCATTTTGGTTATATGAAGAAATTGCTAAAGGTATTACAGTTATGCCAAGCGCCTCGTTATTGTTTAATTGTGCCTTCAAAAGACACAAATCTAAAGTTCCGCCGCCGTAGTCAAAGACTAAGATGTTCTTTGAATTGCCATCGCTTAAAACATTGCCTGCTGTTTGGTCATTCAGAAAATCTAAAAGTGCGGCATTAGGTTCATCGATAAGTTCGATTGATTCATGATCTACCCCAAGTTCCTCTAAAGCATTAATGGTCTTTTTACGTGCATCGTAACCGAGTGAAGCCGGAACTGTTAAAGTAATTTTAGTGTTTTTTAAATCAAAGTTTGGAATTGACTTTTTTGCCTCATCTAAGATTTTTTTTAGGATTATTTTTACAAAGTCTTTTGGCTGGATAAGGCCTTTTTTGCTACTGAAGGGGTATACTATTCCGCAGGTTAAATCAGATTTAGTTGAGATAAAAAGATTGATGCCTTTTCGCATTGGTTCGTTGTTCAAACCTTTTTGAACAAGGTTATATGCTTCCCATCCTGTTAATACTTTCTGGCTTCTTGCGTTTTGCTGGATCGCGACGATTGAAGGGAGGCGTTGTGCTGTAATGTGCTCCTCATCATTTTGAATAAACTCAACGGATTTTATGGGAATAGTGCTCGCTTGCGCATTCCTTGGGTCGGGCAAAATATAGGAAGCGCTCGAGTTCGTTGTCCCAAAATCAATTCCAAGAAAGATGCTATGTTTCATGTTTTAAGTTTTTATTCAACTATCTTACATTTCAAAATGTTGCTAAATTCTTTATTTTAGCAATGTCTTATTTATTTAATGATATGCCTTATAAACATTATGCCACACATCAACATATTATTTTCGATATTCAAGCTTTTATGCCTTAGCGCTTAAGCCCAATCTGCCACTTGGTGGCACCGGGGTTGCGATCCTGAATCAGCTGGCCGCCGTACTTGTCCCGCAGGGAAACCAACCGCTTTTGCACAGCTTCTTTAATCAGGTGGGTGTGGTTATGGCCGGAGCCGTACCCATGCACCACCCTTAATCCCTGATAGGCACCCGCCAAGGCCTCGCTGGCCGCCTGGTTCAACTTCGCCAAGGCCTTCTCCACCGTCTCTCCCGCATGCGCCACATCCACATCCAACCATTTCTGCCCATCTTGCCGCACAGCATTTTTTTTACCGCATTTGGGGCACTCGATCGCCAAGGTATCCAGAGGTATCCCACACTGCCCGCACTCCAGTTTGCCTATCAGCTTCATTTCATGACTCTTCCATGGAGAATTTCCCACACCCAATTTGGTTCGTGATGTAACAAGGCGGATGCCAGCATCCAGATAGATCCCCAAAGGCATACAATTCCCGCACTCAATATCATCTGTCTTCCAAAACCAAGTCCCTTTACAGCCTGATAATACGGTTTTTTATGTTGGATAGTCCAATGCACCCCCCACCCCAAAACGCTAATAGTGAGCAGTGCGAGCCATAGAAATCGAAAGAAATCATCCACCACTGCCATCAGGGTCAAAACGAAGATTTGGATTTGAAAGAAGATTTTTCCAACCCCGTCTTTTTTTTGTGATCTAAATCTGTTCCAAACAATAACTCCTGTTCCGGCAAACAGATTTAACCCCAACAAAAGCGCGCCTGCCTGGTAAGTATTCATTTCACTCCTCTTGCTTTTTTCGTCTTCTGACCCTTGCCAGTCCCGGTTTTTTCATTTTGGCGATACGAAGGCGCTTGTTCCTTGTCTTTTTGACGTCCCGATCATGCTTCTTCATCGCGTCACCTGACCATTCGGCAAATTGCCGATAGATCAGATAGTCCCTAGCCAAGATCATCCGGACGTTGATGTTAATCCTCCGGTCCCGACACGCCCTGCCCAAAGCCGCCGCCATCGCCACCGGCACTTCATGCATCAGCAAAGTTGCCAGTTCTGGAGTTTGCGGATCGCAAAATCGAAAGTCCCACTTTTGGTAGAAATCAGTCCTCTTTTTCCGGTGTAAGATCCGGGCGGGCCGATACACCCCCATCCCCGTCAACCAGGTCCGATATGCCCGGTACAACTGACGCCTCAACACAGGGGCGTCCGTCGACAGTTTATTCATCTGCGG
>Ga0209400_1001830_pt1 | contig 16634 bp, 10 predicted proteins | sample M_130807_EF_Meta_FD_187313 | JGI IMG/M metagenome (GOLD analysis project Ga0209400, IMG submission 187313) | Freshwater microbial communities from Lake Montjoie, Canada to study carbon cycling - M_130807_EF_MetaG (SPAdes) (version 2) | ecosystem: Environmental > Aquatic > Freshwater > Lake... | reverse complement strand
CGGGTGACGGCGAAGTCGCCCCGCGCCTCCCGAGCCGCAAGAAGCACGCTGGTCGACGCGGTCTTGGGCGCACTGAGGACGACCACCAGCTTGGGCTTGGTGGCGGTGGCCGCCTGGAGCCGCTTCAGCGAGCGACGCTCGTTCCGACCGTGGCGCAGGCCCTCGTGCACGAAGCGGATCGGCGTGTTGATGATCTCCGCAAGGTCGCGGATCCTCGCCAAGAGCGGTGCACGTTCGGAACGGTTCGACATCTTCGAAGAGTCTACGGCACGCCCACCGATGACACGTCCTCGGTACGTCGCGGGGACTAGACTTCCGCGGTGCACCGCACTGACCTATCCGGCCGCGATCGAGAGCCGTTCGCGGAACTCGAACGCCAAGGACCCCACCTGGCGGCGATGCACCTGCTCGCAGGATGCCTGTGGCTCATGCTGCTCGGGGTGTCGCGGGGGGCGGAAGGCGTGGCGTTTGGCCTGCTGATGGCGGTGGCCGTGATCCGCCTGCCGGTGACATGGCGCATCTACGCACGTCTCGTCGACGCGACGCCGTTCCTGCTGCTTCTCTGCTTTGCGCTCTGGCAGTCGCTCTCGGTGCTCTGGTCGCAGGCGAAGGGCGTGGGGATCAACGACGTCCTGCCCCGCTACGTCCTGGCCTGCCTGGCGATCTGGCCGTTGATGGGCCGCTGGCGCACCCTCATGCTTGCGCTTGCGGCTGGTGCGGCTGGATACGCGGGCTTCGTCATGGTGCTCTCCGCATCGACGGCCACGCCGGCGCAGCAGGAGTTGATGGCGCGGGTCTTCAGCGATGTCCCGACTGCGGGCATCACCATGGCCATCGCCCTGGCCGCCATGACCGGACGTCCGTGGCCGCGGGGGATGTGGGCACGAGGCACGATCGTCCTGGGCGCCGGAGCGGTGCTGTGCGGCATCGGCTCGCTGGGGCAGCGGATGCCGATGATCGCCGGAATCAGCGGTGCAATGGCGGGGCTCCTCGCGCCCGCAGGCGGCAATCGAACCCTGCGCTCGCTTGCCTGGCGCCTCGCGCTGGCACTGGCAGCGGTTGCCATGCTCGGTTCTCTTGCCCTGGCGCTCGGCAACGCGCGCAATCGCGCCTGGGTCTCCACGCTGTATTCGACGGTCACCGCCGTGGAAGGACCCCTCAAGCAGGACGAGGCCGCCCAGCTGTCCAGCGACCGCGCGCCTCTTGCTCGTATGGCCATCGCCATCTGGCGCGACCATCCGTTGTTCGGCGCAGGCGCACAGGGATTCGCGGTGGAGAACAAGCGACGGATCGCTGCGGATCCGGAGTTCTACGGATGCTCGCCGGAGCGAACGGCCGGACTGGCCAAGCTCAACTCCGCCCACAACGCGTACCTCGACGAAGCCGCAGCGCGCGGGATCGTGGGCATCTCGCTCCTGGCGGCACTTGTTGCCACGTGCGCCTGGTGGGCATGGAAGGCCGATCCATCCACTGCGACGCTCGGAATGCTGGCTGCGTGGTTCGGACTGTCGCTCACCACCCCGGCATCGCTGCGCACCATCCCCATGATGCTGCTTGCCATCATCGTGGCGAGGACCAGCATGCTTGCGGGCTGCCGGCGTCCGCTCGGCTGAGCAGTGCTCCTCAGGACAACCAGCGCGCGGCCATCGCCTGCCGCTGTGCATCGGTCCAGAAGTGCCTCACTGCGGGCAGGCCCAGCATGCGATGCACGTAGTCCGGGTTGCGCCTCACCGCGCATCGCAGGCGTTCCGCCAGTTCCGGCGGCGCCTGGTTGTCGTTGGGATTCGCGCGCCCAACGTCCGCGATGCCGGCAGCGGGCAGCCAGTCGCGGAGGATGGCCGTCTTGGAAGCATCGGAGAGGTCGGTGCGCAGGACAAGCACGTCGAACCGGCCGCTCGTGCGCCGCGCGAAGCCCACGTCGGTATCGAAGGGCTCGGACAGCGGATCGAAGCCCATCGAGACAGCGAACTCACGCTGCCACCAGACGCTCGACGCCTCGTGCGGGAACGTGGCGAAGAAGCGCCGCGCAAGTTCCTGCTCGGACATCCACCGGGCGCTCCGCCAACGCGTGCGCAGCCAGTACGCGCGCCCGAAGTAGGTGAAGTTGCTGATGTTGAAGGCGATGGGGTCGCGCGCCATGGCCACCACCCGCACGGCACCGGCGTGCCGCTCCAGGAATCGACGGGTGGTCCGCTGCTCGATCGCCTTGTGCCGCATCCCGCCGTGCGCCGTGCGCAGGGGCGTGCCCGTGCCGGGCCAGAAGAACTCCGGCTGCACGTGGTGCACCTTGATCACGGTGAAGGCGTCGCTTGCCTCGATGGCCACCGCCACGCTGGTGGAGGCCGTCTTGGGCGCGCTGTAGACCATCAGCACGTCCGGGCGACGCGCCAGCGAATCGCGGAGCCGGCGCTCGCAGCGACGTTCCGACCGCGGGAAGCGCAACGCATCCTGCACGAACCGGAATGGCGTGTTGATCACCTCCGCAGCATCACGAAGACGGGTCGCAAACGGTGGGCGTCCGACTTCCGGCGGCATGGGGCGGAGGCTACCGCGCGCACGCACGGTCATCTATCCTCCCCCCGACGTCAGTCGCGGTATCGCGAACGCATCGTCCAGCGCCAGCCCAATGCGCCTTCCCCGGCGCATCCGACGAACACGCTCGGCGTTCCACACATGACCGGCACCACGCCACGTCCCCCAGAAGCCGAACACCCGCTCGACCGCGGGCACCGGGCGCGCTACCGGCGCATCGGCGCCGTGCTGGGCGCGGTGCTCGTGGCCGCCGCCGTCTATTCCGTGGCGCGCGATGCCGCCATCCGCGATTCGCTCGGCCGCGCCGCCGCCGCGCCCGATTGGCTGGCACTCCTGGTGCTGGTGGCAGCCATCCTGGCGAACCAGGTGCTGACCTCCGCCACGTTCTGGGTGCTCATGCGCCCGCACGGCCGCGTGGGCTTCCTGGAGATGAACGAGCTGGTGGCCACCAGCACGCTGGGCAACTACATCCCCATGCAGGCGGGCAGCATCGGCCGCATGGCCTACCACCGCACCGTGAACGGCATTGCGGTGAAGACCACGCTCGTCACCATCCTGCAGGCCATGGCCGCCACCGCGGTGGCCACGTGCCTGGTGGGCGCGGCAGCGCTGCTGGCCGCGGGGGCGCAGGCGCCGTGGTGGACGCCGACGTTCGTCCTCCTGCTCTGGCTTCCGCTCATGATCGACGCCGGCTGGCGGCCGTTCGCCACCGTGATGCTGGTGCGCAGCGTGGAGGTCCTGGTCTGGGCCGTGCATGCCTGGGCGGCCTTCCGGCTGAGCGGCTGGCCGATCGGGCCAAGCACCGCCATCGGCGCGGCGCTGGTGGCATCGGCCGCGAACCTGGTGCCCTTCATCGGCAACGGCCTCGGTGTCCGCGAGTGGGCGGTGGCGCTCGCCGCGCCCGTCATCGGCGGCTACGAGCGCGATGCCGGACTCGCCGCCGAACTCGCCGGGCGTGCCATCGACGTGGCCATCGCCGTACCGCTCGGAATGGCAGGATTCGCGGCACTTGTGCGCCGCACGCGCGCGGCGATCGCACCTGCCGATCGCTAGACTTCACCCGATGCTCCACCCTGCACGCATGCGGTTCTCCGGCGCCTGCGCGATCCTCGCGCTTGCGACCGCCGCGCATGCGACGAGGCTGCCCACGGCCGATGGCGCCGCACCCGAAGGTGACGCGCCCATGCCCGCAGGCGCGCCGATCGCACCACCCGCGCCCGCAGCACCACCGGCGACCCCCACGCCAACCGCCGCAGCCCCCGCCACCTTCGAGCAGCGCATCGACCGCATGCTGTCGGCCGCGCTGCTTGCCGACCTCTTCCCCTTCACCCGCGACCCGGACATCTCCGACGAGGGCTACGAAGCCGGCATGGCGCTCGCGCTGCAGTGCGCACGGCTGGCACCGGAGCGCCGCGCGGGGTGGGACCTGGTGATCCTCCTCGCCGACCAGGTGGAAGGAGGCGCACCCGATGCCGCGCGGGCCGCGCGTCGCGAGGCGCTCGCCGCGCTGGCGCGCCTGGACCCCGCCGACGACGTCATCCGGCTCGCCCGCGTGGCGGAAGCCATCGACTCGCACACCACCGCCGATGCGCGCGTCCGCGCCTACGAATCGATGCTTGCACCCGCCAACCGCGCCGCGCTCGGCGGACCGGTGGCGTCGCGGCTTGCGTACCAGCTTGCATCGCTGCAGAGCCGCATCGGGAACACCGAGCTCTTTGCGCGCTGGCTGGCGGAATCGGTGAAGGCGGATCCCGGCTATCCGGCCGCCGCGCAGGCCGCCGCCGGCTTCTTCCGGATGCGCGTCAACGACCCCGCCGCGGACGTCGAACTCCTGAGCGTGGCCATCGAGGCGAACCCGCGCGACCTCTCCACCTGGAGCGCGCTCATCAGCGTGCTCCTCGACGGCGGTGCCTTCAAGGGCGCCGAACGCGCCGCGCGCCTGGCGATCGCCGTTGCCGAGGCGGAGCGCCGCGCCGAGACCGTCTACTCGCTCACCGGCGACCTGGCCACCGCGCTCTGGGGCAGCGGGCAGCGCGCGGAAGCCGCGCATGAGCTCGACCTGCGCATGAACCGGCTGACGGAGGATTTCCGCCGGATGATCTCGCTGATGGATCCGACCATCACCAACGAGCGACTCGGCCGCGAGTATCCGCCGCTGCCTTCGGCGCTCTCGATCGCCATGCTTGGCCTGGCAAAGAAGGACGGCGACCAGAAGAAGCTTGCGGACCTGCTCGACCGCGCCATCCGCGGCGCCGATGCGGAGATCCGCCGCGCCAAGGAGCGCAACGATTCCGACGCGGCGATCGGCGGCTACGCCATCCAGAAGGTCACGACGCTCCTCCTCTTCGGCAGCGAGCTGCGGACCGTGCCCGGCCTGATCGAGAGCGCGTCGAAGTCCGGCGCCCTCGGCGACGACGGCAAGGCCCGCTTCGAGGCAATGCTCCTCTGGAGGCAGGGGAAGCCCGAGGAGGCCATCAAGGTGCTCGAGCCGATGCGCGCGAAGGACCCGCTGGCGCGCTACGCGTACGCCTCGGCCCTGCTGGACCTGAAGCGCCCGCACGAGGCCGCGCAGGAGTTCCGCGCCATCTCCGAGTCCTGCGTCGGAACCTCGATCAGCCTGCTCTCGCTCGACCGGCTTGCCGAGGCGCTCGGGCAGCCGCTGGTGCTCACCTCGCAGCTCACGCCGGCCCTCAAGGACGGGTCCGCGGCGCTCGACGCGGCGCTCGAGGCGCAGCTGCCGCGGGCGCTCGACGAGATGATGGAGCACCCGCTGCGTGCGCTCACGGTGGAGATCACCCCGTCGTCCACGCAGGTGACGCCGTACGAACAGTTCTCGTTCACCATCCGCATGCGCAACAACTCGCGGATCCCGCTCGCCATCGGCGGCGATTGCCCGATCACCGGCAAGGTGACGATGCGCGCCGCCGCCCCGCGGCCGGGCAACAACGATCCCGCGGAACTGCCGCCGCAGCCGATCCTCATCGACCGGCGCCTGCGACTGGGGCCGGGCGAGGAGATCGCCGTCAACATCGAGGCCGACCTGACGATGGTGGGCCTGGTGCTCAACGTGCAGCCGCTCGACGCGCACCTGGTTAACGTGGCCGTCGTCTCGAACCCTTCCGTCGCCAGCGGCGGCATCTCCGCCGGCTTCCTGGGGAGCGTCACGGGCTGCCAGCCGATCCAGTTCACCGGCGCCGAGGTGACCGCCGACTGGATCAAGGAATCGCGGACCATGATCCGCACCGCGGGGAGCATCGAGGCGGTGACCCGCCTGGCGCTCCTGGTGCACGCCGCTGCGGATCCCAAGCGCCTTCCCGAGGCGGTGCGCGCGGACTCCAAGGCGATCTGGACGGACATCGTCGATGCATGGAAGGCCCTGCCCGAACGTGCGCAGGCGTGGGTCATCGGCGTGATGCCGGAGGACACGCCGGCCATGGCACCGCTCCTGGAAGCCGCGAAGGCGAACACGTCGCCCGCGGTCCTGCGCAGCTGGGCCATCACGCGCGTGGTGGACCCGAAGGACCCGATGATCGACGTCTGCCGCCGCAGCGGCGACGCTGACCTCGGCAAGCTGGCGGACGCGGTGGCATGGGTGGCGGAACGCCGCGCCAAGCGCGCCATCGAGGACGTCGGCATGGAGCAGCAGCGCCCCGCGCAGAAGTCGGCCCCCACGCCGAAGGACGCGCTTCCCGGGGGCGGCAAGCCGTGATCGGGTTCGTGCTGCGCCGGCTGGCGCAGCTGCCGCTCCTGCTGCTTGCCATCTACACGTTGACGTTCACGCTCGCGTGGATCGTCCCGGGAAGTCCCCTGGACAACGACCAGGGCCGCCAGGCCTCGGCCGAGGCCCGGGCCGCCATGCGCGCGCAGTACCGCCTCGACGATCCCGTGGGCTTCTACTTCGACTACCTGGGCAAGGCGAGCGGCGTCTCGTGGATGTTCGGCAAGGCACCGCGCCCCTTCGACTTCGGCCCGAGCCTGGTGCACCGCGACTGGTCGGTCAACGAAATCCTGGCCGACGGCGTGCCGGTCTCGCTGACCATCGGCATCTCGGCGATCCTGCTTGCGCTTGCCATCGGCGTGACCTCGGGCGTGGTGGGTGCGTTGCGGCCCGGCTCCATGGCCGATGCCGCAACGCAGTTCCTGTCGGTGGTGGGGATCAGCGTGCCCAGCTTCGTCACGGGGGCGGTGCTCCTCATCGTGTTCGCGGCCAAGCTCCGCTGGGTGCCGATCGGCGGCTGGGACGGCGTGCGGAGCCTGCTGCTGCCGGCGCTCGCGCTCAGCCTGCCGTTCGCCGCGTACATCGCGCGGCTCATGCGCTCGTCGATGCTGGAGCAGATGTCCTCGGACTACATGCGCACCGCGCGCGCCAAGGGCCTCGGCCGGCGGCAGGCCGCCATCCGACACGCGCTGAAGAATGCCTTCCTCCCGGTGCTCAGCTACCTCGGCCCCGCCACGACGTTCGCGGTGACGGGCTCGTTCGTCGTGGAGCGCGTCTTCGCGGTGCCGGGCATCGGCCAACACTTCGTGGATGCGGTGCTCGCCAAGGACATCACGCTCCTCATGGGCGTGGTGCTCGTCTTCGGCACGGTGGTGATCCTGATGAACCTGCTCGTCGACGTGATGTACGCGTGGATCGACCCGCGCATCCAGTCCGGGCGCGCCTGAGCGGCGCTCAGCGCGGCTTCAGCACGCGGATGTTCGAGAGCCGCTGGTCGAACGAGGGGTCGCGCGTCACGCCGCGGATCCGCGCGGGGTCGTAGAGGAGCATCGTGGCATAGTGCGTGATGGGGAGGATCGGCATGTCCACCTCCACCGCCATGCGCTCGGCGTCGGCAAGGATGGCGAGCCGCTTCGCCGGGTCGCGCTCCGCCGCGGCGCGGTCGAGGAGCGCGTCGTAGGCGGGACTGGAATAGCCGCGGTCGTTGTTCCCGTCGCCGGTGCGGCTCAGGTTGAGGAACGTGGTGGGATCGCGGTAGTCGCCGTACCAGCCGCCGCGGGCGATCATGAACTTGCCCGAGCGCAGGTCGTCCTTGATGAACTTCGAGTCCTTGGCGCGCGGCTCCACCCGCACGCCCAGTTCGCGCCGCCACATGTCCGCCATCGCCAGCGAGAGCTCCAGGTACCGGGGGCTGTCGGTCGCGTAGAGGAGGTCCACCGTCGGGAACGGGGTGCCGTCGGCACGCATCGGAATCCCGTCCGCCGTCCGCATGGACCATCCGGCCGCCGCCATCTCGCGACGCGCGCGCTCCGCGTCGTGGCCGAGGCCGTTCGGCGACGGGTAGTCGGCCGATGCGTACGGCGGCACCAGCGTGTCCGCCACCGGCTCGCCGACGCGGATGATGCGCTCGGCCAGCGCCTGCTTGTCGAGCGCCAGCGCGAAGGCACGCCGGACGCCCGCGGACGCGAACGCGTTCGGCGTGCCGTCGGCAAGCTTCGGCCGACAGTTGAAGCTGTAGAAGTCCGTGCCGTAGTTGGGGATCACGTGGACGTCGTTGCGTTCGCCACGCTCCGGCAGTGGAAGCGCGGCGAGTGCCTCGTCCACCGACTTGCCATCCGCCACCAGCGCGTCGTACCGCGCCCGGTGATGCTCGATCCAGCGCCTGCCCTGCTCCGCGAGGTCCGCCTTGTAGGCCACGCGGACGTCCGGCACCCAGTCGACACCGCCGGCCTCGTAGGAGAGCACCGCAGTGTTGCTGTCGGCGATGGTCAGGACGTCGATCGTCTGCACGTCGGCACGCGCGCGGTCCCAGTGCTCGGGGTTGCGCACGAGCCGCATCCGGCGCTTGTACCGCCAGTCCTGCGGAACGTACGGGCCGTTGCAGACGATTGCGCCGGGCTTGGTCCATGCCGCATCCACGGTGCGTCGCCCGGTGGCGACGTCGAAGCCCGAGAATCGCTCGAGGGTCGGCCGATGGGCCGGCGCCATCACCGGAAACGCGACGATCGACAGCCAGTAGGGAACCGGCTGCGCGAGCGTCACCACGATGGTGCGGTCGTCGGGTGCGCGCATCGACACGAGTTCGTCCGACCGGACGAGCATCTCCTCCCACAGCTGCTGCGCACGCTCCGCGGTGCGCTCGGCGGCGGGAAGCGCGGCGAACTCCTTGAGCTGCGCCTGGCGGAACGCGTTGAGCCGCTTGGCGCCCGCGATCTCCTCCACGAATCCCGCGTAGTTGGAGGCGAAGTCCGGCAGCATCGCCCTGCGCCATGCGTGGATGAAGTCCTGCGCAACCACCGGGTCGCCGTTCGACCAGCGCGCGTCGGGGCGCAGGTGGAATGTCCACGTCAGGCCGTCAGGCGAGACCTCCCAGCGCTCGGCGGTGCCGGGCAGCGCGCCGCCGTGCTCGGGGTCCATGATCACGAGCGTCTCGTGGATGGCCCGCGCCAGGCGGATGTCGTGCTGGTACGTCATGCGCTGCGGGTCGAGCGTGTGGAAGTCGTTCGGCTGCACCATCGTGAAGTCGGCGCGCGGCCCGGCAGCGTCGAAGCTGGACAGCACCAGCACGAGGACGGCAAGCAGGATGGCGGGAAGGGCCAGCTTCATGGCGTCTGTATAGATCGGCATCTCGCGGTGCGCGGCGCGAATGCGGGCCGTTCCGTAGACTTCTTCCCGTGCGCAGCCTGCCTGCCATCCTTGCGATCCTCTGCTCCTGCCAGTGGCTGGCCGCCTGCACCACCGAACCCGTGGCGCCGGTCCTGGCCATGACGCACGCCGATTACGGGCGGGTCTTCGATGCCGCGCTGGAGGCCGCGCGGGCAGAGGGCCTGGAGCCCGTGGTGGTGGACCGCGAGCTCGGCGTCATCGAGACCCTGCCGCGCACCGCCGGCTCGGTGGTGGAGCCGTGGCGCACGGACAACGCCGGGTTCGACGACATGATGGCGCACACCGTCAACTTCGAGCGCCGCCGCGCGCGCTTCGAATTCGTCCCGGACACGTTCGTGATGGAGCCGCCGCGCATGGACACCCGCTCCGACGGGGCGCCGGTGGCCGGAAGCGACCGCGCAGAGGCGCGCTTCGACCTCCTCCACCACGACGGCAGCATCGAGATGCGTGCCTGGGTCTACGTGGATCGCGGTTTCGTGGCCAACCGGCGCATCGGCCACTGGACGCTCGGCGAGGCCACCGTGGCCAACGATCCCACCAAGGCCCAGTCACCGGACGATGAGTCCACCCGGATCGCCACCGACTGGACCCCGATCGGTCGGGATGTCCCATATGAACAGCGGCTGATGGGCCGGATCCGTGCGATCCTTGCCGATCCGGCCGCTGCGCCCGACACTTCATCCCACCCACTTCCCGCGCCTGCCGCCGAGACCGCAACCGCCGGGATGCCGGTCGCGGATGCTGTTCGTTGAGATGACCCTCCGTTGACACGGATTTCGGGGCCGGAGTAGCGTTCCCTGCTTCCCGAAAGCCGACTCACCGAACGCCGACTTGCCGAACGCCGTGATGGCCCGAAAGCGACCCTCGATGCACCTGAAGCCCGCGCAGAACCGCACCGCCACCCGCACCCTGCCAGCGTGGGTGGTTGCCCTCATGGTCACGGCCGCGGCGTGGAATGCGACGCAGGCGATGGCGCAGGCCAATGCGCTGCCGGTCGAGATCGTTGCGGCCAAGCAGGCGCTCACCGCCGAGCAGCGCAAGGTCGTGGCCCAGTTCGTCGCAAAGCAGGCGCAGCAGTTCGCCGACGCGGACCCCGCGCAGGTGGTGCAGATCCGGAACGACTTCCTGGCCGTCCTGAAGAAGCCCACCACCGCCGTCGGCTTCCGCCACGACTACGGCGTGGAGTTCGTCAAGAGCTTCAAGAAGTTCACCGAGGGCGAGGACTCCCTCCGCGCCACGAACGCGTTCATCATGGCGCGCTTCCTGGCCACCGCGGAATCCGTGGATTTCCTGCAGGACAGCCTCGATCCGGACAGCCAGAAGAACCTGGCGATCCGCATCTCGGCTGCAGCGCAGCTTCCGAAGGCGGTGAGTGATGCCCCGCTCTCCGGCCCGCAGTTCGATGCCATCGCCAAGCGCCTGGCCGCAACGTGCAAGCGCGAGACGGACTGGGTCGTCGCTTCCCACGAGGTGGACGCCATGGTGCAGATGCTCCGCGAGGAAGGCCTCCCCACCGCGCAGGCCGACTCGATCGCCGCAACGCTGGCGGGCACCATCAACGACCTCTCCACGCGCGTCACCGACGGTTCACAGCCCCAGCTCGTGAACGCCCTGCAGCGCGCGCTGCTCGCGGTCCGCAACCAGCTCTCGGGCATCGCCGCCTCGGCGCGCACCAAGCTCCTCGCGACCATCGCGCCATCGCTCGACACGCTCTCCAAGATGAAGGCCAACCCCCCGAAGGGCATCGCCGAGGCGGAGCTCGGCTCCACCTTCCAGGCCGTGGTGAACACCGCCGGCCTGCTCCAGAAGGTCCGCGCCACCGGCGGCACGGGCGCCTGAACCCCGCACAATCCGCGTGTTATGGGACAAAGTGAGCGGATCACGGCGAAGGGCTCGCACGCCCGCTCCGGCTCGGCGCAGTTTCGCGCCCCAACAACGACAATCCGCCTTGACTCCGGCGATCCTCCCGCCCACTATTGGACGTATTGGAACGCATGCCGACTCCCGCCCGGAGCCGGTCGTTCCTTTTGCACCTTCCGCCTGAGACAACGTGCACCTTCCGCGCACGACAACCGAAGATCCTGAAGACCCAATGAATACCCCCACGGAAACCAGCCGGCGCCGACATCGGCGCGCAACGACCACCGCCGGATTGGTCGCGCTTGCCGCGGCAGCCATCGCAACGTCCGTGGGCGCCTTCATGGGCGGGCCTCCGGGACAGACGCAGATCCCCACCACGGCGCAGGACTTCTTCCAGCCGGGCACGCAGCCGAGCAGCGATCCGCAGACCTTCGCCGAGATCATCCCAAGCACCAACTGCACCTTCTGCCACTCCGACTTCAGCCCCACGTTCGCGCCGTACGACACGTGGGTGACGAGCATGATGGGCCAGTCGGCCCGCGATCCAGTGTGGCACGCCACGCTCGCCATCGCCAACCAGGACGCCAAGCTCGCGGGCGAGTACTGCATCCGCTGCCATGCGCCGGGCGCGTGGCTCGGCGGGCGCAGCGCCACCGGCACCACGGCGGAGTTCACCTTCGAGGACTGGGACGGCATCAACTGCCACTTCTGCCACCGCGTGGTGAATCCGCAGCTCGGCAGTGACAGCGCGGTGGGCTACAACGCGCCCAACCAGGACCCGACGCCCGATCCAGAGGTGATCTCGCCGCTCGCCGCCGCCGGCCTCATCCCGCAGGGACACGGCAACGCGCGCTACGTCGTCGATCCGCGCGACGTCCGCCGCGGCCCGTTCGACGATGTCCCGGTCAACTTCCACGGGCAGTCGCTCTGGGGCGAGCAGGTGTGGCTCATCAAGAGCCCGTTCCATTCCAAGAGCGAGTTCTGCGGCACCTGCCACGACGTCTCGAACCCGGTGTTCACGAAGAACGGCAGCGGCCAGTACCAGCTCAACACGCTCAACACGCCGCACCCCACGCAGCTGCCCTCGGACATGTTCCCGGAGCAGCGCACCTACAGCGAGTGGAAGAACAGCACCTTCGCCACCGAGGGCGTGACGTTCGCGGACGGCCGCTTCGGCGGCAACCTGCAGGGGCCCATGAAGTCCTGCCAGGACTGCCACATGCCCGACCAGGTGGGCGGCGGCTGCATCTTCTGGAACACCGGCGACCCGTGGTTCACCCGCCAGAACATGCCGCAGCACTCCTTCGCCGGCTCGAACACCTGGGTGATCGATGCCATCGCCTTCCAGGCAGGCTATGACGCCGAGGGCTTCGGCCTGACGCCCGAGCGCATCCAGGCCTCCAAGGCGCGCAACGTGCAGATGCTGCGCGACGCCAGCGACATGCAGGTGACGCAGGTCGGCAACAGCATCAAGGTCCGCGTCACCAACCAGAGCGCGCACAAGCTTCCGAGCGGCTATCCCGAAGGTCGCCGCATGTGGGTGAACGTGCGGTTCATCGACGCCACCAACGCACTGGTGGAAGAGCACGGCGCCTACGACGTGGCGAGCGCTGCCCTGGTCACCGACGACACCAAGGTCTACGAGGCCAAGCACGGGATCGATGCCGCCGTGGCGGCAGCCTCGGGCCTGCTTGCCGGCGAGAACTTCCACCTGGCGCTCGCCAACACCAAGTTCAAGGACAACCGCATCCCGCCGCGCGGCTTCACCAATGCCGCGTTCGCCGCGGATGGCTGCGCGCCGGTCAACTATTCCTACGCTGACGGCCAGTACTGGGACGACACGTTCTTCGCCATCCCCGCCAATGCCAAGAAGGCGGTGGTCACGCTCTACTACCAGACCTCCAGCCGCGAGTACATGGAGTTCCTGCGCGACAACACGTCCGACCCCGCGGGCCAGACCGCGTACGACCTGTGGGTGACCTTCGGCAAGAGCGCCCCCGTCAGCATGGACACGGCGGCCGTGATCCTGGTGTCCGCGAACCCCGCCGACCTGAACGGCGACGGCGTGGTCAACGGCGCCGACCTCGGATTCATGCTCGGTGGCTGGGGACAGCCCGGCATCACCGACATCAACCACGACGGCACCACCAACGGTGCGGACCTCGGTCAGCTCCTGGGGAGCTGGGGCCCGGTCTGATCTCCCGCTGACCGCCGGCTGGGTCGTCGATCCGTGAAGCAACCATCCCGCGGCCCGCGCCCTCCCGGCGCGGGCCGCGTTGTTCCTACGATGCGCACATGCCGCTTGCGCGCTGGGCGTCCGACCTCGGGCCCACCAACCCCATCATCCTGCGCATCGTCGCCAACGGGTCGCGGCGCACGCGGCACCTGTGGATCCGCAGCGGCTTCCTGGCGCTGCTGATGGTGGCGATGCTGTTCGGCATGGTCGGGCAGAGTTCGTCGCTGCGCGAGCTGGCGCAGCGCGGCGCCACCGCGTTCACCGCGCTGTCGTTCGTGGAGGTGACGCTCATCTGCGTGCTCACGCCGCTCTTCATGGCCGGCGCCATCGCGCAGGAGGCGAACCCGCAGACCTGGGAGATCCTGCTGACCACGCCGCTCAACCGCGTGCAGATCGTGATCGGCAACCTGATGGGGCGGCTCTTCTTCGTGCTGGCGCTCCTGGTGGGCGCGCTGCCCCTCATGATGAGCACGCAGTTCTTCGGGGGCGTCCCGCCCACCGCGGTCTGGGGAAGCTTCATGATCAGCGCCTGCACCGCGCTCGCCGTGGGCGCGGTGGCGGTGGCGCTCAGCATCACGCGGAGCGCCGGCAAGCGCAGCGTCTTCGTCTTCTACAGCACCGTGGTGATCTACCTGTTCGCCACGTGGGCCGCCGACAGCGCGCTCCGTGCGCCGCTGAGTGCGGGCAGCATCGCGCGTACCACCACGGTGTTCACGCCGATCAACCCGTTCCTGGCGCTCGAATCGCTGCTGATGCCGTCCACCTATGCGGCTCCCACCATCGAGCAGCCGGGCTGGGTGGTCTCCGCGTGGATGCTGCACCCGGCGCGGACGTACTGGCTGCTCACCCTCGCCATGTCGCTTGCCCTCATGGTGGCCAGCGCCTTCAGCGTGCGCGCGCTGGGCGCCCGCACCGTCAGCACGCCGTGGTGGCGGCGCATGACGCAGGCCGCCAAGGCCGAGGGCCGCACCGCCATGCGCGTGGGCCACAACCCCATCGCGTGGCGCGAGAGCCAGCTGCGCGGCACCAGCCTGATGGCGCTCGTGGGCCGCTGGGGCTTCGTGGTGGTGGGCATCCTGGGCGGCATCATGCTGCCCATCCTGCACCGGACCGGCGCGCTGACCCTCGACGGCTTCCGCACCGCGCTGCAGACGGTGGTGGCGGCGGAGTCGGTGGTGATCGTCCTCACCGCGCTCAACATGAGCGCCACCGCCGTGAGCCGCGAGCGCGAGGACGGCTCGCTCGACATCATCCTCACCACGCCCATCCAGCCGGGCCCGTACATCTCCGGCAAGCTGCGCGGCATCATCCAGTTCCTGGCACCGATGCTCGCGGTACCGGCGGCCACGCTCCTGGCGTCGGCCGTCTACGTGCTGGCAAAGGGCATGGGCGTGCCGGGCGGCATCACCGTGCAGGCGGCCTCGGGCACCGCCACCGTGGCCGTGCCGGCCATGCTCCCCGAGGGTGCGCTCGAGTATCCGCTCGTCATGCTCGCCTTCACGGCCTTCGCGGTGATGGTGGGGCTCCAGTGGTCCATCAAGAGCAAGGGCACCATCGGGAGCGCAGTCGGCGCGGTGTTCGCCACCGGCGTGACGGGGCTGGTGCTCGGCCTGTGCGGCATGGCGGCCGGGCGCAGCATTCCCGGCGTCGGTGCCTTCATGAACGCGCTGACGCCCGTCAACCTGCTGGCCGCCGTCATCACCCCGGAGGCGGTGGCCGACGACACGCTGCAGCAGGGGCTTGGCACGTTCCGCGTGGCGCTTGCCATCGGTGCGGTGGCTGCCGGAGCCCTGGGCGCGGGCGTGGTCTGGGCCATGCACAGCTCCATGCAGAAGACCTTCATGTTCACGGTGCGCAAGCTCGCCGGCACCGCGTGAGCCGCACGGCGCGCGGCCCGGCGCGCGCGGCCCGGCGCGCAACACCCCCGCCACGGGTGCCCGCATCTCCCACGAACCGGCGCAACGCTGCAGATATCGGCTCCCGGGTCCCCCAATCGTGCGACTGCCGGATTGACCCCGGCCCCCCGCCGCGCGATACTTCAGCCTTCCACCCGACCGCCCTGCGGCGGGTTTCATCCGGCGGAGTGCGGCCCTCGCGGTCGTCCCGACCGACCACCCGAGGAGTGCATGCGCACCAACGCAGCGCTCCAAGGCAACCGACCGAGGCATGGGCCGCGGATCCGGTTGATAGATCTGACCGTGCATCTCGACCCCCCGTTCGTTCAACCCAGCAAGGTTCCACCGCGTGCCAACCCGCCTCGAGCGAAGCATTCCATGAACATCCGCTGATCACTGCGCGCCTGCAGGCGTGGTGAGGGTCTTGGTCCATCGTCATTTCGTGGTCCCACGCGGCACTGCCGCGGGTCGGGACGGATGCGTCTGCCGCACCTCGTCGTTCACGTCGAGGAGGTTGTCATGCAGATCGAAGTCTGGCTCTTCATCCTGATCGTCCTGCTCGGCCCCGCCCTGGGTGCCGGCGTCATGTGGGGGCTGGTGAAGCGCTTCTCCACCCGGTCGATGGCCAAGGCCACCCAGGAGGCCGAGCGCGTGGTGGCCGCCGCCAAGGCGCAGGCCGAGGCACGCGCCAAGACCATCGAGCTCCAGGCCGAGAAGGCCGCCACCGACCGCCGCCAGGCCCTCGACCGCGAGATGCAGTCGGCCCTCTCCGAGGTGAAGGCCGCCCAGGCCCGCGCCGAGAAGCGCGAGGAGACCCTCGACCGCAAGCTCGAGCAGATCGGCCAGCGCGAGCAGAAGATGGAGAGCCGGGAGCAGCGCCTCGCCGAGCTCGAGAAGCGCGCCGGCGAGCTGCAGGCCGGGCTCGAGGCCGACCGCGTCCAGCTCCGCGACCGCCTCGAGAAGGTGGCCGGCATGACCATGGACGAGGCCCGCGAGCTCTACATGGACGAAGTCCGCCGCCAGTCCGACCACGATGCCGCGGTGCTCGCGCAGAAGATCGTCGAGGACGCCGAGCGCGACGCCCGCGAGAAGGCGCGCCAGATCACGCTCCTTGCCATCCAGCGCTACGCGTCGGAGAACGTGAGCGAGACCACGGTCCGCAGCATCAAGATCCCGAGCGACGACGTGAAGGGCCGCATCATCGGCCGTGAGGGCCGCAACATCCGCACCATCGAGCGCGCCACCGGCGCCGACATCCTGGTGGACGACACGCCGGGCATCATCAGCGTCAGCTGCTTCGACAAGGTGCGTCAGGCGATCGCCGCCGAGACGCTCCAGCGGCTGGTGGCCGACGGCCGCATCCACCCGACGCGCATCGAGGAGCTGGTGAGCCAGGTCACGCGCGACATCAACGAGCGCATCCAGAAGGACGGCCAGGCGGCCATCCTGGAGACCAACATCCGCGGCCTGCACCCGAAGGTGGTGGAGGCGATGGGCAAGCTCGCGT
>Ga0209400_1001828_pt1 | contig 16662 bp, 8 predicted proteins | sample M_130807_EF_Meta_FD_187313 | JGI IMG/M metagenome (GOLD analysis project Ga0209400, IMG submission 187313) | Freshwater microbial communities from Lake Montjoie, Canada to study carbon cycling - M_130807_EF_MetaG (SPAdes) (version 2) | ecosystem: Environmental > Aquatic > Freshwater > Lake... | reverse complement strand
ACCATTATCATTACCATTACCATTACCATTACCATTATCATCACCATTACCATTAACATTACCATTACCATTAACATTACCATTACCATTATCATTACCATTACCATTATCATTACCATTACCATTACCATTACCATTATCATTACCATTATCATTACCATTATCATTACCATTACCATTACCATTATCATTACCATCACCATTACCATTACCATTAACATTACCATTACCATTAACATTACCATCACCATTATCATTACCATCACCATTAACATTACCATTAACATTACCATCACCATTATCATTACCATTAACATTACCATTACCATTATCATTACCATTACCATTACCATTATCATTACCATTACCATTACCATTACCATTACCATTACCATTATCATTACCATTACCATTACCATTACCATTACCATTAACATTACCATCACCATTACCATTACCATTAACATTACCATTACCATCACCACCACCATCACCACCACCATCACCACCACCATCACCACCACCAGCCGCAACACCAACACCACCACCACCAGCAGCAGCCGCAGCAGCCGCAGCAGCAGCAGCAGCACCACCACCACCAGCACCAGCCGCAACACCACCACCACCAGCAGCAGCCGCAGCAGCCGCAGCAGCAGCAGCACCACCACCACCAGCACCAACACCACCAACACCACCAGCAGCAGCCGCAGCAGCAGCAGCAGCAGCAGCAGCAGCACCACCACCACCAGCACCAGCACCACCAACACCACCAGCAGCAGCCGCAGCAGCAGCAGCAGCAGCAGCCGCAACACCACCACCACCAACACCACCAACACCACCAGCAGCAGCCGCAGCAGCCGCAGCAGCCGCAGCAGCAGCCTCCTTATAATTAATAGTTATAAAAGAGTTATTATCAATATCGTATTTAATAAACATATCAACAGAAATAAAATATTTATATTTATTATTTATCGAATTAAATTGTAAATATATATTTTGTACATCTTGAATAGTATTAAATGTCGTATTATAATTATCTATAGAGGTAGTATCTAATAGATCATTATTATTATTAAATTTGTACAATTTTATATTATTATTATTATTAAAAGCAAAAACATATTTATTATCATTTGTTATAATAAAATGAATTATATTATCAATATCAAAATCATTATTATTATTATTATTGTATTTTAAAAAATTATTATAAATATTATTTGCCATAATTATTATAAAATATATTATATAATAATTATATTTATTTGTAATTAACCCTTTAACGTTTTCGACATTTTTACAAAAATCAAATATTTTACTTATTTTAAAATATTTGTCACGATGTATGGTTGTATGGTTTAGTATTTTATATTGGCCAATTAAAATAATAAAATTATTAACCTTGAAATCCGCGGGTTAAATCGTTAAAAAACAAAATATACTAACATACGGTATTTAATAAAAACCATTTTAAGTTTGGAACATCGGTTACAATCATTAGTGGCTCTTTATCCATTTGTGAAATCCAAAAATAATATTTAAATTTATTATAAAAAGTATTGTAATTGTTATTTATATTTTCACAGTTATTAATAACTTCTTTTGGTTGAATATAAAACCCTATACAATATTCTATTCCTTTTTTTTCAAAATAAAATGGTTGTGAATACCTTTCTGGTTTCATTGTTTTTTTATTAATTGTTACAAAACAATGAAAATAACATTTGTTGCCTCCGCATCCTTCTGTAAAATGAACTATACCTAAAAAATCATTACCACCAGTATTAATAAAAACGGTTGACCCCCTAAACTTTTTACACACTGGGCTATTTGTCTCTACCGTATCTATCGTCCATTTATTATGACTTTCAATACTATTTGTTAAAGAAATTATTTCTAAAGGCGACCATTTGTAAATAAAATATTCTTTTATTTTTTCGTCATTATCTGGTGTATTTTTTTCTTTTTCAATAGGTATCCAGTTTTTTTCGCATCCGGAGTTTTCATATGGAGTTGATAAAACTCGGCAATTTTTTAATAAACATCGTCCAGCATTTTCATCAATTTCGTAATTTCCTATAACCATACGATTATTATTACTATTGGAATAATTAAGACTAGTTGCTATAAAATCAAGTCTCGTCACACCTTTTAATGTGGGGGTATTCTCGCGTTGAAAAATTCGTATATCTTCCATACCTTCTATCCACCCCCCGTTTTTACGTTCAATTCCAACTTCGTCTTCATTTACTTCCCAATAAAACAACGGAATCATTGTTTCCGGATCTAGCATGGAAACCATATTACGTGTAATAATTTTATTTTCTGAATTGTGATATATATACCATCCATCAGGAGCAATAGTATAATTTACATATCGCGTATTTAAAAAATGTTTTCGAAAGCCGGTATTATTATCAATAACCGAAAAATGAGATGCCGATGAAGGTACAAAATTTTCTATTTTCGGGTAATTATATGTAAATCTTTTATATCCTTCTTTTTCTTCATCACCATCTCCACAGCAAGACGTTTTTAAAGAAACAGCATAAAATTTTGTCGGAATTTCAATAATACTATCGTTATGGTCTGCTTGAAACCATGTCGGATTCCAATCTATTACAACGGCTTCTAACCATGCCCAAAAATTTACTTCCCATACCAATGTTTTGTGTTCTTTTAAAAATCGCGGAAAAAACTCACGATGAAGTATATGAAATTGTTGAATTGTTTCTTTGTCGCCAATAAAAAACCCGCCACAGAATCGCCAGTTAACGTGATTTATATATGAGTTTAAATCTGTAATTGGTTTTTTTCCTAAACATCCTGGAATGGAAATAAATTTCGCATTTAACTGAAGCGAATCGTACAAACGCAATAATTCTTGACATTCGGCTAATTTTTTAAAAATATAAGTAATTCCAAAATCAATCCAGGCAAAATGGGTTGTATTAAAAGGGTTTTTATCGGTCGCATCTTTAACAAAATCTATTTTTGAATTCATAACAATCATATATTCGGCAGTATCCTTTTCAGAATTTCTTATATGAGGCAAAGATAGTTGACCTCCGTCAACGCCTTCCCACCCCACACATCCCCCGCACCCCCCGTTTTGTTGAACTGTTTGATAAACCCAAGTATCTTTTAATTTTATTTCAAAAACTTTAACGTTTTTATGTTCAAAATTTGAAAAAAGCTCGACATTATCCGTATAAACACATATACAAATTCCAGTATTTGCTATTTCATTAAATTTATTTAAATAATAAATGTCGTCTCGGTTATTATAAGGAGTATTATATATTTTCATAAAAGAAGTTACATAAGTGGTTTGAGACATGTAAAAAATAAATATAATAACTTATATAAAAACAGTATTGAAAAATCGGGTTAGTATAACGAAACGTCTTAAAAACGCCTATATATTTTTACTTGTGTAATTCGACAAAATATACATTATGTTTTACTGATTTTATATATACTTTCTTTGAGGTTATTACAAGTCCATGATAATTACATATTTGTTTAATTAAAATAATAAAATTATAATATGACGGTTCTTTTTCCAGTTTTGCTTTTTTTTGTGGAAAATAATTTTCTTTTATTTTTTCGATAAATGGTTCGTATAGTTTCATATAAATCATTTTATTGAAAGAAGTATTGTCAATTACATAATGATTGTCTTTATAAAGACATATTTTGTCTAATAACTCGTATAATATATCTAAACTAAGGGGTGTTTTAAAAAAAATGGACATTATGTTATTTAATTGTTTGTTTGTATAAATAATATAAAAAATAAATAGGTATAATACTAGACATTACAAACAAAATGATATACAAACTTATGTATTATTGGTTTAATATACAGACAAGTATCCAATGTTGGATAAGTAAAAATACATATTATAAATTGTTTATAAGTTTTTATAATAACAATTACAACCAAATAAAAAATACTATATATCAAATTCCAAAAGAACCGAATAGTAAAAAATGGTGTAATATAATTGCTATTTATCGACCTTATTACAAAATAAACGAGCCTTTTAAATTATATTATAAGTTATTTAGTAATATATTTTGGTTTATTTATGGAAAAGTTAATAAAAATTGGGTTGTTTTTGAAAATTTAATAGAATTTAATGATGTTTTTAGTTTAACCGTTTCTGAAAAAGAAAACAATATTTTTAACTTATCTAATGTGGAAACGGTTAACGCAAAAAAAAATGTAGATTTTTTAAAAACTAAATATAGTCATTTATCCGATCCCTGTTTAAAATATAATTTATTTATTTTAAAAAACAATGAATATTATTTTACAAAGTTAATTTATTATTCAAATTTAAAAAATTTAACATTTTCAAATAATTCACTTATTAGTAATATTAATTTTTTTACAATTGAATATGTTCACCCATCTTTGAAAACTCCTTTGTTAATAGATTTATCAAATTTTAAGTTTGCTGTTAAAAGTCATATATTAGGATTTTTGTTTATATATTGGTATTTAAGAAATAAGTACGGTAATTGGGCGGATTGTATTTTTGATATGAACTATAAATTAAATATTATAGATAATGGGTTTTATTATTTTGAAATAACGGCATTTGAATTTATTATGTTGGAAGAAAATAATTATAGTGTTGAACGTATATTTTCATTACTTAAAAAAAACAACTGTTCCACATAAGCATTTTACTAACAACATGTACACTAATCATTTATCATTTATTATTTTATAAAAATTCAAATATTTAAACATTTGCCGTCAATGGATTTTCTAAATTTTTCATTTTTTCTAAATTTTTCATTTTTTCTAAATTTTTCATTTTTTCTAATATTATAATAAAAAATGAAATTATAAATAGTATAAACTATATACATTTTGTTACAAAATCCCCAAAATCCCCAAAATCCCCAAAATCCCCAAAATCTCTTTACTGACAAATTTATCGATATAATTGGCAAAGGGTTAATGTAAAAATTAATGGGTCTATAGAAAACCGTAGTTTTACTGTAAATATATAAAAATAAAATATTGTATTATATAATAGTTATTTGTAATAAAAGTCATTCATGACCGAAACTACAATAACAATTATAACCCCCAATCATTTAGTAAAATCAGATTTTGAAATAAAATCCGTACCACTTATTAACACATACAATTTATATTACCATTTACCAAACGACAAAAATTGGGATTTATCTAGTTACAAGATAATAAAATCCGTTTCTACAATTGATGAAATTATATCTTTAAATGAAAACATTTCAAACAATATAATTAAGTATTGTATGTTATTTTTAATGAAATCGGGAATTACACCTTTATGGGAAGACCAACGAAATAAAAACGGCGGTTGTTTTTCGTACAAGGTTTATAATAAAACGGTGGTTGATATATGGCGACAAATGGTATATGCTTTTTGTGGCGGTTCTTTAATGAAAAACAAAGAAAATATGAAATATGTAAATGGAATTACAATTTCTCCCAAAAAAAATTTTTGTATTTTAAAAATATGGTTTGAAAATACGAATTTACAAAATCCAGAAGAAGTAATTACTATAAGTAATCTTTCAAAAATGGGGGTATTATTTACAGCCTTTAAGGTTTAACAACAATAACAAAATTAATATTAATTCATTTATTCGTATTTATAGAAATAATAATAGATTATATATGAGTTCAATAACTGATGTTTTAGGTTATGTATTTATTCTTGCTATAATTTTTGGATTTGTTTATATTTATTTTAAAACAAGTGATTTTCAACTTAAATGTATTATTTCTGATGTAAATGGTAATACTTTTTGTGTTAGAGAAAGAACGCGTGAAAAGGAAGCAGTTGATTTATTAGCAAAAGTTACTGATAAAGCAAAACAGTTTGTTAATTATTTAAATAATAAATACCCCGAAAAAGAAAATGTAAAACGATTGGTTGACGGATTTAACCCGGATAAAATTAAAGAAACATTACCAAATTCAAAACATACAGCTTATACAGAAAACAAAAAGAATATGTATTTTTGTTTAAATATAAAAAAGAATAATGTAGAAAGTCAACTAATAGACGAACATACACTAATGTTTGTAGCTTTACATGAAATGGCACATATAGCAACCAAAAGTATTGGACATAAAAGCGAATTTTGGGAAAATTTTCGATTTTTATTGGAAGAAGCGAAAGTGGCAGGAATTCATGAACCAGTAAATTATAAAGAAAAACCAACGGAATATTGTTCTACGAAAATAAATGATAATCCGTATTTTGAACTACAATCTGGTAAATCTACTGTTTCATCGAAAACATAATCCCCTTATTAAAAAATTGTATATATGTATTTTTATGTTTAACCATTTACAGTTTTAAACTTTTTATTTTTTTATTACAATATAAAAAAAATGAAAAAAATAAAAAGTCCAGAAACGGCAAAGGGTTAAAAATGTTTAAAAATAAAGGCGTTTAACCCTTATTTGAAACAAGCATTTTATAAATTTTTAATTTATATGACTTTATAAAATAATTAAGATTACTAATGGTAACGTAATATAAAATATTATTGTAAACATATCTTTTAATTAATGGGCGAATTAGCACGTTAAATCAAATAAGAGTTAAAAAGTAAGTTTTTGAAAATCTATATATAAATAAATAAGCATATTAAATTAATGGATCAAACAAAACCAATGAATCAACCAAAACCAATGAATCAACCAAAGCCAATGGATCAAACAAAACCAATGGATCAAACAAAACCAATGGATCAAACAAAACCAATGGATCAAACAAAACCAATGGATCAAAATTTTCAACTACCGTTTGTTGAACCCATATATAAAACTTTTTTATATGATTTAAACGGAAATATTAATAAAATAATTATATTTACAGAGGAAAAACAAGATCTTGAAATATCTTTTATTGATAAAATTAAACCTTATTTTACAAGTAATGAAGTGGAGGAAATTGAAAAAAACTCAATTCAAATTATATGGTCTTCTTTGACAATTCATTTGGATGATACAATTAAAACTATTAAAGAAAAAATAATATACGAAATTTACAAAAACCCAACAGATTTTCCTTTTTCCATTAAATCTTCCGGTATTTACCTATTTTCGCTTTTAAATGAAACGATCGATTTAGTAAAAATATATCAAACAATTACACAAAATGACAAAAAACTCATTAGCAAAGATTTATTCGCACAAATTTTATCTAATTTCAACATACCCTCCGAACAATATAGTGAAATAGAAGTAAAGGATTTTTATGAATATGAAGACTTTATTAAGGCATTTACTACATTAAATGGTAAAACAAAAATTGATATAAAAAATATAGCAACCCCTCTTGGGTTTTATTTTCAACAATCAATCCGTGACTATACGTTTGTTGCCAACCCATATACTATTATTAATACTACCGAAGACCGGTATTCGAATGAAACTTCAAAAAATACTTTAAAATTTAATGAAAATACAATATTATTAAATTATGGTAACTTGGTTAATAATAATATATATTGCTGTTTTTACGATAATGTAACAAACTATTCTTTTAAAACCACATCAATAGAAACGGATTATATAACAGAATTATATTTTCCACTATTTAAAACAGATGAAACAATAATTACAAAAGTCAAAAAAACAACTGTTCCTGAAAAATGGCAAACGATAGATTCCTTTTATAATTTGTATAAAAAAACAAATAATTCGTTTTTATTAGATTCAATTAACTCTAAAACAACAAATACGTTTTATAAAATACCCTATATTTCACGTGGAATTCAAAGAATTGAGTTTTCTCTTTGGTCTTCGGGATTAACTTCACAAATGCTACCATTAGAAAGCATATTTAAAAATATACATGCTTCGATTATTGTACCGTTTATTTCATTTAATCCTCGTTTTAAAAAAGAGTCAATATTAAGATTATATACAAATAAAATTTCAAAAAATGGAAAAAAAATACCATTTCTTAAAGAAAATGAAATATCCAAAATTTCTAAAGAATTAAGTACTCCAAAAACAATAGGATTATATATATTATTAAATTCTTTTAACCAACGCCACCAAAGTTTTAAAGGTGTTAAATTAACGGATAAAAAAGAATATTTTAATTACCCAATTACAGAGGGTAGTAAAGTTGAAATATACATGGAATTATCTGAAACGGGAGAAATTCATATTCGTTCAACTCATCCAACTTCACCTTTGTCTGTCAAAGAATGGAATAATATTTTTTATATTTCATTAAAACATATATTTTCTCAATTAAACGGATTATTAAATCAATATGGTTATCCTGTTTTTGAATTTTACGGTTTGGAAAATGATAATATTAAAATTCAAAATATAAAATATGTAGAAAATGTTAAATTAAATAATAATATTTCTTTAACAGAAATAAACGGATTAAATGATATATTTACAATTATAGGAAATAAAGATACAACAAAAGTAAAAGGAGGTGTAAATGGGGGATTTAAGGATGATATTTCAAAAGGAATTATATTACGATTTAAAAGGGTTGATAACTTTAAAGAAAATGACGAACAAACTATATTAATTACTGAATTATTTAAAAAAACACAGGACACAGATGTTATATTAAATGTTTTAAAAGAAAACTTTAATATGAGCGAAATAGAGGCAAAAACTCGGTTAACTACATTTATTACAGAACACAAATACGAATTGGACGATATACGGGATAGTGCGGGTTTTCCAACAATATTTCAACTTAATAAACAAGTTTCTTTTAATAATACTTTAATAGTAACTGTAGATGAAATAGATTCTTTAAAATATTTGGATATATTACATGTTTATATAGAGTGTATTTTACAAATAAATTTGAACTCATCTTTAAAACCGGAAGAGTTGGTTGGAAAAAAAGGTTGGGCAGTTCAATTAAAAAAAACAACTGGATTTTTTGCCGGACATGAAGTAATTGAAGAGGCTGTAAAATCAACTATAAAACCAATTAAGGCTATACAGTTTACAGAAGAGGATGATGACCTATTTAGTAATAGTTCAACTGACGACATTGATATTGAAAGCGAAACTGATATTAACTATGCTGGTAAAAATAAAATAGATGATTTTACAAATGATTTTACAGATGATAATAATTCTATTATAAAATTTAAAAAAAATATAAATAATAAAGTTGATATAGACAATTTTAATGAACCCGATAATGAACCAGATAATGAACCCGATAATGAACCCGAAAAATCAAAGAGTAAGTCCTCAAGCGAATCTACTAATGAAGATTTAATTTTATTAGAAGATGAACCCGATAATTCAAAGAGTAAGTCCTCAAGCGAATCTACTAATGAAGATTTAATTTTATTAGAAGATGAACCCGAAAAATCAAAGAGTAAGTCCTCAAGCGAATCTACTAATGAAGATTTAATTTTATTAGATGAAAGTGACGATGAAAGCAGCAACAATAATCAAAGAAAATCAATAAAAAAAGGTGGTACACTAATAGATATAAATCTGGATGGACAGCCTATATCATTTTTAGAAAGGTTACAGACACGCGAACCATCACTTTTTCTTTCAAAAAAAAATGGTAAATACGAAACATATTCACGTATGTGTGAATCTAACCTTAAACGTCAACCAGTTATTTTAACGGAAGAAGAAAAAGAAGATATAGATAAAAATCACCCAAACTCATATAACCATTCCGTTCGATATGGAACGGACGATGAAAAATATTGGTATATTTGTCCACGATATTGGTGTTTAAAAACAAATACAAGTATTACAGAAGAGGAAGTTAATTCCGGTGTTTGTGGTGGTATTATTCCAAAAGATGCTACTATAATACCATCTGGATCGTATGTTTATGAATTTAATTCAGGAACAAAACAGCATTTGGATGCGAAAGGAAACTATATAAATAATGTTCCTGGGTTTTTAGGTGCGGATTCACACCCCAATGGAAAATGTATTCCCTGTTGTTTTAAAGGCAGTTGGGATAAACCACAACAACGTAAAAGACGAGAAGAATGTTTACAGACAGTAACAAAAAAAACAAATATTATAGAGGTTAAAAACAAAGAAAAGTATAATGACAACGGCAAAGACAAAAACGAAAATGATAATAATTCTTTAATACCACCATTACAAACTTCACTGCCACCACCAATTAATACTAAAACAGCCAAAAAAGGAGATGTATTTTATATTTTTAATTCATTGGCTTATCCAATTCAACAACATCGGTTTGGATTTCTTCCAATTTCTATACAAAAAATGTTTCAAATGGACGTATCAAAACTGGTTATACGTTCAAATACGGCAAATATAAAACCGAATACACCATGTTTACTTCGGTATGGTGTGGAAAACTCAAACAAACAATCATTTATTGCGTGTTTTGCCGAAATTTATTCTTATAAACAAGAACTTGAAATTCCACCTACAATTACGGAAATGAAAAATATACTATGTAATACAATATCAGTAGACGATTTTGTAAATTATCATAATGGTTCTTTAATATCCGTTTTTAAAGAAAACTCAATATCAAAAACCATTACTTTTAATGATTTTACTCGTTTTCAAAATAGTCAAATATGGGTAAATACATTTAATGATAAAGAAACCACAAAACTTACTGAAAAAAAAATTACCGACTTTATAGAAGAAAAACTCGACGAAAATGATGAACTCTTTTCAAAAATATCATATATTAAAACAATAATTTATGCCTATCGCGGATTTCTGTCTTATTTAAAAGATCCAGATGTTGAAATTGATCATACATTTTTATGGGACGCAATAACAGATAATAAACCCGAATTAATTAAAGACGGTATTAATCTTATTATATTACAAATTCCAAACGACGATTTAACGGATAATGTAGAAATAATATGCCCAACCGTGTCAATGTCAAATAAGTCATTTGATTTTACAAATCGAGAAACAGTTATTTTAATTAAACAAGATGATTTTTATGAACCAATTTATTTGTATGAAGAAAAAGATAAAATGATTCGAGTTACGAAAGCGTTTTTAGAAAAATCACCAATTAAACCGGTTATACAAACAATACAAACAATAAAATCACTATCAAAGAAATACTGCGCCTCACAACCAAGTCGTCCAAAAATATATCATTTTAAAAAAAATTACGAGGCCGACCAAATATATCGTATATTAAAAAAAAATGACTATAATATTCAACTTCAACTATCAAATTATCAAGGTAAAATAATAGGACTATATGTAACACACCGTACAGTAAAAAACGTAAATTCGGACAAATTACCAGATGAAGGTGTTTATATTCCAGTTTTTCCATCTTCGAAAATTAAAACTCCAGTAATACCTATTAAATTTGCGGACGAAGAAGATATTGTATATAAAAATTATGAAACAACTATTCACCGATTACGAAATATTCAAAAAAATACATCTGGATTACTTTTAGTAGAACCCAAGTTAAAAGTAGTAGAAGACGGTTTAGTGGTAGGTATTTTAACCGAAACGAACCAATTTATACAATTATCACAACCAGAAACAGTAGAAAACACTATAACAATCGATGGTAATTTACCTATAGAAATAGTTTCTGGATCAAATTATATAATTGCTGATAAAACATTAAATACAGTTAGTTTTGAAGACAAAGAACGTGAAAACGTAATACTTGGTATTTCTTTGGAAAGTCAGTTTTATGTTATGTTTCGTTCACTTGTTCGTATATTACTTACTAAATATGAAAACACATTTATTGTTGGTAAAATACAAGAAATTATTGATACGATGTCATTGTTATATAAAGAAAAATTAAAGAAATTAATTGAAATTTTAAAGGAATTATTGGAAAAAACGGTTGAATTTAAAGAAATGGAAATAAAAATGGCGGAAAAAATAATAAAAAATACAACAAATTTGGAAGCAAACGAAACGGAAGCAAACGAAACGGAAGCAAACGAAACGGAAACGAATGAAACGGAAGCAAATGAAACGGAAGTGAATGAAACGGAAGCGAATGAAACGGAAACGAATGAAACGGAAACGAATGAAACGGAAACGAATGAAACGGAAACGAATGAAACGGAAGCGAATGAAACGGAAGCGAATGAAACGGAAGCGAATGAAACGGAAGCGAATGAAACGGAAGCAAATGAAACAACAACCGACTACATTTCAAAGAAATATAGTATATTTTCTTCTAATACTGGATTTTCTTTAATAGTTCCAAAATTTAATTTAATTAATAATTACGACAATGAAATACTATATTACGCAAAAATAGCGGATGAAATATTAAGATATACTAGAATTCGACTATTTTTATTTCAGCCAAAGTATTTTTTAAGTATTCCAAACCAACAATATAGTATTAATAACGATGAATTTTTAGTATTAAAATCATTGCTTACACATGAATATTTTAAGGATATTCAGCAGTTTAATACTGCTCCCCAAATACAAAATACGGAATATAGTTATGCTGAACCGGCAATATTTGACCCTTATAGTAATAAAATTACACAAAATGAAATAGAAGGTATAAATAACGACGATAATGAAAATGAAGATGAACAGTATTGTGTAAATTCAATACGTTCAGTTGCTGGAACATGGAGTCGCGAATTTGCGGCAAATCCAAAAACAAAAGAAATTGGATTTAAAAATACGGTTATTTGTTCTTATTCTCCAATAATTTATATTTTACGAAGAAGGTTAGAGGGTAAAGGTGAAATTACTGTTCAACTAATACGAAAAATACTATGGATTGGATATTCTAAATATATGAAAACATTTGAAAAACAAATTATGTATATATTAAAGAAAGAAGGAAAAGTTGACCTTATTGATAAAGTAAGTAAAGGTACTGTTTCCTTTGAAACGTTGATATATAGCGAGGATTATTATTTAACAAATTTAGATTATTGGATAATTTCAATTGAAGTACAAATTCCTATAATTTTATTTAATTCAACCACATTAAAAAATATGGTAGAAGGTGTTGATTGGTTGTTTTTAGGTGGTGGAAATATACATGATTATATTTATTATATTCGTTCACCAGCATTAATTGAAAAAAATGAACCTCCTCGTTTTAGTATTATAACTCCTTCATTTAAGTATACCGAACTTAAAGAAATGAAAGAAAGAATTCAAGAAATTATATTAAATACAGAAAATTATAAAAATAATATCGTTAATTTAACAGATTTTTTACTTAATACAACCGTTCCAATATTAAAACGTAAATTTATTGTAAAATGAGTATAAAGATTTTGCTTTATATATTATATCTGTTTTTTACATTTTCAATTATAATATTTAACGAATGGAACATTATTATAATATTAAATCAATATCTGAATTAGATTCTATTTTTAAAAAAAAAGTAACATTAAAAGATCAGTCATTAACATATACTGTTATATCAGCGGATTTACCGAAAGTGCTAATTAAACAAACCTTAACCAAATTAGACGAAAGTAACAAAGAAAACGAATATTCAGATGAAGTAGAATGCGAAGAATATGAAAGACCAGAAGAAGAAATAGGAAATATTAATTTGTCGTTTACACCAGCTGGAACAATGAGGTCTGTTATTGTAAATGAAAATGAAACACGTTTATTGTCGTTTTCTTTACCCAAATCGGTTTCAATTAATATTTTTAAAGAAAAATACGAATATTTAAACGATTCAAAGTTTATTATTACAGAAATTATTGAAGGAACGATGATTAATTTATGGTGGGATTTGGAACAAGAAAAATGGGAAATTTCAACGAAAAAGGCGGTTTCAGGTAACTATACATATTTTAAAAATCCATTGGTTAAAAAACAGAAAACATTCAAAGAAATGTTTATAGATGTTATTGGTGGTTTTGAATCACCTAATTTTGATGAAATGGCAAATTTAAATAAAAACATGTTTTATAGTTTTGTTATTAAACACCCGGAAAATCATATTGTTCATACTGTTTTAAGACCGACATTGTATTTAGTCGCAGTTTATGAAAAAACGGGGGATTGGGAGGTAAAGTATATTCCACAAACTGTATTTATGAAATGGAACATTTTACCAAAATCGAATATAAAGTTTCCAATGATTTTTGAATGTATTTCAACATATGAAAATATTTATATGGAAATTGAAAAACAAAATATAAAAACGGGTAATGCTATTGCTAATTTTTCATCATCTTTGGTAATGGATTTAGATACTAATAATGTTGATGAAAATGAAACTAACTATACAATGGGTATTATGATTACCGATACAGAAACCGGAACACGTACAAAGGTTGAAAACACTATATATAAATATTTTAAGGAATTGCGTGGAAATCATCCAAGTTACAAATACAAGTATTATGAATTAATTTTTTCGAACCGTTTAGCTGAGTTTATTTATATTTTTCCACAATATACCGATTTATTTTTAAAATTTGAAGAGGAGTTTAATATATTTGTTAATAGTATTTATTGGTATTACGTAAATAAATATATTTTAAAAAAACCGGATGTTTTAAATGGAAATATACCGTATCAATACAGTTTTCATATTAATCACTTACATTATAATGTATATTTACCGTTCTTAAAGGCGGGACAGAAGAAAAAAATAACCCGTAATTTTGTATATGAGTATGTATGGGAAATGCCTATAAAATCCATTTTATATTGGTTAAACTATGACTTAATAATAAAAAATAAAAATAAATGTTAATTATTTACACCTTATTTAACCCTTTACCTTTTATATTGACGAAAATTGTCTTTTGTAACAAGATATAGTTTATACCATTTATAGTATCATTTTTATTACATGGTATTATTTTTTTTACAATATAAAAAAAATAAAAGGTTTTAAAAGTCCAGAAATGACAAAGGGTTAAACCGCACATTAACCCTTATTTATAACAAGCATTTTATAAATTTCTATTTTATAGGATTTTATAAAATAATTAAGACCAATAATGGTAACACAATATAAATATTATTGTAAAACTCAATTTTAATTAATGTACGGATTAGCAAGTTAAATCAAATAAGGGTTAAATATTTTATAAAATGATTGTTTCAAGTAAGGGTTAAAAAATATAAGTAAAATATTTGTCAATTATATATGTCTATGATAGGTAAAGGTAGTTACGGTTGTGTATACAAACCACCTCTTATTTGTAATAAAAAAAAAGCGTCAAGTTATTACCGTAATAAAGTAACAAAATTAACTACAAAATTAAACGCAATTAACGAAATAAAAAAACAAAAAATGGTTGATAATGTCGATTCTCAATTTAAATATCATTTGCCACCACCTACTATTTGTACACCAAGTTTAGAAGCTAAACAAATAGATTTAATAAAAAGTTGTAAACTTGTTGTTAATGATATGGGCGAACTATTACCTCAAAATGAAATAGCATTATTAACGATTCAAAATGGAGGCCTTGATTTTGATAAATTCGTTAATTATCTTATGTTAACTAAAAATACAACTAAAAAATTAACAGAAAAGGACTACCATAAACATACTATATTATCTATTTATTCAACGTATTCATTTCAAAAAAGTGAAATTAAACGTAAAAGTAAAATAATAACTGAATTTTGGAAAAATAGCATTGTTCTTATAGATACATTAAGTGATTTTATAAAAAATAAAATAGTTCATACTGATTTAAGACCGGCAAATATTGTATATGACCATGTTAATCAACGTTTTAATATAATAGATTTTGGATTAACAACTGATTTTGAACATTATAATAAAGAAGATGTTCATTTTTCATACCCACCAGAAACATACATTTTAAATCCAGTTGTTTACAATTTTATTACACAATTAACAAATACTGAGTTTAAATATAAATTAGGAATTGAACCGTTTAATCCATATAAACCGTTTATGGAATCATATATTACTTTTATAATGGATATAGTTCCACCAATAAATAAAACATTAAATATATCAAATAATACAGTAACAATAAAAAAATACAATAATAGCCATTTATCTACACCCGTAATAAATTATAATTATTTAAATAAAGAAAATATATTTAACTTATTTAATGTAAATATATATAAAGATCATACAATTGAAGAAATTAAATATAACACAATGTTGACACATGATATATACGGGTTGGGATATTCATTATTATATGTTTTACTTCAAACATATAAGTTATTGGAATTTAATGATAAACCAATTAAAATTAAATACCAAGGTAAAAAAATGGTTTATAATAAAAATATGTTTTTTATAAAAAAAATGTACAAATTATTATTTTATATGGTTCATCCAAATTGTTTTAAACGTCCGACAATTGATGTTTTAAAGAAAAAGTATACTCATATTATAAATATTTTACACGCAAAACCATTAGTTATAAAAACACAAACACAAAAACAAAAACAAACACAAAACCAAACACAAAAACAAAAACAAACACAAAAACAAACACAAAAACAAACACAAAAACAAAAACAAAAACAAAAACAAACACAAAAACAACAATAAAACAACAATAAAATTATGTACTTGTTTTTCCAAGATTATTATACATAAGAGATAATTGACTTAAATTTTGTATATACTTAATAGAATGTTCCCGGTTAATAGAATTCATATTTCGCAATGGTTC
>Ga0209400_1001826_pt1 | contig 16669 bp, 16 predicted proteins | sample M_130807_EF_Meta_FD_187313 | JGI IMG/M metagenome (GOLD analysis project Ga0209400, IMG submission 187313) | Freshwater microbial communities from Lake Montjoie, Canada to study carbon cycling - M_130807_EF_MetaG (SPAdes) (version 2) | ecosystem: Environmental > Aquatic > Freshwater > Lake... | reverse complement strand
TCACACCACCTAATGCACCCCATTCATTTAATGTTTTAGGAGTCCAGAGTGTTTTAAATCGATGGGTTGGCCTACGATGCTCATCTAGATGGTATCCATAGCGCGGAGTTCTTCCAGTATGCCCCGCAGCTAAAGCTGAGGGACCTCCCTCAAAATTAGATCTAGCGCCACAAACACTATTTGAATAGATCACGACACCCGTATCACCAAACGCTAAGTGCTCGCCAAAAACAGGGGCCATGATAGTTTGATAATTAATGCAGGTGTCGGTCATTGAGACGCCCATTTTGACAAATGCATCAATTGCACGTCTTTCTAACTCAATCATTTTTTCAGTTTGACCCAGTTGCTTGGCTTTTGTAAAGTCAGTACCTCTTGGATCAGTAATGGTAGGGATGCGTACTTGCCGATCCTCTAATGTATTTTGAGCCAAGGTCTCTAACCACTCCACGCCTGACTCACCTAAGCTTTCAGTATCGGCCATGATATGCGCCTGGGATACGGGAACTAAGTCTTGGGCACCGAAAAACTCACCAACCTTAATTTGGTGTTGAATAGCAATTTGTCTGACTGGGCCAAATTCACCAGCCAGCATTGCTTTTTCTTCTTCGTTTAACTTCATGTTTTCTTATCTATAAATTAATCAACGGTAGCGCCAGAATCTCGAACTACTCTAGCCCATTTAGCTATTTCGCTAGTCTGAAAATTTGCCAAACTCTCTTTAAAGTCAGTATTAGGCTGAACTCCTAAGTTTCCAAGACGCTCTTTAAATGCTGCGGATTTGGCTATCTTCTCTGTATCGGACCTGAGCTGTTTGGTAATACCATCTGGCAATTTAGCGGGTCCAAATAATGCCCACCAAGCAGTAGATTCAAATTGTGGGTAACCTAATTCAGCTACTGTAGGGACATTTGGCAATAAAGAAGAGCGTGTTTTACTAGTGACAGCTAGTGCACGCAATTTTCCCGAAGTAATATGTGGCAATACAGACTGAATTGGATCAAACATTAATGGGATTTGATTGCCGATCAGGTCGGTTACAGCAGGGGCACTTCCTTTATAAGGAATATGCTTCAATTTAATCTGAGCAGTTGATTCAAATAGAGCTGCAGTTAAATGTCCTGGAGTTCCGTTTCCTGCGGTGCCATAAGCAATCGTGTCTGGCTTCAAGCGGGCCTCTGCAATTAATTCAGCGAGTGTTTTGATGCGATCACTTGAATTCACAACAATGACGACAGGTGCGGTTGCTACTAATGCTAAGGGAGTGAAATCCTTAGTCATATCATAGGGTAATTGCCTGTACAAACTTCCATTAATCGCGTTTGTTCCTACCGTACCCATAAATAAGGTGTACCCATCTGGTACTGACTTAGCAACGAGATCTGCGCCAATAGAGCCACCAGCGCCGCCTTTATTTTCGATTACAACTTGCTCTTTCAAACTTTCGCCCAGTAATAAGGCTAATGGTCTAGCAACAATATCGGTAGGCCCGCCTGGTGGAAACGGCACAATTAATTTAATTGGCTTATTCGGATAATTCTGTGCGAGCACATTAGTCGAGAGTAAAAGCAACCCAAAACAAAGCAGAAAATGTTTTATTAAAATTAATTTAAAGATTTTCATATCAATAGACCTCAGAATATCGGTGGAGATGGGTATGTCCAGTCTAGTACAAAAAAGAAAAAGTCCAGATCAACTGGACTCCTTCTTTTTAAGATTTCCTCGCCTTAAACGTAATCCTTATATTTATCTAAGAAGCGTACTGGCTTAGAAAGTGCATCACGACGGAAGGGATCACCCAGTTCGCGAGTACACATAATCTCGACGACACAGGTTTTACCTTCTTTCATCTGCATCTCAACTGCCTTTTTGAGAGCTGGGCCAACTTGATCAATCTCATCAACCACGATTCCCTCTGCACCCATAGCTTTAGCCATACCTGCAAAACTTGGGCTATCTAATTCACCAGCAACAAAACGGCGGTTATAGAAGTCCACTTGGTTCTTCTTCTCAGCACCCCACTGACGATTATGGAACACCACGGCTGTCACTGGAATGTCATGGCGAACTGCAGTCAGAATCTCCACCATACTCATGGCCCAGGCACCATCACCAGCGTAGGCAATAGCAGGACGCTCTGGAGCAGCTGCTTTAGCACCAATAATGGTGGGCAAAGCGTAGCCGCAATTACCAAAGCTCATTGGGGCAAGGAAACTTCTTGGGCGCTCGAAACGCAGATAGCTGTTTGCAACAGAGTTAATATTGCCAATGTCTGTAGAGACCATTACATCAGCTGGCATCGCTTTCTCTAGCTCTCGCAGGACCTGGCGAGGATGTAAGTAATGACCGCCAGTTGGAGTCTTTTCTTTTTTCTGCTCTTCAATCATGTCAAGGCTAAATGGGTCACGCTCATGAGTCCACTCATCTAACTCTTTTTCCCACGCAGCTTTTTCAGTAGCAATAGTTTTTGCACGCTCGGCTTTTGTAGCATCACAAATCAAGGTCTTACCTGCTAAACGCTTAGTCAACGCAATTGCAGCTTCTTTGGCATCACCGCAAATACCTACTGAGATTTTCTTAACCAAGCCCAACATCTTGTTATCAGCATCGATCTGAATAATCTTGGCGTTCTTTGGCCAATAATCCATACCATGCTGTGGCAAGGTACCAAATGGGCCGAGGCGTGAGCCTAATGCAACCACGACATCAGCCTGAGAAATCAGCTTCATTGCAGCCTTTGAGCCTTGATAGCCTAAAGGACCACACCATAGAGGATGACTTGCTGGGAAGGAGTCATTGTGTAGATAGCTATTGACTACTGGGGCACCTAAACGCTCAGCAAACGCCTTGCATTCTTCTACTCCATCAGCCATTACTACACCGCCACCAGAAATAATGACTGGGAATTTCGCATTCGCTAATAACTCTGCAGCTTCGTCTAAGCTCTTTTCGCCACCAGGGCCACGATCAAGACGATTAGGTTGTGGAATCTCAACTTCAATCTCACCATAAAAATAATCGCGAGGAATATTCAATTGGGTAGGGCCCATTTCTGACATGGCGCGATCAAAACAGCGACCAGTGTATTCAGCCATCCGTTTTGGATTATTAACGTGGCCTTGATATTTAGTGAACTCTTCAAACATAGGCAGTTGATTTGCTTCTTGAAATCCGCCCAAACCCATGCCCATTGTTCCGGTCTCTGGAGTGATCATCACTACCGGGCTATGTGCCCAATAGGCAGCTGCAATTGCTGTGACGCAGTTACTGACGCCAGGGCCATTTTGACCAATTACAACACCATGACGCCCGCTGACTCGTGAGTAGCCATCAGCCATATGTGCTGCGCCCTGCTCATGCACAACCGGTATTAAACGAATGCCGGCAGGAGCAAAGATATCCATTGCATCCATAAAGGCAGAGCCCATAATTCCGAAAATATCCGTCACCTTATTGGCGGCCATTGTTTCGACAAAAGCCTCTGAAGGGGTCATTTTTTGGGGGCCAGTGGGTAAATTAGTACCAGTCTTAGACATTCAACTCTCCTAGAGATTCAATTAAACGGAACATTTTGTTCTACAATCCATATATTAATCGTGTATTTTCTATCATGTCAAGCATATAAACCCCAATATGGAATATATTTGACAACGCATTAAGACTCTTAAAGGACGCGTCATGGCTACAAGCCCCCCATCCATCGATTTATTGAATTTTCAACCAGATCAGATGGTTTCGCTTCATGCCACCTTCCCAGAGTGCAAAGGCTTTGCTGATTTCCAAATTCCCGCATTTAGCCAAAAATCTGACCTAGTGCCACAAGTTGATCCAAGTTATCAACTTAATCCGCAAGCTAGTGTGGCGATCCTCGCTGGTTTTGCTTATAACCGCAGAGTCATGCTGCAAGGCATGCATGGCACTGGAAAATCAACCCACCTAGAACAGGTTGCTGCTCGCTTAAATTGGCCCTGCTTACGCATCAATCTAGACGGGCAAATTACCCGTATGGATCTTATTGGAAAAGACATCATCACCCTTGAGGATGGGAAACAAGTCACCCAGTTTCAAGAAGGGCTCATTCCGTGGAGCTTGCAACGCTCCATTGCGCTAATACTAGATGAGTATGACGCCGGTCAAGCCGATGTCATGTTTGTGATTCAACGCATGCTTGAGCGCGAAGGGCGCCTCACCCTACTCGACCAGAATAGAGTGATTGAACCAAACCCAGCATTTCGGATTTTTGCGACCAGTAATACAGTTGGCTTAGGAAACTGGAATGGGATGTACCAGGGAACTCAATTACTAAATCATGGCCAGATGGACCGCTGGGATATTGTTGCCGCAATCAATTATCTTGAGCCAGCAGAAGAAGAAAAAATATTGCTGGCAAAGGTTCCAGAGCTTTCACCAGCTACCGCTAAGCAAATGATTGCGCTTGCCAATCTCACTCGAAAAGGGTTTGAGGCTGGCGACATCTCTACTCTGATGTCGACTAGAACTCTCATTACTTGGGGAGAAAACTGGCGGATCTTCAAGGACTTGCAACTCGGCTTTACCTTAGCGTTTTTAAATAAGTGTGAGTCAGAAGAAAAGCCCTTGGTTGCTGAATACTATCAGCGCTGCTTTGCAACTGAGCTAGTTGCCATTAAAAACTAGTCCCTTGAGCTGGCGAATCTTGCAAACCGAATCCCATGATGAAGTAGAGTTACAAAACCGCTATGGAGCAATCATGCGCTCCCTATCGGGTGTCACCCATCTTCAAATTCGGGATTGGCAACTCTTTCATAAAAATCTTGCCCTCAACGCCTTAGCTCCGCATCTCAACTTCAATTATTTACAAGCTCCTTGGGCTCATCCGCGAGGAGTATTAGATGGTGTAGCCTTGCGTCTTCGTTATTCAGACTATGAGCTGCATCTTTCAAACTCACCAAACGGCTTAATTGAGTCATTGATATTCGAAGTACTAGAACAGATCCGGGTAGAAAGTATTTGCCCATCTGGGCTAAAGGGCAGCAAACAGAATGTTGAAAATCAATTTATTGCCTGGATGCAAGAGTTTATGAGCAATGGTGGGGTAGAAGGCAGTATCGGCCTTTTATTGCTCTCTATTTTCTCTACGGCCTGGGTCAAGCTCAACCAGCGACCCCTTCCACAATTAATGCAAGATGTAGTAGAAGCAACTAGAGCGGGACTTGCAACAGAACTTGGGCCTCATTTAGTCAAACTCAAAGAGAATCAATTTGACCAAGCCAGCTATGCAAAGACTGCTCTTGAAATTACACGGCTAATATCTAATTTAATTGATACTGAATATCAAAATGTTCCAAGCATTCGAACAAAACAAAAAAATATTAGTAACACGTTCTTAAAAATTGAATGGATTCAGCCTCCAAGCCCAAGCTCATCCTCTGAAAAGGGGCGAAACTCTTCTGTACAAGGCTCTAAAAAATATTTAGAACAGTCATTAGAACAATACAAAGTATTTAACTCTGCATACGATATTGAGATTGAAGCTAAAAAGAGTATTCGACCTGCCCAACTTGCCATCTATCAGCAAGAGCTGAGTGAGGAAGTCACAAAGCTTAATATACCTTGGGGTAAGTTAACAAGGTCTTATCAACATATCTTCAATACAAAAACACAGAAAAGGTGGAAGACTACCCAGGTTGAGGGTCTGATAGATCGACGCTATCTCACCCGTATTGCAACTGCCCCACTTGACCCCATTCTTTATAAGCATCCTGCTCAACAGATGGAGACTTTAGGAAGGGTTACGTTGTTAATTGACTGCTCTGGCTCGATGAAAGACCAAAGACTAAAGATCGCTACTTGTGTAGATTCTTTGGTGAGGATACTGGAGCAGTCACATATTCAAACTGAAGTACTTGGCTATAGTACAAGTACCTGGCAAGGTGGACGACCTTTTAAAGAGTGGCGACGAAGCGGTCAAGCGCCTAACCCCGGTCGACTTAATGAACGTGCGCACTGGGTCTTCAAAGACTTTCGCACTCATTGGCGTAGAGCAAGACCTGGCATTGCCGCGCTCCTCAGGCCAGAGATCTATGCAGAGAGCATTGATGGCGAAGCCGTTCTTTGGGCAGCTCGACGCCTGCAAAGTGAAAGTGGGAATCAATCTCTCCAGAGAAAACTCATTTTATTTTCAGATGGCTGCCCTATGGATAGAGCTACTATCGAGGCAAATGGAGAGCGCTACCTTAAAGATCACCTCTTGCAGGCAATTGCTTGGTGTGAACAGCAAAATAATTTTGAGTTGTGGGGCTGCGGAATTGGCGAAGAATTAAGACCATTCTTTCCGCATCGCTTAAGCTGGGATCAAGAAAGCGAAGATCCCAGCGAATCTCTGATGAATTGGGCTAAAGAGCTTAAGAACGCAAAAACTAGGTAACCAACTCATTAAAATACTCATGATGTGTCGTATTGAGTGTAGAAATACGCCACTCCAGAGGTTCATCTTGGATATTAAGCGCCACCCTACGAATATGGAGCACTGGTGAGTCGGGTTTTAACTTTAACCAAGTCGACATTTGTCTACCCGCCAAACCCGCCCGTAATCTTTCATTCGTTTTAACTACGGATTGACCATAACGTATTTGGTATAACTGGTAAATACTACCCTCTCGCCCATCAAATTCACTACGAGTTAAATTTTTGAAACGCTTTTTATCTAAAGTGATATGGTCAATCATCACGCACTCACCCTCCAAATATAAGCGAGTGACGATACGCCAAACAGGAGCCTCTTCCTTGATGCCCAACTTAAGAGACTCTTCCTTGCTTGCTTGAGCCGCCCCAAAAGAAGCAGTCTCCACACGAGGATACGTTTTTTTATCAGCATCCTGTCGAGCAACATGAAAAAAATAATATAGTAGTCGCTTGGCATCGTGTTCTGCAACATAGGTTCCCCTGCCTTGACGGCGGACAACAATACCTTCCGCAACCAATTCATCTACCGCCTTGCGCAGGGTTCCTATAGATACATCTAATTCATTGGCCAAATCCTTTTCGGCAGGCAATGCCTGACCCATTGGATAACGCCCCCTGACCAGATCTTCGGTGATCTTTTGCTTAACTTCTTGATAAGCGGTCAGGGACTTCATACTGTAAGACTTAAGCAGATTCGTATAGACGGGTCATCACAAACTCACGGTGACCCAAAATCTCAGCTGCTGTTAACTCGCCATTTGCAGTTCTCAAAAGAGCATCGAGAAGCTTCTCTCCTGCTGTATCCAAGTTCTCCTCGCGACGCAAAATACCAGAAACATCCACATCGATATGTTCAGACATTGTCCGTACTGTTTTCGGATTAGCGCACAACTTAATCACCGGAAGAATTGGGTTACCAATCACGTTACCTTGCCCAGTTGGAAAGAAGTGGGCCGCAAAACCAGCAGCAGCACACAGCGTAACCATTTCAGCTGCAGCTGAAGATGAGTCCATAAAATGTAAACCTGGAATAATTGGGGTCTCAGCTTTGTCTAGCACACCATCTACAACACATCTCTTACCAATCTTCTGGATATTGCCAAGTGCTTTCTCTTCGATCGTAGTTAAGCCTCCAGCAATATTCCCCTTAGTAGGCTGTGAATCAGATAAATCACTGGTTTTATTCTTCTCAATAACATCTTGATAGCGATCAAACATTTCACGGAATTTTTTCTTCACTTCTGGAGTTCGACAGCGCGCCTCAACCAAATGCTCGCCACCAGTCAGCTCAGTAGTTTCACCAAATACTAAGGTAGAGCCAATGTCATAAAGCTTATCAAACGCATTACCAACTGTTGGGTTTGATGCACAACCAGAAGTAGTATCAGACTCACCACACTTAGTTGAAACCCATAACTCTGATAGTGGTGCTGAAATACGTTGCTGTCTAGAAGCGTGCTTCATCATTGAATAAGCAGCCTTGCTAGCGCTAGCAATAGTTGCAGTATCGCCATTCCCTTCAATCCAGAAGCCTTCCACTGGCTTACCAGATGCCTTAATTCCATCAACCACAATCTTGGTCCATTGTGGCTCGATACCAATCACTACTACTCCGGCAACATTCGGATTACAACCTGCACCAATTAATGTTCTAAAGTGAAGCTCTAAGTCTGCACCAAACTGAAGGCGACCATAAGGATGTGGAATGGCAATCGTACCTTTGATATTGTTAGCAATTGCTTCACATGCGGCATTTGACAAATCATCTAAGGGCAAAATAACGACATGGTTACGAATACCCATGCGACCATTTTCACGGCGATAGCCCATAAAAGTTGCTTGTTTTAAATTAATCATTTTCTATCTTTCTTAATATCGTAATGAATACGGGTATCGACTACCAACGCTTAGTTTTGACATTTTGAACATGGGTATGCTCACCCTTTTTGATGGGAGCAACTACCTTACCGATATCAACACCATACTTAATAATGGTGTCGCCAGTCTTCATATCCTGCAAAGCAATCTTATGTCCAATAGGAATATCGCTTTCAGATTTGATATTGACAGTACTATCACCGTCCATTACCCAACCGATTAGATCGGTACCAGCTTTCACACCCTCCACCACGACAACACCAACAACGTCTCCTGGTTCATGCACGACAAAATGAATCATTTTTCTCTCCTTAACAACTTTGTTTGAATACTATCCATTCCATGACTGACGAATACCAGCCTGAATTTCCTCTACAACCACATCAGAAACATTTACACCTTCTTTAAATCCGACTGCTCTTTGCTTAAAGCGTCGCTGTCCTGGCAAACGAGTACCTGTATCAGCTGCTAATGTTTTTAAAAAGTCACGCATTTTGTTTGCAAAAACTTGGCTTCCTGCAAGCCCAGGATCAATCGTGAGTAATAGTTGTCCAATGCGTGGACGATTTCCCTTGGCATCAAAAAATGAGTCGGCCTCATAGGAGAACCTGCTGCCAGATAAACCTACTACCAATAATTCAATAATCAAAGCTAGCAATGCACCCTTATCGCCACCTAAGGGAACCATCAATCCTTTTAAACCCTCTTGAGGATCAGTTGTAGGCTTACCATCTGCAGTTAATGCCCAGCCCTCGGGAATAGATTCCCCTTTCTTAGCAGCAAGTAGTAATTTGCCGCGGGCAACTGCAGATAAGGACATATCAATCACGAGGGGATCACGATTAGGGATTGGAAATGCGGCTGCCAAAGGATTGGTGCCAAACATTGCCTTGCTTCCACCAACCATTGGCATCGCAGCTGGCGTATTGCCAAACAATAAAGAGATATAGCCTGCTCGTGCTGCAGCTTCAGCAAAATGCCCAGCCACTCCAAAGTGATGACTATTGGTGACTGCTACAAGACCTAGCCCACTTTTTGAAGCGAGATTCACTGATAAATCCGTTGCAAAACGAAGGGCAGGAAAAGCCAATCCATCGCAAGCATCAACTAAAGCTGCAGAGGTCTTGAAGGGACGAACTTTAATTTTAGGAGCTAACTCAACTCGACCATTTTTTGCATGCCCTGCATATTGCGCAACTCGGGCCAAGCCATGTGAGGCTAACCCATCCAATTCAGCGAGCGCTAAAAATTGCGCTGTTTCAAATGCCGCTTTATCACCGATCCCAGCAGACTTTAAACCAGCGCTTGCCAACTGAAGCAGTTCTTCATAGGATAAGATCATTTCAAACCCCTAAATACCGATTTATTTCATCGGCAATCATTTGACTAACACGCTCATTACTCTCATGTGTGACTCCCGCAATATGTGGCGTCAGAATGAGATTCTCAATCCCCACGAAATGACTTAAATCTTTGGCGGGCTCCGCGGCAAAGACATCGATTGCAGCGCCACCAATACGCCCTGAGCGGAGTCGCTCTACCAATGCCAACTCATCAACTATGCCGCCTCGCGCCGTATTAATAAGGCAAGCACCCTCTTTCATTTGATCTAGCGTAGTAGCATTAAATAAATTCTTGGTTTGAGCTAAATATGGAAGATGCAAAGATACTGTATTGCTTTTAGACAGTAAATCATTCAACTGAAGTAGAGGAACTGAAAAACCATCAAGATCGACAGAGTTGCCAGATAGCATTGGATCGTATGTCACACAATTCAAGCCAAAAGTATGTGCTTTTTTAGCCACCACCCTGCCAATACTTCCGAAACCGACAATACCCAAAGTCTGACCTAAAAATTCGTGATAGCTAGAAAAATGAGGGCGAGGCCACTCGCCTTTGAGGGTTGAGATTGTTGCAGGAATAAATCCACGAGTTAAAGCAACTGCAGCTCCAACAACATATTCAGCTACTGACTCAGCATTAGCTCCAGTTGCAGGAATCACTTTGATATTACGTTTTGCACAAGCGGGTAACTCAATATTTTCAAGTCCTACGCCTAAACGACCAACCACTTTTAGATGCGGTGAAGCAGTGAGGATTTCTTCATTTACTTGAGTCAAGTTGCGCACAATGAGGGCATTAATATTTTGCATTGCAGCAATTAAAGATGGGCGATCTTTATATAGATCTGGCTCATACACCACATTATGCTTAGAACGCAGGGTTTCTAAGGCTTGACTAGTGATGAACTCAGAGATCAAAATAGTAGACATATCCATATCATATAGATGATTTAAATCACTTGCAATAGTGTGGACAATTTTTTTAGGACAAAACACGCTTTTTTATAAATAGTTACATTAAATGAAATAAGCAATAAGATTCAAAAAAACACCAATAAAACTGGAGGAGCATGATGATGAAGAAAGAATTGATTACCTTTTTTAGAAATGCATTCATTAGCCTTGGAGCGCTTGCATGCATTGCCTCGCCTTCAATCACACAGGCGCAAAGCTGGCCGGATAAACCTATAAAATTAATTATCCCCTTCGCTGCTGGTGGCACTACAGATATTCTCGGAAGAATTTTGGCGCAACAAATGACCACCGTCCTTGGTCAAAATGTCATCGTCGAAAACAAAGGTGGCGCTGGAGGCAATATTGGCGCTGAAGTCGTTGCAAACGCACCTCCTAACGGATATACCTTATTGCTTGCATCAGGAAGCATGATGACGGTTAACCCATTTTTATATAAAAAGCTTCCCTTAAATTATGCTACCGATCTTACCTACATTACTGCAGTAGCTGGCGGTCCAATGCTGGTATCAGTTAACCCAAATATTCCAGTAAATAACTTAAAAGAACTAATCGCCTTAGCTAAAACCAAAGAACTGACTTTTGGCTCAGCTGGAATTGGTAGCCAAGTTCATATGGCGGGTGAAAATTTCACTTACTCAGCTGGGATTGCCGCTACTCATGTGCCATATAAAGGTGAAGGGCCAGCTCTTACTGATTTAGTTTCTGGACAAATTGACTTTATGGTTGGCAACCTTCCGGCAGCAGCAGGCTTCGCAAAATCCGGAAAGATCAAAGCTTTAGCCATTACTAGCAGTAAAAGAGTTGCGCAATTACCCGACGTTCCTACTGTTGCAGAAGCAGCTATTCCAGGATTCGTTAATATGGGCTGGTTTGCGCTTGCTGCACCATCAGGCACCCCAAAGGCTATTCAGGAAAAGATATATGCCGCCACTCAAAAGGCATTGGAATCAGAAGCAATGCGTAAGAGCCTAGAAATTAATGGTCTTACAGCAATTTTGAATACCCCTAAGGAGCAGCTAGATGTTCAAATTAAAAATGAATCAGCTAACTGGGAAAGGGTTATTAAGGCTCGAAATATCTTAGCCCAATAAGATTAGTTAAGAACACCTCTTGAAGAGGTGTTCTTAACTTTAAAGTAACTGGCGTACCAATAAAGTTGTTCCTGAAAAAAGCAAAATGGAGCCATAGGCTACCCGCATCGCTGTATTGCTTAATTTAGTGTGTACATGAGTTCCAGCCCAAATACCAAGAAAAGTAGCAGGCATCAGACAGATTGCCAATCCCAATACAGGCCAACTCAATAGCAATCCTGTCGCAACCATAAGACAAAGTCGCAAAAAGGTAAGAATAAAAATTGCGAAGGCCATCGTTGACCTCAGTTTTTTAGGGTCCGCGATTCTAAACCCAAGATAAGATGCATATATCGCTCCGCCAGTAGCAAAAAGTGCTGTAAAAGTGCCGCCTAGAAATCCGAATGGAGCTGCCCACCACTTATTAATGACTTTATGTAACTCACTATTTCTTTGCCAAAGAACTCGGGCACCATTAAAGGCGGCAAAAACTCCCAAGGTAATCAATAAGGGGGCACTTGGGGCTTGAAGTAATACTAATCCGCCCACAACAATACCGATTAAGGTAAACGGAAATAGCCACTTCAATTCTTTCATATCCGCATTACTTGAGTTTTTCTTACCAAGATAAAAAGAACCACAAATATCAATCATGACCATCATCGGCACTACGGACTTTAATGGGTAAATCTGGACCAATAAAGGAACGGCAACAATAGAAGAGCCAAACCCAGATACTCCAAAAATAAAATATGCGCCAAAGATGATTAGCGCTGCTAAGGCAAATGGCAGTGGTTCTATGAACTCAAAAATGGCTAAACCTCAACAAGAATAGTTTCGCCAGGCTTTACTAGACTAAATTGCACGGGAAGATTTTCAATACTCAACTCCCCTTGCTTTAATCTGACTGCTGTGTAATGAGAGTCCTCAAGAGATCCTGGCTCAGGGAAATCTTCACGGTAGTGGGCTCCCCTCGAATTCTCTCTGGCAATCGCTGCTTCCGTTACAGCCTGACTGACCAGAATCAGGTTTTGTAAATTCATCCAATCTTGCCAAGTATTACTGTATTCGCGCTGAATATCGCCAACACCCATTTGATTTAATCGTGAAGCTAGCTGCTTCAAGATTTGACGCGCGTGAAATAAACTGTCTCTAGTTCTTGAAATACCGACATCATTCCACATGCACTCTGCGAGCTCATCTCGTATAGCCTCAATATCGCCAGAGCTCTTTTTCAATGGGGCTTCATGCTCATGAATGCTTGCTACTACCTCATCCATATTGCACTCACTGAGTTGTTGTGAAGCAACCCAGCGAGCCATTGACTCTCCTGCGATGCCGCCAAATACGGTTGAGTTGGCAACACCATTTCCGCCTAAGCGATTAGCACCATGGACACCACCCGTGTCTTCACCAGCAGCAAACAATCCAGGCAGGTCAGTAGTGCAATCTTTATTAAAGACTAGCCCCCCCATCATATAGTGTGCAGTTGGCACAACCTCGACTAAATCATTAGTCAAATCAAATCCACTATCAGCACAACGCTCGACCATGCCCTTAAATAGTTTACGTACATTCTCAGGGCCTAAATGACTCATTTGAATATAAACACCACCATTAGGGGTTGCGCGCCCAGCACGGATTTCAGAATTAATTGATCTAGAAACAATATCCCTTGTGGCACGTTCATTGCGCGGATCATAGTTACCCATAAAGCGCTCTTGATTGCCATTAAGCAAATAACCGCCTGCTCCACGCAAGCCTTCTTCAATAACTGTGCCGGTCATACGAGTACCTGGACCAGCCAATAGTCCTGTGGGATGAAATTGCACCATCTCCATATCACGCAAAACGAGGCCAGCACGCAGAGCCATTGCTAAGCCATCACAACTCTTATCTCCCGAAGGGGTATGGTATTTATACATGGTTGGACCACCGCCAGTGGCCAGCAAGACAGCCTTGGCACGAATCAATACAAATTGGCCAGTCTGCATATTGAGCATCAAGACACCTGCAAGTGATTTCCCATCCTTACTGTGAATTAATTCAATAGCACGATGCTCTTCAAGACGATTAATACCTCTAGCCCATACTTGCTCAGCTAGGCGATTGATAATCTCGATGCCTGTTAAGTCACCCTTATGAACAGTCCGGTCAAATGTTTGACCAGCGAATGCTTTTTGATGAACCGTACCGTCCGGATTACGATCGAAAAAGCAGCCTAGCTCATTCTCTAACTCATGGATACGTTCAACTGCAGTGTTGACTAGCGTCCATGCTAGATCTTGATCACAGAGCCATTTGCCGCCCTCAATCGTATCCATAAAATGGCGCTCAACAGAATCCCCTTCAGCTAAAGCTACGTTGTAACCACCTTGAACCATGCGTGTGCAGCCAGACTTACCTAACAAGCCTTTCACTGCGATCGTGATATCTAAGTTAGGATTTTCTTGGTGCGCATGTAAGGCGGCAAAAAGGCCTGCGCCTCCGGAGCCCAGAATGAGAATATCGGTGTTAATTGTTGGGATAGCACTCATAAAGTAATTCCAAGACTTTTTAATACAGCCTCTTTTTTAAGCGCCACATCACTCTTCACTTCCTGATAAATACTTCCCCCATGGCTATCCATGGCAACTAGCAATGGGCCAAAGTCTTTAATCTTGAAACGCCAAAGTGACTCTGGATTGAGATCGTCCATATCGACCTCTTCAATTTGCTCTATCCAAGTAGTCTCCAGAGCTGCAGTGCCACCAATTATCGCTAGATATATACCGCCAAGATCCTTAAACGCTTGCGCAGAACTTTCACGCAAACCCCCTTTACCTACAATCATGCGCACGCCATTCTGTGCCATTAAGGGACGAGTGAAACGCTCCATGCGATCTGAAGTAGTTGTGCCGACACAGATTGGCTCGTAACCAGCAGGAAACTCTTTACTTACTGTAACTTTACGTACATTAGGTGCCGTATGGATTACTGCATGACCATTCAAGTCAAAATGTGTCTTACGACCATGATCGAACATCTGAATTTGTGTTGCATCACGAATACCAAATAAGGTATTTTGCAATGTAACAGTATCGTTAATGCGAAGCTTACGAATAGCCTCTTCGCTAACTGGCGTTGCAAGGTTGTAATGAGCCATATTCGCTATCCTAGAATCCGTAGGTAACGCCGGATGGCGTAAATATTGCACGCGCTCTACGAGCTGAATGGCATTGCATATTGACAGCTACAGGATTCATGGTGATATGCGTATGTGCTAGCTCTACGTGGACTGCAAAGGCAGTACCATCACCACCAAGTCCTTGCGGACCAATACCTAGTTGATTCACAGCGGCACTAAGCTCTTTCTCAAGCTTGGCGCCTTCTTCATCACTGCATACAGTGCCGAGCTCACGGGTAGCTGCGCGCTTTGCCATCGCTACGCATTGATCAGAGGTCCCGCCAATACCAACTCCAACAATCGTTGGTGGACAGGTCTTGCCGCCAGCAGAGACAACACTCTCAATCACAAAAGCCTTAATGCCATTAATACCGTCTGCTGGAATTGCCATCTTTAAAAAGGAATTGTTCTCAGAGCCACTTCCCTTTGGCACCATCTCAATTTCAACAGACTCTGCATCGCCAAAGAAATCAATATGAATTGCCGGCATATCAATACCACACGAGGTGTGATTATTTTTACGAGTAATCGGATGCACTACTGAAGATCGCAGGGGGTACTCTTTGGTGGCGCGCTCGCACCCTTTGCGAATAGCAGCCTTTAATGCCATGCCATCAAATTGCACATTTCCACCAATCTTGACGTTATATATCGGCAAACCCGTGTCTTGGCAAAGAAGATTGTCTTCTCGCTCTGCTACTGAGATATTCGTAATCATGGTCTTCAATACCACTTGAGCACGTGCATCTGTCTCAGCTTTATTCAATCGATCTATACCCGCCTTAATGTCATCAGGCAACACTTTTAGGGCACGAATGTAGAGCTCTTTACAAACCTCTTCGACTAAATTCATTTGTAATTGCATATCAGCCTAATCAACTAGCAAAATATAAAAATAGGAGTCCGCAAACGATCGCGAACAAAATGGAGAGCTGTATCCAGCCCTTACGCAAGCCCTTCCATGGGCCAAACTCAATCATTAGCAGACGTATACCGCCAGCCAAATGAACGGCTAGCAAAATCACTAAGGCCCACTCGCCAAATTTGAATACCCACAAATCCGTGAGCGTGAGGGATTTCTGAAAACCTTCTGCACCTCTTAAAGATTGGGACAGCATCAGAAAGTGTAGTGGGATAAAGCATGCTAATAACAATCCAGAAAAGCGGTGACATACATACGCGAAATAGGACAAATGGCTTTTCGCACGGTAGTCCAAACTTGGTCTAGATCTCATATCCCACCACCTGTAAAAACACCAACAACAGCAGTGGTACCAAGAATCAAAATTAGTAAGGCAAGGATCCAAGCGATAGGCCTAGCCAAGCCACTCTTTGGAAAGGTCTCTTGCAATATATTAGCCATGCCAATGGGAGCATGAACAAAGCAGGCTAGGACAAAAATTTCATAAAAAATAGCAAACAGTACATTGCCTTGGGTGCGTCCTAAGATTTCTTGGGCACTCAGACCGCCTCGGATAGCATAAAAAATAATTACCAAATGAATCGCGACACAAAGACCAAGCACCATGGCGCTAATTCTTTGGGCATACCAAAGCTTTGCCTGCAAAACATTGGTACTCATAGCTTGCCCCATTTACTACCTCGGACAGCAGCTCTAGCCACTAACTTTTTAAGTCCAGTAATACTTGCAGTTGGCTCAATCGCCTTGGGACAGAACTCAGTGCAAGAGCCTTGTGAATGGCAAGCGTGGCAACCTGCATCACCCGCAACAGCTCTCATGCGCTCTAGCTGCTGAACATCTCTCACATCATTTGTTAGTGTCCAAGCACGAT
>Ga0209400_1001825_pt1 | contig 16669 bp, 15 predicted proteins | sample M_130807_EF_Meta_FD_187313 | JGI IMG/M metagenome (GOLD analysis project Ga0209400, IMG submission 187313) | Freshwater microbial communities from Lake Montjoie, Canada to study carbon cycling - M_130807_EF_MetaG (SPAdes) (version 2) | ecosystem: Environmental > Aquatic > Freshwater > Lake... | reverse complement strand
TACAAAAAGTTTGAGGATTACCATGGCGCTGCTAATGAGTGGCATGGCAAAGGTGGTGAGTGGACGGTATCTTTGCAACGCTTGCGCTGGCCCATCATGGATAAGTTCAGAGAGGCTGCTGTAGAAGCTGGTATACCCGCGTCGGATGACTTTAATCGAGGCGATAATTTTGGCGTGGGCTACTTCGATGTGAGCCAGCGCGCTGGTTGGCGATTAAATACTGCCAAAGCTTTTTTAAAAGACGCCGCTAAACGCAGTAATCTGACCGTGATTACAGAGGCTATGGTCACTAAACTCAAGATTGATCCCACTACTCATCATTGCTATGGAGTGGAGTACCGCAAGGATGGCGTTCTCAGCGAAGCCTTGTGCGCAATTGAGCAGGGCGGGGAAGTGTTGCTCAGCGCAGGTTCTATCGGCAGTGTGCAAATACTCGAGCGCTCTGGGATTGGTGCTGCTAGCCATCTCTCAGCATTAGGCATTCCAGTCATTGCGGATTTGCCGGGTGTTGGTGAGAATCTGCAAGACCATCTGCAACTGCGTATGGTTTATAAGGTCGATGGTATTAAGACTCTTAATACCAAAGCCAATTCATGGTTTGGCAAGATCATGATTGGTTTGGAATATCTCTTCAAGCGCTCTGGACCCATGTCGATGGCACCCTCCCAATTAGGCGCATTTGCTTATAGCTCGCCAACGCAAAAGAGCGCCAACGTTGAGTACCACGTACAACCTTTATCACTGGATAAGTTTGGTGAAGACTTGCATTCATTTAATGCCTTTACGGCAAGCGTATGTAATCTACGCCCTACATCACGTGGCAGCGTGCATATCAATTCAATAGATCCTGAAGCGCCGCCTGTCATTGCCCCCAATTACTTGGCGACGGAAGAGGATCGCAAGATTGCAGTTGAGTCATTGCGCCTCACTCGCAAGATTGTGCAGAGCCCAGCCCTCAAACCCTATTCGCCTGAGGAATATAAACCTGGTGCACAGTATCAAACGGAACAAGATTTGATAAAGGCTGCTGGCGACATTGGAACTACCATCTTTCATCCAGTGGGTACTTGTAAGATGGGGCGCGCAGATGATCGGATGGCAGTGCTAGATTCTCAATTGCGAGTCAGAGGTATTCATCATCTACGGGTAGTTGATGCCTCTGCTATGCCGACTATCACTTCGGGTAATACCGCAGCTCCAACCATGATGATTGCAGAGCGTGTGGCGGAGTTACTGACTGGTGAATAGTTACAAAAGTAATCAACTCCCCTTAAGTCATCTTCTACTGGCTTTAGCCATCATGGCGGTGTGGGGTACCAATTTTGTAGTGATTAAGGTTTCTTTAGATGCCTTTCCGCCATTCCTATTTGCAGCACTGCGCTTTACCTTCGCCTTTTTGCCTTTGGCATTTTTTATACCAAGACCTAAGGTTTCTTGGGGCAATCTTTGTGCATATGGTGTGGCTATTGGGGTTGGTCAATTTGGCATCTTGTTTTTTGCGATCGATGGAAGAATTTCTCCAGGATTAGCTTCATTAGTCGTCCAGACGCAGGTCTTTTTTACCATTGGCCTTGCCATGTTTTTTGCAAAAGAGCGTTTAAGACTCTATCAAGCAGTCGCAGTGTCGATAGCGATGACCGGCTTAGGAACTATTGCGCTCCATACGGATGCCGATACGACATTTATAGGATTGGCATTGATAGTGTTTGCAGGACTCTCATGGGGGATAGGGAACACAGTAAGTCGTCGTGCTGGCTCAATCAATATGCTCTCTTATGTGGTGTGGGCAAGTGCGTTTTCACTGCCACCACTCTTTCTGATTTCTTGGATTTTTGAAGGCGGCTGGGAGCAGATGAGCGCTTCAATCATTTCTGCACCTATTGGTGCATGGGCTGGCGTCTTTTGGCAATCCTGGGGCAATACCGTCTTTGGTTATGCTGCTTGGGCTTGGTTGCTCTCAAAACATCCTGCTGCAGTAGTAGCGCCTGCACCATTGTTAGTTCCGATATTTGGGATGGGAGCGTCAGCCTATTTCTTGAGTGAGCCATTACCCTTGTGGAAAATTTTGGCAGCTGGCTTAGTAATTGCTGGCCTGATTGTGAATCTATTTTGGCCGAGCTTAGAGAAGTATTTTAGAAAATAAGAGATATTTTTATAGGCTAGCAATCACTTTTGATGTGCCTGATCTCGCCACGCCATGTAATAAGAAAATAGTAAAGAATATCAACCCCACCACCCAATGAGTGATCACAGCACCATCTCGAATTTCTGCGGGTCCGTAATAGAGTAAAGCTCCAGTAGTGAGTAGGGCCAGCAACAGACCCAATTGGCTAAAACCACTGAGCCATTTCTTTTTAGATTTAAGACCGGCCTTTAAATGAAAGGGTAGGACTGAGCCTAGGGCGAGAGTAGCAATCATCGCAAAGATTCCATGCAAAGACAGTACATTGTGATTTCCTAAAGTCGATCTTTCAATCTGAAATTCGTGACCAATTAAATATAGGCAGCCACTGATGGAGCAGGCAAGCACACTGACAATCACAAAGGATTTTTGCCAACCAGGCATTTTTCCCAAACGACTCATATAGCAATTCGGATGGCTTGGGCAGAAAAGTGATTCAAGCAAGGATGATCACGCATGCTCGAGAGAGCAAGTACCTTGGTAAGGGCATCTGCATAAACACATTCATTTGCCAGAATGGAATAGGAGCCTGAGAAGTTAATATGCGCTTCACATTCATCTTGCGCAAAGGGATTGATGATGTAGCTTTGCTGGTCTCGATTAGTAAAGTAGAGGCCACTAGTCGCAATCGCTCCGTTTTGTAATGAGCCAATGTCAATGAGCTCCATTGGCGCGATTGGGTTACGAATTTGTATTGATCTTGGAGATTGTCCAAACACCCGAAGATCGCCTCCCGCATTGACACAGCCAGATTCGATTCCGTCTGCAATCAAACTCTCTACTGCTTTATCCACTGCAAAGCCTTTAGCAATTCCCCCAAGATCTAGGCAAAGTGGTTTGGGAGAGCTAATAATCTCTGAGTCTAGGAAATGAATATCTTCAATTCCACCTAGTTGGTATTTGGATAAATTCATATGACGTGGCAATAGGCCTGCACTTACCAGTCGATGACCAATGCCACAATTAAATAAACCATCAGATTGCTTATGAATCTCTTGAGCAATTCTCAGAACTTGTGTAGTCCACGGATGAATCTTGAGTGCTACCTGATGAACCCAGCGATTAATTTGACTCAGCTCGCTTAAAGGGTAATGAAAGCACATCAGGCCTTGAATCTGTTTTACTACAGCAAATGCATTGTCAAGCGCTTGACTATCATCTTGATCAGTGGAAATCTCAACAAATGTTCCCAAAAGGGCTTGGCAGCGCATCATCATTTTTCTTTTAATGCGAAGTCATGTAAGACTAGCACTCGTTTCACACCATCGGTCAGGTGCTTGCAAGAAAGAGTTGCGCCCCCGATATTCTGAATATCTTGATTGAGTTTGATGGGATCTTTCACAGTCTTGCCGGTAAATTGCTGACGCCAATGGGCTTCCGCTACCTCATAGCCATAAGATTCAACGTATTCCAAAATCTCGATACCTAAAATACTGCCGTTGGGTGCAATCCCTAAGGCATAAGTAATCATTTCGTGTTTACCTACTACCTCATCAATGATCAGCCAGCTTCCATCGGCAGCCTTCCAGATGCGTTCCCCTTGAAAAGGGTAGCGAATGCTAGATGCCGCCCGCATTCTCTCTTGTAGGTCATCGGTAATTAGGAGGGGTACTTTTGTGAGTTGCTTATTGGGAAACAGAATTTTTTGAGCTTGCTCTACACTCACATAAATTTTTGCCTGAGCAATGATGGGTGTACTTACCATTGCTAGGCCAAGAATCGATAAGGGATTGGGTTTCCAGTTCATTACTATCTTTAGTTCAATGGAAAACCAACTTTGAGAATAAATTCATTCACGGTATGGCTGTCCCAGACTCGAGCGTTAGAGCATTCTGCTTCGCCACCACCCATACAGTTGCCACCAGCAAGTTGATAGCGCCAGGCGCCGGTTACCCACCAGTCTTTAGAGGCATAGTGCATGTTGGGGCCGACAAAGGTAGCACGTTGTACTTGGTTACGGAGATTCAGTTCCGAGTAATCGTTGTGAAAGCGAGCCTCTACTCCTGCTGACCACTTCGGAGCAAAGCGATAACTGGCGCCTACTAAAAAATCGAGCATAGACTCAGGCACATTACCGTTTTCAATAAATTTCAGGCGCTCATTTGCAACTACGACGTTGCCAGCAAGTATGAGGCGATCATCCATGAAGTTGGACTGCAATAAGAGTCTAGCTGCTATCTCATCTTTATTTTTACCCCAGGTAGGCTCGAAATAGAAGCCAACGCCAACAGGTGATGTCACTGGATTGGTGAGTCGATAAATGGCTTCGAGAGAGACACCTTCTATACCGCTTTTTCTGTATGCGTTAGCAGGATCATGCGAAGAGGGCACTGCATAGCCACCAGTGCAAGTAGGCTCATCGCCGCAAGCTTCAGGGTTGGTGTAGTTCTGATTAGCATTGGTGTAATACGAATTAATATAGCCCGCGACTTGCAAATCATTTGTTAAGCCATACTCCAATTCTGATCTGGCGGTCCAGGCCTCATAAGTACCCGCTGCTTGCTGTTGATTAAGTTGAAGACGTTGTTCAAATTCCAGCTTGCCTTTGGGTTGAAGATCTAGCGTATAGATCCAACCAAATACGCCTTCGCCTGCATGGGCAAAAGAGAAATGAAGGGCGGTCGCGAGAATGAAGCTAAAGGCAACTAGTCTTTTGATGGTTATTTTCATAGTGATATTTCGTTAGTGGTTGAAAAAATCTAAATAAGAATTGTTCTCAATATATCACTAAATGAGAATGATTATCAAATAGAAAAAATGACCAAGCTCTGATAAATGGCGTTGCTTGTGGGGTTTTATCGTCTTTGCTTGTAAGATTTCAGTTCAATGAATGCCGAAGATCTTGAAAAGCTTGTCTTAATGAAAATGCCGTATGGCAAATACGCTGGGCGCGCTTTAGCAGAGCTGCCAGGAAATTATTTAGCCTGGTTTGCGAGAGAAGGATTTCCTAAGGGGGATTTGGGTCAGCTACTAGAGTTGATGCACACCTTAGATCACAATGGCTTGCGTGGGCTTTTGGCACCCATTCAGCGCGCACATGGTTTGAAAGCTAGACAGTCATTGCTTTGAGCGCTCCAATTGCAGCGGTAGATGAAAATCAATTCCTGTTTTCTGAACGATCTCTTGATAAGAGATAGGCGGGCTCATCTGGGCTTCGTTGGTATTTTCAATCCAATAGGCCCATGCTAAGTTCTTGCCTGGGTCGTATACCAATTTATATAAATGACTTGGAATAGTGACGCGACTACTGCCAACACTCCCGCTATTACCAGTAGAGCCGGTGTATACAAAAACATCACCAGTCACTCTTTTGACATAAAGCCGAGTCGGCTCCTCCACATTTTTAGCCCAAATACCCTGATTATTTTGTCTGGCCTGAGGCATCATATTTGCCAATGAGAAGGACTGGGCCATTGACCGCTCATTAGTCATATCTCCCGCTGGAGCATTATGGCCACGATCATAGCCGCTACCACGGTAGTCTGAGAGCAATGAGCGCTCTGCCAATGGCAGCCTAGCCTCCTCATAAAACTGATTGCTTCTTTTAGGGTGAGGGGCTAAAAGTTGCTCGCGACTCAGCTTCTCGACTGTATAGATGGGTTTCTTATCTCTAGGTGAGTAATAAATAGCAAAGTTATCAAAACAGAGATCTCGCCCCGCTTCTTGGCTACTAGGGATTTGCTGCTGGGGAAATAGATCTTTACATCCCTCAAATAAGGCAAAGGCGCTAAAGGGGCTGAGAAGACCCAGGAGGACGGCAAGGGCAAGAAGCTTACGAAGAGTTTTCATAGGATGTCAGTTTAGGGGGAGCAAGCAAGTTTTTACTTCTTTTTGATCCAGGCTAGCTGTGGAGCCAATCAGAATTGAGCCCCAAGAGTAGGTTTTTCTTTAGGTAAGGGCGACTTTTACTCTAAAAAGTATCTTGAAAATAATGCCTCGCAGCAATTTGGGATGGCTACTACCGGTAGAAATAAGTTTGCCTTCAAACACTAGATGTATGGTTTTTGGGGATAATTTTTCCTGCCAAAACATAAAAAAGTCAGAATTTATTCATTTTTTTGCAGTATGAAATTAGTGACCCCTAACTTTTATAAGGGATTGATTTCAATAGACTAAATATCAGTATTAGAAGACTCCTACGGGAGATCCCGTATTTTGAGATCTAAAAGTTATTGAAATAACCTTTGATATGCTTGACTTGATATAAGAACCTTTTTAGGATGACCCATGTTATTTAAATATTGCGCTGCAACATAAACTGGTAGTTCAGTTTTTTGGGATGACGCAAACAAATAGATGAGTAAATGGTTAACAAACAATTTGAGTAATTCACAAGATCAGCAGCCAGGAAGTCTGGCGGCTAAAAATCTTCTAGCACATGCTATGACTCCGGTTTACCGAGTCATCAATGGTGTACTCGTTGTTGCTGTATTCATGGTGGTAGGTCTTTGGCTATCTGGTAACGGTACAAATGCGGGAGCCTTTGATTTGGCCCGTATCTTGGTTCCAGATGAAGCCCGTCATATTGTCTGGAGCAATGGCTTTGGTATGCTGGAGCAATATAAGGCTACAAACGATAGCTCCACCCAGATGGCTGATTCTGAAATTGCTGCTGTGATCTATAGCAATAAATTAAATCCAATCCCGACTGGCCTAAATAGCGCTAAGCAGCAGACGGTTGCTTTGTTAATGCCATCAGTTGGGCAAATCCAGGTTAAATCGATTTCCCATTTGGCTGATCGTATTCCAACTTCCAAGATTGACCCCCAAGCGCTAGACAGTAACTTGATGGGCTCAATTCAGAATCAACGTGCGGTTGCTGATTTCTTTGAGAAGAAATATAAGCTTGATCGTGCCAAGATTGAAGAGTATGTGTCAAATACCATTTTGGTTGCAAAAGAAGTCAATATTGATCCAGTGCTTTTATTGGCTGTGATTTCAGTGGAGTCAAACTTCAATCCGAATACCAAGAGTCATGCTGGCGCCGAAGGTCTCATGCAAGTCATGACCTCAGTACATAAAGATAAATATGAGTTGTATGGCGGCACGACTGAAGCTGTTAAACCTGAAGTGAATATTCGGGTGGGCGCCTATATTTTGAAGTACTTGATTGCCACTGCGGGCTCATTGCGCAACGGTTTGAAGTACTACGTAGGTGCTGCTAATGCCGAGCATGATGGTGGTTATGCCGATAAAGTCTTGGCTGAAAGAAATCGTCTCATCAGCCTTTGCCAAACTGGTTCTACGAATCGTTTTTCTCTAAATGGCAAGGATGTACGCTCGTAATGTGAGTGGCATTTAAATCGCAGAACATAAAAAAGACCACCCTAGGGTGGTCTTTTTGTATTTCGTCAGGACGGATCGAATGGAGGCTTAATTTACGCCATGCAATTCAACGTCAAATACTAAAGTAGCGTTTGGTGGAATCACACCACCTGCACCGCGGGGACCGTAGCCCATATCAGAAGGAATGATCAGCGTACGTTTGCCACCAATCTTCATACCAGCAACGCCTTCATCCCAGCCCTTAATGACATGACCAGCACCCAATGGGAAGCTGAATAGCTGGCCGCGATCTAATGAGCTATCAAACTTCTGGCCCTTATGACCCTCTGCATTCTCGTCATAAAGCCAGCCTGTGTAATGCACGTCAACGTGATTGCCAGCTACCGCTTCTTTGCCGTCGCCCACAACAGTATCGATTTTTTTGAGTTCACTCATGGTATTTTTCCTATTTCACACAAATTGACTGGCTAGTATATTCTGAGCCTTATTAATTCTGATGGAGAGCCTCATTTGGCTCCATTACATGACAAATTATTGGCCCAATTCCGCATACAACACGCTCTTAGTTAGCCCAGATCACCAGCTTTTGGTAACCGATGACTTTTTACGAACCTACTTACATAGGCCTGAGCTGAGCTTAGTTCCAGAATCTTGCGCGATCGAGCAATCCCTCCATCAGCGTTTGATGCAAAACCCCCGTGCCGATATTGCCGAGCATGAAATCGCTACTATGGCTGATGAGGACATCCAAGAAAACTACCGGGTCTGGTTGCGCTATCGAGCACGCCTAATAGCTGCAAGCTCCCTAGAGAGCTTTTATATGAGTCTATTCAAGGGGGAGGGCGTTGATGTGCCGCCTTTATTTGTTGCCCAATTGGCCCAGATCTTTGTAAGACATATATTGGGAGATCAAGCCCAGCCCTTAGAAGCACGCATGGGCGAATTATTCTTCAGACCCCAAATGATTACTGTGCTTGAAGCCGCGATTGTGATGGGCGCTGATGAAGACACAGTTTCCCGTAACGCCCAAGCCGGTGACACTGGGAACATTATGGATTTACTCAAAGGCAAATCCATGACTATGAGGTCAGCCGATTTAGATGTCTTGCATGAAGAAAATGCTACTGAGTACTGGGCTCGAAATGAGGATTTTGATTTCGCAGTACAACTGAACTTTGGACATGAGCCTATCAATCATTTTTGCCGTGTCCTGGAAAAATGGATAGAACATTTTCTGGGGGTTAAGGTACGCATTACTCCCATGCAGCAAATTAGCGATCCAAAGTGGTCATGGCATGTTGGCTTAGATGCGGTAGCGACCGAGATTCTGAATAAGCTATACAACAAAGAGTCTGTTGAAGCTGATGAGTTAGAGAAAGTGATCTGTTTGTTTCGTCTCGATTTTATTGATGAGGCAGCACTAGCGAAAGCGCAGGCTGGTAAGCCGGTCTATATGGCGATCGCCATGAATGAGCAAAAGCAACTCAAACTCAAACCCCAAAATCTCTTATTTAATTTGCCGCTCGCAAAAACTTCTTAAGCTGGCAATTCTTTTTTCTGTTTTCTATTCTGAAAGGATAGCCACAATAAGGCTGCTGCAGTCACCACGACAGGTAACAGCGATCCCAGGTTGAGGAAATTCCAGCCCTGTGAGGTAATCAGAGCCCCGGATCCAAACGAGCTAAAGGCCATCGTTCCGAAGACAAAGAAGTTAATCGCCGCTTGAGCTTTGTCTCGTTCATTAGGCTTATAAGCATTCATGGCCAAAGAAGTAGAGCCAGTAAATAAAAAGTTCCAACCAACCCCCAGCAAAAAGAGTGCAATCAGGAATTGGTGAAGGTCTGTACCGGTTAATGCAATCAAGATGCAAATAAAATTCAGGAAGACACCAACACCCATAATCTTGAGGGTGCCAAAACGTTGAATCAGAGATCCAGTAAAAAATCCTGGTGCGAACATGCCAATCACATGCCATTCCAATACCAAGGCTGTGTCTGAGAAAGGCAGCCCGCAGATTTGCATCGCTAGAGGAGTTGCTGCCATGAGTAAATTCATAACACCATAACCTAGGGCGGCACCAATAATGGCAACCATAAAGACAGGCTGCTGCAAGATGGCCTTAAGGGGTCTGCCATCTGATAGTGCATGTTGAGTCTTAAATTCTTCTGGAAAGTGAATCCACTGCATGACAAAGATTCCTAGCAGGCCCGCTATTGAAAGTGTGAGGTAGGCTCCTAAAAAAGCAGTGTCAAATAGATCGCGCGTCCAAGAGGCTAGGTTTGGCCCTACGACTGCGCCCAGAATGCCTCCAGCCAGAACCCAGGACACGGCCTTGTCTCGCTGGCTAGCATCAGTCAGTTCGGCGGCGGCAAAGCGGTAGAGTTGTCCATTAGCGCTATAGTAGCCGGCAATAAAGGTGCCCATCACCAGCAGCCAGAAATTTTGAGTGATCGCTGCATAGGCGCACAAGAGTGCCGAGAGCGCCGCCACTAATAGCCCTAACTGAAAAGAAATCTTCCGGCCAAAGTAATTTTGGGATTTAGCAACAATCGAGGTGGAGAAGGCACCACCTACGACATAACCCATTACCGGCAAAGTGGCCATCCAGCCCACAGGGGCAAGGCTAAAGCCAACTAAGCCATTAATGGCAATAAAGGTGACGTTATTAGTCAGGAATAGGCCCTGGCAAATAATGAGGAGTACCAGGTTTTTGTTGAGCAAGGGGTGCTTGTTGGTCATGGGATGGAGTTTACGGGGAATCTGTGAGACCTAGCTGATTTATTGGATTCCCTGCAATTGTGCGTCCTAAGGACTTTTGGGCTTTAAATCTCGCAATTTTGCCAAGCCTGATGATTTAAAATAGAGGACTTCCTTCATTGGCAATGGGTGCGCTAAAAGCGGCTTGCAAAATGAAGATGTGAGACTGGCTAGGTAAAAACCTAGCCTTGTCATTATTAAATATTGAGGAAACGTTCATGGCTGCAGAGAAATCAAAGATTATTTACACCCTGACAGATGAGGCGCCGCTCTTGGCAACTTGTGCATTTCTGCCAATTATTCGCACCTTTACAGAGCCTGTTGGCGTTGAGGTTGTCAAGAGTGATATTTCTGTAGCTGCCCGCATCCTAGCCGAGTTTTCTGATTGTCTGACGGCTGAGCAAAAAGTACCCGACAACTTGGCAGCGCTTGGCAAAATGACTTTATTGCCAGATACCAACATTATTAAGCTGCCTAATATCAGCGCTTCGGTACCTCAATTACTTGCAGCCATTAAAGAATTGCAATTGAAGGGCTACAAAATCCCCAATTTTCCAGATGATCCTAAGAGCGAGGAAGAAAAGGCAACTCGTGCCCGCTATTCCAAATGCTTGGGTAGCGCAGTAAACCCAGTCTTGCGTGAAGGCAATTCTGATCGTCGTGCACCCAATGCTGTGAAACAGTTTGCTCGTAAACATCCCCACTCAATGGGTGAGTGGAGCCAAGCTTCCCGCACTCACGTATCGCACATGCATGGCGGTGACTTCTACGCTGGCGAAAAGTCTATGACGATGACTAAAGCATGCGATGTGAGGATGGAATTGGTTACCAAGAGCGGCAAGACGATTGTTCTCAAGCCCAAGGTCTCCTTAATCGCTGGCGAGATTATCGACAGTATGTATATGAGCAAGAAAGCTCTTTGTGAGTTCTACGAAAAAGAAATCGAAGATGCTTATAAGACTGGCATGATGTTGTCCTTGCATGTGAAGGCAACCATGATGAAGATCTCTCATCCGATTGTGTTCGGTCACGCTGTCAAGATTTTCTACAAAGATGCTTTTGCAAAACATGCCAAGCTGTTTGAGGAGTTAGGCGTTAATGTCAATAACGGTATGAGCAGCTTGTATGAGAAGATCAAGACTCTGCCAGAGTCTAAGCGCGAAGAAATTATTCAAGATGTGCATGCTTGTCACGAACACCGTCCAGCATTGGCAATGGTGGATTCAGCCAAAGGCATTACTAATCTTCATTCCCCAAGCGATGTGATCGTAGATGCTTCGATGCCAGCGATGATTCGTGCTGGTGGCAAGATGTGGGGCGCTGATGGGCGCCTACATGACACCAAAGCAGTGATTCCAGAAAGTACTTTTGCACGTATCTATCAAGAAATTATTAATTTCTGTAAGACTCATGGTAACTTTGATCCAACCACCATGGGTACCGTGCCCAATGTGGGCTTGATGGCTCAGCAAGCTGAAGAGTACGGTTCACACGACAAGACTTTTGAAATCACTGAAGCTGGTGTAGCCCGTGTCGTATCTGATGATGGCACTGTATTGCTCGAGCAACATGTAGAAGAGGGCGATATTTGGCGTATGTGCCAAGTAAAAGATGCCCCTATTCGTGACTGGGTAAAGTTGGCTGTCAACCGTGCTCGCCTCTCCAATACTCCAGCAGTATTTTGGTTAGACGAGTACCGTCCACACGAAGCGGAGTTGATCAAGAAAGTAAATACCTACCTCAAAGAATACGATCTCAAAGGTGTAGATATTCAGATTATGTCTCAGACTCGTGCAATGCGTTACACACTCGAGCGTGTGATCCGTGGCAAGGACACCATCTCTGTCACTGGCAATATCTTGCGCGATTACCTCACTGACTTATTCCCTATTATGGAATTAGGAACTAGCGCGAAGATGTTATCTATTGTTCCTTTGATGGCAGGCGGCGGCCTCTTTGAAACGGGTGCTGGAGGATCTGCTCCAAAGCACGTTCAGCAACTAGTTGAAGAGAATCACTTGCGCTGGGATTCCTTAGGCGAGTTCTTAGCTCTAGCAGTCTCTTTAGAAGATGTGAGCGATAAGACAGGCAATCCTAAGGTGAAGATCTTAGCGCGCACCCTAGATGAGGCTACTGGAAAATTGCTGCTAAACAATAAGTCGCCTTCTCCACGTACCGGTGAGCTAGATAACCGTGGTAGTCAGTTCTACTTAGCAATGTATTGGGCAGACGCTTTAGCTACTCAGACTGAAGATAAAGAATTACAAGCTTATTTCACACCTTTGGCTAAAACACTGCAGGCAAACGAGCAGAAGATTGTGGATGAGTTCAAAGCGGTTCAGGGTAAGCCAGCAGATATTGGTGGTTACTTTGTAATGGACACAGAAAAGTGCAAGGCAGTAATGCGTCCTAGCGCTACTTTCAATGCTGCTTTAAAGGCCGCTAGAGCTTAATTAGCCATAGCCCTAAGAGCTGCTAAAGCTAGGTTTAAAAGGCAAACTTTCGGGTTTGCCTTTTTCTTTGGGGGTTTATGAAAATCAGCAAGCAATAAATTCTGATCAGTAGCAAAATAAGTGAATTACATTCATTGGGCTACCCATGCGATTTATTGATAAGACCATTCTTCCGGGCGATATCACTCCTCAAGCCATTTTTGAGAACCGCCGCAATTTAATTAAGGCTGCCGCTGCTGGTAGTTTTGGTATGGCCTTGGCCCCTTGGTTTTCAAGGGAAGCATTAGCAGCTAATCCAGAAAAGCTTAGTGCAGTACTGAATCAGGCTTATGCATCCAAAGACGGTCTCACGCCGTATAAGTATGTAACGACCTATAACAACTTCTATGAGTTTGGAACAGATAAAGCTGACCCTGCTGAGTATGCGCATACCTTACAAACTCGCCCATGGACTATCTCGATTGAAGGCCTAGTCAAAAAGCCTGTGACCTTAGATATCGATGCCTTATTAAAGCTTGCACCGATGGAAGAGCGCATCTATCGCATGCGTTGTGTTGAAGGTTGGTCGATGGTGATTCCCTGGGATGGTTACTCTTTATCCAAGTTGATCAATCAAGTCGAGCCACTCGGTTCTGCGAAGTATCTCGAATTTATTTCTTTGGCAGATAAAGTACAAATGCCAGGCTTGAAGAGCAAAATTATTGATTGGCCCTATCGCGAAGGCTTGCGTATGGATGAGGCCATGAATCCGCTGACCCTTCTGACCTTTGGCTTATATGGTGAAGTCTTGCCTAAGCAAAATGGCGCTCCAGTACGTATCGTGCTGCCCTGGAAGTATGGCTTTAAGAGTGCGAAGTCCATTGTGAAGATTCGTTTCACAGAGGAGATGCCTAAAACGAGTTGGAGTCAGTTTGATGCCCGTGAGTACGGTTTTTATTCCAACGTTAATCCTCAAGTAGATCATCCGCGCTGGAGTCAAGCCATGGAGCGTCGTATTGGCGATCCTAAAGGGGTATTTGCACCGAAGATTAAAACCCAGATGTTTAATGGCTATGCTGAGCAAGTTGCCAGCATGTATGCCGGCATGGATCTAAAGAAGTTCTATTAAATAGTACTCAAGCTCACCACCACTATTTAAGTTCGTCTGCCTGGCTCTGGTAGTGGCACCATCACTGCTTGACCTGGAGTGCTGCAGCCTTGATCGCAGCAGCGTCCTGGCTGCTTATTCTTAGTAATGGCACGTTCTTGATTGCTGGTAAGAACACCACGATCTAATAACCTTTCAACCAGTTCTACCTTGTTGCCGATAGGATATTGGCGATAGATTTCTTTTTTCATAGCTGCCGGTGAGCCGCCACCATGCAAGCTAATGACAGAGTACCAACCACCTTGATAAGAAGCAGTCAAATCCTCAATGAAGCGCGCGACTTCAATGCGCTTGTCGTAAGGAACTGCTGGATTAGCGCGCAGTACTTCCGCCAGAGTGGCTGCAGTTGCTGGATTGTGATCTTCATCTGGTCCAGGCAGAGCCGCAATTAAGCCACCTGAAACCTCATGAGCAAGACGATGCATGTCATAAATTTGAGTAGCCAATAAGAGTTTCCCGATATTGGAAAACACCGGTTCAGGCATGAATGATTTGCTGTAAGGGTCTTGTGTGCCATACACGCTTGCAGCAACTCCACAAGCATAAAATCCTTCAGTGATCTTAATCAGATCAACCATAGGATCACGCAAATTGGATTTGGTTTCTGGATCAAATCCGTTAGCTTCACACATCAAAGCTCCCGCTCCAATCAGGAGGTCGCCAAAGCCAGCTCTCGCAGCAATGCAACTATGGCGGTGATGGGTAGCGTAGCTATAAGTTAAAACGCTAGAGTGCTCCCATTCACCTGCGTAGAAAACACGCTCCCAAGGAACAAATACTTTGTCAAAGATCACTACGCCAGTCGATTGGCCATACTTACTAGAAAAGAGTGGCTTACCATGCTCGACCTTTTCTCCTGGTCGACCTGCAGGGCGGGCAACGATAGTAATACCTTTAGCGTCTACAGGTACAGCGCAGCAAATCGCAAATGCGGCATCTTCTTTACTCATATTACGACCTGGCATCACTAAGAACTCATGCATATATGGTGCACCAGTGACAATGGCTTTGGTACCAGAAATTACTACCCCTTTAGCGTCCTGAGAAACGATGTGCACATAGGTATCTGGGTTTGCTTGTTCATGCGGCCTTAATGATCGATCACCTTTAGCATCAGTCATTGCAATACCCAAAGCCAAATCATTTTTTTGCACATGAGCGAGATACTCTGCAAACTTGGCGCGATGATCATTGCTGCCGTGAGCATCATCAATCCGAGCGGATACTTGTCCAAGCGCATTTAAGGCATCGTGGGCGAGATAGCGTTGCGCACAACCGGTTTCTTGGCAGAGGACACGAACTGCTTCTAATTTATTTAAGAGATCGCCAGAGGACTCATTAATATGCAACATCCTGGGAACAGTTTTGCCATCAGAGCTTGCCAGCATGAGAGGTGCTAGAGCCGGATCATGCACCATGTCATAGGTGACACCCAAAGCCTGAACCCCAGGTCTTAGCATTGGCTCATCCATTACAGATTCAACCAGCCGTCCATCAACATAGACAACAGGCTTTAACTTGCGCAAAGATTCTTGATAGTCCTTGCTGGTCATGAATTGGGAGGTACTTTGACTCATATCGGGCCCTAATGGTTAGTTAAATTGCTTATTTATCCAATAATACACATAAATTGAACAGTGTTCAATTATTAAGATATATGTATAATTAATTAATGAATCAGGCTACTGCCTCCCCAAGAGATATGCGTCAACAAGCTTTGGCTGATGCTCGCCGTGAGCATATTTTGAGTGCTGCTAGAGCCGTATTCATTGAGTTGGGACTAGAGGCCGTCAGCATGCGAGAAATCGCAAAGCGAGCCGGATATACGGCTGGAGCTATCTATAGCTACTTTGCTAGCAAAGAAGAAATCTACGGTGCTTTACTCGCTGAATCGCTCGAGCGTTTAAATGATTTTGTGAATCTAGCTGCCGAAGATAGCTCGGTTAATCAGAAGCGACAGACAGCGCTAGAAGAGCTGCGTAAAAGTGCTTTAGCTTTTTATGAGTTCTATCGAGACAATCCACGCGATTTGGACCTAGGCTTTTATCTCTTCCAGGGGCTTAAGCCTAGGGGGCTCACAAATGAGTGGGACTCAGAGTTAAACGCGCGCCTCAGAGCCGCTATGAAGCACCAAGAGGTAGCCTTGATGAAGTTAGGATGTAGTAAAAAAGAAGTAGATACTGAGTTAACTGCTATTTTTGCGCACATTGTTGGGGTACTATTACTTAACCATACAGGCCGCATTCGGATGTTTGGTAAAGGCGCCGATGAACTCATCACCCACTACCTTGATCAATTAGCGCTACGCTTACCCATTAAAAAATAATAACTTCATGATGATCAACCAAGACACTAGCGCCCTGATTTTGATTGACTATCAAACGCGTTTAATGCCAAGTATTCATGAGGGGCAGGAAGCGATTGCATCAGCACTCTTTCTTGCTCAGGTGGCGCAAGTACTAGCAATCCCCATTCTAGGAACCGAGCAAAATCCTGATGGTCTAGGGCCAAACGATGAGCGTATTAAAGTGTTTTGCAACCAGACTCTGGTGAAGCATTCCTTCAATGGAGTCGTGGATGGTTTAGCAAGGGAAATCAAGGCTATCAATCCTGCTATTACTCAAGTCGTTCTGGCTGGTTGTGAGGCGCATGTCTGCTTGATGCAAACGGCCTTAGGTTTACAGGAACTAGGCTATGAGGTGGCAGTCGTGCCTGAGGCTTGTGGTAGCAGAAGGGCGCAAGACAAGATACTCGCTATGGACCGTATGAGTCAGCAAAAAATGCCTATGCTGGGCGCTGAAATGCTCGTCTTTGAGTGGCTTAAAAGCTCGCAGCATCCCCAAT
>Ga0209400_1001824_pt1 | contig 16671 bp, 15 predicted proteins | sample M_130807_EF_Meta_FD_187313 | JGI IMG/M metagenome (GOLD analysis project Ga0209400, IMG submission 187313) | Freshwater microbial communities from Lake Montjoie, Canada to study carbon cycling - M_130807_EF_MetaG (SPAdes) (version 2) | ecosystem: Environmental > Aquatic > Freshwater > Lake... | reverse complement strand
ACTGGTTCACAAGGTGCAACTGGTTCACAAGGTTCACAAGGTTCACGAGGTGCAACTGGTTCACAAGGTGCAACTGGTTCACAAGGTGCAACTGGTTCACAAGGTGCAACTGGTTCACAAGGTGCACAAGGTGCAACTGGTTCACAAGGTGCAACTGGTTCACAAGGTGCAACTGGAATAGGTGCTCAAGGTGCAACTGGAATAGGTGCTCAAGGTGCTCAAGGTGCTCAAGGTGCAACTGGAATAGGTGCTCAAGGTGCTCAAGGTGCTCAAGGTGCTCAAGGTGCTCAAGGTGCTCAAGGTGCGACTGGAATAGGTGCGACTGGTGCGACAGGCATGAAAGGCAACGATGCCTTGCCATTTGTACAAGTTGGTGCCATCGCATTTGGTCCGAGTAACGCTTCAAACATCGCAACAAATGTGCGAGCCGGTGACTATTACACGCTAAAAATTACCATTCAAACTCGAGCAGTGAGCATTTCTAATAATGGTCGTTTATCGCTTGAGGTGAATCTGAAAACAAAGAGCTTGGATTCGAGACTTCAACAATTGATTACTGTCCCAACTCAAGGGATTAACTCGAAAGGTCAGAGTATTCAAACATTGCACGTCACAGGCATTCTCTACGCAGGAACTGACTTCGAAGCGATCAATCTTTCACTCGTAGAAAGTAGTGGCAGAAAGATTACTTCTACAACTGGCGTTATCGAGCTAACAAAAATCAACTTCCAGCCGATGGCCTCAAAACCAGGCTCGAACTTAGTGGCTAAAGCCAAGGCAACTGCAACCACAGCTGCTGCTAAAGCCAAGACAGCTGCAGCCACAGCTGCTGCTAAAGCCAAGACAGCTGCAGCCACAGCTGCTGCTAAAGCCAAGGCAACCGCAGGTAAGTAATGAAAATAACTCCAGCCGCGCACAGATGCGGTTAACATTATTACCATCTGTGTGTGGTTGGAGTTGTCATGTTTTTGATTTTTCGTTTTGGAAAGAGAGTTAACCGTTGACAACCGACATAAAAATAGCTGTTTACTCCATCGCTCTGAATGAAGAGAAGTTTGTTTCCCGATGGTTCGAATCAGCCAAGGATGCAGATCTGGTTGTATTGGTAGATACTGGTTCGAGAGATAAAACAAAATTTATTGCAAAATCACTGGGCATTCGTACTTACGAAATAGAGGTAAATCCTTGGAGATTTGATATTGCAAGAAACGCTTCATTAGCTTTAATTCCAGAGGATTTCGATGTTTGTATTCAATTAGATCTTGATGAAGTACTTCCGACTGGGTGGCGAGATGTAGTGGAATCTGCTTGGCGTGCTGGTAACAAGTGGCCTACCTACAAGCACGTGACGGCAAGGTATCCCGACGGTAAGGTTCGAACTTATCAGCATTACTTTAAAATACATCCCCGAACAGGCTTTGTTTGGAAGTACCCGATTCATGAAATTCTAGTACCGACAGGAAATGAAATTTTTAAGCGTGATTACATTGATTTAGAAGTCGATCATTTGAAAGACGTAACAAAACCAAGAAACTCTTACTTGTCTCTCCTTGAAGCAGCAGTAGTCGAAGATCCAAATGATTGGCGCATGGGTCACTATTTAGCGCGTGAGTATTTCTACAATCGTGATTGGCCTAAGGTTTTGTCCACTGCCAGTAACGCTTTATCCCTTAATCGCGGCTGGGACGTAGAAATTGCCTCAACAAATATGTGGGCGTCAGAAGCATGTAGGTGGCTTGGTCTTTGGTCTTTAGCAGAGAACTATGCAGAAGAGGCAACGAAGCAAGCTCCTAATTTTTATGAGGCTTGGCACTGGCGTGCACATATTGCATATTTACAAAACAAGTGGGAAGACTGCAATGCATTTTCTTCAAAGATTCTAGAGCTTGTGCGGCAGGATCATCACCTCGTTAAGCCAGAGGTTTGGGAATGGTGGGGTTATGACCTAATGGCTCTTTCATTCAATAAAACCAACCGTCATAAGGAGGCAATAAAATATGGCGAGTTGGCAATACAAGGTGATCCCGGGAATGAAAGACTTCAATCCAATATGAAGTTTTATATTGATGCTGAAAAGTCTGGTCGCTAAAGTTACCATCTGCTGATTTGTAACTGCGTTATTGCTTGGTCATCTAGAATTGAGTATTCATGAGACATGAGTAGTGGGGTTAACTTTGGGCTTGATTCTTCTCCTGCATACTTTTTACATAATTTGCATAAATCTGATCTATAGATCCGGACTCAACTATTTTCCCACTAGATAGCCACAACCCAGAGTCACAGAATTGTTTTAGGAAGTCCGGTGAGTGTGAAGCCAGAACAAGAATTCCAGCTCGACCGAGAAACTCTTGCAATCTAACTTTGGCTTGCGCCGAAAATGCAAAATCAGCGGCCCCAATACCTTCATCCAGCAAAAGAATATCTGGTGTAAATGCCGTCAAGATACTAAATCTTAGACGTGCTCTCATTCCTGATGAGTAAGTAAAGACAGGATCAGATAAGCGTTCTTTCAGGCCAGTAAACTCAGCGATATCATTGAAAGTAGTCGAGCCCTTTTTGACTCTATGGTTGTTGATTAAACTTACATACTCAATGTTTTCATACCCAGACATTTCAATATCTAGGCCGTGAAGCGGCGACCCTATAAAGGATTGCATAGATCCTTGAGAACTAATTTTGCCCTTAGTTGGTGGCAAAGAACCAGCAAGCACCCGCAGCAAAGTGGTTTTTCCAGCACCATTTTCGCCAATAAGCCCAATCCTAGAACCAGCAGGTAAATCTAAACTCAAATCATCAATCGCAGTGATTGAGCTTATGTAGTTATTCTCCCCACCAAACATTGAAGTAATTGCCCGCTTGAGGTTCATCGTATAAGGATTATGTAGATCAAACTTTATTGTGACCGAATCTAAGTTAATGTGTGTCACTTTTATGTCCAATACGGAATTCTTCGGCGAGCGATTGCGAAACTTATATAACCCAATAGAAGAATTACAAGAGTTTGGATACTTCCACGCACCAAGAAATCAGTATTCAATGTTCCAAGATTTATCAGATCACGAAACACGAAGATAAAGTCAGCCACAGGATTGAACGTAAGCAGATTTTGAGCAAGTTCTTTATTCTTGATATCTTCAATTTTCCAAAATATGGGAGAAAAAAACATCAAGATAGTAGAAGCGAAGGTAACGATCTGAGCGACATCTCTAAACCGAAGAGCTGCCGGCGAGATGGCAAACATTAATCCAAGACCCCAGAGAGACATAAGAATAGTTAAAGCAATCAATAACAAGATAGTAGTTAAACCAAATGTTCCAGTCGCGATGGATGTAATAAGTAAAACTCCCCCAGATAGAACTGAAAGTTGAAATTCTTTAGCCCATGGCTTTAAGAATCTAACTGAAACTGGAAGTCCTGAATCTGTGAAATTAACTGTTGAAATCAGAGCAGTATTGGCACTTTGGAGGTACCCAATCATTGTTGAAAAAACCATAAATCCAATCAATATATCGATATTCAACCCTGCTTTAGTTCCCCACAAGATCGCGCCAAGGTACGAAAAGGCTATTGCAAAGAAAATTCTATGAATAATTAGCCAAAGTGGCCCCAAAACAGTTCGCTTCACAGAAAGCTGAATTTCACGATTAGCTAATCTGGACCAAACTCTCCAGAGTTTTAAGCCAGCAAGCAAATCCTTGATTGTTTCCTTCATAATTTGATTATACTAACTAGGTATTCAAGACAATTCAAACACATCGCGACTGACGTGACCATCCAAAATACACGGAAGGGTTATCTTGATCAGTTAGAATGATGTTCTTAGTGGTATTAAACCGGAGGTATTCTGTTGGCGATTGATCCAGATGCAAAACTAGCCAGGCAAGAAGAAATTCTGCTTCAAAAAGAATCTAAGTTTCGTAGCAACTTTATTCATCGGATCATTGATGAGATAACGTATCCTTCTGTTTATACCATTCTCGCATTTATGAACTTAGTTCAGCGTTTCAAATCGTACTTCTATAAGAGTAAAGTTAAAGAATTTGAAAAGTATCGCGAAGGGCAAAAGATAGCTCTAGTAGCAATATGGGAATATCAGTATTTGCGAACAGATGTCCGAGTACTCCTCGAGGGCCTGAATAAGAGAGATTTTTATGTTTGCCTGGTGAATACAGGGAAAATGAGCCCTGATGCTTTGTCTGGTCTGGCATCAGTTTATATCGAAAGATTCAATTACGGCCGTGATTTTGGCTCATATAAAGAAGGTATTCAATATCTTCAGAGGAACAATAAGTTGTATCAAGCAGAGAAATTCTTACTATGTAACGATTCTGTATATTATCTTCAAGACTTAGTTTTGCCCACCCTAGATAAAGTTTTAGATTCAGACCTAGAGATTGTTGGCGCAACAGAAAATTTTGAAATCGTTCATCACCTAGGTTCATTCTTTATGATGTTTTCTAAGTACGTGGTCAATACTAAGGAATTTAAGAAGTTTTGGAAACGATTTAGAGTCACTGATATACGAACAAAAAACATTCGATATGGCGAAATGCGTTTAACAGAAAAAATGAAGAAGACTGTTGTCGACAGTAAATTAGGTGCAATCTGGTCTTTGTCATATATGTCTAAGAACTTTGATGATGTAGTCCAACTCAGCCGTGCAATAACTTTGGTAAATCGTGGTCACGTAACAAGTTGGAAGAAGTTATCCTGGCAATTCATCACGAAGTCTTTCCTGGATGAACGAATTCTTTTCCCCTCCGACTTTAGCAAGAGACAGGGAATAGTCCTCCAAAGTTCCGATGGTAAACCTTCAGCATCTAATGAATCTGAGTTAATCCTGACCCATCAGGATGCTGTGAATTTGATCAGCGAGAACTTCAATAAGGAAGTTAGCTCTCAAACTCTGCTTGATTTGAAGATGAAGGCAAAAGGGCTTTGGGTTGGCACGACAGGATCAGGTAGTCAGATTCATCAGAACAACAATCTATTAGTTTCTATGGGTTGCCCTCTAGTGAAGCTGGATTTGATATACCGTGGCGCATTTAGTTACGAAGACGCTGAGATTATGTTTGCACAAATTGCGAATAAAGAAGATGTGGATTTACTTCGAGACATTTTATATCGTCGTGCGTATGGATTAGATGTTTTAAAAGGGTGGAAAAGATCAGCATTTAATAAGGGTTTGATTTGAAAATTTAAAGTCAGCAAGAACTAATTTCTGAATAATCAGAATTAAAACGAAAAAATAGTTGTCAAATCCTGAAAATTAGGAGTTTACCTTTAAATTTCAGATGACTAAACACAATGTGCTTCCAGCACTTTGTGAGAGGAAACCACCTTTAATTTGCATTTTGCCATGACGCAAAAATTCAGATACAACTTCCATTATCGACGGATCATTAGTGTCATCAACCAACATTTCAGCACCAGGAAGTGCGAGTTTTAAACAATTTTCAATATCGTTTCTGCAGGTTTCAGCACCATGGCCACCATCGATGTGGAAGAAGTCAAACTTTTTTAAACCTCTTTCAACCAAATTAGGAAGAACATTCGTTGAGTCTCCACGCAAGACTTCGAGTCTCCCCAGATACTCTTCCATTAAATATGCAGAACATTTTTCCACATATTTATTCATAAAGATATCGATTGAAGTGATGACTAATTCACTGTTTGCGCTTAATGCGATGAGAGCGGAATGCCCAGCATTAAAACCCGTTTCAAGCATCAGTTTTTTGCCCGATACCGCTCTTGCAAGAGTAATTCTTTTTTCTTTCCTTGTTGGGTCCGGCATTCTCATATTTTCTGGTTTCTTTAAGTGATGGTAGCAAAGATTGCCCTCTACCGATTGTTGAGAATTCAAAGCTATTTGATTAAGGCGTTCTAGACGATCTCGAAAGGTTTTATTAAAAATTTCCTGATTGCCAACAACCATGTAATCCAATTTTACATTTAGAAGCCACATTCCGAGACTGGAGATAGATTTATATTCTTCAAGGTAACTAGCATAATCCGAATTACCTTGTTTGATTAAAAATTCCCAGTCGGCGTCGAGCCTCTCTACGCTTCCAGAAAAAAAACTAAACACTGCATCAGGCTTAGGCCCATGCCAGTGGACAATTTCGGCATTTGGATTAAATCCCCAGTACGGCTTCCAATTCATTTTTAAAGGTAGGAATCCCCAACGGTTTTTAAAATACCTTCGATAGTGCTCTTGGTCAAATCCAGGCCAACCACTTGACAAATTCTCAACGATGAATTTTCGAAATGCCGGAAGTTCTTCTCTCATTCCCTTTACATTTAGAACCATTACGCCAGAATTCATATCATTTTCATAATCAATTCGAGAAGTTTGTGGTGCACAAGCAAAAAAAACAGGCACTTGAAAATTAAAAGTAGGATGGCTTTTGAAGACTACATCACAGTCAGTATACAAAACATAAGGATCCTCGGATTCTATTTCAGGAATGTCAATGCGAAGGAACGCACCAGAGGCAATAGCTAATGTTTGCGGATGATTGTAAAATTTACTCTCGAGGGTCCCATAGATGCTGACGCGGTGAAAAATTACCTTAACGCCTAATTGGCGGAGTAAGTCGATAAACTCAGATTCATTTCCATCATAGATAAGTACTGGTTCTAGATCTGTGAAAATTCGAGCAGAAATTACAGCGTTGAGGATAAGCCCGCGCCAATTATGATCAGGCCGATCTAGCGACGTTTCACTTATGCAGAAGTACCACTTCTTTAATGTGCGATTTTCCTCTAAAGTTCGAGAGTTGAATGGGAATCCCTCTTGCCTACCAATCGACCACCAATGAGCCGAAAGTGCTGAGGAATTACCAGTGTACTCCGGGGCATATTTTGAGTAGAAATCATCTGAAAAATCTTTCGGCGGGTCAATCCTGTAATGCCTACCTTCAGCCTTTCCATGTTCCAAATAATGCTGAGACAGATTAACTTGGAGGTTCTTGAGATCAGGATTTAAAAGTAGATAAGTTTGACTATCAAAATCAGATGGAATTTTTTGATCCGACGCATCCATGAGACGAGTGTATCACGGCCCCAGTATTTTATTTGGTAGGTCACCTGCCAAATCAGTCATTCAAGATGACTGAATCAACCCCCGGGTTTGAGTAAAAGCAAGCTGGTCATGCTGATCATCAATAGTTCACCCTAAACAATTTGTCAAAAATCAAAACATTATTTTCACTAGTATTCGTGATAGACCGTTGCAGGATGCTACTCACTTTAAGGGGGGAGAAATATTTCCCACCAAACGCTCTAATGCATGACTTAAGCCTCCGTCATTCAATGAATTAAATAAAAATTTACTACCAAGCTTATTGTGCATTCCAAGAAGAGCAAAAGAATCCAAAATATTCCGATTCAACCAGTACATGTTTCCTACCGGGAATGGTTGAGGTCCCATAAATGGAATTCGGAGCGTTCGTGTTAATTTCCAGACCTGGAAACTGTTAAAGCCCCATTGAGATTTAACAGATATCCAGCGTTCTGGACATGCCCATAATGGACCTGGGTCTGCAGCTAGTCGATTAATTAGAGTCTCAATATTTTTTGGATTCAGTAATCCAATTACCAGGTCTCGCCTCCATAGTTGGCCCTCATCATTTGGAAGATGTGGTGACTTCTTTGTATGCAGCTTCAAGAAAACTTCACAGTCAGAAAGATGGAGAGAAGACGCGGCTTGAATAAAGGGACCACAATCACGGAGACGGTTCTCAACGATCATAAAATGACACTTAGGTAGCAATTCATTGGGCACCTTACTTTGAAATTCATATAAAACTGTCGGATTCATACTATGAGATATCAAAATTTTATTGAAGTAATTTGATTTAGGTAGTACTTGCTGAAGAATTTCTATACCGATGTCTGGGTAGAACACATGCAGAATGATTGCGACTTTGTCCTGAGTCTTGTTTTCCTCTAACTTACCGTGACCAGTGAGTGAATCTTTAGAAGTCACTGTGCTCGCGGAACGCTTACTATTAAATAGCTTCCAATTAAGAAACAGAGCAAGTTGGATAGGGGTTGAAAGAAAGGTTAACCATAAAAATACTCTCCGGATGCCAGTCAAGGTCTTTGACTTTACAGGATAGGTCAAAAACTTGAGATTCATAATCTTGCCCACTCCAGGGATTCTGAAACCATAAAGTAAAGATACTAGACCTCAAATGTCATGACGAGTTATTCGATTCTTGAAAGCTTTGATGCATTATACAGGGCGGGAATTCCTAAGGAGGGCGAATTTAGTACTTATTAATTACGATTATTTTCAAAGCCGTTTTCCTAAGCTGGTGTAATTCATTGAGGCGTTAAACGCTATTGTTGTAATCCAGCGATGATTTACACGATGACCGGCTCTATCAGGGAAGCTTGAGATTGCTGGGTCTAGTCCATGAATGTATGGTTGCTCAAAATGTAAAACATTCATCCCGTCAAGAAGCGACGAATATTCCGAATATCTTCCACCAAATCCTGACACCCGTTCGGTATTATCCAAAACTATAATTTGTGAGTCTCTTAACCCTACTTGGAGCACCTTCTTTAAACATAGAACTCTGTCACGCCCGTCTATCGAAACTACATCATATTCATTTGAAGAGTATGTATCGAAATATGGTCGTGATCCAAGAAATATCTGAAGTTTTTCATATTCGAAAACCTTTGCTGCTGAAGTAATGACATTGAACCACTTTTCGTCATGTTCTACCCCCGTTACATGACAGCCACGCGACAGGAAGTATAAAGTAGAATTTCCCAAACCGAACTCGAAGACTCGTGTAGATGTTCTTGAGTTGTTTGCAATAACCATCCAGAAAATTTGTTGCTCCATCAGTGATCCAAGGAAGTACCCTTAACATGAATATCTCCTCTGCTCAATCAAGACCGCAACAATATGGATTGAAGTGCACTTTTAAAGTGTAATGGATTAACAGAATAATCCCATGAATCTTGCTCGGTTTCACCTAAGAAACCGAAAAAATTTGCACCTGCGGACCCGCTACACGCTACTTGATTGATAAAATCTTGTTTGCCTGAAACTGCAAATAGATTCAATCCTACAGAATGGCATAAGAGAATATTGTGGAGGGCTGAACCTGATTCCCCACCCAGAATCTTTGTCTCTCGGATTATCTCTGCTAACTCGCCAATAGATTTTTCTTCAGGATAGATTAACTCAAAACCTAAATTTTGAACAATCTCTTCAATTTCTTCACGATTCGTTAGTAATCTTGTCAAACGAGAGTTCTCTGGAAGATGACTCCTTGATAACCAAACCCTTCTACTTCTTCTAAGTTCTCCCAAGTGCGTGAAGGGAAGTAAATCCTTAAACTGAAAACGTGTATTGACTCCTTGAATAAAACTTGAAACCAATCGCAACTCTTTCAACTTGTATAAGTCATGATCTATGTCAACCAATCTATGGATCTATTCCAAAATAATTTAACAGCGGAAGCGCACGACTATGATTTGACCTTCGCAGTATCAAAGGAAACTTGTCACAATTCAACATTCTTTGAGCCAATAGGATCTTCGGGATTAAGTCAATTAGAATGTGACCAAAAATGCCAGAGCCGGGCTGATTAAGTACCATTGGCGTGCAACTGAAAACTAAATCAGACTCGTGCACTTTAGCACTTTTAAGAGTCTGCCTGTGATTGATTCGTGGTAACTCAATATCTCTGAACCTATTTATGTTATTTCCAGCAAGATATCCCAGCCCTGGAACTTTAACATTTCCTACAGCATCTATTTCAGGATTCATAATCTTTCCCAAAAAGAGCTCATAATAGGGGTCAAATGGTTTCATATCTGTTGCTTTAAAAGCTTTTGCGTAGTTGTCCCAAATATAATAAGGGATAGACAGATTTGGAGTACGCCAGTAATACTCGAGACGGATTGACTTGTTATCAAAGAGTGAAATCGGCAATTTATTTCAACGCTTAGGTTAAAGATTTTTCTAATTTGACGGATCGAGATACGCGATAACAGATATAGGGAAAGAGTAGATCTAATATTATTAGGAACACAATCAACACGCCTCTCGACTCATAATTTTATATCATTTAGTTTTTTAAATATTTCATTTTCGTGCATCGGTTTAAGTAAATGCAAATCCTTCGTCAATGTGTCATAACTTAAATTAGAAATAGCAGTAACGTCTTTATAGTGAGGATGCGCAACTCTATTTGATGCGCGCCAAAGGACAGTTTGTGCTTGACTAGGGTGATCCCAGAACGTCACATACTCAATATCAGAATGAAAGTCATGAATTAACGCAATGGCTTTAAATACATCGCCATTCCAACTAAAATCTTGTAATTCCCGCGGTGCTATCGATAACCTTCGATCACGAATAGCTTCTTGAGGATTAGGATTATAGCTAAATTCATCAATAGGATACACATCATCGATTAAAATAAATCCCCCAGGCGCTAAGCACTTGAGCGCATTTATGAAATCCCGATATGTTTGACTGTATTCATGTAGTCCATCTAAGAAAATAACATCAAAGAATCTGTTTGAAGCAAATTCGCTCCCAAAAAACTTATCAGATGTAACCTCGAAGTAATATGAATCGATTGCCTGATGTTCAACAGTGAATAAAAATCGCGGATCCACTGCGACTCTCTCCTTGGCCTGAATACGATGAAATGTCTTACCTTCGCTGACCCCAACTTCAAGGTATCTTTGATTTCTTGTGATGCCTAAGAGTCTATTTATTCGCCTGACAGACCATTCCATATGTCGATGTTAGGACAAAAATGGTGATAAGTATAGAATCTGGAGCAAATTTTACTCCTAACAAATCAATTTTCGATTCATCCAAGAGTTTGCCCTAGGTTCGCTTGGCCCTAGTACGTAAAGAATAGTTTTTAAAGTCGAAGATTCTTCAAACCCCCTAGAGAATTTGGCTAAAGCCGGTCAACTCAGATGCTTCGCTGCCAATAGAAAATATTTTCCAGGTATGTATTTTGGAGATCCACCGAAAGTTCTTCCGCGCAAAGGCAGGTCAACCAACGGTTTTGATTTCTCATTATACGAAAACCAAAAAGGATCTCCTTCATAATTTTTACTTTGAACACCATGCAAGTAGGACTTTGCATTATCGGCTACAGAAGGGAAAACTAGGGCATCTTGAACAAGTGCAACTTCTTTTGAAAATGCATTGATGTCCAACATGTGCCTGATCATATAGAGATAAAATTCTAAATACAATGAAACTTAATTGGTTTATAATTGCTAGGGATTCGCTCTAATGCATGGGTCAAATTGCCATCGTTTAAGTAAGTTTGAAATGAAGCCGCTTCTAGGTTTATGCGCTTTGCAAGAGCTTTAAAATGGTTTAGCATCAGAACATTCGACCAGTACATATTTCCCACAGGGAATGGTTGCGGACCTCGAAATGGAATGTCCATCTTTTTCGTCAACTTCCAGACTTGAAAACTATTAAATCCCCATTCTGATTTACTAGAGATCCAGCGATCTGGGCATGCCCACAATGGCTCCGGGCTTGCAGCCAATTGGCCAATCAGATCTTCAATATCTGTTGGGTTCAATAACCCATCTATCAGGTCCCTTCTCCACAGAGCGCCCTCATCATTGGGAAGATGTGGTGATTTCTTTGTGTGCAACTTCAAGAAAACTTCACAGTCAGAAAGATAGGAAGAGGACGCCGCTTGAATGAAGGGACCACAATCGCGGAATCGGTTTTCAACAATCATAAAATGGCACTTAGACAATAACTCCTGTGGTATTCCACCTTGAAACTCTTGGAAAACAGCCGTTGTCATACTGTGGGTTATTAAGATTTTGTCGAAGTGATTGGACTTAGGTAGAACTTGGTCAAGAATTTCTATTCCAATATCTGGGTAAAATACATGCAGAATGATTGCGACTTTGGCCTGAGCCTTGTTTTCATCTAACTTGCCATGATCAATAAGTGAATCTTTAGAAGTCTGTGTGGTTGTGGGACGCTTACTCTTAAAGAACCTCCAGTGAAGAAACTGAGCAAGTTGAATAGGAGTTAAAAGAAAGGTAATCGATAAAAATATTCTGCGGACGCCAGCAAAGATTTTTGATTTCACGGTGTAGGTCAGAAACTTGAGATTCATAATCTTGCCCACTTTAGGGATCCTGAAACCATGCAGTAAAGATACTAGAGCCTAACTGTCATGACTAGTTATTCGGATCTTGTAAGACTTGATGCACTATAGTTAGTCAAATAATGAAGATACTTATCTGCGGCAGTCGAGGGATTCCTGCCCAGTATGGTGGGTTTGAGTCATTGGCCCAAGCGTTAACAATGAATTTCAGTGACCATGAGCATGAAGTTGTGGTCACTGGGTTTAGTAATGAGATTAAGGAACAGGTTATAAATCAGAGGAACGGGAACGTTTCTTATCAGATTCCAGGGCGAGGTCCACGGTTTGTACAGAATTTCTTGTGCACATGGATGGCAACACAAGATCTAGATACAAAGCATAGTTTTGACGCAGTCATAGTTTTAAATGATGTGAATTATTTTGTAGCTCGCAAGTACTGGAAAAAAGGAGTTAGAACCGTTTTGCATCTAGATGGTGCCGAGGCAAAGAGATCCGGATTGCCATTGATTGGCAAATTTGCACATTGGTTCTTTCGACGACTTGCAGTAAAGAGCAGGATCCCACTGGTTGTGGATTCTGTGGCGATTAAGGAGCATATGAAGTTGAGCAGCCAAAAGGTGGCTGTGATTTCATATGCTCCACACGTTAATGAAGCCAAGAAACCCGAGTATAAAAATCTAAATCTTGAACCTAACCGATATTTTGTAGCGATCGCACGTTTTGTAGATGAAAATCAAATCTTGCAGTTGATTGATGGATATATCTCTTCTGGGCGGGACGAGCAGTTGTTAATTGTTGGCTTAGGGACAGGGAGTAAGAAGTATGAGGTGCGGGTATTGAATGCCGCTCAGTACGATGAAGATATACACGTCCTACCCAAGAATTACGATCGTGCAGAAATTAATTGGCTTTTACAAAATGCCAAGGGATATATCCATGGTCACAGCGTTGGCGGAACAAACCCAATTCTTGTTGATGCTCGATTACACGCGGAGCTAATTTTGAGTCATGACAACCCATACAACAGGGAAAACAGTGGGCATAAGGAGCACTTCTGGAGCAATAATGACCAGTTAACCAATTTGCTTAAGAGCATTGATTCACTGAAAGTAAGTGGTGAAGTAAGTGACTATGGCCTTGATTCATGGGAAACTATCACATTGCAGTATTTGGATTTATTGACTAAAAGGGATTGAAATGAATCGGCAAGTTAAGTCTTTGACCAACTCAATTGCGCGTGCCGATCTAATTTTTATGGCGATTGAGTCCTTAATCCTATTTTTAGTAATCGAAAATATTGGAAAGTTAACGGATATTTATTTTGTTGGAAAAGGCTCGATTGTTGTAACTCTTTCCTATTTTCTCCTATTGATCTTCTTCTTTACCACCCCAGCTTATAAGGCACCTTTTATTTTACTTTCTGGCTTTGAACACTATTCTAAAGCGGCCATTGATTTGCTAAAGATATTTACGATTCTTGCCTTCGAATTCTTTGTCTTTAACTTACAAGCAGGTCGGGCGTTTTTTATATTTGCCTTGCCAATTGCAATTCTCTTGAGATTATTGGGCCGAAAAAGCCTGAAGATGCTATATGGTCGTCAGGTACGAGACATTCCTGTATTTGTCTTTACCGAAAAGGATTACATTAAAAAGTATCTACAAGAGCTTTTCACGAATGTGAAATTAGAACAAGAAAACACCCTTTCTGCTTTATCTGAAAGCATGTCAAGGTTTTCTAATTCACTTGTTCTCTTGCACAACAGTAAAGACTTTTCGCGTGAACACGATCAGTATGCATCATTTCTCGTTAGCAAAGGGATAACTCTTGGCTATCTTGATTCTTATACACGGGTAAAGGGAAGAGTTGGCCTTAAGATTGTTCTCGGGGCACTTGTAGTACTAATTAGACAACCGGTTCAGGCATCCCGTTCCATGCGAGCTTCAAAGCGCATTTTTGACTTTTGTGTTTCAGGGTTAGCTCTTGTAGTTCTTCTACCCTTTGGACCATTCTTTTATGTCTTGTTCAGGATTAGCAATGGCTCTCCAGTAATTTTCAAACAGCCAAGGGTCGGCTTAGATGGAAAACTCTTTACCTTGTATAAAGTTCGAACAGTTGATTCTAAATCTCAGCTGAACCAGGTATCTGAGGATCAATCAGACACGTGGGCTCCGAAACCACATACTGATGCTCTCGTTCCTTGGGGTAGATTCTTGCGCCGTTGGTCGCTAGACGAGCTGCCACAGTTAGTGAATGTTCTTAAAGGCGACATGTCCCTTGTTGGCCCAAGGCCACGATTGCAGAGTGAAGAGAGCCAGTCGGGGTTTAGATTGCGCTTAAGCGTTAAACCTGGCTTAACGGGCCTGTGGCAGATATCTGGAAGGAATTTAGTGTCACCAACAGATGCTGAAGAGCTTGATGATTATTACATCGATCATTGGTCGTTTTTGATGGATATACAAATCAGCGCCAAGACCTTCACGGCTATCCGTAATGGTCTTGGCGCTAGATAAGAAAGTTACTACTTAACAGTCACCTTGATGGTTTTAGTTGTTTTTCCAACCTTAACAGTTAAGGTATAAACACCAGGCTTTGATAAACCAAAAGCAGGAAGTTGCAATCGGCCATTTTTGTCGGTTCGTACAGTTCCAAGGAAAGCAGAAGCTTTGCCATTAGAAGAACGAACCGTAGCTTCTGCAGACGAAGATTTTGGAAGGCTTGTAAATTTACAAACGACCGGCTGTCCTGCGGTTGCGGTTAAAGATTTTTGTGTCGATGTCAAAGTCGTCACCATAGAATTTGCGGGAATAGACTTCGGTGTTAGATCCACAGCAATCGGTGTATCGCTGGTACCTACCACAAGCCCCAGACCTGGGATGGCTGGATAATCTGCGGTAGCCGGTGCAATGGAGGTTAGGGTTGATGCAAGTAATGAAACACCAAGACCCAGGATAAATTTTTTATTCATGTTCTCTCTCTCTCTCAAGTGGCTGCCTTCCCGGCTGCCAAAGAGCAAAGGGGATGAGTTCCACCCACTTTACAGACTTCGTCTTGTAGATTCAACCATTTTACTTCACCGACTGGCCAAGAATCATTTTACGGGGAACTCACACCGCATGGAGCTCGCGTGGGGCCTAATTTTTTGTCCCCAGGTGAGCAGTTTTAGGGATTTTGGTCCCTGCAAAAAGAAGGAATTGCTGTAGCTCCGCCCAGCCTGAACTGTGCCCACCAGTGTTACCACGATTCGGCCATCACCCAGCTCGAGGGTCTCGGCGGACCAATCGCTAGGGCCCTTCCAGATAGGAATCGAAGAGCCCCGTGGAAGTATCGCAAGCACTTGGGTAAGAGTGCCAGCACCTTTTGTTGGGTTGTCTTCTAAGCGACGATTTACGTAATCTGGAAAATTAGTACCAGGTGAGGCTGTGTTACTTATATCTATTGTGAATTGAAATGAATCATCTTTACAACGTGTCAGTTGATAATCAAAAGTGTTATAAAAATCAAATTTACTGCCAGACAAATTATTTGCACCAACAAAAAGTAAATCTGAAGGAGAGTCAAGATTATAGAAGAGTGAATTTGCCCTATACAACCCACTATCTGAAATGCCAGGTTTATAAATAAAGATTCGGTTTTCTGCAATCGTTTGTGAAAACAACTTTAACACTTTTTTCTTATTTGCAGCTATTTGTGAAAACGAATTAATCATCTGCCGCGACAATTCAAGCTGGATCGATTTACGCTTGAAGTTATCAACCGGATAATCAAAATAAATACCATTCAGCAGGTAGTTAAGAATGTCGCTCCGATTTGACAGTAAATCCCCGGCCTTATCCTTAAAACTAAAACTAGAAAGTACTGCCAAGTCTACCAAAAGCGGTAAATCAACAGCAATTGCGCCATCTAACTGTTGCCCAGACTGTTTGTAATAGGCCTCTAGCCACATTGATCCAATCAACTGGCCATCAGGAAATAAGTTAGAATTTACCCATTCAGTGTTTTTTCCTAAGAAAATATCTGGATACTTCTTCTGTGCCTGCAAAAAAACATTAGAGTCTTTAAGCTGTAAATTAGTCCCCACATCCAATACCTTCAAAGATGTGCAATCAGTTTCTACAACTGCATATTGCCCAATTAACCCACCAAGTGCCCGAGCTTCAGAGGAGGATGTAAAGGCCACGAAGTATTTTTGCGGTTGGGTGCACCCCAATACATTGGGAAGAGCCGGCAAGAGTTTGAGTTCGTTAGTTCCTAAGCCCAGCCAATTAAGAGCAAGGGCCATAAAAGCCAGTAATACAATTAATAAAGAGGCCAATGCCCTGATGGCTATCTTCCAACCCCGCTTCACCGGGGTTACTTTGCTGCGTTGACACGTAAAGGTCAAGAAAGCTATGTCCTGACCCGTGGTAATTAGCACCCCCTTTCATAGGGCAAGATTTCCCCATGCGCTTAGACCATGTCTCCTATGTAACCTCCCATGATCAGCTCGCCGACACTGTGCAACGCTTGGGCTCACGCCTTGGTTCAACCTTTGTTGAT
>Ga0209400_1001823_pt1 | contig 16671 bp, 18 predicted proteins | sample M_130807_EF_Meta_FD_187313 | JGI IMG/M metagenome (GOLD analysis project Ga0209400, IMG submission 187313) | Freshwater microbial communities from Lake Montjoie, Canada to study carbon cycling - M_130807_EF_MetaG (SPAdes) (version 2) | ecosystem: Environmental > Aquatic > Freshwater > Lake... | reverse complement strand
ATTTTGGAACTGCATGAGGAGGGGGCGAATCTTTCCGATATTGCGATTCTGTATCGGGCGCACTTTCATGCGATGGAGATGCAGCTGGAGCTCACGCGACGGAATATTCCATACACGATCACATCGGGACTGCGTTTCTTTGAACAGGCTCACATCAAGGACGTGGCTGCGCATTTGCGGCTGTCGTTAAATCCAAAAGATGAGGTGGCTTTTCATCGAATGGCAAAGTTGTTGCCTGGGGTGGGACCGAGGTCGGCTACGAAGATGTGGCAAGAGCTCCAAGGAGGGAAGGGATTGGGTCAACTGAAGGTGCCGGAGAAGGGGGCGAAGGGATGGAGTCAGATGGTGCAAACGTTGATGCAGTTGAGGGACAAAGAGCCCTCGGAGCAGGTGAAGATTGTGGTGGAGGGAAGCTACGGTGACTACGTGAAGTCGAAGTACGCCAATGCGGAAAACCGGTTGGATGATTTGAGGCAACTGGAGGATTATGCCGCTGGATATACAGATATTTCAGAGTTTTTGAGTCAGTTGGCATTGCTGGGGAATACGGAAACGGAGGTGGCGCAGCGTTCGAGGGATGATGGGGGGGAGGCGATTAAGCTGAGTACGATCCACCAAGCGAAGGGTTTGGAGTATGGAACCGTGTTCGTGATTATGCTGTGTGAAGGGATGTTTCCTTCGAGTCGCTCGATGGAAAGCCCTGAGGGGGAGGAGGAGGAGCGGAGGCTGTTTTATGTGGCGGCGACGAGGGCGAAGGATGAGCTGTATTTAACTCACCCGAGGTTGCGCATGGGTAAGGGGGGGGATGCTTGGCAGACACCATCCCGGTTTTTGAACGAGCTCTCCAAAGATCTGGTCAATGTGTGGCGGGTCAAAGGCGCGGCGGGCGCTGGGGACTGGAGTTAGATCTGGGAGTGATCTTTCTTCTTGGACCCACGGCAGCTGGCAAGTCGCGTTTGGCGATGACGTTGGCTCAACAGACAGGGGCTGAAATCGCTTCTGTAGATGCGTTTCAGATCTATCGAGGCTTGGATATTGGAACGGGAAAAGCGACTCTGGAGCAGCAGAGGCAAGTTCGACATCATCTGATCGACCTAGTGGAAGCGGAGGAGGATTTCTCATCGGCGGACTACGCCAAGGAGGCACAAAGAGTCTTTGCTGATGTTGAGAAACGGAAGGTTTCCTCAATTTGGGTCGGTGGAACTGGATTATACCACCGTGTGTTGACGCAAGGCTTATCAAAAGCTCCGGGAACCGATCGGATCGTGGCAGAGAATCTGGAGAAAAAGACGACGGAGGAGCTGGTTGCAGCGGTTCGCAGGGTAGATCCTGTCTGGGCTGAAAAAGCTGACTTAAAAAACCGAAGGAGGGTGGTGCGGGCTTTGGCGGTATGGGAGCAGACAGGAAGAAAGATGTCCGATTGGCAGAAGCAAGAAACGATGAAGGGTTTGATGAGCGAAGTGCAAACGTGGTGCCTGATGCCAGCTATCGATATTTTGGTGGAGGTGATTCGAAAGCGGGTCGAGGGAATGCTGAATGGGGGATGGTTGGAGGAGGTGAGGGGATTGATGCTGCGAGAGGGGTGGGTGACTTCTCCGGGATCACGTGCCATCGGTTATCGAGAGGTGGGCGAGTACGTTCAGGGCAAAATGGGCCGGGCTGAGACGTGTGACAAAATTGTGTCGGCGACGAGGGCCTATGCGAAGCGTCAATTGACCTGGTTTCGCAAAATTCCTAACCTACAAAGTATCGAGATCGATCCCCGAGAGCCCCTGTCAAAAGCTGGGGTGGAGAAGCTGGTGCGAGCGCTGGAAGCGGGAGCTATTTCCTCATGATGGTGAGTACAGGCCGTGATAAGGCGATGGAGAGGGCTTTCTTGGTAGGACTGGAGACTCAAAAGTCGGGTCGCTATGAGGTAGGGGAGTCGTTGGATGAGTTGGCGTTGCTGGTGCACAGTGCGGGTGGGGAGGTGGCCGATCGCGCGACCCAAAAACTGGATCACCCTGTTGCGCCGACCTATATTGGTAGTGGAAAGGCAGCGGAGCTTGCCTTGGCTGCGAAGGCAAAAAAAGCGGATACCATTATCTTTGATGACGAGTTGAGTCCTGCACAGGCGAGAAACTTGGAGGGAATCTTTTCCTGTAAAGTATTGGATCGGACACAGCTGATTTTGGATATCTTTGCCCAGCGGGCGAAATCGAAGGAAGGAAAGTTGCAGATCGAGCTGGCTCAGTTGGTGTATCTGTTGCCGAGATTAACGGGAATGTGGACCCACTTATCGAGGCAATCGGGGGGAATCGGTATGCGGGGGCCGGGAGAGACTCAGCTGGAGGTCGATCGGCGGCGGGTGCAGGAGCGAATTACCCGACTGGAGAGGGATTTGGCAGAGGTGAGAAAGCACCGGATGATTCAGCGGGAGGGGCGGATGAGGCAGCATTGGCCAGTAGCGGCCTTGGTGGGTTATACGAATGCTGGGAAGTCGACTTTGATGAATCGGCTGACCCATTCCGAAGTGGTGGCGGAGGATCGGTTATTTGCGACTTTGGATCCCACGATACGGCAGTTTCGTATGCCGAACGGAGTACGGGTTTTGCTGGGGGACACGGTAGGTTTTTTAAAGAAGTTGCCGACTCATCTTATCGAGTCATTTCAATCCACCTTGGAGGAGGTGGCTTTTGCGGATGTTTTGATTCACGTGGTGGATGCGAGTCATCCCCAGCGGGAAGAGCAGAGGAGAGCGGTGGATGAGGTGTTGCAAAAGATTGGTGCGGGGGAAAAGCACACGCTGACGGTGTGGAATAAGGCGGATCGGTTGGAAAACTGGACAACCTTGGAGTGGGAGGCGAGGAGTGCGCCCCATGGGGTGGTGATTTCAGCGAAGACAGGAGAGGGAATGCCGAATTTTCTATCGGAGTTAGCTTCCATGCTCACGGCATGGAGCATGAGGGTGCATTTAAAGGTGCCACAAAGTGAGGGGGCCCTGTTGGCTTTACTGACAAGGGCAGGAAGGATTTTAGAAAAGAGGTATGAGGGGAACGAAGTAGTGCTGGTGGCGCATATTCCTCCTTTCTTGAGGGGGAAGGTGGGGCCCTTTATGCTTCCTGAGAATGGCAAGGATCAGGGAATTACCATCGGGCGAGAGACCGAGGGAGCGGTTGATGAGTCAAGGTCCGGAGGCCTTGGGAGCGGCGGAGCTATTGGCGATCCTGTTGCGGACGGGGCTGCCGGGTAAATCGGCGGTGGAGTTAGCGGCGGAGATTTTGGGTTCGCGTGAAGGTTTGGGTGGATTGGCTAGGATCACACCGAAAAGTTTAAAGAAAGATTTTAAGGGGTTGGGGTTGGCCAAGGCGTGTCAGGTGGCAGCGGCGATTGAATTGGGCAGGCGGGTGGGGGTGGCGGAAGTTTCGGGAGGTTTGATGGATACGCCAGCTCGGGTGGAGGAGTTGATGGGGCCGGAATTGAGACGAAAAGATCGTGAGGAGGTGTGGGTGCTTTTATTAAACACGAAGCTGAGGCTTTTGAGGCGCGCACAGGTGAGTCGGGGTTCGGTGAATGAGACTGCGGTACAGCCACAGGAGATTTTGCGAGAAGCTTTGGGGTCGGAAGCTGTGTATGCCTTGGTTGTGGTACATAATCATCCTTCGGGAGACCCTGCACCAAGTCCTGCGGATTTAGATTTTACGCGGAGGTTACGGGATGGGGCAAAAACGGTGGGGGTGGTTTTGCAGGATCACGTAATTATCGGCGTCGCACGGGAGGGTCGGGCAGGGTACTATAGTTTCAGGGAGGCAGGATATCTGTGAGTGAAATTCATCCGACAGCGATTGTGGAGAAGGGGGCCAAGTTGGGGAAGGGGTGTGTGGTGGGGCCGGGGGCGATTGTGGGAGGGGAGGTGGAGTTAGGTGAGGGGTGCGTGGTGGGGCCGAAGGCGGTTTTAGAGGGAAGAGTGGTCATGGGGGCGAAGAATCGGATTGGGGTGGGCGCAGTCATAGGGGGAGAACCGCAGGATATGGCTTATCAAGGGGCGAAGTCGGGCGTGATCGTGGGTGATGGGAATATTTTTCGGGAGTATGTCACAATTCATCGCGGGACGAAGGAGGCAACGGACACCGTGATTGGAAGTGGTTGTTTTTTGATGGTGGGGGCCCATGTGGCACACAACTGTCGCTTGGCGGACGGCGTTACTTTAGTGAACGGAGTTATGTTGGCGGGTTATGTGGAGGTAGGGGAGAGGGCATTTTTGGGTGGGGCGGTAGTGGTGCATCAGTTTGTCAGGATTGGAAAGTTGGCGATGGTTCGGGGTCAGAGTCGGATCGGAATGGATCTTCCGCCTTACTGTATGGGTGTGGCGACAAATGCGGTCTGTGGCTTGAATCTGGTGGGTATTCGGAGGTCGGGGGTGGGGGTTGAGGAGAGGAAGGGGTTGGAACGAGCCTACGAAGAGTTTTTCTTCGGGGGAAAGAACCGGGTTCAGGCGCTCGAGGCGATCCGGATTGGAAGGGATTGCAAGGGGAAAGAGGTGAAGGAGTTTTGTGATTTTATTGAAAAGACGAAGAGGGGGATCTGCCACGGGTTACGGGCAGGGGATTTACGGGAAGAGGAGAACTAGAAGCGGGACTGAATGCCGACTTCGAGGGCAAAGTTGTAGCTGTTTTCGAAATCGTAGTTTCCGATTCTTGGAGTAAAGGCACCGAGAAGTTTGAAGACACCATAGAAATCGACTCCTGGTGTTACCGTATAGTTGGCGCCCAATTGACCGTTGAAGCCGAATTGGAATGCACTGCGGCAGTAGTTGGCTTGGACATCGGTACCTAGGAAATTGACGCTATTCACATCTAGCTGTTGCCAAATGGCGCCTATACCTCCTCCGATGAAAGGTTTAAAAGCTGTGGCTCCGGGCCATCTTGCAATTGCGCTGAGTTGGACTGGAACTTGAAGAAGCTCGCCATCAGCTGAGCAGGTAAACGATCTCGAAACATTTTCGGTTGAACCAAGCAACGTAATATTTCCGCTGTAGCTAAATGTGTAGTTTTGCAATGCATTATAGATCACTCCTGATTCAAGTGATACGCCTAGCCAATCATAGATATTATATCCAAATTGAGTATCAAATCTAAAGCCTGGTTGAAATGTGAAGTTTTCAGCTGTGAGAACACCATCAACTGCAACTCCATATATGTCCCCCGAAACAGGGTAAGGATACGCCTGCATATTGTATTGATTTTTGACACGTCGGGCTGTGAGTTGGCCTTGGATCGAGCCACCGACTGAGGCGTTCATAAAGAAGTCATCGTACGTGCCAAGGTCTATAGTGCCGACGCCCCCATCGGAGAGGGGTGCGGGTTTTCCTGATACAGTTTGAAGAGGAGTTGGTGTTGTTGGGGCACCGGAGAGTGGATCAACGGGAGCTGAACCTCCCATGGCAGATCCGCCCATCGGGTCGGTTGGATTAGCCATCGGAATCTGGATCGCGGTGTCGGCAGACGTAGGGATAGGTACAGGAACGGTGGCTGGGGAAGATGCGTCACCGATCGGAGCGATCGAGATCTTTTTGTATGGGGTGGAATCTGTGGCGGGGGCGGGTGGAAGGAGAGAGAGCGTAGGAGGGCCACCGAAACTATTTCCATCGTCACGGAAATTCAAAGAGCTGAGGGGGACGATTCGTTTCGTTCCATCCGGATAAGTTTTTAGAACCTGTCCTTCTTGTTGCGAGGCGGGCTGAATTGATGGAGATGAGGTGGTAGCTGCGGTGGAAGATTCGGGAATCGTTAATCTTTGAGCTTGGGCAGTGATTGCAAAATAGGTGCTCGCTACTAATAGAAGTACAAAGGGTGATGCCTTACTGTGAAGAGGTATCTTCATCGATCTAATGCGGATACTGAGCACAATATGTAGTACCCGCAAAGAAAAGGACTCAACTTATAGTGAAGTTATTCACATAGTTGTAAAGAAGGGGTCAAGCCCCTCGGGCAGTTGAAGGGACAGGTTTAGTGCTAGGTGAAGGGTCGGAGCCCTAAAAACGCCAAGCGAGGCCGATTTCGGCGGTATGATTGAACATGGCGTGGCTAGTGCCGAAGTCGGCGAAGTTGGGACTGGGCATCGAGAGGCATTTGTAACCGATATCGAGGTCGAATCCCGGCTGGATGGTGTAAGTGAAGCCGGTCGTGAACTGCCAGGCAAAGTTCCACTGGTAGGAGGTGTAGGTGCCGACTTCGGTTAGGGCGGTGCCTGACTGGTAGACCATCCAGTTGGCACCGGCTCCACCGCCGACATAGCCACGAAAAGGGCCCTGGGAGAGGTAGTGGTAAGTCGCGTTAAAAAGGACGGGGATTTGATAGAGAGAGCCAGAGCCGTAGCGGGTATCATTTCCCCAGACAACCGAGTGGATCGAGTTATAGAGGAAGTCGCCTTCAACCGAGAGGCGGAGTTGGGGAAGGACATTGTAGCCGGCTTCGAGATCGTAACGGATTCCGGGATTGAAAATAGTTTTGCTATAGATCGACTGATTACCAAAACGGGTGCTCCAGGGTTGGAGAAGGTTCACGCCAACGGCAGTACGAAAGACTGGACCTTCGTTGGGGCCAAAAAAATCCTCAAGAGAGCTAGGGGATTCGTCCGATTCTTCGTGCACAACAGGTCCAGGAGTTGTCGGGAACGGAGAGTTTATGCCAATTGGAACGATGCCAACGTCTTCAGGCCGAAGTGAGGGGGAGGGGGTGGAGAGTGTGCACCCTGAAGAATCGGATGTAGCAATCCGAAGATTAACTGCCTCAGAGTTGGTCTGCGCCGAAGCAGAGGAGTTGAATATCAGAGCAATCAATAAAAAGCCCCCCCAAAGGGAGGGGCTTTTTATGAAAAGAAGGGTGAGTGATTTCAGAATCTGTAAGCCAAGCCAACCTCTGCGGTGTAGCTGTAAGCGGCTTTAGTTTGGGAGTCAGCCCCTTCTCCAAGAGGGTTAGGCGTACAAAGGGCTTTAAAGGAGGTCTCCAAATTAAGACCTGGAGCAACATTGTACGTAAAACCGGTTGCCAACTGAAACGTATAGTTCCACTGGTAGCTTGTGCCATTCCCATCCAGGGTTGATACCGTTATAAAGTCCCAAACTCCTCCAACTCCTCCGCCGCAAAAGCCACGAAAAGGTCCATCAGATGGGAATTGAAACCTAACATTCGCCAGAATTGGGACTTGATAGAATGCCCCATTTCCGAAGTTAGAATCACCTGAATAAACAGTAACATCACCAGCCTGAACCGAGTGAATCTGGTTGTATATAAAGGCGCCCTCAACTCCGACAGAGAACCAGTCGGTTACATTGTAAAACGGTTCTATATCAAACCTGATTCCAGGTTGAAATGTAATGGAATTGTAAACTGATGTTCCATCAACTAAAACCCTTAGGCTTTGAGACTGTTGAAAAGCAACACCGACATTGCTTCTGAAGCCGAAACCTTCAGCTGGACCATAATCATTGGTATCCGACATGGGGGATGGTGTTGTGTTTGCAGCGTTTGAGGATTCTGGGGTTACGACTGATGATGCGGCTGGCATCGGAGTAGGGGTTGATGGGGCCGTAGACACTGTGGCGGCCGGTTGGCCGATTGGGACGATCCCATCTTTCCCTGGGTCATAGGCGATAATACGGGGAGCACCTCCGTGTTTTTCTCCGTTATCGACTGCTTTTCCTATCTCGCTCCAACGAACCACGATCTTCGTGCCGTCTGGATAGATTTTCATGACCATGGGATCGTTTGTCGGTGTGGTGACCGCCTGTTCAGCCAATCCGACCATTGGGGCGGTAAGGGCAAGTATTGCTAATATATATTTTACATAATTATACATAATTAATCTCCAATTAGGGTTGAGAGTCTTAATCGTCTAGTAAACGACAAATGGCGTCTCATAGGTCCTTTTTTACCTATATATGGTATGTGTCAACAAAAATGTTAATAACTTCTAAATAACTTATTACGTAATATATAGTATTAACATTTTCGTTCCAACGGGAGATCTGCTGATGTTTTTGATCTAAAGAGGTGATCTATAGTTATCCCAAGTAATCTTTTGGGAGATCGCCAGGCTCGTAGTTAGCTTTTTTTGATTCCTGAAATCTGAAAAGTTAGCAGCTCTTTTTTTAGGTCCGCTCCCGGGGGCAGGTGAAGAGTTCTCCATCCTGATTTTCTTGGGGTTTCTAGGTTTTCAGCAAGGTCATCGATAAACAGTGAGCTGTCCGCTTTTGCTCCTGTTGCCTGTAGCGCTTTTTCGTAAATATCTGGGTGGGGTTTTCGACATCCTGCCTCGTGAGAGTAGATCCGATGCTGAAAAAGAGGGAAGAAGTCGAATGTGGATTCGAGGTGTCGGATATGGGAGGCGCAGGTATTCGAGATCAGAGCAAGTGGGTACTGTTTCGCGAGTTGACGAGCCACCGCCACCCGCTCGGGGAGGGGATAAAAGATATCGCAGAAGGCGTCTTGTAATTCTTGCTGTGCGTAGGCGAGATCGAGATCCTCGGCAAGAAGGGCAAAGTACTCATCGCAAGTATGGCTACCTCGTTCGTAGTCGTGAGCCCGCTCGTGCGACCAGATCTTCTCGCAGAAGGCCTCTACGCTTTCTCCTTTCCGCCGTGCTAGGGCTTTCAGCTTTTCGCCTGAGCGAAGTCCAACCAGAACATTTCCAAGGTCAAAAAAAATGTGGGTGATTGGCCGGATCATCTCGGTTCGGCAGTCCGAAGGCTATTTCGAGGTTTGGATGTATTCGCCGGCCCAGGAGTCAGGTGGGGGGGATTTGAGGAAGCCTTCGCAGATCTTTTTATAAGTTTTGGAGGGGCCGTCGTGGGGATCGAGCGAGAGAGCTTGATCGAACTTGCCAATGGCGGCGGTGAAGTCTCGAGCGGCGTGAAGGTGCCAACCTTCTTCGAAGATCTGGACTACTTGGCCCTTGGCTTCGGATAGTTCGCCTTTTTTAGCGAGCAGTTCGTAGCAGGGGACGGGCTCGGTCTTTCCTTTTACGATCATGTTGGCAAGGAAACGGGCCTCAATTTTCTCTTTGGCCATTTCGTAGGTTTTTCCGCCGATCATGATGTGAGTATCGAAGGGTTTGTTCGCGGGTTCAAAGCGGGCGGCTTGATTGACTGCATCGCCCATCACGGTGTACTGAAACTTTTTGTCGGAGCCCATGTTGCCTGCGGCAACCTCTCCTGTGTTAATGCCCATTCGGGCGTCAATATCACAACCGTATTCTGCTTTGAGCTCTTGCTTAAGGGATTGGAGTCGCTCCTGCTGCTCCAGGGCTGACCAGCAGGCTTTCCAGGCGTGAGAGTTTGGGTCGGGATCGACCCAGACGGGAACACCGAAGTCGGCCATGATGGCATCGCCCGAATACTTATCGATATAGCCGCCGTATTTGGTGACAAGATCGCTCATCGGGGTGAGGTAACGATTGAGAATTTTTGCAAGGTCTTCGGCCGAGACCGACTCGGAGATCGTAGTGAAACCAGCAAGATCGGAGAAAAAGATCGAGACCATACGTTTTTCGCCGGTGAGGCGGAAGCGATCGGGGTCGGCCTGCATATAGGAGAGGACCTCGGGGCTGACCATGGTGGAGAACATGCCGCTGACGCGTCGTTTTTCGCGCTGTTCGAGAACGAACTCGTAGCTGAGACAACCGATGCCGCCGAAGAGGAGAGTGAGGCAGGGGCTCACTGCGGGAAGGATGAGACTTCCCTTGTCCTGTATGAAGAAGGTGAGGACGGCATAGCCCAGGCTGATGAAAACCAGCAGGAGGAGCCGGAGAATCGGCTGTTTGGTTGCAAGTATGAGGAGAAAAGCGAGCAGGGCGGCGGCAACAATCAGAGAGAGAGGAGCCCAATCTGGAGGGAGGTGAAGGAAGCTTCCGGAGAGAGCTGCACCTAGGGCAGCGAGGTGGACTTCCGGCCCGGGCATTGGGTTGGGGTAAGGGGTGCGGATGACGTCTTTCGACCAGTTTCCGTACGGACCGACGAGAACGATCTTGTTTTTGAGCATCTCTCCGTTTTGAAAAATCTTTTCCCAAGTTGCGGGAACAAAGAGTTGGTAGACGGGAATTGCTTTGTAGTTGAAGTTGGGCGGGCCTGCAAAGCGAAGGATGCCCGATCCTTGGGTAGGAATCCGATCGGCATACCCTGCTTTTTCGAGCATCCGGCAGGCGAGGGATACGGCGGAGGTGTCCTGAAACTGACGACGATAGTCGGCCGAACGAACGATTCCGTCTTTTTCAGGCCAAAGATTCACAAAACCAACACGGCCTGCGGCATTATCTTTCGAAATTTCCGAAGCACCGAGAGAAGCCAGCGCAGCGGGAAGGGTAAGTTGTACGGAGGTGCGACCTGCATTGCTGACCTCTTCAAAGGTTCCGCCTAGGACGGCATGGCTTCCCTCCTGATCCATGACTTGGAGAAGTTCTTGGTCTCCGTCTTTTGGGGTGGGGAACATTAGGTCGAGGCCGACCACCTTTGCACCCGCCTGAGAGATTCGTTGGATGACGCTTGCCCAGACGGAGCGACGCCAAGGCCAGGAGCCTGTCGACATCTCTGCGAGAGCGGGGTCGGCAGCGATTTCCTCCTCCGAGAGGATATCTTTGTAGGTGGGTTTATCGATGGTGATGAAAACGATTTCAGGTGAGAGGGGGGCAGCCTGTCCGAAACGGACACGGAGATCGCGGGAGTAGAGTTCCGCTTCGAGAAGGGGTTTGAATTGAATGAGATTGAGGGCAAAGAAAAACAGAGCCGCTCCCACGCAGATGCCGATGAGAATCAGGCGGCGGGAGGAGGCTTCCTTTTTCGCAGTTTTGGCCATGGATTCTTTCTAGTTGGTAGGATTGGGACGAGCGAGAGTCGATTCTTGTTTGGTGCTTTCTTGCTGGAGCTCATTCTCGAAATCTCGGATCAATTTGCGTTGATATTCGACAACTTCTCGCTCGATTGCGGAAACGGCTGCGCGGCGGGCTGCCTTCTCTTGTTCGATCCGTTTTTCCTGCTCCGAGTTGGCAATGATGGCTCCGATGAGAGCACCGGCGAGGGCGCCAGCTCCTGCTCCGATGGCGGCGCCATCCCCGCCACCTGCCATCGCGCCGATACTGGCTCCCGTGGCAGCACCGCCGACCATGCCGATACCTGCACTGGTGGGGACACCGCTTCCTGCTCCGATGCCTTTACTTTTGGCGGCTGAGGGAGCGGAGGACAAGAGTTGGGCGCGGTACTGTTTGACGTCGAGGCGAATGGACTCGAGTCGATCCTCGACCGACTGAGTGGCGGCTCGGCGTTTTGCGTCACTATTTTCCAGTTCACCACGGGAGCGGAGAAGAGCGGGTGGTGGGGTGGTGGATTCGCGGACAAAGATCGATTCGAGTGCGGGAATTCGCGTGAAAGGGAGGAGATCGGCTTGGAGAGCAACCCAACGGCCTGAGACGCGAGCGGCACGGCGAAGGGTCCAGCCGCCTTGAAAGGTGGTCCCAGCGGGAAGAACATTGTTTGCGGCGGCGTAGTCGAAAACTTTTCCAGGGGGAAGGTCGTAGGCGTAGACAATTTTTGGGACGACGCGCTGATGATCGGCCGAAAGTTGTTTTGATACGGGGGCAGGAACCACGGGAGCTAAGAGGATGTCCTCCTTGGTTCGAAGGGTGATGGCGTAGTCGATGGAAACACCATCTTCTTCGATTCGCAGTCGGCGGGGTTCAATTTCCAGCAACTCGATCTGTTGGGGAGTGCGACGAGCGAGAGCGGAGCGAGCCAGTCCCTCGGGGGGGAGATGGCGCCAACGTTGCCAAGGACCGAGGGTGGATTTGTCCAGTGAGACAGCGGGGGGAAGAATGGAGAGAGCGGGCTGGTTCGAGTCGGGGGCGAGGCGGGCAAGATCGCGGAGGAGAGAGCTCCAGCGGGCATAATCGGCTTGGAGAATTTGAGGGGATCGAGTTTCGTCGTCGTTTTTGGAGTAGAAAGAGCCTTGAAAAAGCAGTGCGAAAGTGAGGGCGGTTAGGGTGAGGATGAGGACAGCTACGGCGGCCCAAGTCACCCAAGGACGCCATGAGCGGAGGAGGGGAGGCGAAGCTTTTGGCTGGGTGGCAGGGGGGGGTATTGGGGATGGGGACGGCTGGAGGGATGGCTGAATGCGGCGAGGAGGGCCGGACCGGAACATTCAGTAACGCTATCAGCGTCGGGTTGCGCGAGGAAGGGGAGTGGGGGGTTGGCAGATAGGGCACCAGCAGGTAGTGCGACCGCCGATGGGGGCACGTTGAAGGGAGTGGTGGCAGCGGGGGCAGTGTCGTCCAGCTTTCCAGCGGTGGCGGAAGAGCCAGGATCGGGGGGGATTGGATTTGCCCCGACCGATGGTGCGGAGGGCATCGCGGCAAATTTTGCGAATGGAGGCATGGAGATTGGAAATTGATTTTTGAGAGAGGAGTCCAGCTTGGGTTCGTGGCGAGAGCTGGGTTTGCCAAAGAATTTCGTCGGCCATCCAGTTGCCGATGCCGGGGAAAAATTGTTGCATGAGGAGGAGGGCTTTGAGCGGAGCGCGGGAGCGGCGGGAGCAGATCTTTTGGAGTTTTTGCTTACTGAATTTGGGAGAGTGAAGAGGAGGGGGGAGGTTGGACCACCAAGAGGGGGGTTGCGGGGAGAGGGCGAACCGGACTCGGCCGAAGAGGCGGGGATTCTGAAAAATAAGAGAGTGGCGGGCGGTGCGCAGAACTAGGTGATCATGGGAGCGGGGTGAGTGGGAGATGGTTGCGGTGGAGAGTCTGCCCGTAATTCCGAGGTGGAGGCCAAGCCAAGCATCGTAGCCAAAGCGGAAGAGCATCTGTTTGCCGTGGGCGTGGGAGGAGCGGAGATGGCGCCCTTGAATAGTGCGGGCGAGGAGAGCGGTCGAGGTTCCGCGAAAGACCCGCTTCTGAGAATGGAGATGAATGGAGACAATTTTCTGACGAAGGCCAGGGTTCCACTGTTGGCGAGAGAATTCCACTTCGGCGAGTTCGGGCATAAAGGAGAAAGGGTGGCTTGAATTAAGGTGGAAGCAAGGCGAGGAGCGATTCAGGCTTGGGCGCAGTCGGATTTTACGGCATGTTGTTGGTATGGCGGTCAAATTGACGGGACATCAAGTTGAAGTCGTGCTTTCCACCTTGGATGGCTGGAAGCTGGAGGGGGGGCAAATTGCGCGGGAATATGAGTTTCCTGATTTTATTGCGGCGGCGATGTTCGTGGCTGGGGTGCAACTGGAAGCGGAGAAGGCGAATCATCATCCGGAGGTCTTGCATCGATACAGCAAGGTTAAGATTCAGATGACGACCCACGATGTGGGTGGGATCAGCGAGTTGGACTTACGGTTGGCGAAGAAGCTCGATGGGCGAGCCAAGCCCCTTTTGGAATAAGATTAATTTATGGCGAAGAAAGCATTGATCACGGGAATTACGGGGCAGGATGGATCTTACCTAGCGGAACTTTTGTTACAGAAGGGTTATGAGGTGCATGGAATCATTCGGCGTTCCTCGAGTTTTAATACGGAGCGACTGGATGCGATTTATCGGGATCGGCACGAGAAGGGGGCAAAGTTCTTTTTACACTACGGGGATTTGAGTGATCCGAGTTCGATGATCAAGATTCTGGGGGAGACGCAACCGGAGGAGATTTACAATTTAGCGGCGCAGAGTCACGTGAGAGTGAGTTTTGATATTCCAGAGTACACTGGAGATGTGACGGGGTTGGGAACGATCCGGATTTTGGATGCGATGCGGCAAGTGACGCCCAAGGCGCGCTTTTATCAGGCTTCGAGTTCTGAGATGTACGGTTTGGTGCAGGAGGTTCCGCAAAAGGAGACGACGCCGTTTTATCCGAGGAGTCCGTATGCGGCGGCCAAGGTGTATTCATACTGGATCACGGTGAATTACCGGGAGAGTTACGGGTTGCATGCCTCGAATGGGATTTTGTTTAATCACGAGAGTCCGCGTCGGGGAGAGACCTTTGTCACGAGAAAGATTACGCGGGCGGTGGCCCGGATTCAGGCGGGGTTGCAGGAAAAACTATTTTTAGGAAACTTAGAGTCGAAGCGGGATTGGGGCTACGCGCCGGAGTATGTGGAGGGGATGTGGCGGATGTTGCAGCAGGAAAAGCCGGATGATTATGTTCTGGCGACGGGGGAGACGCATAGCGTGCAGGAGTTCGTTGAGGTGGCATTTGCCCGGGCAAAGTTGGATTGGAAAAAACATGTGTCTTTTGATGAGCGGTATTTAAGGCCGGCGGAGGTGGATCTGCTGATTGGGGATGCGACGAAAGCGAAAAAGCAGCTGGGGTGGGTGCCGAAGGTGAAGTTCAAGGAGCTGACGGAGATTATGGTGGATGCGGATATTGTGCAGTTGGCGGAGGAGCGGGCGGGGAAGCGGATTCGGGATTAACGATGAAGATCTTTGTGGCCGGTCACCGCGGGATGGTGGGCTCGGCTGTGGTGCGGGCCCTGGAGAAAAAGGGGGGATATCAGATTTTGACCCGCACGAGAGCCGAACTGGATTTGACGGATCCCAAGGCGGTGTCGAACTGGTTTGAGAAGGAAAAGCCAGAGCAGGTGATTGATGCGGCGGCGCGAGTTGGGGGGATTTTGGAAAACGCGAAAAGGCCGGTGGAGTTCCTTTTAGATAATTTGCGGATGCAGAACAATTTAATGGAGTCGGCTTTTGGTAGTGGGTGTAAGAAGTTTCTTTTCTTGGGGAGTTCTTGTATTTATCCGAAGCATGCGGAGCAGCCGATTCGGGAGGATTCGTTATTGAGTGGACCGCTGGAGCCGACGAACGATGCGTATGCATTGGCGAAGATTGCGGGGGTGAGGTTGGCCCAAGCGTATCGGGATGAGTATGGGAAGAGTGCGATTTCGGCCATGCCGACCAATTTATATGGTCCGGGAGATAATTTTGATCCTGAGAGTTCTCATGCATTGCCCGGAATGATAACGAAGTTTCATCGGGCGAAGGTGAAGGGAGAGAAAGAGGTGGTGTTGTGGGGAACGGGTTCGCCGAGGAGGGAGTGGTTGTATGTTGAGGATTTGGCTGAGGGATTACTGATGTTGTTGGAGAATTATGATGGGCGGGAGATCGTCAATGTGGGGGTGGGAGAGGATTCGACGATTGCAGAGTTGGCGGAGAACGTGAAAAGGGCGGTTGGGTTTGGAGGGAAGATACGATGGGATACGAGCAAGCCGGACGGAACGCCGAGGAAGCTTTTGGATGTGACGAAGATTAGGGGGATGGGTTGGAAACCGAAGGTGTCGATGGAGGAGGGGATCAGTTTGGCTTACGAGTGGTTTTTAAAGAACGCTCCTGAAGCGAAGGGTTGAGCGAGAGGATTTGGTTGGATATTAATAGTATTCGACGATTCGAAAGAAGGCACGGGGGTAGTTGAGTGGGAGGGGGCAGTCAGTCTTAAGTCCATTACCATCGATTCCAATTTTGCCCTCTACATTGATCCATCTGTTTGTAGCCAAGTCGGTGCATATCTGTAGGTCGTAGACCAGATGCTCTCTAGACATGAAACTGATCAGAGCCTGCCTGTTTTTTATTTGGATAGAAAGTGGTGGGGGAAGTTGGGCATGAAAGGTCATCGTGAAGTTTGTACTTAGGGAGAAGAGGTTATTTTTGTCCCGAGCTCGAAAGATGATCTGATAATCTCCGGGGCGATCGGCTGTGAAGATTCGCCCATGGGCATGAGTTTCTCCTCCCAGAATCACGGGAAAGGATGGGCGATCGGATTCTGTTTGGTTCCAGCCGGAGGATCGGCTCCAGGTTGGAGTAGTGGCTCCGGACTCCCAAAAGGAGAAAAAGGCACCAGCAGGTCCGGTGACGGAAACCAGTTCGATGACAGGGTCGGATCCGTAGGCTGGATCCAGGGCGTTGACCTCAGTGGTGAACGTAAGTTCGTCTGCAAAGTATCCACCGGGAAAATTTGGGGCATAGCCACTGAATGGTTCGTTTTGGGGGACTAAAAGGGCGAGTTGATAACCTGGGCCATCGAGACCAAGTTGGCTGGGGTTCTGTGAGGATTGGCCTACCTCCACGTGATCATGAGCTTGTGCCCATGCAGTGAGGATAAGTGCGGGAAGCAGCAGTTTCTTCATGGGACCAGGAAAGAGGAGTTGGGTTGAGTCAATCGCGACTGGACCTCGGTCCAGCGAAGGTTTTCAACGTGACCATCAGCAAAGAGATAGTTGGCTGAAGAATTGTGGCAGGCCACGTTTACTTCTCCACGAAACTGGTTGGGTGTGATTCGCGATGCACCCCCACGGGTACCTGAAAAGTGAAAGTGCTCGCCGGTCAGATTGGTGGCCAACTCCGTGACTACCATGGTAGTGGAGGGACTTCGAAACGAGGGTGCTGTCACTCCATAGCCTTGTGAATCTGCTAAGGCATCGTTCCATGCGTAGGTGAGTTTCGAGCGGTGTTTTGGGACGGCACAGCAGCGACCAAGGAAGTTAGTCTTTAAAAAATCAGCCAGAGTATTAGTCCATGAGGCCGCGACTCCCTGATGGGAGGTGTTGGGGAAACGGCCTGAATTATCTCCGACGTAGAGTTGAACCGCTACACCGACCTGTCTCAAGTCGTTCAAGCAACGGGTCGTTTTTGTTTTTTCGGTTACCCCGCGTGTGGCGGCAATCCCGAGGGATGTCA
>Ga0209400_1001822_pt1 | contig 16671 bp, 16 predicted proteins | sample M_130807_EF_Meta_FD_187313 | JGI IMG/M metagenome (GOLD analysis project Ga0209400, IMG submission 187313) | Freshwater microbial communities from Lake Montjoie, Canada to study carbon cycling - M_130807_EF_MetaG (SPAdes) (version 2) | ecosystem: Environmental > Aquatic > Freshwater > Lake... | reverse complement strand
ATAATGACAGCGTATTTAGCTAGTTCAGTAATATCTGCATCTTCCAAAGAAAAGCGATTGCGTTTCTCTGGGGAGACATCCACGGTTTGTACTTTTTCTGCGGAGCCTTTAGGTGCAAATTGCATCTGAATTAACTTAGAGCCCAAAGAGCGACGAATGATCGCTTTTTTATCTTGGGCTAGCGTAGTTTTAAATACATAAAACTCATCAGGATTCACTGCACCCTGCACGACGGTCTCACCCAAGCCATAGCTAGAGGTAATAAAGACAACATCCTCAAAACCAGATTCAGTATCTAAGGTAAACATCACACCAGCTGCATCCAAATCAGAACGAACCATACGCTGAATACCAGCAGATAAAGCTACTTCAGCATGGGCAAAGCCCTTGTGAACTCTGTAAGAGATGGCGCGATCGTTGTAAAGGGAGGAAAATACCTCACGAATTTTCTTCAGAACGTCATCAATGCCCTCGACGTTCAAAAATGTTTCTTGTTGGCCAGCAAAGGAGGCGTCTGGCAAGTCTTCCGCAGTAGCAGACGAACGTACAGCAAAGGAGCCTTTGCCAGAATCATCCAAAACTACAAAAGCTTTACGAATTTCTTCTTCGAGCTTGGCCTGAAATGGCGCCGTTACGATCCATTCACGAATCTCTGCACCAGCCTGCGCCAGGGCGCGTACATCATCAATATTTAAACCTTCTAAACGCTTCTGAATGCGCTCAGTCAGATTATTGTGTTTCAGAAAATCACGAAATGCTAAAGCGGTAGTCGCAAAACCAGTTGGCACACGAACTCCTGTGGAAGCTAACTGAGAAATCATCTCACCCAATGAAGCGTTCTTACCGCCAACTGATTCAACATCAGTCATACGAAGCTGCTCAAAAGGCAAAACATAGGTATCTGCCATACTGCTATTTTGTTGCTGTTGGTTGGACATAAAATACTCTCTAAGGGGAAGAAAACTGGTCGAGCGGCCACTCAAATGGGGCATACTTCAATAATTCCTATTGTAGTGCTGACCCTGACTTTTAAGCCAAATCCATGTCTACCGAAACCCGTATCGTTTTCATTGTTTCTGACGGAACCGGCATTACCGCCGAGAACTTCAGCCAATCGATTCTGGCTCAATTTGAGGCCACTTTTAAGCACATCCGCATCCCTTTTGTGGATAGCGTCGACAAGGCTCATGAGGCTGTCAGCAATATCAACCAGGCATTTGAAAAATATGATGTTCAGCCCATTGTGTTCACTACTTTAGTAAATCCTGAACTCAATCATATTGTCAGCAAAGCTAATGGCCTCATTTTGGATATGTTTCAAACCTTTGTGGCACCCCTAGAAGCTGCACTTGGAATGAAATCTACCCATGCCATGAATCGCCTTCATCACAATGCAGATACCGAAGCTTATAAAAATCGTATCGAAGCCATCAATTACTCTCTAGCTCACGATGATGGGCAATCGAATCAAAATCTGATTGAGGCTGATGTCATCTTGGTAGGTATCTCGCGGGTTGGTAAAACCCCAACTAGCCTTTACTTAGCAATGCAGTACGGGCTGAAGGCAGCAAACTACCCACTGATTCCAGAAGATTTTGAGCGAGGGCAACTACCTAAAGACTTAATGCCTTATCGCCAAAAGATTTTTGGCCTCATGATTGATGCTGAACGGCTTTCAGAAATTCGTAACGAACGACGTCCAGGCAGTAACTACGCCAAACTAGAAAATTGCCGCTACGAAATTAATGAAGCAACTGCAATGATGAAAAAGCAATCTATCCCTTGGGTTTTAACCACGAGTAAATCGATTGAAGAGATTGCAACCACAGTATTACAGGCCATGAAATCCGATAAAACGATTCTGGGCTAATTTTTAACTTAACCGCGCCTGACGCGAAGAGTCTCAAAGAGGCACACTGCTGCTGCAGTTGAGACATTCAATGACTCTACTCTGGCATCAATCGGGATGGATATTCCTTGGGCTTGAGCAAGAAGATCTTCAGAGACTCCCTGTCCTTCACTACCCATGATCCAAGCAACAGGATGCTGAAGTTTTTGTTCCAGTGAGTAGATTTCACGCTCAGCATCTGCTGTAGCGGCTAACATTGTCGCCGTCACTGCACTGAGTACTTGCTGATTTGACCAACCTTCATATAGATCCAATAGGCGGTGTGAGCCCATCCCAGCTCGTAATACCTTACTAGACCAAAAGTGGGCACAACCCGTTGTAGCAATAACTTGGGTGAACCCTGCGGCAGCAGCTGTACGCAAGATAGAACCGACATTCCCTGCATCTTGAATGCGATCTAGGATGAGCACATCTCCAGCAAGCGTAGCGATCGATTGTGGTGGAATTAAGTAAGATTTTGGTAAGTCAAGTAGACCAGCAATATGTGGTGCATTCACCAACTCACTGAGTAAATCCCATAAGGCACTGTCCAGTTGATAAACCTTGGTATCGGGGCATATTTCTATATGTTCATATACTGCCTGTGAGATTTCTAAATTCTGAAGGCCAATCTCTGAAGTCAATAAGGTCCTTAAGGCAGGGTCACCAACCCAAGTTTGCACGAGATGAATGCCTTCCAATAAAGCCTGGCCACTTGCTAGCCTTGTCTTCTGACCCTTTGAGCCAGTCGCCTGCAAAAGGCGTATCTCTTTAAATAGAGGATTTTCTTTAGAACTAATGAGGTCGAAGTTCATAGCTAACTTGCAATACCTTCAAGAACTTTTCGTACGGGAGAAAAACTTCTACGATGCTCATCGCATGCACCAAATTCTTTAAGAGCAGCAAAGTGTGCTTCAGTTGGGTAACCCATATGCTGCGCAAATCCATACTGCGGATGAAGTCTATGTAACGCTTGCATCTGGCGATCGCGTGTTACTTTAGCAATAATGGATGCCGCTGAAATCGCCGGCTCTGTAGCATCCCCTTTAATAATTGCCTCAGCAGATATCGGCAACTCAGGGCAGCGATTGCCATCAATGAGTGCTTTATCTGGCCAAGCTCCTAATCGCAAAGTTAAATCCTCGATCGCCCGCTTCATCGCTAGCATCGTGGCTTGCAAAATATTAATTTCATCTATCTCTGCGGGACTAGCTTGGCCAATACCCCAGGCCTTGGCTTTCTCCATGATTTGTTCATAGAGAAACTCACGCCTTGCAGAAGTAAGCTTCTTGGAATCTCTTAAGCCTTCGATAGGATTGCTTGGGTCAAGAACTACCGCCCCTGCCACGACCGCCCCAACCAAGGGCCCGCGCCCAGCCTCGTCAACCCCGCAGATCCAAATCAGACTCACGATTGCACTCTTTTCTGACGACTATTTGTGATCGTTTGAGCAACCGCTTGCGCAACCAAGAGACCCGTTGGACGGCGAAGTGTCTCATGCATTTGAGAAAACCGTGACTTGAGTTCAGCAACTTTATTGGGATGATTTAACCAATCGATGAGAGCTTGGGCTAACTTTTCTGAAGTAGCATCATTTTGCAACAACTCTGGAACTACAAACTCACCACATAAAATATTCGGTAAACCAACATACGGCAAGTAGCCCTGACGTTTCATGATTTGTGCAGTCAACCAAGGAACCTTATAAGAAATCACCATGGGTTTTTTCCATAACGCTGCTTGCAATGTAGCGGTACCACTGGCAATGAGCACTACATCTGAAGCTTCCAACACTTCATCGGCCATACCATCTAGTAATTGAATCTGAATATCAGGATTCAAATTTTTAGCTTGAAGTAAAAGTTGTTCCAGAGGTGCACGTAATCGCTGCGTAGCTACCGGAATTAAAAAGTGGAGCTTCTGTCCTTTTAATTTCTCAGTCAGCAACTGCATCGTTTCAAAAAATATTGGGGCAATGAGCTCAATTTCTGAGCCACGACTTCCAGGCAATACTGCGATCACAATTGCATCGATTAAATTATTCGAAAGTTTTAATTCTTTTGTAATTTTTTCTCGGGCCTGATTTGTATTTGGCTCAAGTGGAATGTCACTGGCCAGTGGGTGACCCACATAAGTCGAAGCTACGCCTGCCCGATCATAGATTTCGGTTTCGAAAGGGAAAATACATAGCATGCGCTCGACAGCCTGAGAAATCTTCTGGATACGCCCCGCTCTCCACGCCCAAATCGATGGTGAGACAAAATGCAAAGTCGGAATACCTGCTTTGCGCAAATGGAGCTCAACACCTAAATTAAAGTCTGGAGCATCTACTCCTAAGAACACATCCGGACGCCCCTCACCTATCAGGTTTTGGATGAGTTCCTTACGGAGTTTCAAAATAGCAGGAAGCTGTTTGATTGCCTCAACATAGCCTCGAACACTCAAGGTCTCCATAGGCCAATCGGAACGCATACCCTGAGCTTGCATGCGGGGACCGCCGATGCCATAGATCTCTAGGCCGGCCATATCTGGAATTTGGTTCAATGCGCTTAGCGCTGGTGCAGCAAGCAAATCACCAGAGGGCTCACCAGCTACACAAGCTAACTTAGGCAAAGCAAAACCTTAGCGAATGATGCCGCGCGTAGAAGCGGCAATGAAATCATGAAACTGAGCTAGTTTTTCTGCAGTAGCAGTATCCGCTGCGTGTGCAGCAACCATTTTCTGAATCTCTAACTTAGCATCCTCAAAACTGAGCCCATCCTTATAGAGTACTTTGTAGGCCTGGCGCAATGCAGAAATCGTTTCACTTGAAAATCCACGGCGCTTCAGCCCCTCAACATTAATTCCATGAGGGCTAGCCTTATCACCAGCCGCAATCACAAATGGCGGAATATCTTGAACTAAAACAGAGGCCCCACCTAACATGACATGCTGTCCAATGCGCACAAACTGATGAACTCCAGACATGCCGCCCATAATGGCCCAGTCATCAACGTGAACGTGGCCTGCAATTTGGGCATTACTAGAGAAGATAGTGTGATTTCCTATTTGGCAATCATGAGCAATATGGACATAAGACATGATCCAGTTATCATTTCCAATACGAGTAATACCTTCGTCCTGCGCTGTACCAGTATGAATGGTTGTGAACTCACGAATAGTATTGCGATCACCAATAATGAGTTGAGTAGGTTCGCCGCGATACTTCATATCCTGAGGTGAGCCACCAATAGCAGCAAAGTGCGCAAAATTATTTTCCTTACCGATGGTCGTATAACCCTCAATCACCGTATGTGAGCCCACCTTAGTACCCGCGCCAATCTTTACATTGGGGCCAATAACAGAATAAGGGCCAATCTCAACATCGCTAGCCAACTCCGCTTTGCTATCAACTATGGCGGATGTATGAATCCGAGTCATTACGCGCCTTTCGTTCGAACTGCACAAGTGATATTTGCTTCAGCCGCAATCTCACCATCTACTGTTGCTTGAACGGAAAACTTATAAATACCAGCACGTCCGCGCTCTAATTTAGCAGTCATGATGAGCTGGTCACCTGGTAAAACTGGCTTTTTAAAGCGAGCATTATCAATTCCAGCGAAATAATAAATTGCATCTTCTGCGCGTTCTTCTGAAAAAGTCAACAGTGCAGCAGTTTGTGCCAAAGCCTCAATAATAAGTACTCCCGGCATTACCGGAAAGTCCGGAAAATGTCCCTGAAAAAATGGTTCATTCATCGTCACGTTCTTTAATGCTGTGATGGATTCGCGTGGCGTAATTTCAAGCACGCGATCGACTAGCAAAAATGGATAACGATGCGGCAATAACTTGAGAATCTTATTGATATCGATCGCAATGGGCTTACTCATGGAGCACCTACTTAAAAGTTAATATAAATTTAATTACTGGTGGATCTTAAGATCCCGAACCCTTGCTCTTATCCAATAAGCGCAAGCGTTGACGTATTTTATCTAGGCCACGCAAGATAGCTGCATTTTTCTCCCAGGCGCTATGGAGCATGGAGGGATAAACACCCGTAAAGTGCTGACCTGACTCGGTAATAGAGCGAATAATTGAGGTGTTCCCAGAAACCGTGGTTCTATCAGCAATGGTGAGGTGGCCTGCAAAATTCGAAGCGCCTCCAATGATGCAGAAATTGCCAATTTTTGTACTACCTGAAATAGCGGCACACCCTGCAATCACACAACACTCACCAATAATAACGTTATGCGCGATTTGTACTTGATTATCAATTTTAGTTCCCGCACCAATAATCGTATCACTCATGGCACCACGATCAATCGTTGTTGAGGCGCCAATCTCGACATCATTACCTATCACTACCCTACCAGTTTGCGGGATCTTGACCCACTCTCCGCCAGCGGCAGAAAATTCTGGTGCAAACCCAAAACCATCGGCACCAATCACAGCGCCACTATGAATAACGCAGCGCTCGCCAATTTGAGTCCCGTAATAAATCGAAACCGAAGGATAAATCAGGGTACCGCTCGCAATGGTGCTATCTCTAGCAATAGAGGTGTTTCCCAAAATCGATACACACTCACCTAACTTTACGCCGGCACCGATTTGTACAAAGGGTCCAATATGGCATGAAGCAGGAATAATTGCTGTTGAATCTATCGCTGCGCTTAGATGTATTCCAGGGGCATATGTTGGCAAGCTTTCTTTTGCAAAAAACTGCGCTATTCGGGCAAAAGTTGCATAAGGATTTTTAGAGACAAAGTAGACCCGCTTTGAAGAGTTAGCGCCTAGATTCGCCTGCAAAAACTCTAAATCAGCCTGACTCAGAATGAGTGCGCCCGCAAAACTATCACTTGCCTGCTGGCGATACAGTGGATTAGATAGGAAAGATATTTGATTGAATTGCGCCCGCTCTAGAGGGGCAAGTCCAATAAATACTTGGGAAGCCTCCCCCACCAAGCTTGCTTGAAACTGTTCGGCCAGCTCGATGGCGGTGGGCATAAAACTTACTTGAGACTATTCAAAGCCTTGATGACATCATCGGTTATGTCGGCCTTAGGGCTAACATAAGCAGCTTCTTGAACAATGACGTCAATTTTTCTTTGCTCGGCAATTTGCTTGAGAACTAAGTTAGCTTTTTCCGCAATCTTGGCACGCTCTTCAAATGTCCGCTGGTTCAGATCTTCTGTAAATTCACGTTGCTTACGCTGCAATTCACGATCCTGATCTGCTAATTCGCGCTGACGACGAATGCGCTCTGCTTCATTCATTACGGCAGCATCACGATCTAACTTTTCAGCTGCAGACTTAATCTTTTGAGCGCTGTCACGCAAATCATTTTGGCGCTTAGTGAACTCATTCTGCAGGCGGGTTTGCATTGCCTTCGCCAAGCTGGACTCATTGAATACTTTTTCTGAGTTCACAACCGCTACGCGCGTACCAGCCTCTTGGGCATATACTTGTGAAGTAAAAATTGTTGTCATTGCAGCAACACAACATATTTGAACCCATTTGATAGATTGATCAAAATTCATAAAATTTCCTTAAACAATTAAAACGCTGTACCTATCTGGAACTGCAAACGCTGGATATTGTCGGTTGGCTGAGATTTATACGGTATACCGTAACTGAATTTCAGCGGTCCAAGCGGTGATATCCATGATAAACCTAAGCCGTAGGAGTATCTTAAGACGAGATTGATATTTTCTCCAAACGCATTACCGCCATCTATAAACGTAAATGTACGCAAAGTCTTATCAACGCCCGAGCCTGGAACAGGGATGGTGTATTCGACATTACTGACTATTTTAGATTGTCCCCCGGTTGGCTGATTTCTAGCAATATAGCTGTTGTAGTATTGCGGCCCTAGCGATCCAGGCGAATATCCGCGTACTGACCCAATACCGCCAACATAGTAGTTTTTGGTGATTGGGAAAGGGTTATCGCCATACGCTTGGCTATAACCTACCTCTCCATTGAAAGACAGAATGTTGCCTTTTGAGAATGAATGGTATTTTTGGTACTGGCCATAGAGGCGATAGAAGGTCATATTGCCTGCTGGCGTACCTACCTCACTAGAGAGTTGTTGTAACGAACCTTCCGATGGAATTAATGCGCTATCACGACCATCGCGCGCCCAGCCTGCGGTCAAAGGAATATTGTAGGTAGTTAAGGTGCCAGGATAACCTGGCGCGGGAACACCATAGCTTTGAGCATAGGTGAGATAAGGTATTGGGGTATTAATTGTAGTTTGAATTCGATAAGCCTCAACTCCCGTTCCGAAGAAAACCCTATCAACCTCGGTATAGGGAACTCCAAATTTGATATTCGAGCCAACAGACTTAATTTGATAATCAGGATCTCCTACGTAATACAGTGGCTTGGATGAGCGGTAAAAAAGATCGGTGTAACGGCTAATACCGTCCTCAGTGAAATACGGGTCATAGTTTGATAGCGCTAAACTTTGATTCACTTTACCCACAGCAAAATTCAAACCAACTGCAGTACCTGTTCCAAATGCATTTTCCTGATTAATACCAGCGGTCAGAATTAACTTTTCCGTAGAGGAAAAGCCCGCACCGATAGTTACTGCGCCAGTTGGCTTTTCTTTTACTTTGACTTTTACATCCACTTGGTCAGGAGAGCCGGGAACATCCTCTGAGGTAATATCCGTTTCCGTAAAGTAACCCAGTCGACCTAAACGCTTCTTAGATAAATCAATCTTTTCACTGTCGAACCAAGAGCTCTCAAACTGACGCATCTCGCGACGAATCACAATGTCACGTGTTTTTGCATTGCCAGAAATGGCCACTTGACGAACGTAAATACGACGGCCCGGATCCACCACCAAAGTAAGGTCAACCTCAGCCAGCTCACGGCGCACGTCAGGCTGCGGATTGATAATGGCAAAAGCGTAGCCGTATGAACCCAATATCTCAGCGATCGCCTTGGTACTTTCTGTCAACTTGGCAGATGAAAAAGTATCTCCTGGCTTCAAGGTAATGAGCTGGATTAACTCGGCTTCTTTACCCAAAGTATCACCAGCTACACGTACTCCCTTAACTGTGAACTTTTTGCCTTCATTGATGCTAATGGTGAGGTAAACGCCTTTTTTATCGGGAGTAATCGAAACCTGAGTAGATTCGATAACAAACTCAAGATATCCACGATTTAAGTAGTATGAGCGAATTGTTTCCAAATCAGCAGTCAACTTTTGCTTTGAATACAAATCATCTTTGCTATACCAAGATAACCATCCGCCAGTCTTTAATTGCATCTCACTTTTGAGGGTGCCCTCACTAAATACTTCATTGCCAATAAAGTTGATCTCTTGAATTTTAGCAACCGGGCCCTCATCAACATTGAAATAGATCGCAACCTGATTACGCTCAAGTGGGGTAACAGTAGCCACTACCTCTGCTGCATACATACCCTTGCCTACATACTGACGTTTTAGCTCTTGCTCGGCCTTATCAATGAGCGCTTTGTCATAAAAACGGGCTTCAGCAACTCCTACACTTTTGAGGGATTTTCTAACAATCTCTTGGTCGAACTCTTTCATCCCCGTGAACTCAATACGAGAAATTGAAGGTCGCTCCTCAATGATCACAATCAGAACGGTGCCTTGAGCCTGAATTTGCACATCCCTGAAAAAGCCAGTGCTGTACAAAGCCTTAATTGCTTCTGCGCCCTTTTCTTCTGTAAAGGTGTCTCCAACTTGCACGGGCAGGTAGCTAAACACCGTACCAGGCTCTACGCGCTGCAAACCTTCAATGCGAATATCCTTAACGACAAAAGATTCAGCTGCATGAATATTCAAACTGAGCGCAGCAGTAAGCACCAACAAAAGCTGAGCAAAAAGTCGGATATAGGTGCGCAAAGGCGATGTCAGAAAATTCAAGGCGAAAAGTAGCGTTGTAAATCGTTAAATAAGGCCAGAAGAGACAGAGAAATCAATAATAGAAAGCCCACCTTCTGGAACTGTTCTTGTATCGAAATCGATATCCGCTTGCCAGCGACTAACTCCCATGCATCATACAGGAGCTGCCCCCCATCGAGCATCGGAAAAGGGAGCAAATTCAGGAGGCCAATGCTAATACTTATAAGTGCTAAAAATGCAAAAAATGGCTGCCAACCTACCTGAGCAGACTTGCCTGCCATATCCGCAATACTCAAGGGGCCTCCCAGCTGTTTTAGGGAGGTATTTCCAGTAAAGATCCCAGCCATTAACCTTACGGAGACCTTGGTAACTAACCAAACTCTCTCGGCAGCAAATACCATGGCATCAAGCGGGTCCAACTTTAACTCACCCCAATCCGTTAAGGGCGCCGACTTAGGCAAAATACCAAGGGCTAACAGGGGGTCAGTTTGAGGACTTAGTTGAGGTAAGTCCTTGGCTAAAAAGGTCTTGATATAGCGACTGCCCGAAGGAGTCTGCATTTCTAAGGAAAATCCAGTCTCACCAGTCAGGGCGTCTAAAAGAGTCCAGCGCAAAGCATTCCAACTGAGAACGGGTTCGAATTCACCAGAAAGGGGCACTGAATTTGAATTTGCCAACGTCTGCCAGCCAATCACGCGATCCCCTGCCTCAACACCCAGTTTGGCTGCCACTGAATTTTCAGGCGGAGCCTTTAATAGCGCCGGCAATTGTGGTGCGCCAGAAACGTAAATCACAGCAAACAAAACAACTGCTAAGAAAAAGTTTGCGAATGGGCCGGCAGCAACAATCAGGGAGCGCTGCCACAGTGGTTTGTGATCAAAAGCCTCTAGCTCATCTTTGGCGGCAATTGTTTGCTGACTATCACGGCCATCTAGTAATTTCACGTAACCGCCTAGGGGAATAGAAGCGATCACCCACTCTGTTTTATTGTTCGCAACATAAGTAAAGATTGGTTTACCAAAGCCAACCGCAAATCGAAGCACGCGCACTCCACATAAGCGAGCAGCTAAAAAATGTCCGAACTCATGAAAGCTCACGAGGACGCCTAAGGTGACTAAAAATGCAGCGAGAGTAATAAGTGCCTGCAAATGAATTCCTAATTACTTTTTTTAAATTAAGGGCTAATGGATTTAATACAATCACGCGCCACTGTTCGGGCTTGCATATCAATGTCTAAAATACATTCGATTGAGTCTGCACCTGAAACTGGTATTGCATTTAACGTCTTCTCAACAACTGCGGAGATATCCAAATAAGGCATACCTTCATTCAAGAAAGCCGCTACCGCAATCTCATTAGCCGCATTGAGAACTGTAGGAGCCGTACCTCCCGCTTGTGCAGCTGCAAAAGCTAAAGACAAGCAAGGAAAGTGCGCCAAGTCTGGTTCGGTAAAGCTTAAAGCTGCTAATTGAGTCAAGCTCAAGGGCGCAACACCAGCCTCGATACGTTCTGGCCAAGCCAACCCATAAGCAATCGGAGTACGCATATCTGGCTGACCCAATTGCGCAATCACAGAGCCATCTCGGTAACGCACCATGGAGTGCACCACGCTTTGTGGATGAATCAACACTTTAATTTTTTCTAAAGGTAAGCCAAACAACCAAAAGGCCTCAATCACCTCGAGACCCTTGTTCATCATCGTGGCTGAATCAACTGAAATCTTTCTGCCCATGACCCAATTTGGATGAGCGCAGGCTTGGTCAGGCGTAATGCCTCCCAACTGCTCCAAAGGGGTATTTCTAAAAGGGCCACCGGAGGCAGTTAACCACAACTCTTCAACGCCAAGACTTGGATTTGGTGTTTTAGAGAATTGAGGGGGAAGACATTGAAAGATTGCATTGTGCTCACTATCAATTGGCAGTAGCTCGCCTCCACCCTCCTTCATAGCTTGCATAAATAAATTGCCGGACATCACTAAAGCTTCTTTATTTGCAAGCAATACTCTTTTACCTGCTTTGGCGGCAGCCAAGGTAGGCACCAAACCAGCTGCACCAACTATCGCAGCCATCACGGTGTCGCATCCTGAATCTGTCACAGCACTTACAAGCGCTTGAGGACCATAGAGCACTTGTGTACTGATTTTTTGATCAAGCAATATTTGCTTGAGACGAGTGGCGCCATCGGCATCTGCGACAACTGCAATAACAGGCTTAAATTCCGCACACTGCTGCGCCAATCGATCAATTTGCCTGCCGGCAGTAAGGGCAACCACCTTAAATCGATCCGGATGTGCACGAATGACATCCAGCGTATTAACGCCGATGGATCCTGTCGAGCCCAGGATAGCAATATGCTTTATTGTCATCACACAAATCCTGCTAGCAATGCTGCAATTGGCATTGTTGGAATCAATGCATCAACGCGATCAAGTACGCCGCCATGCCCAGGCAATAAATGGCTACTGTCTTTCACCCCAGCCAAACGCTTTAACTGAGACTCAAATAGGTCACCAAAGATGCTAAAAGCCACTAAAACCGTAACCATCAAAAACATTGCTACCCAGCCAAAACGAATTGCCCAAGCTCCAAAGAGGGTGGACTCAAAAGGCAAATAGATCACGCAGAGTAACGCATAGCCATAAGAAAGAATAAGGCCGCCAATGGCACCCTCAACCGACTTACCGGGGCTGATTTGCATAGCCAACTTGCGCTTACCAAATGCCCTACCAATAAAGTAAGCACCAATATCAGCAACCCAAACCAAAGCGATGCTTGTCAACAAAAATACCAAGCCGAGTTCCCGCAAGAAGACTAGTGAAAACCAGGTTGCCGGCAATAAGATCAAACCAAGTACCACATAAAATGGGCGCAACTTTGGTAAAGAAAGGTTGATGCCTTTTGCCAAAATGAATGGTGCTACAAAGAACCAAAAAATGACTGATAAGAGTAGTAATGCAAATTGCCAAGATGCATTTTGCATGCCCAGCAGAAACAAAATGATGGCCAAGCAAAATAATGCATAGAGCCAAGCAGCGCGCCTAGCTTGCGGAGCCAGTAAAGTACTCCATTCCCATGCACCAGCTAATAAGGCCGCTAAGAAGAATGCCCCAATATAAATAGCTGGCAATAAAAATAGGATGGGCAAGAGAACTGCTAGTAGAACAAGGGCAGTAATTACTCGGGTTTTTAGCATGGGTGATCTACTGAAAGAATCAGACTGCGTCACTCAAGGCTTGCGATGCAAGCTGAGCACTAGTGCGGCCAAAGCGGCGCTCGCGCTGACTAAACCAATGAAACGCCTTACGCAACTCGAGCTCATCAAATTCAGGCCATAAAATATCCGTAAAATATAGCTCTGTATAAGCCAGTTGCCATAACAAGAAGTTGCTCACACGCTGCTCGCCACCGGTACGAATAAATAAATCTGGCTCTGGGGCGTAGGCCATTGAAAGATGGGGCGCTAGCAGCTCCTCAGTCACTTGCTCTGGCTTCAGATTAGGATTGACTTCCAGGCAACGGCGCATGGCTTGCAAGATATCCCAGCGGCCACCATAGTTCGCAGCAACAGTTAAGGTAATCGCCTTACACCCAGCAGTCTTTTCTTCTGAAAACTGAATCATTTCTTGGATGGCTGGATCAAAACGACTCAAATCACCAATTACGCGCAGGCAAATATCATGCTCTACAAGACGAGCAACCTCACCTTTCAGAGACTTCAGAAATAGTTTCATCAAAAAACCGACTTCTTCTGGAGGGCGACGCCAGTTCTCAGAACTAAACGCAAAAATAGTCAGATACTGAACACCACTGCGATGACACTCTTGAATAATCTTACGAACCGCAGACAAACCCTCAGAGTGCCCAGCCACACGAGGCATCATGCGTTTGCTGGCCCAACGCCCGTTACCATCCATGATAATTGCCACATGGCGAGGAATCGCACTGAACTCTGGAATATCTTGGGTTGAGCTGAGGTGTTGGGTCATGAGGGACTTAAATTCAATCGGGCTCTTAAACCGTCATGATCTCTTTTTCTTTTTCAGAGACGATCTTGTCAATATCGATCACAGCCTTGTCTGTCATCTTCTGAATATCCTCAGTCGCGCGACGCTCATCGTCCTCAGAAATTTCTTTATCTTTAGTTAAGCGCTTTAAATGCTCATTAGCATCACGGCGTAAATTACGTACAGCAATCTTTGCATCTTCACCCTCACTCTTTACGACTTTAGTAAGCTCGCGACGACGTTCTTCAGTCAAGGCAGGCATTGGCACACGGATCACAGTACCTTGGGATGCTGGGTTTAAGCCTAAATCAGAGTCACGAATCGCCTTCTCGATAGCGGCAACCATCGTCTTTTCAAATGGCTGAACGTTAATAGTGCGGGCATCGGCTAAACCTAAGCTGGCAACTTGACTCAAAGGCGTTGGATTACCGTAGTACTCCACCTGAATGTGCTCCAAAATTCCAGGGTTAGCACGTCCAGAGCGAATCTTTGCCAAACTACTTTTCAAAGACTCAAGAGACTTTTGCATCTTTTGATCGGTTGTGGATTTAATTTCTGCTGCAGACATCAGGCCTCCTATTAAGCGTGTACCAAAGTACCCTCAGACTCACCCTGCACTACGCGCATTAATGCGCCTGGCTTGAGAATCGAAAATACTTTGATCGGTAATTTACGGTCACGGCATAAAGCAAATGCAGTGGCATCCATGACTTGCAAGTTTTTAATAATTGCTTCATCAAATGTAATGGTCTTATATAAGGTTGCCGTCGGATCTTTGACGGGATCAGCACTATAAATACCGTCTACCTTGGTTGCCTTGAGCATGACATCTACACCCATCTCAGCACCACGAAGCGCGGCGGCTGTATCAGTTGTAAAGAATGGGTTGCCTGTGCCGGCTGCAAAGATCACTACCTTGCCTTCGCGCATCGCACGAATCGCGCGCGGACGAATGTAAGGCTCAACCACTTGATCCATTCTGAGAGCGGATTGGACGCGCGCCTCAACCCCTTTTTGACGCAAAGCATCTTGTAATGCAAGAGAATTCATCATGGTGGCCAACATGCCCATGTAATCTGCAGTAGCTCGATCCATACCAGCAGCACCACCAGCAACGCCTCGGAAAATATTACCCCCGCCAATCACAATGGCCAACTCAATGCCGCTACTGAGCACCTGGGCGATTTCTGAAACCATGGAATCAATAGTTACCGGATTGATACCAAAAGCATCATCACCCATAAGGGCTTCACCAGATAGTTTGAGGAGGACGCGTTTGTAGGCTGGCATGTTTTTATTTTTCCGTAATTTGCAAAGTAATTTACTTACTTAGCTTATTGATCTTTAAGCACTTTTTAATATCTCCGCCAAATTATAAAGGGCTTGGGAAAGATCAAACAAAAGGGCATAGAAACCTGAGTTTCTATGCCCTTTTGGGTATTACCGACCATCTGGGGCAAACCCCAGAATGGCTAATTAAGCGGTAGCCTTAGAGGCAGCAGCTACCTGAGCGGCAACTTCAGCCGCAAAGTCGTCTTGACGCTTCTCAATGCCCTCACCTACAACAAACATGGTGAAACCCTTGATTGTTGTATTTGCAGCCTTGAGCATTTGCTCAACCGTTTGCTTATCGTTCTTCACGAAAGTTTGATTTAACAAAGAAACCTCTTTGAGGTACTTCTGAATAGAACCTTCAACCATCTTCTCAACGATTTCTGGTGGTTTACCAGATTCAGCAGCCTTTTGCACAGCAACGCTACGCTCAATCGCAATCGCTTGCGCAGGAACATCGGCTGTAGATAGAGCCACAGGCTTCATCGCAGCAATATGCATTGCTACATCCTTAGCTGCAGTTTCGTCACCCTCGAACTCAACCATCACACCAATCCGCGTGCCATGGAGATAGGAGACTAACTTGCTGCTACCGGCGAAACGCTTAAAGCGACGTGGCATGATGTTTTCACCGATCTTACCGATCAATGCGCTACGAACTTCATCAACCGTTTTACCGTTCAGTGGCAATGCCAATAAAGCAGCAACGTCAGCTGGGTTCTTTTCAGAAACCAACTTGACGCACTCGTTTGTAAAGGCCAAGAAATCGTCGTTCTTAGAAACGAAATCCGTTTCGCAGTTGACTTCAAGCAAGGCACCGTCATTACCATTAATGAATGAAGCAACAATACCTTCAGCAGTAACACGAGAAGCAGCTTTACCAGCTTTACTACCAAGTTTTACACGCAGAATCTCTTCTGCACGTGCCATATCGCCTTCAGCCTCGGTCAAAGCCTTTTTGCACTCCATCATTGGAGCATCAGTCTTGGCGCGTAACTCACCAACCATTGCAGCTGTGATAGCGACCATTATTCAGCTTTCCCTTCTTCAACAAACTCTTCTTCGCCCTCTTTAATAGCAGTCAACACTTCCTGGACTGCATTTGCACGGCCGTCTAAGATTGCATCGGCAATACCGCGTGTGTAAAGGGTTACCGCTTTACTAGAGTCATCATTACCAGGGATGATGTAATCAATGCCCTCTGGTGAGTGGTTGGTATCTACAACAGCAATAACTGGAATTCCAAGCTTGTTAGCTTCAGTAATTGCAATCTTGTGATAGCCGACGTCCACTACGAAAATAGCATCAGGAACGCCATTCAGATCCTGAATACCACCCAGTGCTTTTTGTAATTTGTCGAGATCACGGTCATTAGTCAAGGCTTCTTTCTTAGAAAGCTTTTCCCAGTCGCCCGCTTCTTTAGCTACTGCCATGTCCTTCAAACGCTTGAGGGAGCCTTTTACAGTTTTGAAATTGGTGAGCGTACCGCCCAACCAACGGCTATCGATATAAGGCATACCAGCACGAGTTGCTTCTTCAGCAATAATCTCGCGTGATTGGCGCTTAGTACCAACAAATAAAATCGTG
>Ga0209400_1001821_pt1 | contig 16675 bp, 13 predicted proteins | sample M_130807_EF_Meta_FD_187313 | JGI IMG/M metagenome (GOLD analysis project Ga0209400, IMG submission 187313) | Freshwater microbial communities from Lake Montjoie, Canada to study carbon cycling - M_130807_EF_MetaG (SPAdes) (version 2) | ecosystem: Environmental > Aquatic > Freshwater > Lake... | reverse complement strand
AATTGACCAAGTTGTTAATCAACTAAGTTCGGCTCCAGATCAAAATAACGCACCTTTTAATAATGAAAATTATTCTTTTTGGAAATTGACTGATATTTTATGGCCGTATAAAAATGTATTATCAGGTTTTACAGGTACTTCTGAAGAGATTTATAATAATCAAATGATATTTGCCACAGAAACTATTAGAGATTCTGCTTATGATTATATTATTGCAAATTTACCAAGTCAAGTAACAGGAAACACTACAAATGATGTATATTTTTTAAGTGGTATTTTTATTAATTCTGATGTTAGTTCCGGTACAACACAATTTGAATCATATGTTGTTGTTGATAAAGTTATGAAATACGAATTTGGTATTGGGTGGAGCAATATTACTGTTAATTATATGTCCGGATTACCAATTGACTAAATAAATTAAAAAAATAAAATGGCAACAAAATATATTGTAAATAACGTATCGGGACAAACCATAAATGGTGATTTAACCACGAATACTATATCGGCAACAACATATTATAATGTTTCGTCAAATTTTCAATATGAGATACACGTAAGTCAAATAGATGGAAACGACACTACAGGCGATGGCAGTTTACTTAATCCCGTTGCAACTATTACTAAGGCATTAACTTTGGTTGCTGGTAATAGAAAAACAATTATTGTTCATCCGGGCGGTTATAATGAAAACATTACTGTAGCAGATGGTAATACTACAATTCAAACATCTGAACTTACAGGTGCTAATACTTTATTATATGGAACTTTAACTATCGGCACATTAGGTTCTGGCTCCCGTATTTCGGGTTTGAAGATGTCTAACCTTGTCATTAGTGGAACCGCACAGGCTTATATAAGCAATTGTACTGTTGATACTCAAGTAACTAAATCATCTAGTGGTTATGTAGAGATTATTAACTCGGAAATGCAATGTACTTCAGGTATTCAAATTTCTGGTGCAGGTATCACTATTATCAACGGTAATAAAAATGTTGCTGTATCAGTAAGTAACGCTTCAGCACAAGTCATTGTAAAAGGATGTAATAGTGTTGTTACACCTTCCGCTAGTGCGGGTAATCTAGCTATAGTTGATTGTATTGTAACAGCTTTAGGTGGAAATGCTATAACTATTACTAATTCCGCAACAACTTTAACTTTACTTAATAGTCAAGTTCTTGTTCAGGCAGGTAATAATGTTGCACCCATTAGCGTTGCGGGTATTTATTCAATTATTAATACCATCTATGATAAACCAAATTCATCTATTACGGGGACTAATACTAACTCTATTGATTATTTTCAATTTATAAATGCAGATAGATTACTAATGCAAAATGGGACAGCACCTTCTGTTAGTCTTTCCGGTGGTGGTATTCTTTATGTAGAAGCCGGTGAATTAAAATACAGAGGTTCTTCAGGAACAGTTACCCCAATTGCACCGGCATAAAAATAAAAATAGAATGACAACAAAATATATAGTAAATAACGTAACGGGTCAAACAATAGATGGTAATATAACTATCAATGGAAATTTAACAGTTACCGGAGTTACAACAGGAAATTTAGCAACTTATAAAGCACTACTAACTCAGTTAGGTTCTCAGACCGGTACAACCTTAAATGATTTTAATGATGGTTTAATTATAGGTGAAACCTATACAATAACCGATTATGTTAGTGGTGATAGTTTTAGTAATGTTGCTAATGTAACGAGTGGAGTTATAGACACAACGGGATGTGAATTTATTGCGACAGGAGAAACACCAACAAATTGGTATAACGGATCTACTTTAGTATCTAGTGGTAATTTGGTGGTAACAGCATTAGAAAACAATTTGGGTTATGATATTGAGTGGAATTTTGGGTTTGGTCCAGGTGTTTATTTAGGTGTTAATTCAATCACAGGACCACTGTATAATACTTTTAATAGAAATACAACATTCATTTTAGGTGGAAACTCAACACCTATTTTTGGACCTGTCTTACTTGATACTTTTGCGTCTCCTATAAATTTTAACGATAAGGATGATAGTATTGTTGTTGTGGTTTTTGATCCAAGTGGTCCTGGATCAGTTTCTGATTTTTTGTATTATTTCCCTATTGAGATTCAAATTCTACAAGATACTGACACAACACCAATCACTTTAAGTGGAACTGTGGAATCATCGTTTCCTATTAATAATACTAGTATTGATTTGCGTTGTAATGAAAATTACATCCAAACAATTTACGGAGATGGTACTGTAAATGATATGTCAGAACTTATAATTTACTTAAACTCTGAACCAGATATAAGTTATTTGGGAACATATTCTGATGCTGGGGATGGTGGTGTTCTTTTAGAAATGCCAACCAATTTAGTAAATCAATTTTGTTCTAGTGGAACATTAACATTTGAGGTATTCAACGACTAATTTTATAAAAATTAAAAAAATGATAAAATATATTAAAAGAAAAAGTGACAATAAGTTTCTACAATCTTTAGAAAATGATATTTGGGTTGATAACACAAAAGATGCTTATGAAATGACATATAGAGAATGTGAGAATACAAAAACCACATTACTTAACACATATACTTCTGAAGAAATTACGGAAGTTGTTAATATGTTTAAGAGTAAACCGATGTCAAGAGAAGAAAAAAAAGAACTATTAGATCTTTTAAAATCTAAATAACCTTATTGATTAGAATAAATTTTACTCCTATATTTATTTACGAAGGTAAATGCCGACCTAATTCGGTAGCTAATACACCAAAAGTAAATAACTATGATATCGCAAGAAGAAATTGAAAATTTCCTACAAGGAAACGACCCCGAACAATATATCGTGTCAGTAGAATACGATTATGTATCCGACAAAATTTTTAGAGTAAAAGAAGTTCCTGGTAAAGGAAAACAAATATCAAAAGATACCTTAATCTCATTCGCGTGGGTTGGTGATCTACGAAGTCTTAACTTTTATTCAAAATCAAAAGCATTACAAAAAGAAGCCATGTCTAAACATGGCATTATTATAGAAAAATTAAAAACCGAAGGTAATGATCGTTTAGAACGAGGACTTACCTTTATGGTTAAATCTATGAAGGGTTATAGAAACCTTATTCAGTTTTTTAGAGAAGGTGGTGTTGATCCGTGGGGTGAAAATGTAAGAGACCTCATCATGGTCTTACCCCCCGTTGAGCAATACCTCATCTCAAAAGAGAAACGACTATTCAAAGGATTCGAGGAATACAACGACATCACGAGGATGGTATTCGACTTGGAGACGACCTCACTTGAGCCTAAGGATGGTCGTATATTCATGATCGGAATCAAAACAAACAAAGGATTTAAAAAAGTAATTGAGTGTTCTAATGAAGATGAAGAAAGAAGAGGTATAACTGAATTCTTTAGAATCATCGAAGAACAAAAACCTTCCATTCTTTCAGGATACAACTCATTCAACTTCGACTGGTATTGGATTTATGAAAGATGTAAAATGTTAAATCTTGATATTAAAAGAGTTGCTAAATCTCTGAACCCTGAAAAATCTATTTCACAAAAAGAATCAATGTTAAAATTAGCAAACGAGGTTGAAAAATTTACTCAAACTCAAATGTGGGGTTATAACATTATTGATATTTTACATTCAGTTAGAAGAGCACAAGCAATCAATTCAAACATTAAAGAAGCTGGTTTGAAGTATATTACCAAGTATATTGAGGCTGAGGCTCCTGATCGTGTATATGTTGAACACAATAAGATTGATTCTATGTATCGTGAAAAGGAAGAGTATTGGTTGAATATTGAAAATGGTAAATATAAAAAAGTAGGTGTTGATTCTAAGATCGATGAGGTTTGTGAAAGACATTCTAAAATTTATATTAAAACAACGGGAGACGACATTATTGAGCGTTACCTTGACGATGACTTGGAAGAAACTCTATTGGTTGATGAAGAATTCAATCAAGGTTCATTTTTGTTGGCATCCCTTCTTCCAACAACATATGAAAGAGTTTCAACAATGGGAACGGCAACACTATGGAAAATGTTGATGTTGGCTTGGTCTTATAAACATAATCTTGCAATTCCTGCGAAGAATGATAAAGGGAACTTCGTAGGAGGACTTTCAAGGTTGATCCGAACAGGATACTCCAAGAATGTATTAAAACTTGACTACTCGTCTCTATATCCATCAATTCAGTTGGTTCACGATGTGTTTCCTGATTGTGATGTAACAGGTGCAATGAAAGGTTTACTTTCTTACTTTCGTAACACTCGTATCAAATACAAACAACTTGCTGAAGAATATGCAACGATTGATAAAAAGAAATCAACATCTTATGACCGTAAGCAATTACCGATTAAGATCTTCATTAACTCGATGTTCGGTGCTCTTTCAGCCCCACAAGTATTTCATTGGGGTGATATGGATAAAGGTGAAATGATTACTTGCACAGGTCGTCAGTATCTTCGAATGATGATTAACTTCTTTATGGATCGTGGATACACACCTCTTGTAATGGACACGGATGGTATTAACTTTTCTGTCCCTGAAAGTGTGGAAGAAAGACGTTATGTCGGTAAAGGTCTGAATTGGAAAGTTGTTGATGGTAAAGAGTATGTTGGTGAAGAAGCAGATGTTATGGAATTTAATGATCTTGCAATGAGAGGTGAAATGGCACTCGACACTGACGGACAATGGCCAGCGTGTATCAACTTGGCTCGAAAAAATTACGCACTTATCACCGCAAAAGGTAAAATCAAACTTACGGGTAATTCAATTAAATCTAAAAAGATGCCAATCTATATTGAGAAGTTCTTGGATAAAGGGATTAAATTACTTCTTGATGGTAAAGGACAAGAGTTTGTTGAGTGGTATTATGAATATGTTCAACAGATATTTGACCTTCAAATTCCTTTGATGGATATTGCAAACAAAGCGAAAGTAAAACAAACCATCGATGATTATATAATTCGTAGTAAGCAAACAACAAAGGCGGGGAGTTTAATGTCTCGACAAGCACACATGGAATTGGCAATCAAAGAGGGGTTAAATGTAAATCTTGGTGATGTAATATTTTATGTTAATAACGGAACCAAAGCATCACATGGAGATGTTCAGAAAGTTAATAAACCAAAGAAAGGTTGGTCAGAAGATCATATAAACACTTATGGTGGACCAATTCCTGATTCATTAGATTCGATAATCCAACTAAATTGTTACCGAATTGAGCCATCTGATTTAGAAAATAACCCGACAATGAAAGGCCAATACAATATCCAAAGAGCCATCGCCACTTTTAACAAACGAGTTGAGCCTTTATTAGTTGTATTTAAACAAGAAGTGAGAAACGGATTGTTGGTTAAGAACCCAGAAGACCGACCATTCTTTACGAAAGATCAATGTGAGTTAATCAACGGACAACCATTTGATGAAAGTGACCAAGATAAGTTAGAAGACGTTATGGAAATTTCAGACGAAGAAATGTTGTTTTGGAATCGTGTTAATGAAACTCCATATCACATGTATAAAGATGCGGATGAGATCATGTGGAAATACGTTCCAAAAAATGAATTAATCAAGTTTGAGACCATCGGAGGATAGTATATACCATACTCCCTGAATGTTTTGTAATTCTATACAAGCACCTCTACCGATGCGAATTTCATCCCAATCTTCGTCAATTCTACCCATGTCAGGCATTATGGTGCAATTGGTTAATGACTTAATTGTAATCTTGTCTGTGGTTGTTGAATCTAATTTTAATTTACAATTGTTAACATCTTTGATCAATAAGAGATATTCACCCTTTGTTGAGTAAACTTCTTCACTAATAACAACAGTTTCAAATGTATTCAAACTTATAGAACGACCTCCTCTGAATACTGTTTTTCTAACAGGTTTTTCTCTATATATTGCCATAACTTAAATAACGTATATTTGACGAGGCATTGCTCTAAACTTTAATTGTTTGTTAAGATTTTCCGCCAACAATGCTTCACGTTCCATTACTTTTTCAGGACGAAGTCTTGTTAATCTTCCTTCTGCACCCGTTAATTCTTCTAAAAGTTTGGCCTTTTCGTCTTTTCCTTCGGTCGCCATTGTGGTGTAATCCATTGTAAGATCACCATCAGGAGTTTTTAGGTTTCCACTAAACTTACCTCTAACACGAGCTAATGTTTCTTTACAATAAGCAACAAACCATTTTCTAACCCAAACTTGTGCGGGATTGTTTAATTTTTCCCAAGACATTTTATTAAATGGAACATCTGAAGGTAATAAAATAATATCAGGATTATCTGCCAAACACTTATCTCTATCACCTTGTGACGTATCATAATACCAATACCAAACTTGACCTTTGGCTAATTCCGCATTTCCGAAATCAAATTTACCGCCAGGGGTGTTTAAAAGGTGTAACGCTTTTTTACCACCAGGAAGTGCCGTAATATAATATGTTAAATCACCCGCAAATATTCTTCTTTGTATATTAACTTCTTGCATTCTTAATAATGTATCAAATACTGGCGTTAAATAATAACTTCCTGCCATGTTACCAATTTGTGCAAGACCTCCACCACCACCTAAACCAGTTCCATTACCAACTCCGGCAAAACCACCTAAACCAAACATTAAATTATTAAGGGTTGATGGGGTAAACCATAAAACTTCGTTAATTTCACGACCTGCGGGTATTTCATAAATTTGTTGATTTGGAACTAATTGGACATAATCTTTTTTAATTTCCCAATCACCTCCGGCTTGTAGACCAACTATTTTAGAATATGCATAAGTATAACGAGTTTCAAAATCTAAACTTTTGGTTATAAAAGCTCGAGACAAAGATTGGGTATCAAGATTTAAATTATACAATGATGTCCATTGTGATTCTATTAACCAATCCTGAACGTATTGAGAATAATCATCAATAGAATACTCAAGTAAAGTATCCATCATTTCATCCTCTAATTCCACAGATCTTAAAGGTGCTCCAAGTAAATGTCTAACTTTTTGATAGAACTGACTTCTTTCCGGTTCGTTAATTATTGCCATAAGAGTTTTTTTATATAAATATCTTTTAGTTAGATAATTATTTTGTTTAACTCTTTTTTATAGAAATTTATCATCTCAGAAATTTCAATATTTTCACCACCCAATTCTTTTATTTTATCTGTAAAATATTTAATTCTATCTTTGTAAAATTCAATTTGTTTATTGACATCTTTTGATATGAATTGTTTTACGGGTGCTTTTTGTGTTTCTTTTTGTAATGAAACTTTAAAGTTACTTTGAAGTGGCATTTCATAATAATATATAAAATATGGTGGGTTTCTTCTTGAGGTGCTTACTGTTAAAATTTTACTATAATCGTTTCTGAACATGATGTATTTTTGTTCTGATCTATCAACATACAAAATTATATCAACATTTTCTTCTTTATATTTTTTGTTTGTGTTCCAAGAATTTACTTTGAAATAATATCCCCTATCTCCACCATCAAAAAATTCAATATGATTAAGGTTATTTGTAAAAGGTTTGACTTGGAAATAAATTGTATCTCCTCCTTTAATTTTTAAAACTATATCTTGACCTTTTTTTCTATCATTAATATCTCCCGAACAATGTTCATACAACTCATAAGTCATACCTTCTTCATCAGGATTTAATTTATATATCTGTCGAATAATACTTGTTGCGTAATTTTCATTCTCTTTACCAACTTCTATAGTTCCAACGTTTATTTCCGCCAAACGATCTAAATACATTCCTTCATTTGCGAAAAGGTCATAAGCATGTTCTTTAATCCATGTTTTAAAATCTGTTAACCCTTCAGTTTCTTCTAACCAAATGTTATATATTTCTTTTTTAACTTTACTATTGGTATCAAAACGATTGACGATAGACCATTGACTTGTTCCTCCGTGTTTTTTTTCTGCATAATCACCACCTAAAATACCAACATCTGTGGTGCATTTTTTTGTTTGGATTCTACCTATACAACCATTTTTATATTGTTTACCAAGACATCCTACATATTGTGAATTAATTAAATCTCTTAATTGTTTTGCAGTATATGGAAACGCAAAAGTTGTGCTAATTTCATTTATAATTTCTTTAGACTCAACACTTTCTTTAATATTTTCTTTTTTTGTCTTTGACAAATATAAATCGTTTACAAACTCCCAATTAACAACATCCCAAAATTTTGAAATGTATTCATCTCTTTTGTTTTGATATTTTAAATAATATGCATGTTCCCAAACATCAAGACCCAATAATGGAAAACCACCTTTTTTTACAACATTCATAAGTGGGTTGTCCTGATTTGGAGTTGACATTATTTTTAGTTTTCCATCTTTTGATAGATACAACCACGCCCATCCTGAACCAAAACGATCTTTTGCGGCTTGATTAAATTCGTCTTTTAGTTTTTTTATATTACCAAAATCTTTTTTAATCTTTTCATATATTTCACCATGAGGTCGTTGTTTTTTTGGGGACAACATTTTCCAAAATAATGCGTGGTTAAAAGCTCCTCCAGCATTATTTCTAACTTTATTATCGTATTTACTGATTGTTTTAATGATGTCTTCTAATTCTAAATCTTCTTTCTTATCTTTTAACGCATCGTTCAATTTATCAACATAACCTTTGTAGTGTTTGTTATAGTGAACGTTCATCGTTTTAGAATCAATAAACCGAGATAAAGAAGAATATGAATAAGGTAATTTTTCAATACCTATTTTTTTCATTTCAACCAACAAATTATTTTTGGTTTCAATTTTTTGTTCTAATAAAATTTGAGTTTCTAAAATTAAAACTTTGTCATTAATTCCTTTATGTTCATACATTAATTGTTCCATTTCAGGATTTTCTTTTTCAAACATTTTAATAAGTCGTCCTGCAAAAGCATTTGCCTCATCTTCATTTTTACCACCGATGTCTGGGCCTTTTTTTCTTTTTAAAACATCCATTTGGTGTTCATGAACCCATTCATGTGCTAAGGTTCTCATAATATCTCTATTCATACGATCACCAACCAAGACTTTAATTGTGTTGTCAGATTTTCTACTACCTGTAGACATTTCACCTTTTTGTTGATCTAAAAAAAATATTTTTACATCGTTTTTTAAAGGAAATTCTTTTTGCAGAAGTTTTGCAAACTTATTAACAAAGTCTGTGTATTTTTTAAAATCTTTATTTTCATAATTAAATGATACTTTCATGTTATCTTGGAGTGAAGAAAATTGGATATGACTCCATTACTTTTATACCTAATTGAGTGGTATATGTAACTTTAGCTTTATAATAACCCTCAACTGTTGCTGTGTAACTACTGTAAATTGCTTCAGAAATAACTTCAGATTCCAAATACCATTCCCAAACTGTAGACGTAACCATAATTGGAAATTGGGTTGGAGTCATTGCATAAAAAGTGTCATGGTCTAAATTCACATATAATGAATTTCCAAAAACCAAACTTAATACTGTTGATTTTAAATCATCTATTTGTCCTTGTAGATTTATATCTACTTGATCGTTTTGAGAATCTTCTGAAGAAATTTTAGCTTCTAAAGATACGTCTATTAAATCCAGTGATTGTATTTCTTCTGGTAATCCATCAATTTGACTTTGATCTAATTTTGTTGGCATAATTTATTTTTATAATAAATATCACCGTTTGTTAATTAGATTTAATATTTCTTCGGCAACATCACCAACATTTTCAGGTATTTGATCACCCATTACTGTTCTAATGATTTCTTTCTTTTTGTTGAGTATGTCATAAATCGCACCTTCTATGGTATTTTCAAATAAAGGATAATAAACTAAAACATTTGATTTTTGACCATAACGATAAGCTCTATCTTCTGCCTGTGCGTGTTCTGCAGGAACAAATGATAAGTCGTTCATAATCACAACCTCAGCGGATGTTAATGTTAAACCAACACCTGCAGCCTTTAAATTACCAACAAAAACTCTAATTTTTTCGTCGTTCTGAAATGAATCCACAGCTTGTTGTCGAACAGAATTAGAACAACTACCGTCAAGATACACCGCTTGTTTTCCAAAATGATTATATATTGTTTGAAGTGAATCCGTGAAGTTTGTGAAAATAATAATTTTTTTTCCTTGTTCTAAAATGTTTTCTGCAAATTCAATAGTTTGTTTTGTTTTTTCGTTTGCAATTACTTTTCGAACTTTCATCAGTTTTGAAAACTGAACTGTGAGTGATGAAGACTCTTCGGGGTTTTTATCATACCAATCGTAGTATTCACCCATAAGATTTTCATATTCAGAAGATTTTAATCTCAAATAAACTGGTGTAATAATTTTGTCGGGTAAATCTAAAACTTCTTCTTTCAATCTTCTTAGAATTTGTTTTGATGTTCTATCTCTTAATTCTTCTAAATTCGATGCTCCTGAAACATTCCAAACTTTTCTTTTACCCGCATTAAATTGATAACCCTGACAATAACGAATCGCATAAGCCATCCAATTTTGTGCAACAGGACTTTCGATTATACTTAAAAGATTATAATAATTCATAGGTCGAGATGTCATTGGTGTTCCCGTCAACAACCAAACCTTATCGATGTTTTTAACATAACTATTAATTATCTTTGTCCTTTGTGCTTGAGCGTTTGATATCATATGTGCTTCATCTAAAATCACAAGATCAAAATTAGATTTTTCTAATAACGAATTTTCTTTTTCTTTTGGATCGTGGAAGTTTTTTAATATATCATAATTTACAATAACAAAATCATGATCCGTTGAAAACTTCTTTCCTTCGGCAATAAAAGTTGGTCGATCAGAATAGTTTTCAATTTCTCTTTGCCAATTTATTTTTAAAGATGCCGGACAAATTATTAAAATCTTTTTTGCACCTGTCTCAAGTGCCGCAATAATTGTTGATGTAGTTTTACCAAGTCCCATATCATCGGCCAAAATAAATCTTTTTGATCCTGCCAATTTTTCAATCGCAACTTTCTGATGATTTAAAGGTGGTCTATGTGAATATTTAGAATAATCAATATCAACATTTTTTACATTATGTGTTTTTATTAAAGCAGATTTAGGAACCCAAAACTCTGATAATTTATCTTTTTCAAAAAACTTACCCCAAACATGATAAGATTTTTCTTTTTCAACCAATAGTTTTTCAACATAGATTTCTTTGGGTGTTTCTATCAAATATCTTTCTTCAGCAAACTTTTTAGCAAAGTAAGTGTCTAACTCAACCCATTTTCTTGCAACTTTTGGTTTTGTTTCAAAATAAGATAAAATATAATCGGCTTGAGTTCGTGTTGGGAAAAACTTTTTTGATGATTCTTTTTTTTCTTTTAGATATAATATATAGTTGTTGGCACCGCTATAGGTGTCAAGAACATCAAGTGCTTTATGTTCGATAAGAGTTTTTAAATCTCCCAAAATCTTTTTTATTAAAAATAATCATAAAATAAATATTTATCAATAAAACAGCCTAATGAAAAGTAATGTTCCTATAACAAGACTCGGTAAATTTTTTGGGGATCGTGATTTTGAACTTGAAATCGGTATGGGTCAAGAATGGTTAATTGGTGATATGAATTACACTTGTGTTCTTTATAGAATTGATAGAAACAAAATTAAAACTGATGATGTTTACGGTGAAGTGGTTGAAGACGGAATTAAGTTTTTACCACCTGTCGAATTCAATGCGTATATTACAATTGCCGCCCCTAGTAACAAAATGGTGGGATCAACAAGAATGGATCAAGTTGAACCAGGTAATATTACAATGTCCGTTTATTTAAAAACACTTAATGATTTAAATATTGACATAAATTTTGGAGACTATGTTGGTTATTACGATTCAGAAAATTTTGTTAGATATTATAGTGTTGTAAATGACGGTCGTGTTGTTTCAGACATAAAACATACATATAAAGGGTATAAACCTTTTTACAGAACAATAATCGCGGCTCCTGTTGGACCAAATGAATTTAGAGGATTATAATGGCATTACCAAAAAGAGGACCAGTAAAACCAACAATACCACTTGAATACCCTAAAACTCTTTTACCAAGAAGGGAAGAGATTAAGGATATGATCACAAAAGATGGGACTTATTTACCTAAGTCACTTTTACATGCTGATTTAGATAGGGGATTTTTAGATTTTGTAAAAGAAAAAATTCAATTCACAAGTGAAGGAAAAAAAATACCTGTTGTTGATATTTTAATAACAACACAGAATTGGTCACAATTTGTTGAAACTTGGGATTTTCAAAACATAGATAAAAATTTGGAACCACCGTTTTTAACAATCATTAGAAATCCTGATGTTAAATTGAATGATAAAAGAAGATATAATATCCCAAACAACAGGATGTATTATTATATGGAAGTTCCAACATGGGATGGAAATAGAAAAGGGGCTAACATATATAAAATTCCACAACCAATTCCTGTCGATATAAAATACACTGTTGCTTTAGTTTGTAATAGAATGAGAGAAGTGAATAAAATGAATCAAACAATTATGAACTTATTTGCATCATATGAAGCATACCAAGTTATAAATGGACATTATATTCCAATTGTTAATGAATCATTTACAGACGAATCCGTTATGGATTTAGAAAGTAGAAAGTATTATATAAATAAATATGAATTTACACTTCATGGATTTTTAATTGATGAAGAACAATTTGAAGTATATCCTGCTTTGAATAGGACAATTCAAATGTTTGAGGTGGATAGTAGACCTGTTAAAAGACCACAAAAAAAACAACAACCACCAGAATTAGAATCAATAACTTTTACATATGAAAATGGTTTAACAACATTAGAAAGATCTTTCTTTTACACTTGTGATTTACTTTTTCAAAATACGGTTAATGTATCGTCATTTTCGGTATACATAAATAATCAATATGTTGGTGATGATGTAGATCTAATTCAGATCAATAATGGTGACGAATTAAAGATTGATATTATTATGGGATCAACAGGTCAAGTTCCTCAAGTAATATTTACACAAAAGTTAATTTAGTTTTCACCATAGATGTCTTTTTTTTCTTGACACTTTTCCATAATTAAGTTTTCTAAAAACTTATACATTTTGATTCCACGCTTATCACAATACTTTTTCAAAACATTGTGAACATCAACGTCTATTTTTAAATTTTTTATTTTTTTTTCTTGTTTATCCATAGGTAGAAAAAAGGCAGAAAAAAATCATACCAACTTATAAATACTTTTATAAATGTAAAGTTTTTGGTGTTTTTCATAGTATTTATAGTAAAAATAAATTTTATAAAAAGTATTTTACAATATGGCAACTAACAGTAAAGTTTTCGTTTCACCCGGTGTGTATACTTCTGAAGTCGACCTTAGCTTTGTGGCACAAAGTGTGGGTGTAACTACATTAGGTATTGTTGGTGAAACTTTAATAGGACCAGCATTCGAACCTATCTTCATCACAAATTTTAATGAATTCCAAACCGTATTCGGTGGAACATCACCTGAAAAATTTATAAACACACAAATTCCAAAATACGAGGCATCATATATTGCTAAGGCATATCTTCAACAATCAAACCAATTATTTGTAACAAGAATTTTAGGTTTATCAGGTTATGACGCAGGTCCATCTTGGTCAATAGCAACCGTTGCAAACGTTGATCCTTCAACGATTGGTATTTGGTGTTTGAGTTCGGTTACTGATGTATATACTTGTGAAACTATTTGTGCAATTCCTAACGAAGTAACATACTTAGTAAGTTTTACAGGATGTAATAATAACACTTCATCAATAACATATACTTCATTATTTCCTGACGATATTCAAGATATCATAAATGATCAATTTGAACAATTCAACGGAAATGTTTCAACATTAGATGCACAAATTAAAAACTTAATTTTTGACGTTATTACAGATTCCGATCCGTTTACTGCGGAAGATGAATACATTTCTTACTTTGGTTCAGTAAGTAGTAATGATTACAATGCTTTAACAAATGCTGGATGGACGGCAGCAACAAATGTGTTTAATGTTCCTTCGGTTTCTTTAGATGATACGAATTTGTTGTCTCCATTGAATGATCCATGGTATTATGCGTTATTTACTAATACAGGAAATACAAACTATAGTGGTTTTTCATTCTATACTTTTGTTTCAGGTTTAACTTTGAACCCTGTAACAACTACAACGACAATTCATACATCAACAACGACTACCACAACTAACCCTTGTGCAACTCCAGTACCAAATCCATCCACAACAACGACAACAACATTACCACTTAACTGTTATACAGGTCAATTAGTTGTTAAATTATTCTATTACACAGGAACATCATTTAGTGATTATGATAATGTAGTTGTGGGAACTTTAAGATCAAGAGGTGTCTCAACGTATACAACATCTACCAATCCTACTTATTCGGTTACTGGAACATCAGATGTAACATTGAATATGGCAGGTCAATATTCATCTGTTCTTAAAAATCCATACGCAACATTTGGTGTAAACGTTACTGATAAATTTGGAACTAATTATAACTTTGAAACTTCATTTACTCAAAATGATCCTGAATATTGGACAAAGGTATTTGGAGTAACTAACTTCCAAAAACCAAGAATTGAAGTTCCTGTTTACGCGGAAGAAAACTTCCAATCTTGGTTAAATTTCGCATGGAGAAAAGGATATATTAGAGGTCTTAACCCTAATTTAATCGCACTAGAATCAGCTCAAAGTGGTGATCCAAACTCAATTGGTTGGTATTTAGATAGATGGCAAACACCATCGTCACCATTTGTTGTTTCAGAATTAAGAGGTAATAAAGTTTATGACTTATTTAGATTCTATACAATTTCTGACGGTGACGGAGCTAATACGTTATTAAAAATTTCAATTGTTAATCAAACTTATAATAATTTAACATTTGACGTATTAATTCGTGATTATTTTGATACAGATGCGAATCCTGTTGTAATTGAGAAATTTACAAACTGTGGAATGGATCCAGGACAAAACAACTATATTGGAAATAAAATCGGAACATTAGATGGTGAATACTTATTGAATTCTAAATATGTTATGGTTGAGATGTCTGAAGACGCTCCGATTGACGCACTTCCTTGCGGATTTAACGGATTTAACTTTAGAAATTATGCAGGTGCTAATTCACCTTTCCCAATCATTAAAGGTAAATACGATTTCCCTGGTGAAGTTATTTATAACCCACCATTTGGTTTATCAACAGGTAATGACGACGCATTAGTTAGCCCAGGAGATAATGTTAGAAGAACTTATTTGGGTATTTCTAACTCTTACGGATGGGACCCTGCATATTTTGAATACATCGGGAAAAGAAATCCTGTGAATTCTTGTGATATAGATGGATTACCATTCAATTACAGATCTGCTGGTTTCCACATGGATGTAAACGCAAGTGGTTTAACAATCGGACCTGAGTTCTCAACGGCCGGTGACCAAAGATTTATCTGTGGTAATTCACCATTTATTACAGAACCTGAATTACCGACAAATGCTTATTTTAGATTGTTCGCTCGTAAATTTACTTTATTAGTTCAAGGTGGATTTGACGGATGGGACATTTATAGAGAATACAGAACCATCGGTGATGAATTCCAAATTGGTAGACGTGGATACTTAAACGGAGCTTGTCCTTCAACAAGATACCCACAAGCAACAGGTTGGGGAGCATTTAAAGAAATTTCTTTAGGTGACGGAACTCAAAACTTTGCAAATACTGACTACTACGCATACTTGTTAGGTCAACAAACATTTGCAAACCCTGAAGCAACAAATATTAACGTATTTGTTACACCGGGTATTGATTATGTTAATAATAGTAACTTAGTGGAGGCTGCGGTTGAAATGATCGAATTCAATAGAGCCGACTCATTATATGTTTGTACAACACCTGATATTGATTTATTCACACCATCTTCAAGTGGAATTGATTTGTTTATCTATCCAACTGAAGCGGTTAATAATTTACAAGATACAGGAATTGACTCTAACTATACTGCAACTTACTATCCGTGGGTATTAACAAGAGATAGTGTAAACAACACACAAATCTATATTCCACCTACAGCTGAGGTTACAAGAAACTTAGCGTTGACAGATAACATCGCATTCCCTTGGTTCGCAGCGGCGGGTTACACTCGTGGTATTGTTAACTGTATTAAAGCACGTAAGAAGTTGACTCAAGAAGACAGAGACATACTTTACGTAGGTAGAATTAACCCAATTGCAACCTTCTCAGATGTAGGAACTGTAATTTGGGGTAATAAAACTCTACAAGTAAGAGAATCTGCTCTTGACAGAATCAACGTAAGAAGATTGTTACTACAAGCTCGTAAATTGATTTCAGCAGTATCTGTTAGATTGTTGTTCGAACAAAATGACGCACAGGTTAGACAAGACTTCCTAAACGCTGTTAACCCGATTCTTGACTCAATTAGAAGAGACCGTGGTTTATATGACTTTAGAGTTACTGTTTCTTCTGACCCTGAAGATTTAGATAGAAATCAAATGACAGGTAAAATTTACATCAAACCTACAAGAGCCCTTGAATTTATAGATATTACTTTCTATATCACACCAACGGGAGCTTCGTTTGAAAATATTTAAACTTGGTTTATAAAAAGAAAAGGGAGGT
>Ga0209400_1001819_pt1 | contig 16684 bp, 20 predicted proteins | sample M_130807_EF_Meta_FD_187313 | JGI IMG/M metagenome (GOLD analysis project Ga0209400, IMG submission 187313) | Freshwater microbial communities from Lake Montjoie, Canada to study carbon cycling - M_130807_EF_MetaG (SPAdes) (version 2) | ecosystem: Environmental > Aquatic > Freshwater > Lake... | reverse complement strand
AAAGCCATTGGGCGATGGCGCAAAGCGAAAGACGCGGCGCAGGTCGTCCTTGGGCGCAAGCGCCCCCACATCCACCGGCCCTGTGCGATATTGCGAGGTCATACCCCATCCTAATGCATTTTTGAGCGTTTCGTTGCATCCCAATAACAAGGCTTGACGAAAAGCCACCTGAGCAGGCAAGCCTTGCCGCAAGCTCAACAGTTGCCACCCGCAGGAGAGATGATTTGGCTACCCCCATCGACGGACCGCGTCTCAATCCGCGCAGCGGCAAAGCTCAACAACTCGTTGTCTTCCTGCATGGCTATGGTGCAGACGGCAATGATCTCATCGAAATCGGCCAGCAATGGCAAAGTGTTTTGCCGGATGCGGCCTTTGTCTCACCCCATGCGCCCGAGCGCTGCATGCAATCACCGCAAGGGCGCCAATGGTTTCCGCTCACCATGCGCGACCCTGACGAGCGCTGGCGCGGCGTGACCGCTGCGCGCCCGTCGTTGGATGCTTTTCTGGATGCCGAGCTGGCGCGCCATGGCCTTGATGATTCACGCCTTGCACTGGTTGGCTTCAGTCAGGGAACAATGATGGCTCTGCATGTGGGCCTGCGCCGCAAGGTAGCGCCCGCCGCCATCGTCGGCTTTTCCGGCGTTTTGGTTGGGCCGGAACATTTGAATGAAGCGACAGCACGCAATGCCAAAGGTGAAACACCACCCGTGTTGCTCATTCACGGCGACCGCGATGATGTCATTTCGCCGGAAGCTTTGTTCATGTCTTCCGCCGCTTTGGGCGAAGCCCAGATTCCCTGCCAATGGCATCTCTCATCGGGCATTGGTCACGGCATTGATGGGCCGGGCCTCATGCATAGCGGGCTGTTTCTCGCGAATGCATTCGGGATGAAATTCCCGCGCTAAAAATCTCGCGCAGGAAGATCCGACGACATCGGCTGCACGGGCGATGGCGCCATGGCTGGCTCCAATTGTGGCAAGCGACGGCGCTGGCGGCGCAATGCCACGGGGCGATAAAGCTGTTTGGTCGCCTCAACAAGATGAAGCCCCGCACCCGGCAGCCCAAGCCGCGAACCCAAAGCTTCAAATGCCGGCTCTGCCGACAGAAGATAGCGGCGCACAAAGGGCGGCATATACAAAGCTTCCGCCCAATGAACGGGCGAGAACAAAGTATCGCGCAGCAATTCACGCAATTGGCTTTTCGAAAAGGGCTGGCCTTGGCCGAAAGGTGTTGAGTCCCCACGCGCCCAGAGGCCACGACGATTAGGCACGATAACAATCAGACGCCCGCCCGGTGTCAGGATACGCCAGATCTCCGACAAGACTTCGCGCGGCCGGTCCAATGTTTCGAGCGCATGAACAAGCAACACGCGATCCATGCAGGAATCGGGCAGCGGCAACATGGTCGTATCAACAAGAGCTGAGGCCGAGCGGCCTTGCACAGGCCAATTCACCACGCCCTGTTCAGCGGGCATGAAAGCCAGCGTCCGCATGGCTTCATCATGCAGCATGTCGAGGAAAGGCGTGGCATAGCCAATGCCGACCACCGACTGGCCAACGCAATTGCCCCACCGCTCACGCACAATCTGCGACAGGCGGCGGCGCGCCACTTGGCCAAGCGGCGTAGAATAAAAAGAGCGCAGATCGACAACATCCAAAGCCATGCGCCCTATCTGACACAAGAGCGGGGCAAGAGCCAAATCTTGCCCTTCCCGTTTGACCGGAGACGAGGGCTTGGCTAGCGTCCGGGCCAACACGCACAAAGGGTTCACATGAGCGCGGACGTTCTACAATTCCTCTGCCGCAGCGATAATTTCGGCCTACTTCTGCATGATGGAGCAAGCGGGGCGACGGCGGCCATTGATGTGCCAGATGCTGCCCCCTATCTCGACGCACTCAAGCAGCGCGGGTGGGCGCTGACCGATATTCTCATCACCCATCGCCATGGCGACCATATTGATGGCGTACCGGAACTGCGCGCGCAATTTCCTCACGCCAAGCTGCATATTCCGGCCGCGGAAGCCGAGCGGATTGAAGCTGTCACTGGCCAAGCTCATGCGCATTTGCGTGAAGGTGATGGCGTACATGTCGGCGCGCTGATGGGCCATGTCATCGAAACACCGGGCCATACGCTCGGGCACATTGCCTATCACTTTGCCAAAGAGCACTTGCTCTTTGCGGGGGACACTTTGTTTTCGCTTGGGTGCGGGCGCGTCTTTGAAGGCACGATGGAGCAAATGTGGAATTCACTCTGCAAACTCGCTGCACTGCCGCCCGAAACACGGCTGTGGTGCGGGCATGAATATACGCAAGCCAATGGCCGCTTCGCGCTCGTCGCTGATCCCGAAAATAGTGATCTGCGAGCGCGGATGAAAGACGTCGACGCTTTGCGCCTGCAAGGCGCTTTCACATTGCCGGTGACTTTGAAACAGGAATTGGCGACCAATCCCTTTTTACGCGCTGGCAATGTGGCGACATTTGCCGATCTGCGTGAACGCAAAAACAAGGCCTGAGTCAGATGGCAAATTTTTACCAACACGGCAGCCAATCAGCAGATGCCATCATCAAAAAACTTGATCTGAAAGCCCATCCGGAAGGCGGCTTTTATCGCGAGACATTCCGAGATGCGCAAAAAGATGCGCAAGGCCGCTCGGTGTCTTCACTCATTTATTTTTTGCTGGGCGCGGGCGATGTCTCGGATTGGCACCGCGTCGATGCGACCGAGATTTGGCATTATTATGCGGGCGCACCGCTCGTGCTCACCCAATCACCCAATGGGCATGATGCCTTTGCATTGCACTTGGGGCCCGATGTGCTGGCAGGACAACATCCGCAGATTGTTGTGCCAGCCCATCACTGGCAAACAGCAACAAGTCTTGGTGCATGGACTTTGGTTGGCTGCACCGTGGCGCCTGCTTTTGATTTTGCCGGATTTGAATTGGCCCCACCCGATTGGCGACCCACACCGCGCTGAAACAAAAAAGCCGCCACGAAGGGCGGCTTTCTTTTGACAGATGCGCAAATTTACTTGCGCGCAAGTCCGTCGATCTTGGCCTGCATATCGGCCATTTGTTTTTTCAGCGCGTCAAGATCGCCTTCTTCGGGGCCAGCTGCTGCGCTGCCACCCTGCGCTTTGGCTGCAGCTTGTGCTGCGGCGAAAGGATTGAACATGCTGAAGGCTTGGCTGAACATCGCCATATTATTGCGCGCCTGTTCTTCCATCGCACCAAACAGCTGCACACCGGGCAATTCCTTGCCGCCCATGGCCGTTTGCATCTGGTCGCGGAATTTCTGTTGCTGATCGGTGAAATTACCAATCGAATGTTCGAGATAGCTGGGCAGCAACATTTGCATGCTGTCGCCATAAAAGCGGATCACCTGACGCAGGAAAGTAATCGGCAAGAGGCTCTGCCCGTCCTTGCCTTCCTGTTCGAAAATGATCTGGGCCAGCACGGGGCGCGTGATGTCGTCACCGCTCTTTGCGTCATAGACGACGAAATCTTCGCCGTTCTTGACCATAATCGCGAGGTCCTCGAGCGTCACATAGGTGCTTGTTCCGGTGTTATACAGACGCCGGTTCGCATATTTCTTGATTGTGATGGGCGCTTTTTCGTTCGTCATCTTCCCTGCGGCGGGCCGAAACCCGCCTCCCCCTGAGGCCCCGGCGCCGGGCTGGAACCCGTCGGGACCCGCTACGATAGGCATAATGCTGCGTTGCGCGAAAGCCTTTTTTGCTCAAGGCTTGGACGAAGTGGCTAGCGCCTCAGCATTTCGTAGGGAGACCATTTTCTCATCAAAGGGGCATCCGAGGTGCTTGCCCGAGCGAGGTGGAAATGCTTCTCATTGTGCACCTGCAAAAGCATGGTGCCCCGTCCCGGCGCTGAACCGGAAATGGCGGGGCCGCACCAATTTAAGGAGCTTATTATGGCGTCGGACATTGTGATCGTCAGCGCCGCCCGCACGGCGGTCGGTTCATTTAGCGGGGCCTTTGCAACGGTTGCGGCCCATGATTTAGGTGCTGCCGCCATCAAGGGCGCGCTGGAGCGGGCGAATGTCGCCCCCGGCGACGTCGACGAAGTGATTATGGGTCAGATCCTGACCGCCGGTCAGGGCCAGAACGCCGCCCGTCAGGCTGCCATGAAGGCGGGCATCCCGCAGGAAAAGACCGCCTGGCAGCTGAACCAGCTCTGCGGCTCGGGCCTGCGCGCCGTCGCGCTCGGCCTGCAGCAGATCTCCAACGGTGATGCCAGCATTATCGTGGCGGGCGGACAGGAGAGCATGTCGACCTCCCATCATTCCGCCTTTATGCGCGCCGGCACCAAGATGGGTGATGTGAAATTCGTCGACACGATGCTGAAGGATGGCCTGTTCGATGCTTTCCACGGCTATCACATGGGCACGACAGCGGAGAATGTCGCGACCAAGTGGCAAATTTCGCGTGACGAGCAAGATGCCTTTGCCTGCGCCTCGCAGAACAAGGCAGAAGCTGCGCAGAAGGCCGGAAAATTCAAAGATGAAATCGTCCCCTTCACGGTGCAGACCCGCAAGGGCGACATCATTGTTGCTGACGACGAATATATCCGCGCCGGCACGACGATTGACGCACTCGCCAAGCTGAAGCCGGCCTTCTCGAAAGATGGCACCATCACCGCTGGCAATGCGTCGGGCATCAATGATGGCGCTGCTGCTGTTGTATTGATGACGGCAGCGGAAGCTGCCAAACGTGGGCTCACCCCGCTCGCGCGCATTGCTTCCTGGGCAACAGCTGGCGTTGATCCGGCCATCATGGGCTCAGGCCCGATTCCGGCTTCGCGCAAAGCACTGGAAAAAGCTGGCTGGAAAGTCGCGGACCTTGATCTTGTCGAAGCCAATGAAGCCTTTGCGGCGCAAGCGATTGCTGTCAACAAAGACATGGGCTGGAACACCGATATTGTGAATGTGAACGGCGGCGCGATTGCCATCGGACATCCGATTGGCGCGTCGGGTGCGCGTGTGTTCACGACCTTGCTGTTTGAAATGCAGCGCCGCAACGCAAAGAAGGGCCTCGCTACTTTGTGCATCGGCGGCGGCATGGGCATTGCGCTGACCGTCGAGCGCTAAATGATCTGGAAAGGCGCGCCCGTCACAAGAGGCGCGCCCCCTTTTGAGAGAAACGCCGTCATTGTCCGGGCGCCGATAGGCGATCCCGCTGAGAAGAGGAGCAGATCATGTCACGAGTTGCAGTTGTTACGGGGGGAACGCGCGGAATTGGCGCGGCCATTTCGAAAGCGCTCAAGGCTGAAGGCTATAAGGTTGCCGCCAATTACGCGGGTAATGATGAAGCAGCCTCACAACTCCAGAAAGAGACCGGCATCGCTGTCTATAAGTGGGACGTCTCGAATTATGAGGCTTGCGCCGCAGGTCTTGCCAAAGTCGAAGCCGATCTCGGCCCCATTGATGTTGTCGTCAATAATGCCGGCATCACGCGCGATGGTTTCTTCCACAAGATGAGCCCCGACCAGTGGAATGCCGTGATCAACACGAATCTCAATTCGCTGTTCAACATGTGCCGCCCCGTGATTGAGGGCATGCGCAACCGCAGCTTCGGCCGCATTGTCTGTATCTCGTCGATCAACGGCCAAAAGGGTCAGGTAGGCCAAGCAAATTACTCGGCGGCCAAAGCCGGCGAAATCGGCTTTGTCAAAGCGCTGGCGCAGGAAAATGCCAATAAGGGCATCACGGTCAATGCGATCTGCCCGGGCTATATCGGCACAGAAATGGTGCGCGCCATTGACCCCGAAGTGCTGGCCAAGCGCATCGTGCCGCAAATTCCGGTCGGGCGCCTCGGCGAGCCGGAAGAAATCGCCCGTGCGGTTCTCTTCTTGGTTGCCGACAATGCGGGCTTCATGACGGGCTCCACGCTGTCGGCCAATGGCGGGCAATATATGGCTTAAAAAGTCGCAACCGACTTCAGGGAATTACGCCCATAATGAGCCGCGCATCACGACGATGCGCGGCTTTTTTGATGCGGAGTGATTTCAATGGAGAAGCGACGGATTTGGGCCGTCAGGGCGGGCTCTTTCGGCCAAGCCGACCATATTTTTTTAGGCCTCAACCAGATTGCCATTAGTTTTGCGGAAAGCGGCGGCGATGTGAGTCAATTGCCTGTCATTCGCGGTGCGTTTCGTGATGCGGTCAGCGCATCTCAGACGTCCACAGCGCCCACACAAGCAAATCAACTCTTCCGCTTTCTGCATGAAATGCGCATTGGCGATTACGTCATCTACCCGCGCAAAAGTGACCGTACATTGCATTGGGGTGAGGTGATAGGCCCATATATTTTCGACCGCGAGCGCTCCAATGAATTTGCCCATCGGCGTAGTGTGCAATGGTTGGCCAAGCTCAGCCGCGATATTTTTTCGCAAGGTGCGCTTTATGAGATCGGCTCGATTCTCACTTTGTTTGAAGTGAAATCTTTTGCCTCCGAATTCTTGCGCAAATTCGCAGCCGCCAGCCAAGGCAGCGGGCTTCTAACTGAAGAAGAAGATCTCGAAGAAGCAGCCGCGCGCGATGTCAGCGAGACGACGCGCGACTTTATCGCACGGCGCATCCGCACCGATCTCAAAGGCTATCCGCTAGAACCTTTTGTGGCGGATCTCTTCCGCGCCATGGGCTATCAGTCGCATGCAACACGCGGTGTGCGCGATGACGGCATTGATGTGGTTGCCCATAAGGATGAGCTCGGCATTGAGCCGCCCATCATTAAAATTCAAGTGAAGGCACAAGAGAGCAATATACCGGCCGATGTGGTGAAAGCCTTTTACGCCATGGTTCATGAGCGCGATGTGGGCGTTTTCATCACCACGGGTGGCTTCACCCAATCAGCCCTCGAATTTGCCCGCACCAAGGGCAATATCAAGCTCGTGGACGGGGTCCAGTTCATTGGCCTGATCGAGCGCCATTATGATGCGCTGGATGCCAAGCACAGGCGGGAAATCCCGCTGCGCCGGGTGCTGGTCCCCGACCTCGCCTTTGCCGAGGATTGACCCCCTCGTCTTGACGAAAAAGAGGGTTACACTCACAAGTGTCAAGCTAAACGACGTGCCAAGGTCCTGACCCGATGCAAGAGATGACCATCGACCCCGCTACCCTCGTCCATGCCGAGCCTGCCGCCCGGCACAAAACGGTGGGCGTCACCATCGGCTCGGGCAAAGGCGCGGTGACTGTGGGCGGTGGCGCGCCGGTCGTGGTGCAATCCATGACCAATACCGACACAGCCGATATTGAGGGCACCGTCACACAGGTCGCTGCACTCGCGCGTGCGGGTTCCGAAATCGTGCGCATCACGGTGGATCGGGACGAAGCTGCCGCCGCCGTGCCCCATATCCGCGAAAAGCTCGACCGCTTAGGCGTGCATGTGCCGCTCGTCGGCGACTTCCATTACATCGGCCACAAGCTGCTGGCCGAACATCCGGCCTGCGCGGAAGCGCTCGACAAATATCGCATCAATCCGGGCAATGTCGGTTTCAAAGACAAGAAGGACCGCCAATTCTCAGCGATCGTCGAAATGGCGATCAAGCACAACAAGGCGGTGCGCATTGGCGCCAACTGGGGTTCGCTTGATCAGGAATTGCTCACTGCGCTGATGGATGAAAATGCCAAAAACGCCAAGCCCCTCGATGCGCGCGCCGTGACACGCGAAGCCATGGTGCGCTCGGCACTTTATTCAGCCGAACGCGCGATGGAATTGGGGCTACCCAAGAACCGCATCATTCTCTCGGCAAAAGTTTCTGCCGTGCAGGATCTGATTGCCGTCTACCGCATGCTGGCGGCACGTTCCGATTATGCCATCCATCTCGGCCTGACTGAGGCCGGCATGGGCTCGAAAGGCATTGTCGCCTCGTCCGCTGCTATGGGCATTTTGCTGCAAGATGGCATTGGGGACACGATCCGCGTTTCGCTCACACCGGAACCGGGTGGCGACCGCACACTCGAAGTGACCGTCGCGCAAGAGCTCTTGCAGACGATGGGCTTTCGCACCTTCGTGCCGCTGGTGGCTGCTTGCCCCGGCTGCGGACGCACAACCTCGACCGTATTCCAGGAACTCGCGCGCGACATCCAGAATTTCATCCGCGATGAAATGCCGGCATGGCGCGCGACTTATCCGGGCGTTGAAAATCTCAACGTTGCAGTGATGGGCTGCATTGTGAATGGACCGGGCGAAAGCAAACATGCCGATATCGGCATTTCACTGCCAGGCACAGGCGAAACGCCGGCTGCGCCCATCTTCATTGATGGCGAAAAAGCAATGACGCTTCGCGGCAACAATATCGCCAACGAATTTCGCCAGATCGTGATTGATTACATCGAGAAGAAATACGGCAAGGCGAACGCGGCGGAGTGATTAAATCAATCCCGCCGCAATATTGATGGTCAGCGCCAAAATCGTCGTATTGTAAAAGAACGACACAACGCCATGCGCCAAGGCAATGCGACGCATGGTGGGCGAACAAACCGCGACATCCGCCGTCTGGCTCGCGACGCCAATAATGAATGAGAAATAGAGAAAATCACTGTAATCGGGCGTCAGCGTGTCGAGAAAATCGAGACCACCGCGCAGACGCTCTGGCAGCTCGGGCCTGTTACGCCGCTCGGATGCATATTCATGCGCATAATGCAGCGCAAAGGTCAGATGGATGAAGGTCCATCCTGTCAAAATGGTCGTCCCCACCAGACCAATATGAAAATATTTATCGACGCCGGACATGTCTTTGGTGGCAGCCAATTGCACGACAATCGCGCCGATGGAAAAGAGGGCGGCAAAAATCGACAAAGTGAGAATGACAAAGCGACTTTCATCCGGCACAGAAGTGCGCTGGTGGAAGCGATCCAGATCATCGCGCACCATCATGATGAAGGTGAGCAGGATATAAAGGATCACGCCAGCATTCCAAGCCAGCAGCAACCGCGTGGTCAACCGCCAATCAGCGGGGCAGATGAGACCGATGAAAAGACCGGCCAAAATTCCGATGATGAGACGCGGACGCAGCATGAAGGCCCGTGTGATGTGATGGCGCAGCAGATGAGCACGCAAGTCGCGTAACCAACCGCCGTGCTCACCGCCTGTGATCACGAGCGCCGCCCCGCCACAAAGCGCGCCGCCTCAACCAGCACATCAGCCCGCGCGCCAAAATCCAGCGCATGCAATTCACCAATCGCCTGATCAATCAATTGATCACGGCGCTGCTCTGCGGCTTCCATCCCCAGAATGGAAATGAGGGTGGCTTTGTTGCGCTGCGCATCTTTGCCTGTGCGCTTGCCAAGTGTGGCCGCATCGCTTTTGGCATCGAGAAGATCATCAGCCACTTGAAAGCCCGCGCCGATCAACTGGCCAAAGCGCAAGAGATGGTTCATTTGCGCGGCACTCGCGCGCCCGAGCACCGCGCCCGCTTCCACAGCATGCGCCAGCAAGGCGCCGGTCTTCATCGATTGCATTTGCAGAATTTCATCAAAGCTCAGCGGCGTCTCAGCGCGTTCTGCTTCCAGATCCAGAGCCTGCCCGCCCGCCATGCCGCCAAGGCCCGAAGCCAGTGCCAGCAGACGCACCAGTTCGGCACGCAGGAAAGGGTCATCATGAGTGGCGGGGTCGGCCATGACCTCGAAGGCATAGGTGAGCAGGCTGTCGCCCGCCAGAATGGCCGTGGCCTCGTCATAGGCCTTGTGGACGGTCGGGCGGCCGCGGCGCAGATCGTCATCATCCATGGCCGGCAGATCGTCATGAACCAGTGAATAGCAATGGATCATCTCCAGCGCACAGGCGGGGCGCATGGCAACCTCCGGCTTTACGCCAAATAGGGCGGCCGTCTCGATCACCAGAAAGGGACGCAGACGCTTGCCCCCGCCCAGTGCTGCATGGCGCATGGCGGCCAAGAGGCGGGCCGGGCGGCGCACCTCGCCAGGGCGGGCTCCGGGGGATAGAAGGCTCTCCAGAGCCGATTCCACCTGATCGGCGATGGTTGTGAGCCTCAGCTCGAAATCGGCGCTCAATAGGGTTCCCTTTCGTCTCCTCAGGGGGCCAAGAAACGCGCGGCGGGGCAGAATTGCAACCCCTCCCCTCAATTCCCGGTCGGGACCCTAGCCAGAGCCCCCAATCCCGTGTATGGAACGCGCCTTGAATTCGAGCGGCCGCCCAATGCGTGGCCCCCTATGGAGACCACAATGGCAGTTCCGAAGCGAAAGACCTCCCCGATGAAGCGCGGCTTCCGCCGCTCGGCCGATGCCCTGGCTCAGCCGACCTATGTCGAAGACAAGGATTCGGGCGAGCTGCGCCGTCCCCACCACGTTGATCTCAAGACCGGCATGTATCGCGGTCGCCAGATCCTCAAGGTGAAGTCGAAAGACTAATCTCTGCTTCCAAGCAGTTTTGAAAAGCCCGACCTTGTGCCGGGCTTTTTCATTTAGGCTTCGGGATATCGGGAATCACGAAAGCCTACTTGCGCGGGCGGCGCTGCTCTTTGCGGATGATACTCACTCTCAAGGACACGCTGGATGATTTGCTCACCACAACAGGCTTGGTGCGGTGCATGTGGCGCAATGCGACTTTCATCCCTTCGCGCGGGACGCGATAAAAGCGCCGCCGACGATCATCACGCAGGCAAGACCAAGCGCGAGAGTGGGCTCGGCGAAACCAGCCAGCACAAGCCAGATGGTTGCCAAGACAGGCGCTGCATAAGCCAGCGTGCCGAGTAGGCGAATGTCGCCATGCTTCACGCCATGATCCCACAAGAAGAAAGCCGCACCGACAGGCCCTAATCCCAAAGCCAGCAGCGCGCTCCACTCTGGCATGTGTTGCGGCCAGACCGTCACTTCGCTGGCCAGATGCACCAACGTCGCCAGAGCGGATGTTGCCAAACAAAAGCCTGCAACAGAGCCACTTGGCACATGTGTGAGCCGGCGTGACAGAAGTGAATAAGCCGCCCAAGTGAAAGCCGCGGCAAGCGCCAATCCATGCCCGCTTTGCAAAGCCGACAAAGACAAATCCTTGCCGGAGAACAGAGCAACCAAACCACCAAAGGAGACAAGCGCACCCATCATATGACGCATGGCCAAATGTTCGCCGGGAAGAAATGCGGAGAAGACCACGATCAGCAAAGGCCAGAGATGATTGATGAGACTTGCTTCCGCAGGCGGGGCCGAGCGCAGGGCCGCGAAATAAAAAACATGATAAAGAAACAATCCGCCCGCACCGACCGCCCAAGCCTGCCAGCCTTGGCGCAATTGTGTGAGCTCACCACGCACCCCCAGAACAATCAGCCCGCACAAGCCGCCGATAGCGAAAGTGACCGCTGTCATTTGAAAAGGCGGCAGAGTGGAACTTGCTGCCGTCAGCAAAGGCAAAGCCGACCACAACAAGATCGCGCCAAAGCCAAAAGCAGTTGCAGAAGATTGGCGTGTCACGCGGGAGCGCAATCCCGACAGCGGCCCGTGATCTCAATCACCTGACCATGGGCGGCAAAACCGCTTTGTGCGGCAAGCGCGCCCAATTGCGCATCGACTTGCGGTGAGGTGACTTCGCTCACCTTGCCGCAGGCCTCGCAAATGAGGAAAGCCACGCGGGCCGCGCGATCATGACGATGACCGCAGGCAAGATAGGCATTGCGGGTCGCCAGCCGATGGACGAGCCCATTCTCCTGCAAGAAGTCGAGCGCCCGATAAATGGCCACGGGGGCTGGCCGCTTGCCGGTGGCTTCCGCCACCAGATCGATCATCTCATAGGCGCCCAAGGGTCGGCCGGCGGCGCAGAGCTTGTCCAGCACCAGCTGGCGGGCCGGGGTAAGGCTCAGGCCCGCTGGCGCATGGGCGCAATGGCTATGATCATGGTGGTCGTGCATGGAGCCAATATAGGCTTTTCCCGCGGATCAGACCAAGTGCCGAGAGGCTGGACGCACAGGCCTCTCGCCAAGATTGCTGCGGCGCACTAACCTCACGCCCAATCTTGCCATCTTGCCCCTCGGGAGCCTGTCCATGAGCCTCAAAGCCCGCAATGCCCTTGTTACCGGATCGACCAGCGGCATTGGCCTCGCCACTGCCCGCGCTTTGGCCGCTGAAGGCGCCAATGTCACGCTGAATGGTTTTGGCGATGCGGGTGAGATCGAGGCCACGCGGCAGGCGATCGAAAAAGATTTCGGTGTGAAGGCGCGCTACAGCGCCGCCGATATGTCAAAGCCCGATCAGATCGCGGCCATGGTGGCAGAAGCGGAAAGCGCTTTCGGCACGCTCGACATTCTCGTCAATAATGCGGGCATCCAGCATGTCTCGCCGATTGAAAACTTCCCGCTTGAAAAATGGGACCAGATCATCGCGATCAATCTCTCCTCTGTCTTTCATGCAAGCCGCGCTGCCATTCCCGGCATGAAGGCGCGCAAATGGGGCCGCATCATCAATACAGCCTCCGCCCATTCGCTCGTGGCTTCGCCGTTCAAATCCGCCTATGTCTCGGCCAAACATGGTGTGGCGGGCTTTACCAAAACAGCGGGCCTTGAACTCGCAACCTTCGGCATTACGGTGAATTGCATTTCGCCGGGTTATGTCTGGACACCGCTGGTCGAGAAACAAATCCCCGACACGATGAAAGCGCGCAATCTCACCAAAGAGCAGGTCATCAATGATGTGCTTTTGACCGCGCAGCCGACCAAGCAATTTGTCACCGTCGATCAGGTCGCCGCTTTCGCGATCTTCCTGTGTTCGGATGCCGCCTCACAAATGACAGGCTCGAATTATTCGATGGATGGCGGCTGGACAGCCGCTTAACGAAAGGCCCAGACACTCGTCTGCTTGACTTCCGAATCCTCCAAAGCGCGCGTGACGGGAATGCGATACGTCGCCAAAGCCTCGAGCCGGTCTTTCGCCAGATAGGACCGGCCCGGATCGCCGATCAACACATGTGTGCCGCTTTGGCGCAGACGATCCAGCCAATCGGTCACACGCGCTGCCATATCGCGCTCGTAAGACACATCGCCTGCAAGCACGACATCCCAGCCCCTGTCGATGCCGATCAGATTGCCGCAGAAAATTTGCACATCGACACAATTCGCTTCTGCATTGAGAGCAATGGCTTCGGCTGAAAATTCATCAATGTCGCAAGCCTCCACAATATTCGCACCAGCTTTGGCTGCGGCAATCGCCACAAGGCCGGAACCGGAGGCAAAATCGAGAATATTTTTGCCCGCGACAATTTCGGGATGGTCGAGAATGTAGCGCGCCAAAGCCTGCCCGCCTGCCCAGGCAAAGGCCCAAAAAGGCGGCGGTAGGCCAATTTCTCCCAATTCCTCTTCTGTCTTCTGCCAGAGTTCGGTGGCTTCATCGGCCAGATAAAGCGAGATCTCGGGCGTATGCGGCACGGGCAAGAAACGTGTGTGGGTGCGGATGAAGTGGGCGGAATCTTCGATGTTCATGGCGCAAGCTTCTCGATCCAGCCAAGCCCCGCAACAGTGGACGTACGCGGGCGATATTCGCAACCAATCCAACCCTGCCAGCCGCGTGACGCAATCTCTTTCAAGATCACCGCATAATTGATCTCGCCCTCATCGGGCTCATGACGACGCGGGACCGATGCCAATTGGAAATGTCCGATCAACGGCCAGTGACGGCCGATGCGGCGCAGAAGATCGCCTTCGAGAATCTGCACATGATAAAGATCAAACATGATCTTCAATTCAGGCCGATTGATATGGCCGATGAGATCTGCCGCCATATCGGAACCGGTGAGAAAATAATCGGGGCGATCATAAGGATTGAGCGGCTCGATCAACAAAGTGACATTGGCGCGCTCGGCCTCTTCGCAGGCAAAGGCCATATTGTCGAGAAAGCAGGCGCGCGCATCAGCCAGCGGCACGCCGTTCAACACACCCGACAGGCAATGAATATTTTTCGTACCCAGCTCATGCGCGTAATCGAGCGCCTTGGCGAGAGACTCGCGAAAAGCCGCACGCTTTGCAGGCAAAGCAGCAAAGCCGAATTCGCCTGCTCCACCGGGCGGTGCATTCAACCCCGTCATGATGAGGCCCGTCTCATCCAGCCTTTTGCGCAAGTCACGCGCGCTAATTTCATAAGGAAACTGGCATTCAACGGCCAAAAAACCGGCCTTGGCAGCCGCGGCCATGCGATCCGCAAAAGGTACTTCGGTGAAAAGCATCGAAATATTGGCGCAGAAGCGCAGAGCATTTTGCATAAGAATGAGAATAGAGGCCTTCGGCCCTCACGACAATAAGCTCAGAAACTCGCAGTCGAAGCGCCAAACTCTGCCAAACGCTCGCTCAATTCCTTGATTCTCTGGCGCAGCTGGCGATTTTCATATTCCAGCATGGCAATCTGCTCGGGCATGGTTGCTTGTGCACGCTCAGCACCCTTCTCCGGAATTTTGAATTGAACGCCGATCATGTCTTGCAAACGCCAACGTGCACCGCACTCATAGATGCGATCTCGCGCCGGGATTTCGAGACGGAAATGGTCAGGCAAATCCGTCACACCATGCCCCTTGAGACATGCGCCCGTGAGTGAAATATTGCGCACCTGACAATCCAGAGACGATTGCCCGCTGCGAAAATAAACACGGCCCGCAATCAATGTTCGGTGGCGTTCGGCGCCCCGTCTGTTTTTGGGCTCGAGCTGATCGGATGACATGAAAAAACCAAATCAAAAAATGAATGAGAAAAGACTAGCTGATTTTAGGTGCGGTTGGAACGCTCCCCTTACTTCTTGTCTGCCGGCCAGGCCTGACGGAACCAAATAGCCGCAATCACAAGCGAAATCGCAATGATTGCAAAGACTCCGCCAGCACCTGCAAAGGCCGCGAAGAAACTTGCCGCCGATGGAAAAGCCACCTGACCAATGCGATTGCCGGTCAAGCGCATCGACAAAGCGGTTGCGCGCACATTGGCGGGGGCGAGGTGAACAATGCTCGAAAATGCCAAGGTCGAGGAAATACCAAGACCATAGCCCGAAGCCACTGCACCAACGTAAAGCAACCAAAGCGGCAATGGAAAAGCAAGCATCAAGAGACCAACGGCCCCCAGCAACAAGCTCATCAACGTCAACGGCACGCGACCAAAAATACGAAATAGCGAGACATAAGCAAGACGCGAAACCATTGCGCCCACCGCGCGCACAGTCAGCAACCAACCCACGTGGCTCGCTTCAATATTCCGCTCTGTGCCCAAGAGCGGCATGTAAATGATCAGCACATCAAAAGTCGTGACCGTGATTACAGAGGCAAAAATCGTCGCTGACAGGCCTTTCAATCGCAAGATTTCGGTAATGCTGAGGCGTTGCTCATCAGCGGCGCGCGGTGGCTTGGGTGGCGCACGACCGATCATGAAGCCGATGATCACATTGATCGCAGCCACCACCACACCCAGCATGAAGAGAAGATCAGTCGGCGCCACGCGCGCATCACCAGCCGCGATGGCCATGATGATCGGCCCAACCGCTTGGCCAACCGCAAGGCCAAACATGTAAAGACTCAAAACGGTCTCGCGGCTTTTGGGGCCTGCCGAGCGCACAGAAATAATTTGATGTGCCGCCATGGCCAAGATATGACCCACGCCCAACAAAACATTAGCAACAATAAGATGCCAACGCGTCTCCGGCGCCAGCCAAAGCATAAGCGCGCCACCACACATGAAGATGGCGCCCAATTGGGCTGCGCGTGAATCGTATCCGCGATCCATGATCTTGCCGAAGGGAATGGCGAGGACGATCGGCAAAAGCGAAAAACTCGCGCCGATGAAACCAATCCAGACAACGGAGAGATCAAGCTCGACACCGCGATAGGTCGTGCCGCCGCGCACCAGCGGCAACATGGCTTGCAACAAGACGCAATGGAGGAAAAGCGGGACAATCAGGCCGAAATCAATATCGTGATCCTGCTTTCGACCAAACAAAGCTCTGCCCTCTTATTCTCTGTCTTGTAGCTTGTGTCTTTATCGCCAAAGGGTGGCGCCTGTCACCAAGGGCCACCGCTTTTGATCAAGGCGCACTCATGCCCTTGCGCAGAAAGGCGATGATATCCGGTGGCGCAGCATAAAGCTTGTCGACCAGCTTTTGCACGTCGTCACCCGTTTGCGGACCAATATCGAGCGAGGCCTTATTGGCTTCTGCCACAAGTTCGGGATCAGCCAGCACATCCATGAAGGCTTTGCGCAAGGCACTCACACGATCAGACGGAACCCCCGGGGGCACGAAGAAGGGACGGCTGATCGAGCCTTGCTGCAAAAAGACTTCCATGGCCTGTTTCTGCTGCGGTGTTTTTGCAAAATCCATCGACAAGGGAACGCCGGCGGCCTTCAAGGCTGGCAGACTTTTCGTGTCTTGCTGCACGAGAATCTTCACCGCACTCTCGGGCTTCAACATATCCGGATATTGCTGCTTCGCGCTTGACCAGAGCAGACCGCAAATGCCCTGCACTTCATTGCGCTGGATGGCGAGGCTCACTTCATTCGAGCCTTTATAGCCCGCAATCAATTTCACCTTCACGCCCAGAATATGTTTTTCCATGACCGGATAATCGACGAGTGCAGAACCCGGGCCTGTTCCACCGACAACCAGCTCCTTGTCGAACAGCTCGGCATAATTCTGGACAGGCGCATCTTTGCGCGTGATGCAGACAGATGTGTCGGCATTGGCATTGCCCAAGAAAATAAATTTAC
>Ga0209400_1001818_pt1 | contig 16692 bp, 11 predicted proteins | sample M_130807_EF_Meta_FD_187313 | JGI IMG/M metagenome (GOLD analysis project Ga0209400, IMG submission 187313) | Freshwater microbial communities from Lake Montjoie, Canada to study carbon cycling - M_130807_EF_MetaG (SPAdes) (version 2) | ecosystem: Environmental > Aquatic > Freshwater > Lake... | reverse complement strand
AGTTTCCTAAAACATTGATGGTCGTTCTTCCCATGTCCATTAGCGCATCAACCGCTAAAATTGCAAATGCTTTTTGTGGATCTAAACCCAAGCCAGAGACCGTTCCTACTAGGATTAAAAAAGAAGCCCCACGAACACCCGCAACACCCTTACTGGTTAGCATTAGAATCAAACACATTTCAACCTGTTGAGCCAAGCTCAATTCAATACCACTGGCTTGTGCAATGAAAACAGATGCCAAGGAGAGATACAAGGTGGTTCCGTCTAGGTTAAAACTATAACCAGTTGGTAAAACAAAGGCAACAACCTTTCTTGGAATCCCCATTTTTTCTAAATTTTCCATGGCCTTTGGAAGTGCAGCCTCAGAGCTTGCTGTTGCAAATGCAATTGATATAGGTTCAGAAATATGAGCGATGAATTTTTTGAAGGGCAATTGAACAAGGAGTGCGATAGGAACAAATACCAAAACAATCAATGCAAACAAGGCCAAATAAAGGGTTCCAACGAGTTTAAAAAGAGGAGCAATAACAGCGATGCCCATATTAGATACCGCAAATGCCATGGCACCAAATACCGCAAAGGGTGCAAACCACATGACAATATTGGTGAATTTGAACATTGCTTCGCTTAAACTTTCCATTAAGGACAAAAGGGGTTTCTTTTTGTCTTCGTCTTTTACCATGGCCAATCCTAAACCAAGTAAAACACTGAAAATAACAACCTGTAAAATTTGATTTTCGGCAATAGATTTTGCAATGTTTTCCGGAAACGCATCCAGTATGATATGATGACTTTGTTTGTGTTCAATTAGGTTTTCTGCTTTTGCAATTTGTTCTTCTCCTGCACGTAGTTCTGTGCCCCTGCCCGCTCCAGTAAAATTGATTGCAACCAACCCAATAATCAAGGCAAAAGTTGTAACCACTTCAAAATAAAAAATCGACTTGATACCCATTCTCCCAACCTGCTTTAAATTGGTATGTCCTGCAATTCCAACCACGAGCGTAGAAATTAAGAGCGGAGCAATGATGGTTTTAATCAAACGAAGGAAAACATCGCTAAAAACTTTTGATGATTTGCAAATACTTGAAATATCGATTCCTGTTAATTGGGCAATTGTTCCTGCATATGTTCCTAAAAACAACCCCAATCCCATTCCCATGAGGATAAACCAGGTTAGACTTTTGCTCTTCATTGCATGAAAAGACATCAACCCAAGTAACATCAAATCTGTTATGAGACTCAAACCAGCCTGCTCTTGATACAAGTGAACAAAAACAGATATAAACAGCAATATCCCCGCAATTATTGGAACAAAAGATTTTTTCATTGTCCTTTTACTTTGATTCAAACATAAGAGGCAGAAGCCATTTTCAGAAGTTTTCAATAAAATAAAACATTAAATTTTAAACCTTCATAGGGAAAGAGTATCTTAGTTTAAATTCTAAATACGATGAAAAAATTTAAATTAATTCTCATTCTTTCTGTTGTAATCATTTTTGGTTCTTGTAAAAAGCAAACAACCGAAGACAGTGATTGGACCAGCATGCAAGATCAAAATACAGCAGATTTAAACAGTGATTTGATCATGAAAGAAGTTGAAAGTGCAGCAACCAATGTTGGCCTAGGAAAATCTATTTTTCCAATCATTATTTTTGATACTACCGTTAGCCCCAAAACACTAGTTATAAATTATGGTACAAGTAATTTTTTGTGTGATGACGGCCAGTACAGAAGGGGAAAGATTTTGGTAAGTTGGACAGGTAAATACAGAGAGCCAGGATCTGTTAAAACCATTGGTTTTGATTCTTTTTACCAAAATGACAACAAAATTGAAGGAAGCAAAACGGTTACCAATATGGGATTAAATGCATCAAACCAATTGAGTTTTTCTGTTGTTTCTTCAATCAAAATTACAAACACTACAGGAGAGACAGCCAATTGGTCATCAACCAGAACTAGAACCTGGATACAGGGTGATTCTACCAAAGTTGTTTCAGATGATATATATTCAATTACGGGTAGCACGACCGGGGTGAACAGAAAGGGAAAAAACTATACCTCAATGATCACAAATCCATTGAGGGTTGAAATTGCATGCCCATGGAGAATTGTATCAGGTACAATAGAGCTCAGTAGAGGGGGAGCATCACCTAAAACAATAGATTTTGGAAATGGAAATTGTGATGCCACTTTTACGGTTTCTTCAAACGGAAGAACATATACTGTGATAAGACGGAAATAAAATCCCACCAACCATAGGGACGAAAACCAAGCACTGCATCATCTTGCGGTGCTTGGTTTTTTATTTTAATTAGTTCTGCTTTTAAAAGCATATCTTTGTAGGTCACGATATGAAAAGAGAAGCTAAGGGCTCTGGAAGAAGAGCAGTCAATAAAACTGGTGAAAAACCAGCATTTGCCAAAAAAGAGAAAAGTTCAACTACAGGTAGGGGATTTACAAAAAAATCTGAAATGAAGGGTTGGAACAAAAAGTCAGACGATAAGCCTGTAGATTTCAGATTTGCTAAACCAGGAAGCAAAGGAAAAGATGTTGATTTTTCAAAGAAAAGAACCAATAGAACCCCTTCAAGGTTTTCAAAAAACAATGCGAGCCAAAGCGATAATGAGTCGCAAAAACCTGATAGCCCAGAGTTTAAAAGAAGGAGTAGAACAACATCGGGAGCAGATAGAAAATTTGAGTCAACAGGATACAAAAGAAGTAGTACTGGGCCGAAAAGAGATTCTAAATTCTCAAGAGATAATGACACCCGTTTTGAAAAAGGTAGAACCAACGATAGAACCGATTCTTCGGGTTTTAAAAGGAAGGGTAGACCCACTTCGGATTCAGATAGAAAATTTGAATCAAACTACAGCAAGAGGGGAGATTCAAAATTCGCTGGAGACAAAGACAGCAATTTTGAAAAGCCAAGAACAGGTTCAAAGCCAGAAAGAACAAGACCATTCAATAAGTTTAGTCGTATTGCAGCCTCAAAATCAGAGATTACACCAGCTAAAAACAAAAAAAACACAGCTGAATCTGATTTGGATGGAGGTTCGGGTATAAGGTTAAACCGTTATATTTCAAATGCGGGAATTTGCAGCAGAAGAGAAGCAGATGAGTTGATCAACGCTGGTTTGGTAAGTGTAAACGATAAAATTGTAACCGAATTGGGTACCAAAGTGATGCTGGGAGATGTTGTGAAGTTTAATGGGTCTAAACTTTCTGTTGAAGAGCGAGTTTATATATTGTTAAACAAACCTAAAGACACCATTACTACCCTTGACGATCCCGAAGGCAGAAACACAGTAATGGATTTGTTTGAAGGCAAGATGAAAGAGCGAATTTTCCCGGTTGGAAGACTAGATAGAAACACTACTGGTGTTTTGTTGTTGACCAATGATGGTGAACTTGCCCAACGCTTAATGCACCCCAAATATGAGGTGTTTAAAGTATACCGTGCTACCCTAGATAAGCCCTTTAAACCAACTGATATGTGGACGCTTTCGAACGGAATTGTTTTAGAGGATGGACCTATAAAGCCCGACGCGATTGCCATGTCAGATCCAAAAGACAAAAAGGTAGTTGGTGTTGAAATTCACAGTGGTAAAAACAGAATTATCCATAGAATGTTTGAACACCTTGAATACAAGGTAGATAGGCTTGACAGGGTATTGTACGCCGACCTCGAAAAGGGTAAGTTGAAGAGAGGAGAGTGGAGGCATTTAACAGAAAAAGAAGTAAAGTCGTTAAAGCGACTCTTAAAAATGAAATAATATAGCCACTTGGTTGTTTACTAAACCGATTTATTCACTAAATTTGTAACTTAATAATTCAATAATGAATACTACATTTTTATTTATCGGAAATTTGGGTGGTGGAGAATGGATACTCATTTTATTGGCTTTGGTTTTTCTTTTTGGAGGAAAAAAAATTCCAGAATTGATGAGAGGTATTGGTCAAGGTGTTCGTGAATTCAATGATGCCAAGAAAAACGTAAAAGACCAAATAGAAGAAGGTATGAAGTCTAAAGACGGTGAAAAGAAATAAATAATTTCATTCCGAAACCATTGAAGCATTACAATTCTTTAAACGAAATTCAGGCAGATTTAAGTGCCCGTACCCTTTCTGTTCCCCAGCTTGTGTCAATGTATTTAAAGAACATTGATGAAAAGAACAATGAACTCAATGCATTGATTGAAGTGTATGCAGAAGAAGCTCTTGAGCGGGCAAAACTGGTTCAGGAAAAACTTGACAAAGGTACTGCGGGCAAACTTGCAGGAATGGTTATTTCAATCAAAGACAATATTTGCTACAAAGGTCATCAATCTTCGGCATCATCAGTGATATTAAACGGCTTTGAGTCGTTATTTTCGGCTACAGCTGTTGAAAGAATGATAGCAGAAGATGCCATCATTATTGGCAGAAGCAATTGTGATGAATTTGCAATGGGCGCTTCTAATGAAACTTCTGTGTATGGGCCCGTTTTAAACGCCAAAAATCATTCTAAAGTTTCTGGTGGATCTTCGGGTGGTGCTGCAGTTTCTGTTCAGGCCAACATGTGTTTAGCTGCATTAGGTAGTGATACAGGTGGCTCTGTGAGACAACCCGCCTCCTTTTGTGGATTAGTGGGTTACAAGCCCTCTTATGGCGCAATTTCTAGATGGGGTTTGATTGCATATGCGTCTTCTTTTGATATCATTGGCCCAATAACCAATTCGGTCAAAGATACCAGTCTGTTGTTTGAAGTCATGTCTGGACCAGATGGATTTGATGCAACTGCTTGCGAAAAGAATATTGTTGTTGAAAATCAAGCCGAACATAAAAAAATGAAAATTGCCTATTTCAAAGAGGCAATTGAATCAGAGGGCTTAGAATCAGATGTAAAAGAGAAAACGATGGCTTTTATTGAGCGGTTAAAAGCACAAGGCCATGAAGTAAGCCTTGTTAGTTTTCCTTATTTAGATGTTTTAGTGCCTGTATATTATACCCTTACAACAGCTGAAGCTTCCTCTAATTTAAGTCGATTTGCTGGAATGCATTATGGCAAAAGAAGCGAATTGGCAAAAGACCTTGAAACAACTGTAAAATTCTCTAGAACGGAGGGTTTTGGGGCTGAAGTAAAAAGACGAATCATGACGGGTACTTTTGTACTTTCATCGGGCTATTATGATGCATATTACAGCAAAGCCCAAAAAGTGAGAAGACTGATAAAAGAGTATACGGATTCACTTTTTACAACATATGATTTCATTGTTTCACCTACCTCGCCTACAGTAGCATTTGGAATAGGAGAGAAAGCATCAAACCCCTTAGCAATGTATTTGGCTGATATTTTTACCGTACACGCCAACATAGCTGGAAACCCAGCCATTTCAATACCTTTTGGCGAAGATAATTCAGGTATGCCAATTGGAATTCAATTGATGGCAGCTACAGGAAGAGATTCACAATTACTTACTTTTTCTGAAGCTATAACTAATTAAAATAGTCATTTCTTTTACAGGGGTGTTGACATCTTGATTTCTTTCTAGATTCAACTAGCGCAAAAATTGTAGTTTGCACACATGCATGCTAACTTTCTTAAACACTACTTTCTTGGATTTTTATTGGTTTGGTCTTTTTTAACAAATCCAATAAAAGCAAACAATAATGACGAGCTTTATCAATCCCGTTTAGCAGCCCTAAAAACCAGTATTGAAGTAAATTATCACCCTGCTGTACGCACCTATATTGAGCAATATTTGGCCAATCCAGAGCTCATAAAATCACTTATAAGCAGAAGCAAATTATACTTTCCTCCGATTGAAAAATCTCTTAAGCAAAAAAACCTTCCAATAGATTTAAAATACATTGCAGCAGCAGCATCAGGATTAGACCCAATTACAGTAAATACAAATGGAAATTCAGGGGTTTGGACGATGTCTTATGCGGTTGCCAAGATGTATAAGCTAAAACAAAACACGTACATTGATGAAAGAAGAGATCTTGTAAAGTCTAGTTTAGCTGCAGCACAGCACCTCAAAGACCTTTTTGCTATATATAAAAGCTGGCCCCTTGCAATTGCTGCCTATGGTTGTTCACCTGTACAATTAAACAAAGGAATCCATGCTGCAGGAAATAGTTTTTATTTTTGGGATATTTATAAAGTGATGCCGGCTAGCTGCAGAGATCTATATCCAAAAGTAATAGCAACAGTTTATATATTAAATTATTACAAAGAACACGGCATCAGAATGGTTGAACCCCTCCAACTTCCAGTAAGTGATACTGTTTGGGTGTCAAAATGGCTTTCGTTTCAACAAATATCTACAGCCACCAGTGTGCCAATAGAAGTACTAAGGGATTTAAACCCTGTTTTTAAAAAGGATATTATACCCTTTTCTCAGGAACCTTATTTTTTAAGAATTCCAGCAGATAAGGTTTCTAAATTTAGCACACTTAGAGATACCGTTTATAGACAATACCACCCAATAGAAATTCAACCAATTGCCATTGAAAAGGATACAACAGAAGTAGCGCAAACACCCGTTGAGTCAAATCATCAGGAGTCAAAAGCAAATAAACAAACAAACACAAGGAGCCTTAAGCCCATTAAATACACAATCAAGAAAGGCGATATTTTAACAGATATAGCAGACTGGTTTGATGTGTCTGTTTATGATTTGAAAGCTTGGAATCCTAAGCAAACTAAAAGAGGCAAGGTTAAAAGAGGGCTTGTATTGAAGATATATGTTCAATCAAATAAAACGGGATATTATAGAAGAATTAACTCAATGAGTATGACTCAAAAGAAAAGACTCAAAAGAAGAGATTAAAAACATAAAAAAAACCCGCCGAAGCGGGTTTTAGTTTTTAATTAGTCGTTGTACTGTCTTCTCTCTCTTTGAGGTTTATCTTCTCTAGGACGAGCTTCGTTTACAGTGATGTTTCTTTGCATGAAAGATTGTCCGTTCAAAGAATCAATAGCGCGTTGAGCACTAGCAGAATCTGGCATTTCAACAAAACCAAACCCTTTGCTTCTACCTGTAAATTTATCATTTACGATGTTTACTGATGATACTTCGCCGTAGGCTGAAAACAAATTTTTAAGGTCTTCTGAACTAGCAGACCAATTTAAGTTACCGATGTAGATGTTCATAAAAATTATTAGAAAAATCAAAGCTAAGCATAATTCGCTCATTTGCAAATACATTCTCATATTTTATTCAAAGTATGAGTAAAATCAAGGCCTAGATTTTAGAACTTCTTTTTACAAGTCTCTATAAGAATGTCATGTATGAGGGTTCTAATGTTTAATTCAGCAAGTTTTTTATTGTCTGCATTAGGGTAAATCCTGTTAGAGAGAAATACATAAATGAGTCCATTTTTGGGGTCTGCCCAAGTACATGTACCTGTAAATCCTGTATGCCCAAAACAAAGAGAAGAAGCCCCCTTCCCTGCAGGAGAACTTTTACCAGGTGTTGTTTCGGGCTTGTCAAACCCGAGCCCCCTTCTTGATTTTTTACTACTTTTTTTAGTGAACAACTCTATGGTTGAAGGCTTGAGCAATCTGTGTCCCCCATAGGTACCCCCATTTAACAACAATTGCATAATGACCCCAACATCATTTGCATTTGCAAAAAGACCAGCATGTCCACTAACACCCCCAAGCATGGCAGCGGCAGGATCGTGCACATAGCCATTTATAAGCTGCATTCTAAACAATTGGTCGTTTTCTGTTGGAACAATCCAGCCCGGGTTAATGCCCTTGTCTAAAGGATTAAAAACCATGTTTGCTAAATTCAGCGGTTTATAAAAATTTATATACAAATAATTTTCAAAACTTTCGTTAGAAACAACCTCCACAAGCTTTCTTAATAAAATAAAGCCCAAATCGCTGTATACATAATTTCCGGGTACTTTTAGTTCTGACTTAGCTATGATTTCAAAAAGGGTTTGCTCGAAGTTGTTTCTGATATTCAAATTATCGCATACTTTTTTCTCAAAACCCTCTTGTTTGCTGAAACGGTATACATTACTGTCTAACAATCCATCAACAATTGTTTGCTTGTAAAACGGAATAAAAGGAATCAGACCAGCTTCGTGCAGCAAAACCTCTCTGATTGTTATTGATTCTTTATTTGAACCCCTTAGGAAGGGTAAATAGCTGCTTAACTTATCATTTAGCCCTATTTTTCCGTCCTCATATAGTTTCATCATTGCCAAGGTGGTTGACATGATTTTAGTAAGAGAAGCAATATCGTATAGGTGGTTGTTTTGAACTTCAGGAGACAAGGTGTCGTAAACATGTCTTCCAAATGATTTTTGATAAAAAACTTTTCCATTTTTACTTGCCCATATTTGGCATCCAGGTGTTGCCCCATTGTTGATGGCGTTTTTTACAATTGAATCGATTTGTTGCAAAGGAGTATGGTCTAATTCAATTTCCTCCGGCATTACAATTTCATTTCTTTCAAGTGTTCTAGTTTTTGTTCCAGCATTCAGTTCAAAAGCGGGTAAAACAGATACGGGCATTTTACCATTAGATGGTATTGCGCCAGCTAAAATTTGAGCAGAAACAGCATTGTAAACAGGCAAATCTTCAAAGGCTACAATTACATTTCTTGCCGCTTGAAAATGTTTCAATATATAGGGATTGCCATGAACTACAAGTACAGATTTTTTTTCGATAATAATTTGATTGATAAAATCTATTTCTTGTTGTGTTAAGCCCAGTTTTTTACTGATAAATCGGCTGGTATTTTGAATGCTTAAAATAACCAAGCTGTATTGATTTAATTTTAACCTAAGTTGGTCAAAGAACTGAACCGAATCGTTTTTATCTATGGTAAAATAATCAGCATGAATATAGTTATTGATGCTTTGTTGAAAGATATTGCTTGTGTTAGCCCCCACCGATACCACCGCAATTTTATCGTACTCTGGATGTGCAATTGGTATCAACCCATCTGTGTTTTTTGCAACCACCACCGCATTTTTAACAATTTTTTTGATCAGTAAATCGGTTGAGCAACAATTTAAATCTTCAATAAGCTGTTTGGTTTCTATTGGGCTGTATTGCTGAAGCCCACACCAGTATTTTGTGATGAGTATTTTTCTGCAAGCTTCGTTGAGTCTATCTTGAGAAATAAGTCCTTTTATAAGGTATTCTTTGATCCAGAACAAGGACTGTGGAACATCTTCAACAAATAACAATAAATCTACTCCAGCTGCTAAAGCTTTTGCACAAACTTCTCCTGGTGCAGCAAAATTTGCAACCCCCTTCATGTTCAATCCATCAGAAACAACCAAACCCTTGAAGCCAAGTTGATTTTTTAATAAATCTGTTACAGCCTTGTACGAAATACTAGAGGCAGTATTGTTTGTGGTATCAATAGCGGGTACAAACAAATGCCCAACCATTACTCCAAGCACCCCATTATTTATTAGTTCTTTGAACGGATAAAGTTCTAACGAATCGAGCCTGTAACTATTGGCATTGATGATGGGCAAAGCATGGTGTGAATCGCTTTCTGTGTCGCCGTGTCCAGGAAAATGCTTTGCTGTGGGCATAATTTTAAGGTCTTGAAGCCCTTTTGCATACGCCAAACCATGTTTTGCAACCGTATATTTATTTTCTCCAAAACTACGGTCGTTTATGACAGGGTTCAGTGCGTTGTTGTTGATGTCTACATCAGGTGCAAAGTTAAGTTGGATACCGATTCTTTTGCAATGTTTTGCAATTTCTTGACCCATTTGTTTGGTGAGCTCAAGATTGTTTGCAGCCCCCAATACCATTTGTCTTGGAAAAACCGGTGTGCTGTCCAAACGCATGTTCAAACCCCACTCACCATCTATACTGATGAGTAAGGGTATTTTGGATTTTGATTGAAAGCGATTACATAAATTGGCTTGCTTAACAGGCCCGCCTTTCATGAACATTAAGCCACCCACCTTGTAGTCGGTGATGAGTTTTTCTATTTCTTTTTCATGATTTTGATCTCTTTGCGTCCAAACAGCAATAGTCATTAGTTGTGTAATCTTTTCATCTTCGGTCATGCCAGCCAAAATGGAGTCTACCCAGTGGTTGGGCGCTTTCCAATCAATAGCTTGTCCGAAAGCCACTCCCTTGCCGACAATAGATAGCAAAAGTATGATAACAAATACGCTGTAAAATCTTTTTGTTTGAATCATGAAAGGGCAAATAACTTGAAACATTTGCTTATTTCAGACAATGGGGGAAATAAATTATACACGGTTAAATGGTTGAAAGTTCTCCACAGACTTACATTTTATAAATTTTATTAGGTTTTTTGTTGGATAATGTCCGACAAGATTAAAAAATTACCTAGCCATGTTGCAAGTCAAATTGCTGCAGGAGAAGTTGTTCAAAGACCAGCTTCTTTGGTAAAAGAGCTGTTAGACAATGCCATTGACGCCACGGCAAGTCAAATACAAGTTTTGATAAAAGATGCCGGAAAAGAACTTGTCCAAGTAATTGACAATGGAATGGGAATGTCAGAAGCCGATGCAGTGATGTGCTGGGAGCGACATGCAACGTCCAAAATTTCAAAAACAGAAGACATCTTTAAAGTGCTTACAATGGGTTTCAGGGGCGAAGCTTTGGCGAGTATAGCCTCTGTTGCTAGAGTTGAAATGAAAACCAAAACAGAACAAGACGAACTGGGTACTGAAATTTTATTAGAAGGCTCTAAAATCATTTCAAAAGAAAAGCTTGTTTGTGAAACCGGAACCTCAATTGCTGTAAAAAACTTATTTTTTAATATTCCAGCAAGGAGAAATTTCTTAAAATCAAATACCATTGAATTTCGCCATATTTTCGACGAGTTCAATAGAAGTGCCATTGCTTATCCAGAAATACAATTTGAGTTGTTTCAGGACGACAAAAAAAGCATCGTTTACCATCCGAGTTCTTTGTTAGCGCGAATCAATACAGTGGTTGGTTTAAGTGAAAATGATTGGATGGAAATTAATGAAGAAACCAGCATCTTAAAAATTACAGGCTATTGTTCTGCTCCAGAAAAATCAAAGAAAAGCCGAGGCGACCAGTATTTTTTTGTGAACAACAGGTATTTTAAAGATGCGTCTTTTAACCACGCAGTTATGTCTGCATACGAGGGTTTAATTTCTAGTGATACATTTCCAGCATACGTTTTAAAGATAGAAATTGACCCCGCGATGGTAGATGTCAATGTTCATCCCACCAAAACAGAAGTTAAATTTGAGGACGACAAAAACTGTTATCAAATAATTAGGGCGGTTGTTAGAAAAGCAATCATGAAAGCTTTTGGTGGTGAACAAATTTCAAACTGGTTTGATGACAATAAGTTTGTACAAGATAACATCAACGGTTCGGTAGAAGACGCATTTAATTTCAAAACCCAAGCAAGCGAAACTGTTGGAACCGGAGTATTCTCGGCGCTCGATTCGTTTAAATATGATTATCAACAAAAACGCAATGAGGTGCAAAGGGGTTGGGAGCAGTTGTTTCCAAAATCAAACGAAACAACGAATAATATTTTTGAAAGCAATAGCACAATATCTGCAGCCAAGCAATTTTTTCAAATCCATAACCAATACATCGTTACCCAAATTAAGCGAGGTTTAATGTTGGTTGATCAACAAGCGGCCCACGAAAGGGTATTGTTTGAAAAATACCAAACAGCGCTTGCCAATAAGCCAGTTTCAAGTCAACAACTACTTTTTCCAAAAACGATCCACTTAAGTGTTTCAGATGAAATCGTGTTGTTGGAAATAATTGATGATATTCATCAATTAGGTTTTCATATCAACCACTTTGGCAAGCAAACTTTCGTGGTAAACGGGTTGCCAGCAGAGTTGCATCTTCTGAATGAACAGCAACTAATTGAAGAAGTAATAGAAGCATACAAAGCCGGAAAACAAGCTGAAACGCATAAAAAAGACTTGATTGCAAGAACGCTTGCTGCCAAGGCGTCCATAAAAGCCGGAACAAGTTTAAGCGCGGATGAAATGAATTCTTTAATAGATGATTTGTTTGCTTGTGCTGAACCACTTAAATCTCCTCATGGGAAAACATGTGTTAAAATGCTCAGCTTAGAAGATATTGCAAAATTGTTTGACCATAAAATATAGAAAAATGCAAAGTGCATCCCCCTTTTCAAATTTGCCCAATATTGTAAAAAATCTATTGATTATTAATGGATTGTTTTTCTTTGCAGCCTTTGTTTTTCAGGATAGAAACTGGCCCAATCTGAATCAAATTTTGGGCCTGTATTATCCAGAGTCGAATTATTTTAGACCCTTTCAGTTGGTGAGTTATGCGTTCATGCACGCTTCTATCAACCATATTGCATATAACATGTTTTCATTGTGGATGTTTGGAACCATTTTAGAGAATTATTGGGGTCCCAAAAGATTTTTAACCTTTTATTTAATTACAACGTTAGGAGCTGCTTTTACCTATTTGAGCATTAATTATTTTGAAATTGAAGCAATCAAAAGTGCAATAGCTACGTTTAATGCAAGTCCGGGTTACGATTCGTTTTTAATTTTAATGAAAACCGACCCTGATTTATTTTCAAGCGATCAAATATCTAGTTTTGTGTACCAGTGGTCTCAAGACGCAAACAACCCTAGGTTTTTAGATTTTGCAAGAGAAGTATCAGACGTATTGGTGCAAAGGAAATTAAATATCCCTATGGTTGGTGCCAGTGGTGCCGTTTTTGGTTTGTTGCTTGCAAATGGAATGCTTTTTCCCAACAGAGAGGTGTTTTTATTCTTTATTCCAATTCCTGTTAAAATAAAATACATGGTTGTATTTCTTGGGCTTATGGAATTGTGGGAGGGGCTAGGAAATAATCCTGGAGACCAGGTAGCGCATTTTGCTCATTTGGGTGGCATGTTGTTTGGTTTTCTTGCAATAAAATATTGGAACAAAACAGATAGGGTTAACTTTTTTTAGAATAGAGCGTGCAAAATCTTTATAAAATACACAAGAAAGATGCTTTATGGCAAATCATTGTCATCAATTCAATCGTGTTTATTTTAATGAAACTTGTACAGTTTATTGATGGCATCACCAACAAACATTTACTTGAAGAATTATACAGTTTTTGTTTATTGCCTGCTTCAATAACAGGCCTATTGAGCCGCCCTTGGACGCTTATTTCCTATATGTTTTTTCATGATGGCTTATTGCATTTGGCATTGAACATGTTGTGGCTACATTGGATAGGCCAGCTTTTTAGCACCTATTTAGGGAACAAAAGAGTTTGGAGGGTTTATTTGGGCGGAGGTTTACTGGGTGCAATTTTGTTTGTTTTGGCATACAATACTTTTCCTTACTTGATTCCATCATCTGCTGTTGCAATTGCAGAAGGCTCAAGTGCTGGTGTATTGGCAATAGCTGTTGCTGCCGCTACTTTGTTACCAAACTATGAAATTGAGTTGTTATTGGTTGGTTGGGTTCGCTTAAAAATAATAGTCATGTTTGTTGTATTGTTTGATCTGATTAGTATTCCATATAACAATACTGGAGGACATTTAGCCCATATTGGTGGTGCTTTATTTGGTTTTGTTTTTGTGAAATTTTTATACAAATCACAGCTGTTTGATCAAATTAATTTGTTGATGAATAGACTAAAAAAACCAAAATCAAAATTGAAGGTTCATTACCAATCAAAATTCATGAAAATTGAGCAAACCCAAACGGATTATCAAAAAGAAATAGACAGTATTTTAGATAAAATCAATTCAAAAGGTATTCAATCACTAAGTGAAACAGAAAAAGAAATTTTGAAAAGACTGAGCAATAAAATTTAAATGAGAAAGGGTTTGTTTTTTTGGCTTGTGTTTACGTTTAATGTGTTTGCAACAATAGCACTTGCTATGGCTGTTATTGCACCATTTGTAAGTCCAAAGAGCTTTTGGCCGATTGCTTTTATGGGTTTAGCCTTTCCAGTTTTGGCAATTTTTAATTTCTTATTTCTTATTTTTTGGTCTACAGCGCTCGATAAAAGATTTTGGTTGTCGTTTGTGGTTTTATTATTGAGCCTTTTTCATATTGGAAAATTTTTTAGAATTGGGCCAAATGAATCTACAACAAATGGCGGCCACTCAATTAATGTTTTAAGTTTCAATACGCACTATATGGGTGCATTTGACAGAAAAGATCAGGATACCAGCTTTTTTATTGAAAAATTAAGAGAAATCAAACCAGATATCATGTGTTTGCAAGAGTTTGCAAATCTTGGTGGAAGTTTTGAAAAGCCCATGTTTAGGCAGTTTTTTAAAGAATACCAACATTTCAAAACTGTGAATGCGGATGGTTTAAGTCAAACTTATCCTACGGGATATGGGGTTTGTATTGTTTCCAAATACCCTATTTTAAAAAGTGGTTACCTTGAACAAACCAATCAAAGTGCAAACATTACAGTATTTGCTGACATTGATGTTGATGGAAAAATAATCAGAGTAGTCAATACCCATTTAAAATCTATTGTGTTTGAAAAACAAGATTATAAGACTGTTGAACATATTTCGAAGGCAGAAGGCTCAGCTTATGGTTGGTCGAACATCAAACGCATCATATCAAAGCTAAAAAACGCGTTTATATTGCGCTGTAACCAAGTTGAAATTATCCGACAAAAATTAGATCAGACAACATATCCTATCATTTTATGTGGTGATTTCAACGATTCGCCTACCAGTTATGCCTACCAAACAATAAAAGGAAATTTGTTAGATGCATTTGTAGAATCGGGCGTGGGAACAAGTACTACTTACATAGGCAATATGCCCTCTTTTAGGATTGATTATATTTTACATGACCCCAGCTTTACAAGCCGAAATTACCAAACGCATACGCTGAATTTTAGCGACCACAAAATAGTAAGTTGTACTGTTTCTTTTTAGGTTATTTGGTGTTTGTAAAATTGAATTTTCTCAAGGAGTAAGTAAAGGTCAACATAAAATATTGGCGCATTATTTTTGTTCTCGCATCTTCTATATAGGTTTCAGTTACACTTCTGTTGATGTTGTTGTTTTGGTTCAATAAATCGAAAACCGACAACCTGATTTCAGCCAGTTTTTTTGGTAAAAACTTAAAGCCAATACCAGCGTTAACCAAGAGAAAATCTTGACTGAAAGTCTTTTCAAGTCCATCATATTTTGAATAAGCCAAATCTATAGTAAACACCCAAGAAGTATTGGGCATCAAGTTGAGTTTTCCACTTGCATTTTGAGTGATATAGTTTGAGTTCAACTGAGCTTGAAGCGAGTTTTTAACCCAATTCATGTTTCCTGTATAGCTGAAATTGAAATCAATTTTTGAACTGATATTACTACCCAAAACAAGTCCAAAATTTGCACTGGTAGTTTTGGCTTCATTCAGCAAATTATTGATAAATCCAGGTACGTTTGTATACGTTAATCCAGCAGTAAGATTGAGGTTACTTTTTACCAGCTTGATGGGGCTTGAGTAGTTTAACATGCTTCGGATACTGTAATTGCCATCAACATTTCGGTAGGACGACAACTGAGTTCCAGCGCTTATTTTTAAGCCATCAAATAGGGTATCTTTTTTAAAAGTGGTATTGGCATTTGCGATGTAGTCGTTGGTGATGTTAAGCATGGTAAAAAGGTATAAGCTTCTACCGCTCTTTGAATGGTTGATTCCATAACGTACAATCAACATATTAGAAAAATCTTGTTTGAGTTGTTGATTTCCTCTGTTTAAAATTAAAGGGTTGCTATTATCAGTAACTTGCTGAAGTTGGTTGATACTTGGGGTATTTGTTCCGGTTCTGTAATAAAGTCTGAATGCGTGTTCGGGGGTGAAATCATATTGAAACATGGCGTTAGGTAACCAGTTGTCAAACTGTTTATTTAAGCTAGCATCAGGCTTAGAAATATTTGTATTCTGCATTGATACAACTTGTTGGGTTGCACCTATGGCAAAGAGTAATTTATTCCATTTATAATTGTAATTGATAGCCGTTCTGCTGGTAAAAATATTGCTTTCAAACTTATTGCTTAATGAGGCAATAGGGTTGGTATATTCTTTTTTAGAGGTATCGTATCCGTTGGTTGCTTTATCTGAGGTATTGAAACTAATGGCAGGCGAATAGCTCAACATCACTTGTGAGCGTTTTCCAAAAGGTTCGGTATAAGTAATATTGCCGGTTTGGTTATTGTTGATGGCATTGGTAACAGCTTTTTGGTTGAGATAAGAAGTGTCAAGCCCTACAATTGTTGATGTTTGTGTTTGTTTGTTTTCTTTACTGCTGTAATCGCTGCTCAGATTGATAGAGAAGGTTCTTCCAAATGTTGCAAATTTTCTTCGGTACAAGAAGTTGTTGTTCAAATTAATTGCATTGGATTCTGTATTACTGTTACTTATGGTATTGCCAATGGTTTTCTCTGAAGAGGTATTGTTTCCGTTGATTTCTGAATTAGCCATTAAGTTCTGGAAATTGATTCTTGGACTTAAAATAAAACTATTTGAGGTGTCTAAATTGTATTCTATTCTACCAGCAACACGATGGTTGCTATTCTCACTGCTACTGCTGCTATTTTCTGAATAAGTTTGTTTATTTACAGTATCAATTAAATACAAACGATTGGTAGATTTATCCGTTACGTTATTTGCATCATTAAAAAAATAGCTTGCTGTAACATCCAGTTTTTTGCCGAATTTATTTGAATAGTTTA
>Ga0209400_1001815_pt1 | contig 16700 bp, 9 predicted proteins | sample M_130807_EF_Meta_FD_187313 | JGI IMG/M metagenome (GOLD analysis project Ga0209400, IMG submission 187313) | Freshwater microbial communities from Lake Montjoie, Canada to study carbon cycling - M_130807_EF_MetaG (SPAdes) (version 2) | ecosystem: Environmental > Aquatic > Freshwater > Lake... | reverse complement strand
TTATAAAAATGTTACATTGTTATTAAATGGTGAAACGGCTGTAACACCATTTATACAAGATGCTAGTACAAATAATTTTAATTTAGTTATTAATGGCGATACTAGACCAACACCATTTATACCATACAAAAATGGTTATTATAGTAATTACTTTGATGGTACTGGAGATTGGTTAACAGCACCGGCATCTGCTGTTAATTCATTAGCTAACGGTCCCTTTACAGTTGAAGCTTGGATATTTATGACAGGCGCACAAACGCAAACTTATGGACATACTATAGTAGGTACATACCCTGGTAGCGGCAATGGTTGGGTACTTCTTGTTAATAGATCAACCAGTGGTAACGGAATAGTATGGGCAAATGGCTCCCCCCCATCTCTTTTAGCTACTACTAGTACCTATTTAGATGTTGGTAAATGGTATCATATAGCAGTTGTTAGAACTAGTACTGCTGCCAGTGGTTTAACAATATATTTAAACGGTGTGAGTGTAGCTACTGGCACTGATGCAACCAATGATGCTATAGTACAAACACTGTATGTAGCAGGAGGAAACACAGTATTTGGTGGCGGATACATAACCAATGTTCGTATTGTCAAAGGTGTAGCAGTTTATACTGGAGCTTTTACCCCACCAACAAGTCCATTAACAGCGACTCAAAGTAGTGGTACAAATATTAGTGCCATCACCGGGTCACAAACAAGTTTCTTATCCTGCCAAAGTAATCGTTTAATTGATAATAGTTTAAATAACTTTACTATTACCAAGAATGGTGACGTAACCGTATCACCATTCATACCATTTAGTACACCAACTACTACAACTGTAAATAATCTTTATAGTACATTTTTTGATGGTACAGGAGATTACTTAACTGCACCAAGTAATGCTGTTTTTGCTTTTGGTACTGGTGATTTTACCATTGAAGGTTGGTTTTATTTTACAGGAACAATATCAACATATCAGCGTCCTTGGGGTTGGAGTGATGCTAATGATAATATTGAAATTTTCTCTAGTGTTCTTCGTTTTGGTGGAACCAATCAAGGTACATTGATTACTGGTACAACAACAATTTTAGCAAGAGTTTGGTATCACATTGCTGTAACTAGGTTGAGCGGTGTTTATAAAATGTGGTTGAATGGAATACAAGAGGGTGGCTCTGCTACAAATAGCTGGAATTCTTCTGCTAGACAAATGGGTATTGGAGCATATCCGACTGGCGTCGATCCTATTACTGGATATATTTCTAATTTACGTGTGGTAAAGGGTATAGCGGTTTATACTGGTGCATTTACCCCAAGTACTACTCAACTAACATCAACACAGTTAGCAAATGTAAATGGTAACCCAAGTGAAGCTATTACTGGTACGGCAACAAGTTTATTGACTTGTCAAAATTCTACAATAATAGATAACTCAAGTAATGTATTAACTCTAACTCCAGCCGGTGATGTACGACCAATAAATTCTACAACTCCATTCACTCAAACAACTACTTCAGTAGCATTAACTACATTGGGTGGTACTTACTTTGATGGTACTGGAGATTATTTGGCTGCGCCTGCTAGTTCAGCACAGTTCAGTCCTGGTACAAGCAATCTTACGGTAGAAGGTTGGTTTTATTTTACTAATTTAAGTGCAGGCGTACAAAATTTATTTGGTAGCAACAATGGTTCTGGTACAACTCAAAAACTTATGGCGTATGTAGAATCTACAGGAATAATTCACTTTGACATTACGCAAGCCGGCGGTGCTAGTCAGGCAACATCTGCTGCAGGTGCAGTAACTAATAATACTTGGTATCATCTAGCTTTTGTACGCAATTCAAGTACAGCAACCATTTATGTAAATGGAGTTAGTGTTGCATCTGGCGCGGCTACGGGAAATTTGAGTGCGCTAACCAATCCGTTTTATATAGGATATATTGGCGAAGCATCTGGTGTTTTAATTAGCGGGTACATATCCAATTTTAGGTATGTAAACGGCACTGCGGTTTATACAAGTAACTTTGCCCCACCAGTACAACCACTTACCGCAGTAACAAATACAAGTTTATTAACAGTACAATACAATGGTGGTGCAAATAATAGTGGTATTATAGATAATAGCGCATACAATAATATTCTAACAAGATTTGGTAATACAAGTCAAGGTACATTTAGTCCTTTTAGTCAAACAGGCTGGAGTACATTCATAGGTTACGGAACATACGGATATCAGAGTTTACCTGCTAATACCGGGTACGATATAACAGGAGCAGATTTTACTGTTGAATTTTGGGCTAATTTTAGTACATGGAATACAATGGGTAGTTCGGGTATGGTAGTACTTGGCAATTTTATTAGCACCAATGGTTGGTATATAAGCTGGAACGGTGGAGTTGGCGGTAATCTTTCATTTAGTACGTACAACGCCGGTGCTGGCGTCGCAAGTATTGTGTCTACCGGAATTACAGCAGGCACAAATTTTCAATTGGGAACATGGAATCACTTTACGTTGATGCAAAAAACCAGTGTTATATATTTCTATCTCAATGGAGTAATGACTTATTCAATTGCGGCACCTGCGGCAGTTGGAGTAGGTCAAACTATGTATATTGGTGTTTACGCACAGAATTTTAGTTATGCCGGTAATCCATATTTTTATTATAGTAACTTAAGGATTATAAAAGGTACAGGTATATATTCAACGGCAGGCTTTACCCCTCCCACAACACCACTTACACCAATTGCAGGCACAACTTTATTACTTGGTCAATCAAGTAATTTAGTAGATAATAGTGGAATTAACGCAACAATTACTAACACCTCTTCTGGCACAACACCATCTAGTCAAGCCTTAAGTCCATTCGGTAGTATAACTCAAGCAACACCTTTAAGTTATAGTAATTATTTTAACTCTACTGGCCCTAACAGTTATCTAAGTATTGCTGATAATGTAAACTTAGAGTTTGGTTCAGTATCAATGACGGCAGAATGCTGGTTCTATTTGATTGGAACTCAAGCATATTTACTTGATAAAAATAACTCAAACGTTTCAGGTGGTTTCAATTTGTCTGTTAGTACAACTGGAATTTCATGGTATATAGATGGTTCAGCTAATGTTTTTGTTATACCCACTACCACTACCACTATCACGCAAAATGCATGGCATCATATTGCCCTTGTACGATCAGTTTCAGGAACTACCACTAATTCTATTTATTTTAATGGTACAAGAGTAGGTACTAGCTCAGTAGCAACCGCTTTTCCAGATAACGCAAATAATTTTAGAATTGGAGCTACTTTCCTTAATAGTAGCTCATACAATGCTATGACGGGTTCAGTTTCTAATGTCCGCATCGTTAAAGGCTCGGCTGTATATGATCCCTCATTAACCACAATAATAGTACCAACAGCACCGTTAACGGCAATCACTAATACACAATTATTAACTTGTCAATCTACTACTATTATTGATAACAGTACAAATGCTTTTACTATAACTGTCACTGAAGTTGTAGCACCAAGAAATTTTAACCCATTCGGATACACAGCACAAACTAATGTAAGTTATTCTCCAAGTGTAAATGGTGGTAGTATTTATTTTGATGGTACTGGTGATTACTTATCAATACCGGGTACTAGTCCGTTCAATTCACTGTACTCTACTACAGTTTCATTTACGTTAGAGTTTTGGATGTATCCAACATATTGGACAAGCACAACAGAATATACTATTCTTACTGGATCTCAAACTGCTAATACTACAGTAGGCTTTAGAATATATTATAAAGCTGGTGTTGTTACGTGGTACGCAAATAATGTAGAACCAGCAGTTACACAAACAGTACAACTTAATCAATGGAGTCATCTTGCGTTTGTATGGAATGGAACTAATATTACAACATACGTAAATGGTGGTACTAAAAAAACTGCGGCATCAACTTGGACAAATACTCCCGGTAATGTAAACTATATAAGTATACTATTACCGGGAACTTATAATTTTTATTATTTCGGATATTTATCTAGTTTAAGACTAGTTAGTGGGGCGGCACTTTATACTAACACGTTCATACCATCAACCACACCATTTACATCTATCAATAATACTACTTCAACTACCACAATGTTGTTAAACTTCACTAGTGGCGGTATAATTGATTATCATAGTAGCAATGTTTTAGAAACTGTCGGTAATGCTCAATTAAGTACTAATATTAAAAAGTTTGGCAATGCTAGTATATATTTTGACGGCACTGGTGATTATTTAGTAACGGCATCTAGTCCAAATTTTGGTTTTGGGACTGGTGCATTTACTATAGAATGTTGGTTATACTGGATTGCCGGCACAGGTGAAAATAATCTTTTTATTGTTGATGTAACAGGTTCAATGAATATTTTTTTAAATCTTACAAGCCAATGGGGGATTGGAACTCGTCTTGGATCGGTACAGAATTATTTTGGTGCTTCCCCTACAAAAAACGTTTGGAACCACCTTGCTATATCTCGTTCAGGATCAACAATTTATGCTTTTATTAATGGAGTATCAGTATATTCTGGTGCAAACTCAACGGATTATTTATCTGCAGGTCCTGCAAATATTGGTGGACTAGCATCATCCGGATCAAACTTAATTCAAGGTTACATAGACGACTTTAGGATAACAAAAGGTTTCGCAAGATATACCGGTAACTTTAACACTTCCACACCGATAAGTCCGGAAGCCGCCTTCTTAACACAATAAGAGATTACTTTGAAACAAGAACATATAAGCATAAATACTACAGATAGATAATTAAAAATGAGTCATTTCGCACAATTAGATAGTAACAATACTGTAATATCCGTTCTAGTAATAGAACAGGATGTAATAGATACTGGGTTGTTTGGAGAACCAACTTCTTTTGTACAAACAAGCTATAATACATACGGTGGTGTACATCAATTAGGTGGAACACCACTACGTAAAAATTATGCTGGAATCGGATTTACTTATGATAGTACCCGTGACGCATTTATCCCACCTAAACCATACACAAGTTGGATATTAAATGAAGATACTTGTTTATGGGAATCACCCACACCCATGCCAACAGATGATAAATCCTATAAATGGGATGAAGAAACTGCATCTTGGTTAGAAATATCGATACCATAATGGAAAGTAACATATGGCATTAACCTATATAAAATCAACAGGTACTGACTTTACAGCAAATTCAGTTACCATTACTACACTATATCGTGGGAACTTACCACTTGTATGTAACGATATAAGTACTCAGTTTGATAACCTTAAAACTGTATTTCCACTAAAACAGAATCAAACAAGTATAAATACAGTAGTGGATTCAAGAGATGTTCAGGTAACAATAAACGGGCAAGTTCTTTCCCCTTACGTTACAGAAGTGCGATATCCGTGGCTAACACCATATGATTCATACGCTCCTGGATTTAGAGTAGTTGGTAGTAATTTAATTATATATAACGCACCTGCAGTAGGTGACATTGGTTTAGTTATGGTTACTAGTACTAGCTCATCTTTACAATATCGTAGATACCCTTATTCAGCCGCAACTATCGCATTAGGAGATTAAATAAAATGGCAAAACACGTAATAATAGAAAGTTATACATTTACCCCGAGTACCAACACAATCTTTGTTAGTGGTAAATTTCTTAGACGAGAACAATTATTGTTAATTACTAACGTAACTCGCGGTACTGTAATTTATAACTTTAGCGATCCAACATTGGGAGCGGCAACTTATACTAACAGTACTAGTACTGTGACTGGATTAGAAACAACTACAATTGTAACTAACTACAGTACGGCTAGTATGTCTAGTACAGATAAAATTAGTATACTGTATGAAGAATCATATCAGGAAATGGTGCCAGCAGAAACATACATGGATCCAATTGGTAAATTCCGTGTAAGTCAACCGCAATCATTGATTGATACTGACTTTGAATACGGTGTACAGGCTACTAAGTGGGAAACTATTAATATGATTAATAATAGACCTACAGCATACTATGATCCAACATTACCAATTCCGTTATCAGCAATGACTGCTAGTACTCTTACTGTAAGTTGTACTGCACAGGCATACACTGCATCTACTGGTTTGGCGGCAACTACATTAGTAACTACTATTGCTGGATTAGGTAGTGTTGCTGGACTATATCCGGGTATGCAGATTATTAAACAAAGTGGTACTGGTGCTTTTGGTGCCGGTGTTACTATTATTCTTAGTATTGATAGTGCAACACAAATTACAATTCAATCACAGGCAACTAATACCGCTGGTGCAATTGTATTTACTGCGGCTATTCCACTTGTTGGATCACCTTTCTTTGTTCAAGGTACATTAGATGTAGCAAATGCAGACGGTTGGTGGATTTGTAACGCTAGTACTGCAGGTACTGGTATATTTACATATCAAACATTAGTTGCGCCTGCCGCATCGTTATTAGATGCTACTAAAACATATCTTTTTGCCGGAGCATACTTTACAGGTTCCGTAATACCTACAACAGGTACAGCATCTATAACACTAAGCGGTACTGCTGGTACAGTAACCACAACAAACAGTCATGGATTACAAGTTGGTAATAACATCTGGTTAACTGGTATTACAGTTACGACTGGTATTACTAATACTACACAAGTCGTTACAAGTACACCAACTGTAAATACGTTCACATTTGCTACAACAGTAACTGGTACTCCAACTACTACAGCAAACGGAACACTATATGGTAGACCTACTGGTTATAATGTTCATAGAGCGTGGGACGGCGGCGTAGCATTTGCTAATGGTGCGCCAACACAAGGCTATCAAGTTATTCGTCAAACCCGTCGTTATTTCCGTTATCAATCAGGTAAAGGTATACAGTTTAGTACAGGTACTATCTTAAAACCAATGTTATGGCAAAATAGTATTACTAGTTCAGGTACAACAGTTACAGTAACATGTAGATACCCACATGGTTTAGGTCCCGGTGCATTTATTCAAATTAATGGATGTGACCAAACAGCTTACAATGGTACATTCCAAATAGTATCAACACCAACAGTACTTACATTTACATATACCGCACTTTCAGTACCAATATTAAGTCCTGCTACCGGTTTCCCGATATATGTTAGTCCTTATAGCTGGTATGGTGCAAATAATCGTGTAGGTATGTATGATAGCCAAAACGGTATGTTCTTTGAATTTGATGGTCAAACACTCTGGGCAGTAAGAAGGTCTAGCACATATCAATTAAGCGGAGCAGTTTCAGTTACTAACTATAGTCCTACAGTTACTGGTACAAATACATTTTTTAGTTCACAACTAAAACCAGGTGATAGTATTGTAATTAGAGGTATGTCTTATCTTGTACAAACTATTATTAGTGATACTTCAATGCAAATAAGCCCAGAATACAGAGGCGTTACTGCTGGTAACGTTAACGTTATAAGTAAAACAATTGATACCAGATTTGCACAAAGTTCTTGGAACATTGATAAAATGGACGGCACTGGTGCTAGTGGTTTTAATTTAGACTTAACTAAAATGCAGATGTGGTACATAGACTACTCTTGGTATGGTGCCGGTGAAATTCGTTATGGAATGAGAAATAATAGGGGTGAGGTAATATATTCTCATCGTATTCCAAACAATAACTTAAATTATCTAGCATATATGCGTTCAGGTAACTTACCTGCTCGTTATGAAACAAATACAATACCGTTATACACATATTTGACAGGTAGTTTAGCAAGTAGTGCAACTACTGGTGCAACAATTGTAGGAAATGATTTCTCTCTTTGGCCAACTTCAGGTACAGCAGTATTAGTTGCTTCAGGTGCAACTGGCGCAGTAATAGAGTTTATAACTTATTCAGCTAAATCTACTACTACAACTAATTTTAATACATTAACTATTTTGGCACGTGCTCAAACTGGAGGTCAAGCATCTGCTCAAAACTTTACACTAACTGGTGTTACTACAGGTAACTTCAGTGGTACTGCTCCAATCGGAATATATCTGTACAGTCCACAATTCGCAAGTACTATGGATCACTGGGGAAGTTCAGTAATGATGGACGGACGTTATGATGATGATAAATCATTGGTGTTTAACGTGGGTATTAATATTGCTCTTAGTAACTTAACTCAAAATTTACGTGTGCCATTAATTAGCTTACGTATTGCACCTAGCGTTGATAGTAATCTAACAGGTGTATTAGGTGCACGTGAAGTTGTTAATCGACTGCAGTTAATTCTTCGTCAAATGGACGTAGCAACATCAGGCTCTGCTTTCCGTATTGATATTATGTTTAATGCGGCTGTAAGTGGTGGAACTTTTAATGCTGCCGGTGGCTCAAGTTTATGTCAATATGCTTTTCATACTACTGCACAACAGGTAATAGGTGGAGAATCTATCTTCTCATTCTTTACAAATACTAACGCTACGGCTGCTACTCCCGCTGTTACTGTACAGGAATTGACTTTGGTTCGTGATTTGGGTATGAATATTTTAGGCGGCGGTGTTGTATCTAGTAACGTACCTGTATTGACAGTACCAACAACACCTGCTGGTAAATATCCAGACGGTCCTGATATGATTACCATATGTGCTACTGCTGTTACTAGTAGTACAAACACAATTGTACCTCGTATCAGTTGGACAGAAGCTCAGGCTTAATCTAAGGAGTACCGATGAGTTCAAGTCGCTCAGTTGTATCAGCACAGCCACTACAATCGGTAACTCTACCTTTACAAGTAGGCAATACACTACAACGTCCAGCTAGCCCACCAAATGGCTTTATGAGAATTAATTCTCAGACTAATTATCTTGAAATATATTATAATAATAATTGGACACCTACTGCCCCTGTGTTTGGCCCTTTAATAACTGCCTCATGGTCAGGACCACAAGTAATATATTCCGGTAATTTTGTCACATTAATTTATACCGCTAGCGGTACGTTTACTGTCACTAATGCTCCAGTTGGAACAACAATCAATTATTTAGTTGTTGGCGCCGGAGGTGGTGCAGGTGGATATATTGGCGGTGGCGGTGGCGCAGGTGGTCTGTTAACAGGCACTACATTTATTCCTGGTGGTTTTTCATACGCTATTACTGTGGGTGCAGGCGGAACAGGTGGAACAGGTGGTTTAAGTGGCTCATCAGGAGGAAGTTCTAGTATAGGAACAGTTGTAACATCCATTGGCGGAGGATACGGCGCCGGTAGCCTTATTGTTGGTGGCAATGGTGGCTCAGGTGGCGGTGCCGGTGGCAATGGATCTGGTACCCTGGGTGGCGTGGGTGTATATCCAAACTCAACATTTATAAATTCTACTCGTCAAGGATATGACGGTGGTGCTGCATTTAGTCAAAGTGGTGTAGGCCCAGCCGGTGGTGGAGGAGGAGCCGGTGGGGCCGGAGCTAACGCGGCTACTAATACCGGCGGTAACGGAGGAGTAGGCCTACAAAATAGTCTATCAGGAGTCAATACTTATTACGCAGGCGGAGGTGGCGGCGCACTTATTGCACAGACACCTGGAACAGGTGGTTTAGGTGGTGGTGGTAATGCAACCAATGGCGGTGGCAACGGATCTTCAGCTACAATAAACACCGGTGGTGGTGGTGGTGGTGGTGGATCAGCTCCAAGTACATCAGTAGGTGGTTCAGGTGGGTCAGGCATTGTTATAATTAGCTATAGATTTCAGTAATAATATGAGTTCAAGTAGAAATGTAATAGCACCAGCTAATCAACCATTACAATTGCCATTTCAAGTAGGGAATACACTACAACGTCCAGCTAGCCCTCCAAATGGCTTTATGAGAGTTAATTCTCAAACTAATTATGTTGAAGTATATTATAATAATAATTGGATAAGTATTATGGCTATTGGTAGTTTTGCTACAGTAGCGATACTTGATCCATATTTCATGTACAACGTATTGTTGTTGACTGGTAATGGAATAAACAATTCTCAAAATAACACATTCATAGATTCTTCTCCTAATAACTTTACAATAACTCGTAACGGCAACGCAACACAAGGTTCATTTAGTCCTTATAATGTTAACTGGTCAAACTACGTTACATCCGGAGGAAATTATTTAGCAATAGCTTCTAACGCACCTACTGCGGTTCAGTCTAGCAACTTTACTTTAGAACTTTGGGTATATTTAACAAATGCTTCTGCAAATGCCTTACACACATTTTATTCAAACTATTCAGTTTTTGCTACTGCCGGTTCTATATATTTTGGTAAGCATTCTAATCAAGGTGGTGTAGTAGCGGTGTATATTAGTAGCTATTCAACAACTGTTCCGTTATTATATGAGGGCTCAATGCCACCGGGTAATCAGTGGGTACATTATGCTTTAGTAAGAAACAATAACACATTCTCTTTATACAGGAATGGTATAATTACAGCATCAGCTTCTTATACCGGTGCTGTTACCGGAGCAACTAATCTTAGTTATATTGGGGCGGCAGGAGATGCTCTTACCTCATATAACATGCAGGGATATATATCAAATTTTCGCATTGTTAATGGTACAGCACTTTATGTTGGTTCAACCTTTGCTGTTCCAACTAACCCACTAACTGCTGTAGGAGGTACCGCACTATTAACTTGCCAATCAAATAGAATTATAGACAATTCTATAAATAATTTTACAATAACACCAACCGGCAGTGTGTTTGTACAACCTTTTAGCCCATTCTTATTAACAGGACCTTATTCTGTACAAACTATTGGTGGGTCTGGATATTTTGATGGCACCGGGGATTATTTAGCTAATACATTATTATCATCTTCTCTTACTATTGGTGGTTCTGATTTTTGCATTGAAGCATGGGGATATTGGACAAGTTTTAATTCAGGCACATATGGTGCACCTATTATAGCATTATATGGAGCAACATCTCAAATAATGCTTAGAGCAACTAAAACTGCCGCGGCAAGTACAAGTTTTAATTTATACAGTTATATAAGTAGTGGTGCAACTTTTGTTCCGGCAGCTGGCTATTCATCTGGTATTAGCGCAGGTACTATTTATTTAAATCAATGGACACATGTTGCGGTATCAAGACAAGGTAGTACTTGGAGAATGTTTGTTAATGGACAAATAGTAAATACACAAACAGATGCCACTTCGTTTGCCGGTGCACTAACAGCTTTCACGTTAGCGTCAGATCCAACTCCAGCAAATGGATTACTTACTGGTTGGATGACAAATGCTAGAGTAGTTGCAGGGAATGCAATATACACTAGTAACTTTACACCACCAACATCTCAATTAACACTTTCTCCTCCTCCTAGTAGTACATTTTTATTATGTAAATTTACTAATGGTGGTATCATTGACAATGCAATGATGCTTAATTTAGAAACACAGACCAATGCAAAAATATCTACCACACAATCTAAGTTTGGCGGAAGTAGTATGTTTTTTGATGGTAGTAGTGCTTTATCAATACCATATAGCCAATTATTAAATTTTGGTTTTGGTAATTTTACAATCGAGTTTTGGACATATGTTACTGTCACCCCCTCAACAGAACAATATTTTGTGTCAGTTGGTCCAGCCGGCGGCGGAGCAGTACACAGAGGATGGAGAATGGGAGCACATAATGGATCGGCTGCAGGAATCTATTTTTACGCAGGGGGCATTGCTGGAAACGCAGAAACATTATTAGGAGGTTTTCCTAGCGCAAACGTTTGGCATCATATTGCAATTGTAAGGAACAGTACAACTATAACAGGATATGTAGATGGAATTACTTTAAATACAACTATCAATGCTAGTACAACAGCAATTACTGATATAATATCCGGTGATTATTCTTTTATTGGAGCATTACAGGGCACTGCTCCAAACGGAAGATTATTTTATAATGGTTATATACAGGATTTTCGTATTACTAACGGTTACGCCCGCTATATTTTCCCCTTCACTCCACCAACACAAGCACTACCAACGTATTAAATAATCATGGTAGGTACAATTGAACATAGATTCAATAATTTAGGTTCTTATTAAAACAGATAAGTAGTTATCTGATGAACGTATTTCAATTAAATTATGATGCCAGACTACGTAGCTGGTATAATCTTAGGTCTCAAATAGAGGACACATCAATACAAAATAAATGTATAGAAATAGATAAATGGTGGCAACAAGCACCATTACTCACCCACTATCTGCACCCAAGTGATTTACCCAATTGGCCCGGTCCTTGGGAACTTTTGGTAGAAAACACCTACTGTACTCTTGCAAGAGGTCTAGGAATATGTTATACTCTACTATTAATGAATATTACTGATGTAGAATACGTTTTGGCTAAGGACATTGACGGTAATGAAGTACCATTAGTTATAGTATATGATACCTATGTACTTAATTATTGGCCTAACACTGTACAAACCAATAAAACAACAGATTTTACGCTATCAACCCGAATAAGTATAGACTCATTGAAAGAAAAAATAAGATGAATCAGTTTTATGTTTATGCGTATTTACGAGAAGATGGTACCCCTTACTATATAGGTAAGGGTTCTGGGGAAAGAGCATGGAAAAAAGGTAAGCATGAAATTAACAAACCAAAACATAAAAAGTTAATAGTTATAGTAGAAACTAATTTAACTGAGATAGGATCTTTGGCAATAGAGCGTAGATTAATTAAATGGTACGGAAGAAAAGATGATAGCACAGGAATTCTTAGAAACAAAACAGACGGTGGAGAAGGTGTATCTGGTTGGATTGCGTCTGACGACACTAGAAAAAAAATGGGCGACTCTAGATCCGGAAAAAAACATTATTTGTTTGGAAAAAGTCAAACAACAGAATCAAATTTAAAAAGAAGTAAATCTTTAATGGGTGAAAAAAATCATTTATTTGGGCTAACCGGATTAAAACATCCAAAGTTTAGTAAAAAATATAAAGGAATAAATGAAGGGGATAAAAATCCTTTTTTTGGAAAGAAGCATAGTCCAGAGTCAATCGCAAAAAGAACAGCTTCACGATTAGCAAATAAATTAAATAAAAAAATATAATAAAAGGTAAAACATGAAAATATACGTCACCAAAAGAGATGGGACAAAAGAGCCATTAATGTTAGAAAAATGGCAAGCGCAAGTGGCAAAAATATGTGTAGGGATAGCTGATGTTAGCCCTTCAATGGTAGAGATTAAAAGTCAATTACACTTCTATGATGGTATTTCAACACAAGAAATTGATGGAATTACATTACGTGCGGTTGTTGACTTGATTGACGTAGAAAACAATCCAGATGTAGGACATACAAACTATCAATATGTAGCAGGTAAACAACGTCTATCAATGCTACGTAAAGATGTTTATGGCAACTACGAACCTCCCCGCCTTTATGATATTGTAGTAACTAATGTAGCTACAGGATTATATACTCCGGAATTACTAGAATGGTATAGTGAAGAAGATTGGAACAAGATGGATGACATGCTTGACCATTCTAAGGACGAGCAATATAGTTATGCCGCCATTGAACAATTGATTGAAAAATATCTAGTAAAGAATAGATCAACAAAACAAACATATGAAACACCTCAAGTTAGATACATGGTTGCAGCCGCTACTGTTTTTCATAGTGAAGAACCTAATAACGCACGTATGCGTTATATCAAAGAATATTATAACGCAGCCAGTGATGGGTTGTTTACTCTTGCTACTCCTGTGCTTGCAGGCTTGGGTACTCCAACAAAGCAATTTTCATCCTGTGTTCTTATTCGCTCCGACGACGATTTGGATAGTATTTTTGCTAGCGGAGAAATGATGGCAAAGTATGCTAGCAAACGTGCTGGCATTGGTTTAGAGATTGGCAGATTACGCCCATTAGGTAGTCCCATTCGTGGTGGTGAAATTATGCACACCGGCATGATTCCATTCTTAAAGAAATGGTTTGGCGACTTAAGAAGTTGCTCACAGGGAGGTATCAGAAATGCTAGTGCTACAGTATTTTATCCTATCTGGCATCATCAGTTTGATGATCTTATCGTTCTTAAAAATAACCAAGGTACTGATGAGACACGTGTTCGCTTCATGGACTATGGGGTTGTTCTTAGCGCATTCTTTTGGAGACGATTTAAAAACAAAGAACAAATAACATTCTTTGATCCAAATGAAGTGCCAGACTTATATCAAGCATTCTATAGTAATACTGAATTATTTGAAGAACTATATGTTAAATATGAAAAACGCAAAGATTTAAGAAAGAAAACAATGAGTGCTGAAGAAGTATTCAAGAGTGGCATTCTTAAAGAACGAACAGATACAGGGCGTATCTACTTAGTGTTCGTTGACAATGTTATGAATCAAGGACCATTTGATCCTGAATATCATACAATTTACCAGAGTAACTTATGCTGTGAAATTCTATTACCTACTAAATCTTTTAGGCGTTTGGATGATGCTGATGGGCGTATTGCACTTTGTACGCTTGGATCTATTAACTGGGGAGCGTTCCGTAATCCAGAAGATATGCGCCGCGCTTGTCGTATTCTTCATCGCAGTCTTAATAACATTCTTGATTATCAAGACTTTTTGTCCATCCAGTCAAAACTGTCAAATGATGAAATACGTCCATTGGGAATCGGTATTACTAACTTAGCTTATTGGCATGCTAAACGTTCATTGAAATACGGTGAAAAAGATGCACTACAAGAAGTTAAGTCATGGATGGAACACTTATCCTTCTACTTAACTGAAGCAAGTGTAGAACTAGCACAAGAACGAGGTAGATGTGAACATAGTGATAAAACACGTTACGGACAAGGAATATTCCCCTGGGAGTTACGTGCTAAAGGTGTTAACGAATTAGCTAACTTCACTCCTGAATTGAATTGGGAAGGATTACGTGCTATGATGCGTAGTTATGGTGTCCGTAATGCTACACAAATGGCAGTAGCTCCTGTAGAATCAAGTAGTGTAGTAATTAATAGTACAAATGGTATTGAAATGCCAATGAGTTTAATATCAGTAAAAGAAAGTAAAGCAGGTAGTTTTGTACAAGTTGTTCCCGAATATCATAAGTTGAAGAATAAATATCAATTGATGTGGGATCAAAAAGATTGTGATGGTTACTTAAAGACAGCGGCAGTAATTGCGGCTTACGTTGACCAATCCATCAGTACTAATACTTTTTACAATCCAGCACATTTCCCTGAACGTAAAGTCCCAACAACATTGATTGCTAAGAACTTGATGAACTTTTGGTATTGGGGCGGAAAAACCCTATACTATTCACTCATAAATAAAGCAGGTAGTAAGAGCCAAGATGAAACTGTATTAGATTTGCCAAGCGGCTTTAATGATATGGATGAAGAAGATTGCGAAGCTTGTAAGCTTTAAGGAAAAACAATGTCAAAACAACAATACAACTTAAACACTAAAACAGATTATTTGAATAGAAAAATGTTTTTGGACCCGGAAGGTCCCGTAACCATTCAAAGGTTTGAGGAAATAAAATATAAAAAGATTGCCGACTTTGAAGCCACTGCCCGTGGTTTCTTCTGGGTACCGGAAGAAATTTCACTAACTAAAGATGCCAATGATTTCAAAGATGCAAGCGATGCGGTTAAGCATATCTTTACTAGTAATCTATTACGACAAACCGCATTAGATAGTTTACAGGGTAGAGGTCCAACTCAAGTGTTTACTCCGGTAGTATCCTTACCTGAACTAGAAGCATTGATGTTTAATTGGGGATTTTTTGAATCAAATATTCATAGTCGTAGCTACAGTCATATTATTCGTAATATCTATTCCGTTCCAAAAGATGTATTCAATACTATACATGATACAAAAGAGATTGTAGATATGGCGAGTAGTGTTGGAAGATACTATGACGAGTTACATCAAGTTAATTGCCGTAAAGAGTTGGGCATAGATGTAAATGAAAAAGAACACATCAAAGCAATTTACATGGCATTACATGCTAGTTACGCATTAGAAGCATTTAGATTTATGGTATCATTCGCTACTAGTTTAGCAATGGTTGAGAACAAAATCTTTATTGGTAATGGCAACATTATCAGTTTAATTCTACAAGATGAATTGTTACATAAAGGCTGGACCGGTTATATTATTAATCAAGTAGTTAAAGAAGATAGTCGTTTCGCACAAGTTAAATCTGAATGTGAAGTTGAAGTTTATCAGCTTTACCTAGATGTGATTCGTGAAGAAAAAGATTGGGCCGATTACTTGTTTAAGATGGGTCCAGTTATTGGATTAAATGCAACAGTATTAAAAGACTTTGTAGATTATACTGCTGTGGGCGCATTAAAAGAAATTGGTATACGATATAATAGTCCAGCGCCAAAGAGTACACCTATTCCGTGGTTTAATAAACATAGTGATACTAGTAAAAAACAATCAGCACTACAAGAAACTGAATCAACAAATTACGTTATTGGGATTATGAGCGAATCATTAGACTATGACGACTTACCAAATATTTAAGGAGAATAATAATGAAAGCAACTGTCTGGAGTAAATATCACTGTCCCTACTGTGACCAAGCAAAGGCATTGTTGGGTCAACGAGATATACCGTTTGAAGAAAAGAAAATCGGAGACGGATATACTAAAGAGGAACTACTAGAAGCAATCCCATCAGCAAGAACAGTACCGCAAATTATAATTGATGGACAATTAATAGGT
>Ga0209400_1001814_pt1 | contig 16711 bp, 14 predicted proteins | sample M_130807_EF_Meta_FD_187313 | JGI IMG/M metagenome (GOLD analysis project Ga0209400, IMG submission 187313) | Freshwater microbial communities from Lake Montjoie, Canada to study carbon cycling - M_130807_EF_MetaG (SPAdes) (version 2) | ecosystem: Environmental > Aquatic > Freshwater > Lake... | reverse complement strand
CCATCACCCACACGTCCGGCTGCGAGACGTCTTCGATAAAGCTATACGTGCGCCCAAGGATGGACAGCATGGTCGCCGGTTGCTGGGTCATCATCAGCGAGGCAAAGGCCAAGCCGATGACCATGCCGATCACCTTGACGCGATGGCCGAACAGGGTCTTGAGGGCAATCAGCAGCATTCGGCAGCGGGCAGTCCTGTGCGGATGACCCAGTCATTGTCACAGGAAACTGACACTCTGCGTGGAGCGATCGAATAATCGCTGGGCCGGGCTTTGGCACACATCATGCTTATCCGACAGGCGAACTTCCGCCCGAAAGCTCCACGGACACCCATGACCGTCACCGTCGCCATCCACCACACCACGGTCTATCGATTCGACACGCTGGTCGAACTCACGCCCCACGTGTTCCGGCTACGTCCAGCAGCGCACTCGCGCACGCCCATCCTCGCCTACAGCCTGCGAATCAGCCCCGGCGAGCATTTCATCAACTGGCAGCAAGACCCCTTTGGCAACCACTTGGCGCGTGTGGTGTTCCCGCGCAAAACGAATGTCCTGAGCGTCGAGGTCGAGGTGGTCGCCGCGATGACCGCCATCAACCCGTTTGATTTTTTCCTCGAGGACTACGCGCAGACGGTGCCTTTCGCCTACCCCGATGCGCTACGCAAAGAGCTCTCGCCCTACCTCGAACTCGCCGAGGATGGCCCATTGCTGCAAGCATTCCTGGCGAGCATCAACCGCAGCGCCAGCGGCACCGTGGACTTTTTGGTGGCGATCAATCAGGCCGTTCAGCGCCACATCGACTACACGGTGCGCATGGAGGTCGGCGTGCAAAGCTGCGAGCAGACCCTCGAGCGACGCCTCGGCTCGTGTCGCGACTCGGCCTGGCTGCTGGTGCAACTGCTGCGACACCTGGGCCTCGCCGCCCGGTTCGTCTCGGGCTACCTGGTCCAGCTGAGCGCTGATCAGCCCTCGCTGGACGGGCCCAGCGGGCCGAGCAGCGACTTCACCGACTTGCACGCGTGGGCCGAGGTCTACATCCCCGGCGCTGGCTGGATCGGTATGGACGCCACCTCAGGGCTGTTTGCCGGCGAAGGCCACATCCCGCTCGCCTGCACGGCCGACTACGCCAGCGCCGCGCCGGTGACTGGGGGCTATATCGGCGTTGCCCGCTCGACCCTGCACTTCGAGAACCGTGTCAGCCGCCTCCACGAGGATCCGCGTGTCACCAAGCCGTATTCCGATACCCAGTGGGACGCCATTCTTGCCCTTGGCGACGCAGTTGACGCCGAACTGAGGACCGCTGACGTGCGCCTGACCATGGGTGGTGAGCCCACTTTCGTGTCGGTCGACGACATGGATGCACCAGAATGGAACACCGACGCAGACGGCGCCATGAAACAGCGCCTCGCCTCGCAGTTGCTGCGCCGGCTGCGCGAAGCTTTCGGACCTGGCGGTTTGCTGTATCACGGCCAAGGCAAGTGGTATCCCGGGGAACCCCTGCCACGCTGGCAAATGGCGTGTTTCTGGCGCAAGGATGGTCAGCCAGTCTGGCGTAACGTGAGCCTACTGGCCGATACCACCACGCCCGGCTCAGCCGGTACCGACGCCGCCGAGCCCTTTATTCGCGCACTCGCCGCGCATCTAGGTTTGCGGGGCAGTCACATCCTGCCAGCCTTCGAGGATCCGCTGATCGCGCTGCAGCAAGAGTCCATGCTGCCCGACAACCTCACGCTCGACATGCCGCACTTGGCCGACGACGCCGAACGACGCCGGCTGGTCGGCGTGTTGCAACGCGGCCTGCAGACGCCCGCCGGGTGGGTGCTGCCGGTGCACTGGGGTCAGCGTACCCAACGCTGGCACAGCAGCCCTTGGACCTTCCGGCGCGGCGCCATGCATCTGCTGCCCGGCGACTCACCGATGGGCTTGCGCATGCCACTCAACAGCCTGCCGTGGGTGCCGTTTGAGGCGCAGGACCACGAACCCGAGCGCAGCCTTTACGAATCCGTGCCGCCCTTGGGTGATATCGCAGCTGAGGTCGTTGCGCGGGCAACTGTCGCCAAGGGCAAAGTGCGTGCGTCAGCAAAAATAGCTGGGGCGCCAGCCGATGGGCCGGCTGATCCGCTCTGGGTGCCGCACACCGCCGTCGCCGTCGAGGTTCGCGAGGGGCGTCTGTACGTCTTCCTGCCACCGTTGAGCGCACTCGAACACTACCTTGACCTGGTGGCGTCGGTCGAAGCCACCGCTGCAGCCCTGCAGCAGCCGGTGGTGATCGAAGGCTACCAGCCACCCCACGATGTCCGCCTGGTGCGTCTGCCAGTCACGCCTGACCCGGGCGTCATCGAAGTCAACATCCACCCGGCCGCGAGTTGGCGTGAGCTGGTGCACAACACCACAACGCTCTACGAGGCCGCGCGTCTATGCCGACTCGGCACCGAGAAGTTTATGGTTGACGGTCGCCACACCGGCACTGGCGGCGGCAATCACGTCACCCTGGGCGGCGTCACGCCTGCGAACAGCCCGCTGCTGCGGCGGCCTGACCTGCTGCGCAGTCTGATCACCTACTGGCAGCACCACCCGGCGCTGTCCTACCTCTTCTCCGGTGCGTTCATCGGCCCAACCAGCCAGGCGCCGCGCGTCGACGAGGCCCGGCATGACGCGCTCTACGAGCTGGAGATCGCCTTCCAGCAGATGCCCACGGGCGAAGTGCCAGCACCGTGGCTGGTCGACCGCCTGCTGCGCAATCTGCTGGTCGACATGACCGGCAATACGCACCGCAGCGAATTCTGCATCGACAAGCTCTACGCCCCCGGCAGCGACGCCGGACGCTTGGGTCTGCTGGAATTGCGTGCGTTTGAGATGCCCCCACATGCCCAAATGAGCCTGATGCAGGCTCTGCTCTTGCGCGCGCTCGTGGCGCGTTTCTGGAAGACTCCCTACACCAAGCCACTGGTGCACTGGGGCACCCAGTTGCACGACCGCTTTATGCTGCCGCACTGCGTCGAGTCGGACCTGCGAGATGTGGTCAACGACCTGCGGCAGTCGGGCTACGCCTTCGAGCTCGACTGGTTCCGCCCATTCCTCGAGTTCCGTTTCCCGCGACTGGGCACCGCCCGCGTCGGCGACCTGAGCCTCGAGTTGCGTCAGGCCATCGAACCGTGGCACGTGCTCGGCGAGGAGGTCACCAGCGGTGGTACCGCGCGCTACGTCGACTCCTCGGTCGAACGACTGCAGGTGAGCCTGCGTGGAGCAACTGGCGATCGCTACTGCGTGCTGTGCAACGGCAGAGCGGTCCCGCTGCGGCCCACCGAAACCACCGACCAGCGCATCGCTGGCGTGCGCTACCGCGCCTGGTGCCCGCCGTCGGCCTTGCATCCGACCATCGGCGTGCAGGCGCCGCTGGTGTTCGACATCGTCGACACCTGGAGTGGCCGGGTAGTGGGCGGTTGCACCTACCACGTCGCCCACCCAGGGGGGCGCAGCCATGAGACGCGCCCAATCAACGCGCTCGAGGCCGAAGGCCGCCGCATCGCCCGCTTCTGGGACCACGGCCATTCGCCGGGTCGGCGCTTCGACCAGACGCCAGTCGACGTGGCCAACCCGCACTACCCCTTTACGCTCGACCTGCGCTGGCACGCAAAGCCATCGGCCCGCTAACCGCACTTGCTGGAGGCTCGTCCAGCCTCTAAAGTCGCAGCTTTACCGCTTCGGCCACCTGACGTGCTGTTCTCCGCCCTGCTGAATTACGGGATGCGCGACCTGATTCGCGAGGGTACTTTGGCCATCACCGGGCCTAACGACGGCTGCGAGCGCTTCGGCCAAGCCGATGCCATCCCTGCTGCGGCCATTCGCATCCACGATCACGCCACCGTGCCACTGACCCGCGACGACCTGTTCGAACGGGAGCGGGTTATGCCGCTCGAGGCCTAGCGCCGTGCAACGCCAGTTGCCCCGCCCGCTTGGCGAAGTCTGGCCCTCGGTGTCGGCGCCCCTGCGCCCTGGCCCCAGTGACCTCGGCTTTTTCCAGCAGACCCTCGCCGACTGGCAGGGCGAGCACCCCAACGCGCCGGCGCCCCGCGCGCTGATCCTCGGCGCGACGGCCGAACTGTGGTCGCTGCCATGGCCCGACCCCAGCCAAGTGACCGTATTCGAGCCCGATTCGGAGACTGCCGAGCAACTGTGGCCAGGCCCTCGCGACCAAGTGCAACAGCGCAGTTGGCTGACCCTTGGCCCAGCCGATGGACCATTCGACCTGGTGCTCTGCGATGCCGGACTGCACACCTTGGGCTACCCCCAAGCGCAAAGCGAGCTGGTACGACGCTTGTTTGAGGTGATGCCCAACGGTGGCCTTGCCGCATTCCGTCTCTTATCGCCGCCGACACAGCACGAATCCACCGTGAGGGTGGTGTCTGAATTGTGGGCCGGCCGTATCACGGACATCAGCCAGTTGCTGCTGCGCCTGAGTCTGTCGATGCAACGCTCGGCGGCCACCGGCGTGCGCATGAGCGCGGTCTGGCTCAAGCTACGAAGCCTTAGCAAAGACCTGCCGACGCTCGCCGAGCGTCTCGGATGGCCCCTGTCTCATCTGCAAGCCGCCGACATTTATCGCTTCTCGCCGGCCCATCACCACTTCGTGACCTTGGTCGAAACATTGCAAGTGTTCGCTCAAGGCGACCGCAAGCTGTTCGATATGGTGCGTATGAATACCGGCGACTCGCCGATGGCGGCACAATGCCCGACCATCGTGTTCCGTCGCAATTGACTGGTATGGCTGCTGCCCAACCCTCCCCCGCCCAGATGCAACCGCTCTATGCCGCCTACCAGCGGCGTGACCTGCAAGCGGTCGTCTCGCTGGGCAGCATTTTGGTCAAGCGCTTTCCAGACGCCACGCCTTTGCTCAACCTGTTGGGAGCCGCGTACGCAACACTCGGCCAACGCGAAGAGGCCGCCAGCCTGTTGCGCCACGCCGCCACACTGGCGCCCGAGAGTGCGGAGACCCAGGGCAACCTCGGCAATCTGCTGCTGCAGATGGGGCAATACCACGAGGCGCTCGACGCTTTTCTGAAAGCCTTGGCGATCAAACCCGTAATCGCCGAGTTGCATTTCAATGCGGGATTGGCGTTCGCTGCGCTCGATCGCAACGACCAAGCGATCAGCGCCTACCGCCATGCCCTCGACCTCAAGCCGCAGCTGACGCCGGCCGCCGCACGTCTGGCCGCCTTACTGCAGGGCCGCGGCGAGCTGGCCGAGGCCATCGCTCTGTATCGCCGAGCCCTCGATCAACAGGCCGACCCGCAGACCTGGTTCAACCTCGCGACCGCTCAGCGCAACGCCGGTCTGATGCTCGACTGCATCGCCAGCTACCGCAAGGCTATCGAACTGGCACCTGACTTTGCCGCAGCGCACAGCAACCTTGGCGAGGCTTTGCGCGACCACGGACAGATTGAGGCTGCGATTGCCAGCTACCAGGCCGCTCTGACAATCGATCCGCACTTGCCGCAAGCGCACTACAGCCTTGGCGTATTGCTTTATGACCTTGGACGCCTGGACGAGGCGATTCCCCACCTGAGTGCATCGCGCCACGACGACTGGCATGACCGCGTCCTCTACTGCTTGTACAAAGGCGGCCGGCTCGAAGCCTTCCGCGAACAACTCGCGCAACGAGTCGCTGCCGGACCCCATACCGCACCCCTTCTGGCAACGCTATCGGCCCACCACGCCGCCAACTACCATCTGCCCGACGCCTACACCTTTTGCCCGAATCCACTGGATTTCGTGGTCCACGGTCACCTCGACGAACTTGATACCGGCAGCTCCCTGCGCGAGGCGCTCCTTGCCGACATCCAGCAGGCGGCGATCGTCGAACGCGACCAAGGCCGTCTGCACTTCGGTGTACAGTCGTCAGGCAACCTGTTCCGTCGACCAGAAGCATCGTTCCGCCAGCTTGGCGAGTTGCTCCGCGCCGAGCTGCGCCGCTATCGCGACCGTTTCGCCGACGCCCAATGCGCCCTGATCACCCGCTTCCCAGACGAACTCGACATCAGCAGCTCGTGGTACGTAAAGATGGCCAAAGGTGGACACCTCGATTCGCACATCCACGAAGGCGGCTGGGTCAGCGGTGTGGTGTATCTGGCGATTCCGCAGGACGACCCGACGCCCGATGCCGGCAACATCGAGTTCAGCACAAACGGTGATAACTATCCTGTCCAACACGATGATTGGCCAAGAAAACTTCTGGACGTAAAAGTCGGCGACTATGCCTTCTTCCCGTCGTCCCTATTCCACCGAACCATCCCTTTTGATTCGCAAGAAGAGCGCATCTGCATCGCCTTCGATCTGAAGCCGGACGCCAATGCAAACGCCTGACACGCCCATGACGCGCCTCTCGTTGGTGGTGCCGGTGTTCAACGAGCAGGACTCGATCGACGCCTTTATCGCCGAGTGTGACCACCATCTGGCTGGCTTGAAAGGCCTCAGCTTGGAGTACGTGTTCGTCAATGATGGAAGCACCGACGACACCCTCGAACGTTTGCTCGCCCAGGTCGACGCTGATCCCCGGGTGACGGTGGTCGACCTCAGCCGCAATTTCGGCAAAGAAGCCGCCTTGAGCGCGGGCATCAACGCCGCACAGGGCGATGCCGTGGTTCCGATGGACGTCGATCTCCAGGACCCGCCAGCTCTTATCCCGGTTCTTATCGAGCGGTGGCGAGAAGGCTTCGAGGTGGTGTTGGCCCGTCGCTCCGACCGCGGGCAGGACGCTTGGCTCAAGCGGACCAGCGCCGGCGCCTTTTATCGCATCCACAACCTCATCTCAGAACCATCCATTCCGCCGAATGTTGGGGATTTTCGCCTGATGGACCGCGTCGTGGTCGACGCGCTACGCGACCTGCCCGAATCACGGCGCTTCATGAAGGGGCTGTTCGCCTGGGTCGGCTTTCGCACCGCCATTGTTGACTACCAGCGCCCAGCCCGGCACGCCGGACAAAGCAAATTCAGCGGCTGGAGACTATGGAACCTGGCATTAGAAGGGCTCACCAGCTTCAGCACCGCGCCGCTAAGGGTCTGGACTTACCTAGGACTGACGGTGTCGATGCTCTCCATAGCATTTGCCCTATTCATCGTGTTTAAAGTGCTAGTGAATGGGATCGACGTGCCCGGCTACGCCTCGGTGATCGTCGCTTTGACACTGCTGGGCGGCTTGCAGATGATGGGCATCGGAATCCTCGGCGAGTACCTCGGTCGCACCTACCTCGAATCCAAACGCCGTCCGGTGTATCTGGTCCGGCGCATCCATCGCCGCAATCACTGACGTGGACGTCAAAGAATCCGACCTGCTGGGCGATGCCATCCACAGCCACTGGTATTACCGCGCCAAAGCCGTCGCGCTGCTCGATCTGTTGGGTGATGAACGCAACCGGGTAGTCGCCGACATCGGCGCCGGCTCGTAAAAACCGTCTAAAAGATTAGTCGAATGCCCCCAATCGCCGCGCAAACCGACACCTTGGCCACGCCGAGGGCATGGATCACTTGGCCACTGTTGGCAGCCCTCGCTGCGGCCATGCTGTTCATTGGACGCGGAGCGAATGTCTTCATCGATCCCGACAGCTACTGGCACCTCGCCGCCGGCCGCTGGATCATTGAGCACCGCACGATACCCACCACCGACCCCTTTTCATGGACCTTTGCCGGCTCACCGTGGTTGGCGCACGAATGGCTGTCAGAGGTGCTCATCGCCGCTGCGTTTCAGGCCGGCGAATGGCTGGGTGTTGCGGCAATGATGGCGACCGCGTTCGCGCTGTCCATGGCGGCAATGACCCGGGCCCTGATGCGACGCGCCGTCCCGCGCCGCGCCCTGATGTTGCTGCCTCTGGTCTTGCTCACCTTCAATCCCCACTTGTTGGCACGCCCGCATGTACTGGCCTTGTTGCCGATGTGTCTGTGGGTTGTGCATCTGATGGACCGCGCCGAGGCGGGGCGCAGCCCGAGTGTCTGGGCCCTGCCTCTGATCGCGGTCTGGAGCTGCCTGCATGGCAGTTTTCTGCTGGGCCTGCTGCTGGTGCCGGTGTTTGCCTTTGAAACGATTCTGGCGTCCCCGACTGCCCGGATTCGCTGGACCCAATTGCGCGGCTGGACCGTGTTCCTGCTGGGAAGTGTTGCCGTCTGCTGCGCCACTCCGCTTGGGCCGGAGGCACTTCTTTTTCCGTTCCAAGTGGTCGGCATGAACAAGAGCCTTGCATTGATCGGCGAGTGGCAATCGCCGAACTTCCAGACTTTTCAGGCGGTGGAGGTCTGGATTCTTCTGAGCCTTGCCATCGCGCTGTTGCTCAAGCCGGAAATGCGCTGGACGCGGGTGCTGCTGCTGCTGGGCGTGTTGCACCTTGCGCTCAAACACCAGCGCCACGCCGACCTGCTGGCGTTGCTGGGGCCGCTAGTGCTGATTGGTCCGCTCAACCAAGCCTTGGAGCGCTGTTTTCCCGCCAACCATGCCACCGTGCTCGACCGAATATTCTTGCGCATGGCCGATCCGGGCCGCGCATCGGTGTTCGTGATGGCAGTGGGCCTTGCGATTGCCGGGATGATCGCCATCAAACAAACCGACCTAAAACCCGCGGCAGGCAACAGCCCCGAAGCCGCACTCGCCGCAGTGGCCCAAGCGGGCATCGAAGGTCCCGTTTTCAACCACTACAACTTTGGCGGCTATCTGATCTTCCGCGGTATACCCACGTTCATTGATGGCCGCGCCGACTTATTCGGTGACGACTTTGTCAGCGAGGTGACCGACGCCAGCAAATTGGGCGAAAAACTCGTAACACTGATTGAACGTTATCAGCCGGGCTGGACGCTTTTGCCTCCCAACAGCCCAGCCATATGGGTCCTTGACAACCTGCCCGGCTGGCAACGCTTCTACGCGGACGACGTCGCCGTGGTTCATCGCCGCATCGCGGCCGACGCGCCAACTGGCAACGCGCAGCCGCGCTAGATCCAGTCAGGATCCGGCATCTCCGCAAACACCCGGCGCAGGCCCTGCCCCCAGCTACTGTGCAGCATCGAGTAGTACGGATCGTTGTCAAAGATCCGGCGAGGCTGAGACAAGGTCAGGCTGTCCCGCTGATACACGGCAAGGTCGATTGGCAGCCCCACCGAGATGTTCGATCGAACCGTACTGTCGAATGAAATCAAGGTGCACTTGGCCGCCTCGGACAATTGAGTCTCCCAGGTCAGCACGCGATCCAGGATGGGCTTGCCATACTTGACCTCGCCAATCTGGAAATACAGGGTGTCTGGCGTCGCCTCGATGAAGTTACCCTGCGGGTATATGTTGAACAGTCGGCAGTCCTCCCCGGCAATCTGTCCGCCGACCAGGATTGAGGCGCCGAAGTCAATCGAGTGTTGATTCAGGTAGGGACCATCACGGTCCTGAACGCTGCGCAAAGCGTCGCCAATGCGCTGAGCCACCTCGAACATGCTGCTAGCGTTCCACAAGGTGGGCTGAGCGGTATCGACCCAGCTCTGGCTGTCCAGCAAGTGCACCATCGCCTGTGTGGTCGCCAGGTTGCCGGCCGACAGCAGCACCACCACCCGATCGCCGGGGCGCTGATAGACCCGCATTTTGCAGAAACTTGCGACATGATCGACCCCAGCATGGGTGCGCGTGTCCGAAGCCAACACCAACCCGCCCTGCAGCAGGGCGGCCACGCAATAGGTCATGCGGCCCCCCGCAACAGACCCGCTGGAGCCGGTGTGCCGGCCAGCCTTGGGGCGAACAATGTCGCATCGATCTGCGCCGCCACATCCGATACGCGGGCCAGTAGGGGTTGCAATTGCAGTGTCCGGTCAGCAGTCATCAAGTCGTCCATCACGGCGTTGTCGAGGCGAGCGTACAAACCCATCACCGAGCGCAAGGGCGCGGCATCCGCCGACCCAAGTACTGATTGCAGCGCCTGATACACCTCAGCGACGCAGTACATCAGGGATCGCGGCAGATGGCGATCCAGCAGCAGCAACTGGGCAATGCGATCCGGCACGATTTGGTGACGATACACCTTGCGATAGGCCTCTAGCGCCGACACCGACCGCAGCAGAGCGGTCCATTGGTAATAGTCGCCGGTGGCCTCGTCGGCGGTACGCTGGACCAGTCCGTTGAAATCGACATCGAGGATGCGCACCAGATTGTCGGCGCGTTCGACATAGGTCCCCAAACGGTTGAACCGGAACGCCTCATCATGGAGCATGGTGCCAAAGGTCACGCCACGGAACAGGTGGCTGCGCTCCTTGACCCACGCCAAGAACGCGCTGCTACCACGAAATTTCAGCACCTTGCTATCAAACTCGCGCAGACCCAGCCAAGTCGTGTTGACCACCTCCCACATCTCACTGGTAATGGTGCTGCGCACCGCTCGCGCGTTCTCGCGGGCGGCATACAGACAGGCGTGGATGCTGGCGGGATTCTCCGGGTCGAGCGCCATGTAGGCCGTCACATCGGCGGCGTTGATCTCGCGCCCCTCAGCCTTGTAGGCATCGTGGCGCCCAGTGATCAGGAGCGGCGCGGCCCAATCACGCTCTTCGTTGGTGCGTGCAGTCGGCAACAGCGCGTTGTGACCCGCTACATCCAGCATGCGCGCAGTGTTCTCGGCCCGCTCAACATAACGGGCCATCCAATAGAGGTGCGATGCGGTGCGCGAAAGCATGGACTTCTCCTTAAGCTCAAACGTGTTCAAGTACCCAGGTGTCTTTGGTGCCACCGCCCTGACTGCTGTTGACCACCAGCGAGCCCTCTTTGAGCGCAACCCGGGTCAGCCCTCCCGGCACGATGCAGACATCGCGCCCGGACAAGACGAATGGCCGCAAGTCGATATGACGAGGCGCGACTCCGCTCTCAACAAAGGTCGGGCAGGTGCTCAACGACAGCGTCGGCTGCGCGATAAAGTCAGCCGGCGCGGCAAGAATGCGCGCGCGGTAGTCGGCGATCTCCTGCTTGCTCGCCGTCGGCCCGATGAGCATGCCGTAGCCCCCCGAGCCCTGCGCCTCTTTGACCACCAACTCGGGCAGGTGCTCCAGGACATACGCGAGGTCGTCACGGTTCTCCAGGAGCCACGTCGGTACGTTGTCGAGAACCGGCTCTTCGCCGAGGTAGAAGCGAATCATCTCCGGCACATAGGGGTAGATAGACTTGTCGTCAGCCACGCCAGTGCCCACGCCATTGGCGATGGTCACCCCACCTGCTCGATAGGCGCGCATCAGACCAGCCACCCCCAGCACCGAGTCAGCGCGAAACGCCTCCGGGTCAAGGAAATCATCGTCGATGCGACGGTAGATCACGTCGACCCGCTGCGGGCCGCGCGTGGTCTGCAGCCAGACACGGTCGTCCTGCACATACAGGTCGGGGCCCTCCACCAACTCGATGCCCATCTGTTGGGCCAGAAACGTGTGCTCAAAATAGGCGCTGTTGAAGCGACCTGGCGTCAGTAGAACCACAGTCGGATCGCGCACGCCATCCGGTGCGACGGCGCGCAGGCTGTTAAGCAAGAGTTCGGGGTAATGGTCAACCGGAGCGATACGCTGAGCGTCGAACAATTCCGGGAACAGCTGCATCATCACCTTGCGGTTTTCGAGCATGTAGGACACCCCGGATGGGGTGCGCAGATTGTCTTCCAGCACGCAGTAGCGGCCCGCGCCATCGCGAACCAGATCGATACCGGCGATGTGCGCATAGACCCCGCCGGGAACACTGTGCCCACGCATCACCTCGCGGTATTGCGGGTGTTGGCGCACCTTGGCCGCCGGAACCTTGCCAGCCGCGAGGATCTCGCCATCGTGGTAGATGTCACCGAGGAACGCGTTGAGCGCCGCGACACGCTGGCGCAGGCCATGCTCCAGCATGCGCCACTCGCCTGTCGGGATAACACGCGGCAGCAGATCAAACGGGATCAGCCGTTCGGTTCCCGAGCTATCACCGTACACATTAAAGGTGATGCCCACCCGGCGGAACAGCAGATCGGCCTCGGCGCGCCGCTGCTCGATGCGCTCACGGTCGATGCCCTCCAGCCAACGCTGGTAGCCCTGGTAGTGCGGGCGCACCGCGCCAGAGGCGTCGTGCATCTCGTCGTACATCGTCAGATCCCTGGAGAGTGTGCCTCCCGTCAAAGCAAACGGCGTGCCATGGATTTGCGAGAGAAAGCAGCGCCCTAGATCCTAGGGCGGGCGCAACGATGCACCATAACTGGGCATGGGTCATGATCGCCGCACCGGCAAGGAATTTTTGCCGCGGCCGCACCTCCAACGCACCATGACGATGACCTCTCTTGCGCAGGGCTACCGCGCGCTGGTGCTCGGAGCCACGGGCACTCTGGGTGGCGCTTTTGTGCGCGCGTTCGCCGCCGACAGCCGGTGCGCTGGAGTCGAGTGTTTGAGCCGCTCCAGTCACCCCCCGATCGAGCTCACACGCCCCGAGACGCTGGAGCACGCCGCAAGCCTGATGCTTGCCAGCGCGCCATTTGATGTGGTGATCGACGCCACTGGTGCACTCACCGTTGCAGGCCAGGGTCCAGAAAAACGCTTGGCCGACCTCGACCCGGACCGACTGCAGGCCGCGTTTGCGATCAACGCGATTGGACGAGGCTTGGTGCTGCGCCACTTTACCCCGCTGCTGCCTCGTAATCAGCGCTGCCTATTCGCCGTTCTGTCGGCACGCGTCGGCAGCATCGAGGACAACCATCTCGGCGGCTGGTATGCCTACCGAGCAGCCAAAGCGGCTGGCAATATGCTGCTGCAGACCGCGGCCATCGAAGTCCACCGTTTAAGACCCCTGGCGGTGTTCGCTGCGATGCAACCCGGCACGGTGCACTCGCCGCTGTCCGCGCCGTACACCGGCAATCATGCGGCGATTGACGCCGACGAATCCGTCGCCGGCCTACTGGCGACACTGGACCGTCTGCAACCCGACTCGCGCGCGCACTTCGTTGATCACCAAGGTAACGCCATACCCTGGTGATCCGCGGTTCAGTCGCGCCCGACACTGGGGCGTGCATGGGCGAAACTGTCTGCTACAATCCGCGCCTCGCTGCCGACGCACACGGAGAGGTGGCAGAGTGGTCGAATGTACCTGACTCGAAATCAGGCGTACGGTAACCCCGTACCGTGGGTTCGAATCCCACCCTCTCCGCCAAATCAATAAGACTTTTATTTACAAGCGAATTTTGCTTTTTCGCGTGCGCTCAGCGAACCCCGGCGGCTTGCCGGCCACCCACGCTGCAAATCGCGCCATCTGCGGATGCGCCAGCAAGGATTGCGGGTCGGAATAACGCTGCGCGAGTTCGGTCTCGCTGAACAAAGCGTGTATCTGCCGGTGACAGATCCGGTGCAGCACGCTGGTATTGCGTCCACCTTTCGACTTCGGCACCCAGTGGTGCGCATCCTGCTGCGACGGCGGGATCGGCCGCCCGCACAGCGGACACAGCGGCTCAACTACAACTGTCGATTCTGGTGCCAGTGTCTGCAAACGCCGCTTGATTCGCCCGTAAGCCATGGCTTGAAGCGCAGCCGGGCCGACTCAAGCCGCAGCCGGATCGCGATGGCGCACCTGACATAGCAAGCCGCCGCGGGGCCGAACGGTGACCCGTGACACCGGCATCACCCGTTCGGGATACACCGGATTGAAATCGAATCTGCGCAAGATTTCAGTCAGGATAAGTTGCGCCTCCAATTGCGCAAACGCAGCGCCGGTGCAGGCCCGCGCGCCCAAACCGAACGGGATCCAACTGCCCGGCCGAAGCGGCGGCGCCCCCTCGAGGAAGCGGTCCGGGTCGAAGCGATCCGGGTCCTGCCACAAGGACTGGTGCCGATGCACCACCCACGTCGATACGATCACCAGACTGCCCGCAGACACGGATTGGTCTCGGATCCAGGTATCTTGCGCAGCCATCCGCGTCAGGAACGCGGGCGGTGGATACAGCCGTAGCGTCTCGCGAAACACGCTTCTCGACAGCGGAAGTTCCCGGGCATCGGCAAACATCATGGTGCGGCCGCCCAGACGCGCAGACGCCTCGTCACGCAGTCGGCGCACGACCGCGGGCTGCTGGCTCAACATAAACAACGCCCACGTGAGCGCACTGGCCGATGTCTCGTGGCCAGCGAGAAACAGCACCGTCAATTGGTCGATTAAGCGCTCGCGGTCAAAGCCGCGACCCTCGCTGTCCCGCGCGTCGATGGCTGCTTGGGCGAAGTCGTCGAATCGGGTGCCGCTTTGCAAGGCCAGGTAGCGTCGGTCAAGCAACTTGCCGATTAGCGCCCGGACCGCCCGCGAATCGGCCAGCAAGTCGGGAGATAGCGCTTCCGGCTTCGCCGGGTCGGATCGCAACACCACCGACAGATCGAACTGCGGGGCATTGCGTTGAAACCGCATAAATGCGACGAACACTTCCGCGGCATCGGCGCCATCGATCGGCTCGGAAAAGATCGCGCGAAACACGATGTCTGCGGTCAGATGGCTCAAGGTCTCTTCGAGGTCAAGGATCACACCATCACCCATCGCCTCAATCCGCTTGACGTGCTCGACAACCGTCGCCTGCATCAAGGGAAATACCTGCTCCAGACGCATCTGAGCGAACGCCGGCGACAACATTTGACGGTCGTGTTCCCAAGTATCGCCCTCGCTGACCAGAACCCCATCGCCGACGAGCGGGCTGAGTGCCGACACCATCAGGTCGCTCTTCGGATAGAGGTGGCGCTGGTCAACGAACACCTGACGGATCAGATCCGGGTCGCTGATCATGAACACCGTACGGCGACCCACCGGCACTTGAATCATCGGCTTGCTGTAGGCATCCGCTGTCAGCACTTCCAGCAGATCGCGGCGCTGTCGAGTCAGCAACCACCATGCCACGCGCAGACCCGACGCCGGGCGCGGCGCGGGTGGTCGCCAAGTCCTGTGCTGCGCGTCAAAGGATGCCGGTCTATTCATTAGGGCAGGATAGCAAGGCAATGCGTCAGGAAATTCGGCAGACTCCGTTTTTTCCCTGACGTCTTCCCATGAACCATCAGCCCATCATTCTCATCACGGGGTGCTCGAGCGGCATTGGACGCGCGTGTGCCGAGGGCATGGCCCGCCGCGGCTGGCGCGTCATCGCCTCCGCCCGTCGCAACGAAGACGTCCGCGCGCTCCAGGATGCGGGCTTCGAGTCAGTGCTCATCGACCTCGCGTCGAGCCACAGCGTCATCGAGGGCGCGGCCAAAGTTCTTGGGATGACACAGGGGCGCATCAATGCCGTTTTTCTGAACGCCGGATACGGACAAGCGGGTGCGGTGGAAGACCTGTCGCGACCGGCTCTGCGTGAGCAGTTCGAGACTAATGTGTTCGGCACCATCGAACTGGCCAATCAGCTGATCCCGGCGATGCGCCGCGCCAAGCGGGGGCGTATCGTCATCAACACATCGGTACTGGGCTTCGTCGCGCTGCGCTACCGGGGCGCGTACAACGCAAGCAAGTACGCGCTGGAGGGCTTCGCCGACACCCTACGCCTAGAACTGCACGGCACAGGCATCGAAGTCAGCCTGATCGAGCCAGGACCGATCCTGTCGCGTTTCCGCGCCAACTCGCTCAAGGCCTTCCACCGCCACGTACGCGCCGAGAGCAGCCCGCACCGCGAGGTCTACCAGCAGCAGCTGGCGCGACTCAACACCGAAGGCTCTGCGGTGCCCTTCACCCTTGGCCCTGAAGCCGTTATGCCTAAGCTGGTGCACGCCTGTGAGGCCCATCGGCCGCGGATTCGCTATCCGGTGACTATCCCCAGCCATCTGTTCGCTTGGCTCAAGCGGATCCTGCCCGCCGGCTGGCTGGACCGCATCCTCCTAACCATCGGCTAAGGCGGCGCCAGGCCGAATTGTGCAGCGGCCAGACGCGCGTAAAGCCCGCCCGCGCGCAACAGCTCGGCGTGCAGGCCCTGCTCGACAACACAGCCGCTGTCCAAAACCAAGATGCGGTCCGCTTTTTGCACTGTCGACAAACGGTGCGCGATGACCAATGCGGTGCGCCCGGGCAGCAGGCGCTCGAGGGCCGCCTGCACGGCCTGCTCCGACTCGGTATCCAGCGCCGAAGTGGCCTCATCCAGCAGCAACAAAGGCGGATCCCGCAACACCGCGCGGGCGATGGCGATGCGCTGGCGCTGCCCCCCGGACAGCTGCAGGCCGCGCTCTCCCAGCACGGTGGCGTAACCCTGCGGGAGAGCGTCGATGAAACGGTCGGCGTGTGCCGCAGTTGCTGCCGCGCGAATTTCGTCGTCGCTGGCATCGAGCCGACCGTAACGGATGTTGTCAGCCACGCTGGCCGCAAAGATCGCCGGCTCCTGAGCGACCACACCGATGCCAGCGCGCAATTGCGCCAGACAACAGGTCGCGGGGTCGAGGCCAGCCACCCTCACGCGCCCCTGTTGCGCGGTCCGAAAGCCCAGAATCAGCTGGAAGACTGTGGTCTTGCCCGCGCCGGACGCTCCGACCAAGGCCCAGGTCTCGCCCACCGGCAGTCGCAGCGAAAAATCGTCGAGGACCACCGTATCCGGGCGCGATGGGTAAGAAAAGCGCACCGCGTCAAACTCCACCGCAATGGCCTCTCCCACTGCAACCGATGTCGGAGTGGTCTCAGTAACCAGTCTAGGCGGCGCGTGTCGCTCGGGAGCGGGCCGCATCAACTCAGACAAGCGTTCAGTCGCGCCGGCGGCG
>Ga0209400_1001812_pt1 | contig 16717 bp, 18 predicted proteins | sample M_130807_EF_Meta_FD_187313 | JGI IMG/M metagenome (GOLD analysis project Ga0209400, IMG submission 187313) | Freshwater microbial communities from Lake Montjoie, Canada to study carbon cycling - M_130807_EF_MetaG (SPAdes) (version 2) | ecosystem: Environmental > Aquatic > Freshwater > Lake... | reverse complement strand
GCGATGCCACAGACCCGAAACTCGGGACCCGCACAGCAGTTCCCTACCAGTCCTGCGGCGTGCGCCACTCTGGATGGTAGGGATGCGCTGTGCGCGTCCCTGGAATCCTTCGCCCCAGCGGGGACTGCCGCCTCATTGCATCCCACCCTTCAAAAGGCCTTCGCCTCCCTTCTCCAAGAGCAAACCGGCTCTCGCGGAACCAGCGAAGAGCCGCGTTAATGGACGGATTGATTCGGACCCGTTTTCAATTGCTCATGGTATCAGATTCTCTCAAGGCACGGCTTCGAGAAGCTGCGTCAATCCGGAAGCCATATCATCATGCGCTTGGAAGATACGAAAACTGGGGGTCGGACAGTGCCTGTTCCCAATCATCGTGAGATTGCTGTAGGCACCTTGAAATCGATCATCACACAAAGCGGACTACCTGCGGATCTCTTCCGCAAATAATCTTCAATGCGACGTCGCCTTCTCCGCGCCGAGGCCGGTGTGGGCGCGGACGGTGAGTTCGGCGAATTTGGCTTCGGCTTCCGGATCACGTGCGGTGAGGATGGTGCCGAGCCAGGCGGCGAGGAAACCGATGGGGATGCTGACGATGCCGGGGTTTTCGAGCGGGAAGATGGCGCCATCCTTGCCGAAGACGCCGTTCGGGCTGAGCAGGATGAGAATGATGGAGGAGGCAAGTCCGACGCTGAGGCCGGCCACCGCACCCGTGGTGTTGAAACGCTTCCAGAAGACGCTGAAGATGATGACGGGCAGATTTGCGCTGGCGGCGACGGCAAAGGCCAGGCCGACGAGGAAGGCGGCGTTCACGCTGGGGCCGAGGTAGATGGCAATGCCGATGCTGACAGCACCGACGCAGAAGGCGGTGATGCGCGCGACCTTCACTTCCATGCCCGGGCGGTTGGTTTTGCCGTGATGAATGACGTTGGAGTAAAAATCATGCGCAAAGCTGGCGCTGGCGCTCATCGTGAGACCGGCGACGACGGCGAGGATGGTGGCGAAGGCGACGGCGCTGATGAAGGCGAAGAAGAATTCGCCGCCGAGCACCTGGGCGAGGATCGGCGCGACCATGTTGGTGTCCGGTTTGCCCGCAGCCGTAGTGATGAGTGATTTCTTGAGAATGGTGGCGGCACCGAAGCCGAAGAAGGTCGTCATGATGTAGAACAGGCCGATGATGGCCATGGCCCAGACGACACTGGCGCGGGCGGTTTTGGCATCGGGCACGGTATAAAAACGCACGAGAATGTGCGGCAGGCCTGCGGTGCCCAGCACGAGGCCGAGGCCGAGTGAGATGAGGTCCAGGGGGCCCCACGGGCCTGCCACAGCGACGCCAAATTTAAGACCGGGCTCCATGAGATTCTTCGGCGCTGCAGTTCCTGCGTAGTCGGCTTTGGAGACGGCATTGAAAAATTCGGTAAAGCTGAAGTGGTGATACTGTAGGACCAGATAGCTGAGCAGCATGGCACCTGCGATGAGCAGCAAGGCCTTGATGATCTGCACCCAGGTGGTGGCCAGCATGCCACCGAAGACGACATAGACGAGCATCAGCACGCCCACGCCAATGACCGCAGGCGCAAAGGGGAGACCGATGAGGCGCTGAATGATCACACCCGCACCGACCATCTGCGCGATCATGTAGAAGGTGGAAACGGTCAAGGTGCTGAGCGAGGCCAGCGCACGCACCGGACGCGGCTTGAGACGATACGCGAGCAGGTCGGCCATGGTGTATTTGCCGGCGTTGCGCAGCGGCTCAGCCACGACGAACAGCACGGTGATGTAGGCGACCAGAAAGCCCACAGAGTACATGAAGCCATCGTAACCATAGAAGCAGATCATGCCGGAGATGCCGAGGAAGGAGGCGGCGCTCATATAATCACCAGCGACAGCAAGACCGTTCTGCCACCCGGTGATGCTGCGCCCAGCGGCAAAGTAAGCGCTCGCACCGGTGTTCTTCTTGGCAGCCCAGAAGGTGATGAGGAGCGTGAGGGCCACGAAGGCCAGGAACATGATCAGAGGTACGTTGTTCATCGAAAAGGAAAGGAGACGAATTTAAGAAGGGAGATGCAGCAGCGGCGCGCGGATCATTCCTGACCGTGAATCACGGCGGCGGCGGCTTTGTCCCACTGCGTGGCGACGCGCACGTAGAGGAAGGCCATGATCCAAGCCATGAAGAACTGTGACAGCGCGAAGACGTAGGCGATATTCACCTCGCCCCAGACCTTCTTCTTCATCAGCTCGGGGCAGTAGCCCACCAGGATGGGCAGCGCGAGGTAATAGATCAGGAAGAAGATGGTCGCCGGGATGATGAATCGCGCTTTGCGGGCCAGCAATGCGCGGAATTCCGGCTTGGCCTCCAGCTTTTCCCAGTTCACAGGTGTTTTTTCGCTCATAGTGGGCGCGAGGTTAGGAAGTCGGCTCCGGTTTGGCAAGGTCTAGCGTCGGGCCGGGGGGTTTTTCTTTGCCGGTTGCTGACTCACTCAAACGCGCTGGTCACCGGCTTGCCGTCAAACTCGGCAGGCAGCGGCACATCCAGCAACCACAGGGCCGTGGCGGCGGTGTCGTAAGTGGTGACTGGAGCGGTGATGGTGAAATTTTTCTTCACGCCTTTGCCCCAGGCGACCCAGGGGATGAGCATGTCGTCGGGAATGTCGAGACCGTGCGTTTTGTCATGCCCGCCGTGATCCGCGCTGATGAGCATGACGCTGGAATCAGCGATGCCTGCGTCTTTGATGGCCTGCCAGACCTGCCAGAGCGCCTGATCGGTCACTTTGATGGCCTCTTTCTGCTGCGGCGATCCCCAGCCGTCCTTGTGGCCGGCGGTATCGACGTCTGGGAAGTGAATGAAGGTGAGGCGTGGTTTGTTTCCTTTGATCCATGCTGCCGCCTGCTTGGCCACCATCTGCGATGGTTTTTTGTCCTTCTCGATTTCCTGCGTGCCAGCCACGGGCTCGGGCGACTGCGGGCCGCCGAAGTCGAACACGTCCACCGAATCCTTCAACCACAGGTGGCGGAATTTGACCTTGCCGACAAACATGCCGTCCACTGCGGCTGGGTCGGCGGCCTTGAGCAATGAAAACACCGTCGGCACTTTCACGAAGCCCTTGATCGGCGTGTAGGAGTTCCAGTCGATGTGGTGCTTGCCGGGGCCCACACCCGTAAGCATCGAGGTATGGGAGGGCAGGGTGATCGGCGGAAAAATCGTGCTGGCCTGCCACGTCACCGCGCCTTCAGCGGCGATTTTTTTCAGCGTCGGTGCTTCGCTTTCCGCAATGACTGCGGGCTTGCCACCATCGATGCTGATGATGAAGACATGCTCCGCACGAGGCGCGGCAAAAGTCTGAAAGCTGAACGCAAGAGCGGCAAAGAGAGTGAGAAGGGTGGAACGCATGACGATGGGCGCGAAGTAACGCAGGCCGGAGCAGATTGCTTCCACAAAAACGGCGCGCTGGGAGGGTTTATGCCGCTTGCCCTTGAGCCGCGTATGTCCCTGCGCCACTGGTGCAGTCTAATGGAAGCCTGGATCGTCATCGGACTGCTCATCGTAGCCGTCATCGCCTTTGCCACGGAGAAAATCTCCGTTGATCTCGTCACCTTGTCGATGCTGTGCGTGCTGGTCATGTGCGGTATTCTGAAGGCAGACCGCGCCTTTGCTGGATTTGGGGATCGGGTGATCATCCTGCTGGCGGCGATTTTTGTCATTGGTGCCGCGTTGCGTGAAACCGGGGTGCTGGACATGATGGGCGGGGTGCTGGCGCAGACCTTTGGCACGCAGCCGAAGCGGCTCATGGGCTTCATGATGGCCGTGGTGGGCGGTGTGTCCGCCTTCATGAACAACACCACCGTCACCGCCGTGTTTGTGGGCCCGGTGATGGGCCTGTCACGCAAGCTGCGCATTCCGCCCTCACGCCTGCTCATGCCGCTGGCTTTTGCCTCGCTGATGGGCGGTACCTGCACGCTGATCGGCACCTCCACCAACATCGCGGTGAGTGGTGCCATCACCAAGCTGGGGTTGCAGCCGCTGCGCATGTTTGAGTTCACCGCGATCGGGCTCGTGTTGATGCTGACGGGCATCCTCTACATGGTCTTTATTGGCACACGCCTAGTGCCCGAACGCGACAGGGCTGCCGTCGTTGCCGGGGATGCGATGCGTGACTACCTGGCTGAGGTCATGGTGCTGCCCGGTTCACCGATCATTGGCCAGGCCGCCTTCAACTCGGACTTTTCCGCGCTGGAGTTTCAGGTCATCAAGATCCGCCGGGCCGACCAGCCGCTCGATGCCGGACCCAACCTCCGCTTTGAAGAAGGCGATATCGTGCTGGTGGCCGGCAAAGTAGAGAATCTGATCCGGGTAAAGAAGATCGAGGGCCTCGACATTCTCGAAGACGTCACGCTGCGCTCCTCCGGCGTGGACATGCGCGATGCCCAGGTCGCCGAAGTTGTGCTGACACCACGCTCCGGCTTTGTGGGGCGCTCCTTGCGCGAGAACAACTTTCGCCAGCGCACGGGTCTCTCGGTGCTGGCTCTCATGCGTGGTGACCGCACGTTAATGCACCACATGGCGGATGAGAAGCTGCGGGCGGGCGATGTGCTGCTGCTACAGGGGCCAAGCGACCGCTTTCGCGCCTTCGAGGAAGGCAATGACATGATCGTCATCACGCAGCATCAGTTCAGTGCTGAGATGCGCCTGCGTGGCCTCAGGCTGTTGTGCGCCTTTGTCCTCGCCGTGATCGCCAGCAGCTTTGAATGGGTGCCTGACACGGTCGTGTTCGTCATGGTCGCCATCATGGCCGTCATGACAGGTTGCATTAAACTGGAGAATGCCTATGCCAACATCGACTGGCGGCTGCTGATCCTGATTGGCGGCATGATGGCCTTTGGAGAAGCGATGAAAGTCTCCGGTGCCTCGACCATGATCGCCGATTTCATCACCGCCTGGCTGCAGCCCTGGGGAGTCTTTGCAGTCTTCACCGGCTTCTGCTTGCTGACGATCCTGCTCACCCAGCCGATGTCAAACGCCGCCGCCGCACTCGTCGTGCTGCCCGTGGCGCTTCAGGCCGCTGCGTCCATGGGTGCGAATCAACGCGCCTTCGCCATCGGCGTCATGCTCAGCGCGTCCGCCTCCATGCTCACGCCGTTTGAGCCGAGCTGCATCCTCGTCTATGGCCCCGGCAAATATCGTTTCGCAGACTTCATCAAGGTCGGTGGTGGTCTGACTGTTGTGATGCTCATCGTCATCCTCGCCATGGTGCCGGTGTTCTGGCCGCTGAAGTAAGTTGCGCAGGCAGCGGTTTTCCAGTCCCGACCGATGATCCTTGTCTTTTGTCCGCCATTCATCCATCGTCCTTGCCATGATCCAGCGGAGCCAGATCACGCGTTTTGCCAATGCGGTCGCAGAGCGGTTTAAGCCGCAGCGCATTGTGCTGTTTGGCTCTTACGCCTACGGTAAACCGAATCAAGATTCGGACGTGGATCTGCTCGTCGTTATGCCTGAGGATCGCCGCCTAGGACGAAAGGCCGTGGAAATTCGCGAAGCAATCAACGCGGATTTTCCACTCGATCTCATTGTGCGCACGCCCGAAGACATTCACTGGCGGCTCGCGGAGGGTGACTGCTTTCTTCAAGAAGTGCTCAACAAAGGCAAGGTGATGTATGAAGCGCCTCACGCGTGAATGGCTCGACAAAGCGGAGGACGATTTCAACGTTGCCTCCTCTCTCAGCCGCAGCCGCAAGGCCCGCGTGCTAGATGCCATCTGCTTTCACAGCCAGCAATGTGCCGAAAAATTGTTCAAGGCCCGTCTTTGTGACAGTGTTTGACGCACGGTCTGAGGCAGTCATCATCACCACGTTGCCCGCAGCGATGACACCCACGAGCGGCAGCAGGAAGAGATGCACCGGATAATTCCACGGCGCGAGGATGAGCACCTGGCCTTTCGGTTCATAGAGCACCTCGCTGCGTGATCCCCGCGTGAAGAGGTGAGTTCCCACGCGCTTGGGTCGCATCCAGCGCTTCAAGCGCGCACTGACAAAAGCGATCTCATCCATCACCGGAGCAATCTCGGAGATAGCCACCTCCGCCTGACACTTGCCGAAATCTTTCTGCATAGCGGCTACGATTTCATGCCGTCGTGCGAGCAAGGCAGCTCTGAGCCGCTTCAGCTTTGCAATACGCTGCCCTGCAGTGCTCTACGCGATGTGCCAGCGATGTTTGCGCTGAGCTTCAAAAACTTCCTGGATGTGTGAAGGGTCCATAAGGATTGAGAATCGCTTCAAATCGTGAGTTGTTCCCAGCTCTTATGATTGGGGTTAACGAGGTTGTTAAACTACTCATATCCGTAAGGAGTGCGAACAAGCGCAACAAGTGCGTTCCGCCTTGGAAACATACGGGTTCCACGGGCAAACGAGCTGTGAACGGATCCGGCAGGAAATGTGAGCGAACTCGAACAACCGGGACTGTTCACGGTTGCTCTCATGACCTGCGGTTTTGTTCGTCTGGTTGTACACGGGTTGTTCGCAGGAGTTCACGGAGGGCGGGATTGTCGAGGGCTGCCTGGGCTGCCAGCACTTCGGCGTCCTTTTTGCTGCGGCCAGCGCCGCGCCCTAGCTGGGTGCCCTGCCAGGAGACGGCGGCGATGAAGTTTTTCGCGTGATCCGGCCCCTCGGCCCCGACGATTTCGTAGAGCGGTGGCTCCACGCCCACCGATTGGATGAGTTCCTGGAGCTGTCCCTTGGGGTTGGCGTCCAGCGGGCCGCGGTTCAAGGCTTCGAGATCTTCGGTGAAGAGCCGCGCAGCAAACTGATGGGCCGCGTCGCTGCCGGAATCAAGATGGATCGCTCCTGCGACAGCTTCGAGGGCATCGGCGAGGGTGGATTCACGGTCCCGTCCACCGTTGGCCTCCTCGCCGCGTCCTAGGTGCAGATGGGTGCCGAGCCCGATACGGCGGGCGATGCGAGCGAGCGCCTTGGTGGAGACGAGCTGGGCGCGTGCCTGGGTCAGCACGCCCTCATCTGCCTGGGGGAGGCGTTCAAAAAGCAGATGGGAGAGTGCGAGCTGCAGTACGGCGTCCCCGAGGAATTCGAGGCGCTGGTTGTCGGCATGGACACGCTGGTTTTCGTAACCGACGCTGCCGTGCGTAAGGGCAAGCTGGAGCAACGCGGGATCGCGGAAGGTGTGGCCGAGGACGTGTTCCAACGATTGCATGGGTGCTATTAGCCGGAATTCCGGCTGCACTCCATGAAAAAAGTGGGGTGACCGACGGGACTCGAACCCGCAACAACCAGAATCACAATCTGGGGCTCTACCGTTGAACTACGGCCACCATCTCTACCGAGAGTTGGAGATAGTAATCGGTCGGGGCAGTTGCGCCAGTGAAAAATCAGGCGGGGGGAAGAGGGGGTATCCCTCCCCAATGTGACAGAAAAGTCAGTGAGTGAAGTGTCACTTCGGAGTTTTTGAGCAAGGAGCCATTGCTGCCCATGCTGGGCTGATGGAAACGCTCATTCGAATCTTTTCGGCCATCTTGGACTTCTTTTCGGCCATTGGGACGTTTTTTGCGGATCTCAAAAAACCGCTTCACGACATCTGGGGTGTGGAAATGGTGTTTCTGTTGACCATGGTCACGGTCGCGGTCGCCGGAATGGCTGCATTTGGGCCCTGGACCCGCAAACGCAAGCCGGGCGAACATCCCTGGCAGTAAGCTAACCGGCGTGGGTTCAGTCCTGCTGCCGGGATCGGACCCACGGGAGAGCAAAGCTGATGTGGCCAGTACACTGAGCATGGCCGCCATGCCAACAAGACGCAGGCAATGACGGTAGTGGGCAGGCGGACGCGCAAAATCTCACGCTTCATCGAGGATTCCAGCGACGCGCGCTGAAAGGCCGAGCGCCAAACCATCTCCCGACGAGCAGGAGAAAGAACAGGCGAAGCGAGGCAGGTTTCAAGCGCGGCGGAAGGAATCGGTGTCAGACGGGAAGTCCACTGTCGAATGTCTTGACGTGCTCACTGCCTCCCGCCAGCATCGCGGCCATGTTTCTCCTTGCCGCAACTTCGGCCAGCTACTGGCCCTTCGTCGTTCTTGCCATCAGTGTGGCTTTCATCATCATTGGCATCAGTGTATTGCGCATGCATGCGTTTGTGGCGCTGATCCTGGCGGCCCTGCTGGCAGGGGTGCTCGCGAACAAAAGTTCATGGGACATTGTACAAAAGGACGGCTCCGTTAAGGCGATGTCTTCCATGGTCGGCGTGGTGGAAATGGTGTCCAAGGGACTGGGCGACACGGCGCGTGACATTGCGATCTCGATCGCGCTGGCGGCGATCATTGGCATGTGCCTGATGGAAAGCGGCGGTGCGGACAAGGTGGTGCGCCGCTTCCTGGCATTCTTTGGGGAGAAGCATGCAGGCTGGGCGCTGCTGTGGAGCACTTTCATTTTGAGCGCGCCGATCTTTTTCGACACGATGTTCATGCTCATGGTTCCGCTGGCGATGGCGCTGCGCATGCGCACGGGGAAGGACTACACGCTCTATCTGATGGCGATCTGCTGCGGTGGCACGGTGACGCATTCCATGACGGTGCCACATCCGGGACCGGTGGCGGTGGTGGATGATCTGCATCTGAACGTGGGCGAATCCATCATCGGCGGCATGCTGATTGGAGCCATCACCTGCGTGTTTGGTTTCATGTTCAGCCAATGGCTGAACCGCCGCACCGAGGTGCCGCTGCGTGCCACGGGCGGTGTCTCGCTGGATGATTTGAAGGGCGAGAGTATGAAGCCGGAGAGCGAGCTGCCTTCCTTCTTTTGGAGCATGACGCCGGTGCTGCTGCCAATCATCTTGATCAGTCTGACGACGGTGTTTGAACTCGCCCACAAAGGTGCGGCCACTGGCGCTGGCTGGGGTGTTGCGCTGGTGAACCTGTTCGGTGGCGACCAGGGATTTACCGCCGTGCGCGCCTGGGTGGATTTCATCGGGCACAAGAACATCGCGTTGTTCATTGGCGCGGCCATCTCACTTTGGGTGCTGGCGAAGCAGCGCGGCCTGGGCTTGAAGAAAGTGGAGGCTCTCGTCGGTCCACCGCTGGAAACCGCAGGGATGATCATCCTGATCACGAGTGCCGGCGGCGCCTTTGGTCTAGCCTTGCGCAGCGCGGGTGTGGGCGATGCCGTGAAGGTGCTGGCGCAGGGCTACAGCCTCAATCTCGTGCTGCTGGGCTGGATCGTGGCCGCCGTGGTGCGTGTTGCACAAGGCTCCGCCACGGTGGCGATGCTCACCACATCCTCGATCATGGCACCGATGCTGGTGGGCACGCAGCTCGGCTGCCATCCGGTCTATCTTTTCACCGCCATCGGCTTCGGTGCGATGTTCTGCTCCTGGATGAACGACAGCGGCTTCTGGGTGGTGAACCGCCTCAGCGGCATGACCGAGAAGGAAACCCTGCGCACCTGGACACTGCAGCTCACGGCGGATTCGATCATCGGACTCTTGGTGACACTGACCTTGAGCAAACTGCTGCCGATGGTGTAGGCGACAGCTTCGTGTTTGCAACAAGTCTGCAGGTGGTGCATTTTAACTCCATGAAAAGCCGGACTGAACTCGTGACAAGCGGTGCTGACGCCGCCTCGCAACAGAAGCCGCGTTATATCCCGAAGCCGAAAGGATCGTGGATGAAGCTTTTTGGCAGGGCCAAAAACGATGATCTTTCGCCGGATGCCTACCGGCTCGGGGCCGAGTGGCGGGAGCGCATGAATCGTGAAGGTCGTTGAGGTGTGTTCGTCATCCTCGACACCAATCATTATCGTGAGTTTCTGCATGAGTCAGAAGCGGGTCACCGGCTCAGGCAACGGCTGATGGACTCCACTGCGGACGCCTTCATCACTGTGGTGACTGTCCAGGAGACGACCCAGGGCTGGGCGGCGGAGATCAATCGCAGGACGGCGGGGCCTGATCAGGTTCATGCGTATCGCCAATTTCAGGATGCGATTCACGACTTTGCCGACATCACGATCCTGCCGTTTGATGATGACGCAGCAGATGAGTTTCAGCGATTGCGGGGCCTGCGGTTGTTGGTGGGGACGATGGACCTGAAGATAGCCGCCATCGCACGTTCCCACGCTGCGCTTCTGCTCACGCGCAACTTGGTGGATTTTTCCAAAGTGCCGGAACTACTGGTTGAGAACTGGCTCGACTGAAACTCTACACACCTTGGCGCTGCAGCTCACCGCGGATTCGATCATCGGACTGTTGGTGACACTGACCTTGAGCAAACTGCTGCCGATGGTGTAGGCGACAGCTTCGTGATTGCAACAAGCCTGCCGCTTCAAAGCTTGAGCAAGCGGCTGCTGATGGTGTAAGGATCGCGTGCTCATGTCTGACATCGCCACCCATTCCCAACTCAGCGCGCTCATCCGCCATCGGCGTTCCATCAAGCCGGTGGACATGGATTCGTCACGCGGTGTGGAGCGCGCGCTACTCACGCAGGTGCTGGAAGATGCAACATGGGCGCCAACGCATGGATTGACGGAGCCGTGGAGATTCATCGTGCATCAAGGTGCGGCGCGGCAGCGGCTCGCGGAAGCGATGCAGCGTGTTTACCGCGAAACGACATCGGCGAACGAATTCCGTGAGGACAAGATGAAGAAGATGGCTGAGAACCCGCTGCTTTCACCCGTGGTGATTGCCTGTGTGATGGAGCGACGAGGTGGAGCGAAGATTCCCGAAGTGGAAGAGATCGAGGCGGTGGCCTGTGCGCTGCAAAATCTACAGCTCTCCGCCACTGCTGCCGGTTTGGGATGTTACTGGTCATCCCCTCCCCTGCTTGGCACACGTGAGTTCTCAGAGTATCTCCAAATCGGCGCGGAAGATCGCTGTGTGGGTCTCATTTATCTCGGCTGGCCGCGTGCGGGATTGAACTGGCCAAAGAGCGTGCGGCAGCCGGTCGAAACTAAAACAAGGTGGTGCGATGACTGAGTGGTTCACCAGCGCTTGGCATGCGACGATGGATTTTTTCACCACGATGCCGTGGGAAATGTGGGGCGTGTGGATGCTGACAATCTGTCTGCTGCTCGTCGGCATTATTGGTTCGGTGGTGCCGTTTCTGCCGGGGCCATTGCTGATTTTTGCGGCGGGCATTATTCACACCGTGCTGCGCCCGGAGTCTGGCATGAGCACCTGGGGCATCGTGATTTTATCGCTCGGACTGGTGCTGTCCTATGTCGTCGATTTTGCCAGCGGTGTGATGGGCGCACGCTGGTTTGGCGCGAGCCGCTGGGGCATCGCCGGTGTGTTCATCGGTGGCATCGTGGGCATGTTCTTCATCCCGTTTGGGTTGGTGCTGGGTCCTTTGATCGGCGGCATTTCCTTTGAACTGATCTTTGCCAAGAAACGACTGCAGCCTGCGGCGAAATCGGCGTGGGGATCGCTACTGGGAACCGGCGTGGGCCTGGTGCTGCGCCTGATCGTGGCGCTGGGGATGGTGGCGACCTTCCTTCTCGACGCACTGATATGGTAGGGCATCAAGCCTTGCCGTACAGCAGCATGCGCGCGCCGAAGGTGACGAGGACAAAACCGAAGATGCGGGTGAGGGTTTCGCTGCTCAGGGTCTTCATCCAGCCTGCGCCGAAGTAGGCGAAGATGGATGCGGAAACTGCGGTGATGGCGGCGACCTTCCATTCCACAAAGCCATGCTTCGCGTTCTGCGTGGTGGCCATCAGGGCGGTGGGAATGATGATGGCGAGCGAAGTCGCGACGGCGGTTTTATGCGGCAGCTTGAGGAAGAATACAAAGGCGGGAACCATCACGACACCACCGCCGACCCCGCATAAGGCAGCGACCGCGCCGCTGACGATACCGATGGCAAGACAAGCAAGAATGGTTGAGGTGGACATGAGAATTCAGCGGGATTGTCTGGCGAGCAGGCCGACGAGGAGACGCTCAAGCACGAGCTTGGGATCAAGCGATGAAGTGACGAGCTTGGAGTTGGCGGCGAGGCAGGCTTTGAAGCCAGCGTGAAGTTCTTCGAGCGTGAAATTGCCGGTTTCGGGAATCGCGAGAAACATCGGATAGGCATTGAAGCCGGTGCCATCCTTTTTGCGCGGCAGATGGGAGGTAGCCGTTGACGGCAGGCTTTCCAGCGAGGAGCAGAAGCCGGCGTAGTTGAACTTGTTGAGTTTGTGGCGTGAGCCGAGGTCTTTGATGAGCAGCAGGCTGCGCACGCGCGGCACGATGGCGGCGAGCAGCAGGCCGATGGCGTTCTGCCCCTGATACATGAGCGTGCTGAGCAGCTCGAGCGCGCGCGGCAGATCGCGTTTGCCGATGGCGTTGCCGAGATCCCACAGCACACCGGCGCGGCTCATGGAGACCATGTTTTGCACGGTCTTCAATCCAGCACGGCGGCGCTCGCCGAGAAAGAGATCGATCTTTTCGAGTTCGTTCTCCATCTGCCGCGTGTCGTCGCCGGCCATTTGCACCAGCAGTTCCAGCGCACCGCTTTCAAAGGTGATGCCGAGTTCCTTGGCCTTGCGTGAAGCCATGGCGAGCACCGGGCCCTCCCACCCGGCACGCGAGGTGTCGGGCTTGTCGAAGATTTCGAAGGTGGCGATCTTCGAGATGCGCTTATAGGTGCTGCGGCGTTTGTCGATGGCGGTGGCGCTGATGACGAAACTCACATCGCTGCCGAGACCACCTTCGACCACATTGAGGATGCGTTCAAATCCGTTTACCGCATCCTGCCCTTTGCCCGGACCGGAGTCGCCAAGGAAGTTGGCGTTTTTCAGCCACACCACTTTGGTGCCGCCAAAGAAGGGCAGCGTCTGCAGCGCCATGCAGACGTTGGAGCAGATGGTGCCGGCGTGTTCGGCGTTGTCGGCGGTGCCGTCGATGATGTCGTTGCTGAAGTCTCCGGCATCGGGTGGCGTGAGGCTGCGAACGAGCATGAGCGCGGCTTCCTTCACGCGCGCTTCATCGCTGCCAAGGAGTACATTCACCTGGCTGGCGGCGGGTTTTTTCGGCGGCGGCATGCTGCACCGATGGAGCAGGATGCGCATGGCATCAAGCCTCGCGGTGCGTATGCGATCTTGACATTCTTTCAGCGATTTGATGAAATCAGTCAAATTCAACCACCATTATGAAAACATCATTGATTGGGTCCAAGGTTTCCATGGCAGTCGTGCTTCTGACGACTGCTTTTTTTATGTCTGCTGGCGGCTTCTCGGCCAAAGCGGAAGATCTGAACGCTGTCTATCAGCAAGGACGTGCCGCTTATTACAAGGGCGACCTGGATACAGCCTACCGCCTGCTCTCTCGTGTGGCGGCGGCGAACCCGAAGCACGCCGAAACGGCGAACATGCTGGCTTACATCCGGGCCAACTACCAGCCGAAGGATGCATCGCTGAAAAATCAATACGCCTCGGTCACTCTGCCGAAGGTGGAGATGTCCGACGTGACGCTGACGGAAGCCATCGAGGGCCTGCGGGCCCTGTCCAAAAATGCCAGCGGCGGCAAGGTGGTGCCAAATGTGATCGTGAAGGGCGAGGAGCTGGCGCAGCGCAAACTCAGCCTGTCACTCGCCAGCGTTCCCTTGAGCGAGGCGCTGAACTACGTGACGCAACTCGTGGGTGCCAAAGCGACCTATGACAAGCACGCCGTCATCCTGAGCAGCCAAGCCGATACGATCACTTCCACGGCGGACGCGAAGTAGCCGAAACTCAGGCTGTCAGTCTGACTGGCGGTGAATGAGCACGCTTCTGCGGTGGAAACACCGCCGAGGGGTGGGCTGTGAGTGATTGGTTATGAGTAAGTTAGCGCGTTTTCCGAAACGAATTTTTGGAAAGCGGCGATTGGCGGACCAAACGCCCTACCTCGCGCACCTCCAGCGATGGTAGGGCTGGCTGTCCTCAGCCAGCCGCCGTCGAAGCCCGCGACCTTCGACCAAGAAACAGCCTGCGAAACGGAAGTGAGTTTTGGAAACGGCTAAAAACAGGATCAAGGGAGTTGGACCCCTGTCCTTCACTAGCTTTCACAGCCAGTGCCTCAGTCGTTGAAGAAGTGTCGTCCGGTCTGACCGGCTTCGGTCTTGTTGTCCACTTCCCAGTACACATCTTCAAAGATGGATTCCGGTTCTGGATAGGGGCTGACCTTTGCGAACTCGGCAGAATCTTCCGCTTCCTTCTGCGCTTCCTTGTCGATCTTCTTCAGGTCTTCTTCGGTGGCAACACCCTCTTCGAGGAGGTTGCGCTTCCACACCTGGATCGGGTCGTGCTCGCTTTGGAACTTCTCGACTTCTTCCTTGGTGCGGTACTTGAACTTGTTCGCGTCGGCCACGGAATGGCCTTCCCAGCGATAGGTAGCGATTTCGATGATGCTCGGCTTCGATTGATTGTGCGCCCGCTCGATGGCCTTGCTCACTCCGGCGCGTACTTCATACACGTCTGCGCCGTCGAACTGCTCCCAGGCCATGCCGTAACCTTCGGCGCGCTTGGCGAGGAAGTCGGTGTAGGCGGATGAGCGCTGCTGGCTGGTGCCCATCGAGTAACCGTTGTTTTCGATCACATAGATCACTGGCAGATCCCACAGCTCGGCGAGATTCAGGGACTCATGGAAAGCACCCTGGTTCACCGCGCCGTCGCCGAGGAAGCAGAGGGCGGCACCTTTGAGGCCGCGATATTTCAAGCCGTAGGCGAGACCGAGGCCCAGCGGTGTCTGACCGGCCACGATGCCGTGACCGCCCCAATAGTTCTTTTCCGGAGCGAAGTAGTGCATCGAGCCGCCCTTGCCGCGCGAGCAGCCGGTGGCTTTGCCGAAGAGTTCCGCCATGCACTCGTTCATGCCCATGCCCACAGCCAAAGCGTGAGCGTGATCGCGGTAAGCGGTGATGACGTGATCGTTTTCACCCATCACCGAAACGGTGCCCACGGCCACGGATTCCTGGCCGATGTAGAGGTGGAGGAAGCCGCCCATGCGACCGGCCTGGTAGTGCTGGAGCGACACCTGCTCGAAGCGGCGGATGCGGACCATCTGACGATAAAGCCCCACCTTGTCGGCGGCGGTGAGCTTTTGATTGATGGGGTCGGAGGCGTGTTTCGCCAGGGCGTTTGAGGGGGCTTTTGCGGTGGCCATGAGGTAGGGCGATACTAGCTGGATGCATGCCGGAAGCAAGCGGGGTGTTTGCTCAGCGGGAGGGGAGAATCAGCCTCCTGTGCGTGCGATAGGGGAGGTGAAAGTCGATGGCTCAAAAGGGTTCTTCTGATAGCGTTTCGCGAAACGGATTTCCGGATAGCGAGCGTGGAAACGCTCGGCGGCGGCTTTAGGACAAGCCGCCCTACCTTGCGCTTGGCGTTCGCATGTCCAGCGCTGGTAGGGCTGGTTGTCCTCAACCAGCCGCCGTCGAGGCCCAAGGTCATCGAGCACGATAGAGCCTGCTAACGGATTCACGAGCTAGGGCTAGGTTGGGCAGAGGAGGGTGGGATTCAAGACGCTCTCCCCTTCCCTGTTCGGCACGTGGCAGATGAGGGGCATTCGCCTGTCGTTATCTACCAACCGCTGGGACTTCGGTCTCCGAGCCTGCCGTCAGCACTGCAAATCCGAGCTATCTGAACCTCCTCTACAATCTCAGGGATCGTTTGTGAGGCCTCATTCGGCGCAGGTCACCCCGTCCGCTGCACATGCATGTGGCCGGAATTCAGCGTCCGCACGGAGCTTTGACTCCTCCTGCGATGAAGGTTTTTCAAACATACTCCGTCCCTTTCTACGCCGATCATCTCCCGTGTCTCCTGCACCACCCTTGCCAGTTGGCCGCTTTTTCTCCCCTTCTTTTGAGTCTTCTAGTGCCTGATTTCATCCCTCAAGCCCCCCATCCCTACCTCCTAGGGCGGCTCTTCCAGCTTCCAAGACCTCTCCTTTCAGCCCCTCTCCTTCCCCGACAAGCCATCTTTGACGCGCCATCTCGCCGTCTGGCCCCACTTTTGAAACGCCGTCCGCGATTCCCTTTTGTTCCACATGGAACAATTTTCGGCCTGTGCTACTCTCGTCGCCCCCATGTCCACCAGCCTCTACACCTTCCCCAAGCACTACGACGTCATTGTTTGCGGAGCCGGCCATGCCGGGGTGGAGGCTGCGATGGCGGCTGCAAGGCTCGGCTGCCAGACGGCCATTCTCACTCAGAACCTGGACACCATCTCTCAGATGTCCTGCAACCCCGCCATCGGAGGCCTGGCCAAGGGTCATGTGGTGCGGGAGATCGACGCCCTCGGCGGGGTCATGGGCCGGAACACGGACGCCACCGGCATCCAGTTCCGCATGCTGAACGCCCGCAAGGGGCCCAGCGTGCAGGCCCCTCGCGCCCAGTGCGACAAGAAGGCCTACCAGTTTCGCATGAAATGGCTGATCGAAAACCAGCCCAACCTCGACCTCCATCAGGGCAATGCCGCTGAGATCTTGGTCGAAAACGATGCGATCACCGGCATCCGCACCAGCCTTGGGATGATCTATCGGGCTAAGGCGGTGGTCATTTCCTCCGGCACTTTCATGCGCGGACTCCTCCATGTGGGGCAGCAGAACCAGGCTGGTGGCCGCATGGGGGACAGCATTTCCACGCTTTCCGACAGCCTCCGCGAGCTGGGTTTCGACGTCCAGCGCTTCAAAACTGGCACCCCTTGCCGCCTCAACAGCCGCAGCATCGACTTCTCCAAATGCGAACTCCAGCCCGGAGATGAGCCCGCCCCCCGCTTT
>Ga0209400_1001811_pt1 | contig 16718 bp, 16 predicted proteins | sample M_130807_EF_Meta_FD_187313 | JGI IMG/M metagenome (GOLD analysis project Ga0209400, IMG submission 187313) | Freshwater microbial communities from Lake Montjoie, Canada to study carbon cycling - M_130807_EF_MetaG (SPAdes) (version 2) | ecosystem: Environmental > Aquatic > Freshwater > Lake... | reverse complement strand
TTTGGGAGCGCTTTTTTTTTTTTTTTTTTTTAAATAAGTAATAAAATTGTATTTTTTTTTTAATTTATTTAAATATTGGCTAGATCCATCTATCGATCCATTATCTATAATTAACAACCGACAATTATTAATTTTTGCAGTTTTGATAATTTTAGGAAGTGATTTTTTTAAATATATAAACCTATTATAAGTTGACAGTAACAATGTCATTTTAATTTGGTTCAATTTAATATCCAAAACTAACCAAAACTAATTAAGATAAATTAAGAAAATACATAATTTCTTTATATACTCTAGTGATATCTGAGGAGGTTATAGAAGGAGATGAAGGCAAAGTAATAGCATTATCTGAAATAAATCTTGCATTCAAATTATTGAACCTTTTTTCAAACATTGGCATATCACTCATTACTGGAAACATTTGCCTAGCATAAATATTTTTGGTCAGCAAATATTTAATTAATTTATCTCTTTTCCTTTTATTAGATTTTTTTAATATAATATTTGGATATCCATAATTTGAAAATCCATACTCTGGTTCTTTAATAAAATTTACATACTTATTATTATCAAAATACTCCATATATTCTTTGGCAATATTTCTTTTAATTTTTACAATATTTTTAATTCTTTGAACTTGTGCTGAACCTAAAGAAGCATTTAAATTAGACATGCCATATCTAAAAGCAATATAGTCTGACCAAAAAGGTCCTTTGGAGTCTGTTCTTCCTAGAATCGAATATAATTTTGCGAAATCAAATTTTTTTTTACTATTAGTTACAAAGGCTCCCCCTTCATTAGTTGTAATTATTTTAGAGCCTTGAAAGCTAAAACATCCAACGTCACCAAAAGTTCCTGTCATTTTACCGTCAATATGTGAGCCAAGTGATGGAGCTGCGTCCTCAATTAAAAATAAATTATATTTTTTGCAAATCTTAATAATTTCCTTCATGTTACATGGATGACCAAAGCAATGAACTACCATCACTGCTTTTGTTTTTTTAGTAATCGCAGCTTCTATTTTCTTAGGGTCTATACAAAAAGTTAAGGGGTCAACATCCACGAAAACACATGTTGCTCCTGTATAAGCCACAGCTTGAGCCGTGGCCACCCAGCTAATTTCTGGGATAATAACCTCGTCATTTTTTTTAACACCACAAGACAATAACGCTAAATGCATAGCATGAGTACAAGTAAAAGTAAGATGAACATGATTAATTTTTAAAAGTTTCTTTAATTTTGTTTCAAACGTCATTAAATCTTTTTTCATTCCGTCATAAAAACCATTAGTCACAGAATCTAAAACATTTTTTTTTTCTAGACTTGTTATAGATGGGCCTCCAAAATAAATCTTTTTCATTAAATATTTAATTCTTTTTTAAAAATTTTTTTTCCAGTTTAAGAATGTCTTTATGTCTACTTCTTATTTTCTTTGCAGGAACGCCAGAATAGACGCTCCAGGAATCAAGGTTCTTATTAACAAGCGACAGAGCCCCCACAGCAGATCCTAGTTTTATAGTAACATTTGGCAAGACAACGGAACCAGCTCCTATTATTACATGTTTACAAAGAGTAATTTTCCCAGATTTTCCACCTATGTAAGGCTTGCCAACCATAGGATTGGTTAGTTTTTTACCACTATAATCATCTGAAGCTGAGAATATCGAAACTCCTGGAGCAAGTCCGGCAAAATCCATAATCTCAATACCATCAGATCCAGCTAAATAACAATTGGATGCAATATGAATATAATTTCCGATTATTACAGGAGTTTTTTTATTTGAAGCAACAATAATAACATTATCATCAATTCTGACATTATTACCTATTGATATATTTTCTATAAAAAACATACCAACATTTTTTTTTATAAAAACATTTTTACCAATGGATTTAAATCTAAATTGCTTAAGTTCGTTTGCAGAATAAAATGAAGCTCCTATATGCATTAATTTAAAAAAATTTATTTAATATTTTTAGACTTTAATATTATTATCTTTTTTACGTAAGTTAAACAATTTATTCATAATGAAATCTTCCTATCTAGCAACAAGTTTTTTGAAGCGATAGCTTCAAAGCTTTTAAATTTATTTATAACGAATAATTTCTAAAAACTATTAACATGAGAAGCTTAATCAGATAACAAAACATAATTGACACTCAAAATATTCATTCACTTATAAAATGTGTTTGCATATTTAATTTTTATTTTTTTAAAATTATCATTTAGTAAATACTTTTTAATATAAACTAATCCAAAAAACACTCGCTTATAATGATCGAGAGACTTTTAGGTTTCATAAAAATATATTAAAATTAATTAGCTTCGCTAAAGTTCTTAGATTCGCCTCTAAAAAGTGGGGCTATCATGTTTTTTTTAAATTCTGATCTTGATAACAGTGGACTCAAATCCTCGATTGGTTTTCCAAATTGCAATTTAGGAATAATTTTTTGATTTGGATCTATAATTACATTTACAAATTCAGGTTTTCTTGAATTCAAAATTTTATCCAACACTTTATCAATTTGTTTGTTGTTCTTAATTTCGCTATAATTGATCCCATAAGCATTAGATATTTTTTTAAAATTTGGATTGGTTACTCCTTTGCTTCCAATGGAGGCTTCATATCGTTTGTTTAGATACAATTCTTGAAATTGTTTGATAATGCCATACCCTTCATTATTAATAATAAATAATTTTACAGGAAGGTTATTAGAAACCATAGTTTGCAATTCCTGAATATTTATTTGGATACTCCCATCACCGTCTATGCATATTATTCTTTTCTTTTTGTTTGCAAATGAGGCGCCTATAGCAGCTGGAAACGCATACCCCATTGGTGAATTACCAAATGCAGAAAAAACCCTTTGTCCTTTTTTAACTTTAAAAGCTTGAATAGTCCAAGTTAGATGAGCTCCATCATCAGTTAAAATTATATCATTTCTATTTAATTTATTAGAAAGTCTTTCAATAAAACAATATGGATTAACATAATTTTTTTGCTGGTAATAACTATTTTGCACACTTGGATATTTTAACTTCCATTGCTGACAAGTTTTTTTCCATTCGCTACTTGATGAAAATTTTAAATTTTTTAATTTTATATTAAAGGTTGATAAAAATTCTTTTAAATCTTGGTTAATTTTTAAATAAATATCCAGACCTCTTTTTTTATTTAATTCATGTATGTCTATATCAACTGATACCACCTTGGCTACTCTCGCAAAGGTTTCTGGCTTTCCGCCCGTTATTCTTGTGTCTAATCTGCTTCCAAAATTTAAAACTAAATCTGAATTTTGTACAGCAAAGTTTGCAGCTCGTGATCCATAAACACCTATGCAGCCAATATAATTTTTATTTTTAAAATCTACGGTGTCTAAACCACTCCAGGTAGTTACTATTGGTATATTAATCCTTTTAAGAAATTTTTCTAATTCATTTATTGATTTTGACATTCTTATTCCTCCGCCAAGAATCACTATTGGTCTTTTAGATTTTTCTAAAAGTTTTTTTATTTTTTGAATATCATTAAAAATTTTATTATTAGATTTTTTTTTTGGTTTTTTAAAAGATTTTATTGTTTTTAGATTAATTTTTGCTTTCTGAAAATTCATAGGTATATCGACTAAAACTGGACCTGGTCTTCCTTGATTGGAAAGGTAAAATGCTTTTTCTAATATATATTTAATTTCATTAGGTCTCTTTAACTGATATGCAAATTTTGTTATTGGTTTAACTATTGATACTATGTCTGTTTCTTGAAAACCAACTTGCCTTACTTGCTTAGTGCTTTTATTAGATGAGGATAATTCAAATGAATTAACCTGACCACTAATATGAATAACGGGTACTGAGTCAAACCAAGAACAGGCTATACCAGTAATTAAATTCTGAGCGCCAGGTCCAGATGTGACCATTGTTGCTCCAAATCCCTTGTCGCATCTTGAATAAGCATCAGCCATCATAGCTGCAGCCTGTTCATGAGCTACACAAGTATATTTAATTTTTTTATTTCTTGAAAATGCATCTACAACATAAGAAATAGCTCCTCCTGTAATCAGAAATACATTATTGACATTTTTGGATATTAAAAATTTCAGAATATACTCTGCTACAGTCATAAAATTAAAATTTAAAAAAACTTTTTATCTTAGAGATCGAATATTCCAAATGTCTTTCTGATAATGCTGGATGCAAGCCTATCCAAAAAACATTTTCCATTACTATGTCTGTATTCTTTAAATCTTTATAAATTTTAAAATCTATATTCTTCATATAAGGCTGCTTAGTTAAGTTGCCAGAAAAAAGTAATCTAGTAGCAATTTTATTACTACTCAAATATTGAATTAGATCGTTTCTGTTGTGTTGATTATTTTTTTTTAATAATAATGGAAATCCAAACCAAGATGGCTCTGAGCTTTTTTCTGGCTCTGGTAATATCAAAAATTCCTCTAACTCTTTTAGATTTTTATATAAAAAATTAAAATTCTCTTTTCTTTTTTTTATAAATGCCTCTAAACGATCTAATTGGGCAAGACCACAGGCTGCCTGCATATCAGTGATTTTCATATTATAACCAATGTGTGAGTAAGTGTATTTATGGTCATAACCAAAAGGCAAATCTCCTAATTGCCAGCTAAATCTTTTATTACATGTGTTATCTTTTCCAGGTTCACAGTAACAATCTCTACCCCAATCACGAAAGGATTCTGCAATTCTTTCTAATTTTTTACTATTAGTGAAAACTGCTCCTCCTTCTCCCATGGTAATGTGATGCGCAGGATAAAAACTTAAAGTTGCGAGATCTCCAAAAGTTCCAACATTTTGGCCGTTATATTTTGATCCTAATGCATCACAACTATCTTCTATTAACCACAAATTATATTTATCACAAATTTCCTTTATTTTTTTAACATTAAAAGGATTTCCAAGTGTGTGCGCCAACATAATCGCTTTTGTCTTTTTAGTGATTGCCTCTTCAACTAAATTTTCATCAATATTATATGTTGGAATTTTAATATCAATAAAGACTGGAATTGCGCCAAATTGAATTATAGGATTAACTGTCGTTGGAAATCCAGCCGCAACAGAGATCACTTCATCCCCTTTTTGAATTGCTCTCTCCTTTAACTTAGGTGAAGTTAGTGTTGAAAATGCTATTAAGTTTGCGGAAGATCCGGAATTAACAGTCAGCAAACATTTTATTCCTAAAAATTTAGATAATTTTTCTTCAAATTGACGGTTAAATCTGCCTGATGTTAACCAGCCATCTAAAGAAGCTTCAACCATATTTTGAAGCTCTAAAGCTCCAATAACTTTTCCAGAAACAGGTACTTCGCTAACACCCGGAATAAATTCTTTTTCTTTAAAATTTATTTTAGAATAATTGAGCACTAAATTTAATATTTTACTTTTGATTTCTAATATATTGCTGTCCATAAACTATTTAAAATAATTAATTATTTGTTCTTGCGATGTCTTTAAAAGATTCTTTTTTCCTAAAAAGGCTTTATGCCAAGAAACTATTAATTTTATAGATTTTGAGAGATCGTATTGAGCTCTCCAATTTAAAGTATTTTTTACTTTTTTTGAATTTAACATCAATACTTTACTTTCGTAATATTTATTCAAACTACTATTTTTTTTAATCACTTTTACAGAATTATTAAATTCTTTATTAACTAAATTAACAACTTCACTAACAGATTTATTATTTGATTTATTAGGACCAAAATTAAAACTATTTCCAGTAAATTTTTGTCTTTTATGCAATTTCATTAATAACAAAAGGTAACCATATAATGGATCAATAACATGTTGCCATGGCCTTATAGAATTTGGCGATCTTAAGATTAATTCTTTATTAGTTGATAAAGATCGAAAATAATCTGGTAAAATCCTATTTTTCGAAAAATCACCACCACCTATAACATTTCCCGCTCTAACTGTTGCTACTAAAATATTTTTTTTTTTTAGAAATGAATGATTATAAGAATTTACCACTAACTCAGCGCAAGATTTTGAATTACTATAAGGATCAAAACCGCCCAGATAGTCGTTTTCTTTGAAATAATTCTTTTTATTATCGTTATAATAAACTTTATCTGTAGTTACAATCAAAGCAGATTTTATAAAATTAATTTCATTTAAAACGTTCAAAACATTGACGGTTCCAAGCGTATTTACTTCATAAGTATATTTTGGATCTTTATATGAATCCCTCACTAAAGATTGTGCCGCCATATGAATGATAAAATCTGGTGAATAGTTTAAAATAGATTTCTTTAATTTATTATAGTCTCTTATGTCTCCAATAATAGATACATCTATCAATTTATTAATTTTTGCCAGGTCAAAAAAATTTATTTTTTGATCTGGATGCAAAGAGTAACCTGCAACTTTTGCTCCTAGCAAATTTAAAAAAATCGATAACCAGCTACCTTTAAAGCCTGTGTGACCAGTTAAAAAAACTTTTTTATTTTTCCAAAATCTATTTAACTTATTTATCATTCCAAAATTTCCATGGCGCTTTATTAGTATGCCACAGATTATTTAAAAAATGTCTATCTCGTACAGTATCCATAGCATACCAAAATCCTAAATGACGATAAGCCGCAAGTTCTTTATCTCTGGAAAGTCTCTCTAGTGGTTCCTTTTCCCAAACAGTACTATCATCCTTTAAATATTTAAAAATTCCTTTATTCAAAACAAAAAAACCTCCATTAACCCAATAATTATCTCCTTTTGGTTTTTCGTAAAAATTTTTTATTAAATTATTTTTGTTATCAAAGTCAACAACACCAAATCTTCCCTGAGGTTTTACAATGCTTACCGTTGCTAATTTTTTATGTTTTTTATGACAATTAATCAATTCTCTTATATCAATATCAGCAACCCCATCTCCATAGGTTAATAAAAAATCATCCTTAATATATTTTTTAATTCTTAAAATTCTTCCACCTGTCATAGAGTTCTCGCCAGTATCAATTAACGTTATTTTCCAATTCTCGGCGTTTTTTTTATGAACTTCGACAGTATTTTTAAAAATATCAATAGTTACATCTGAAGAATGTAATGAATAATTAGCAAAATATTCTTTAAGCAAATAGCCTTTATACCCACAACAAATTATAAATTCTTTAATACCATAATGAGAAAAAATTTTCATTATATGCCAAATAATTGGTTTGGCCCCAATTTCTATTAAAGGTTTAGGCTTTAAAATTGTCTCTTCTACAATCCTAGACCCCTGTCCACCTGCTAATATAACTGCTTTCATAGAAATAATTTTTTAATAAATTTTATAATAAACATTTATCAACGTTATTTTTAATAAATAATTTACCATCAAATTGATTATAAGCAGAATTAGGATTTGTTATAACTATTTTTTTCAAAATATATCCACTGTTAATAAGGTTATTGTTAATCTTTTTAACATCTAAGAGAATTAAATTTTTACCTAAAATTTGGTTAGGCAAATAAATCATATTTGGCTGACAAGTTTTAATTAAAAAATTAATATAACTAAATTGATCTTGTCTATAATTAGTCAAATTATGTTTTTCTAAAAAATAATCTAAAAATAAAATCTGATAAGTAGGAGGGTCAATGTCAACTAGAGAATTAGTATATATTTCAGGATCGGCAGAAAGAAAGGTGTAATTTTTTTTATATTCTTTTTCAATTGTCTTTTTAAGAAGAAGATAGTTTGAGTTGTCGGTAATATTTTGTGGCCAATTATTATTGGAAATCAAAAACTTAAAATTAGAAAGATTTTTCGCTGAAAAATTATTATAAAGAATACCAAGAAAAATTATTAAAAAGCAAAAGGGATATATTGAATATTTTAAAAACAAATTATAAAAATTATATTTTTTGTTTAAAATCAAAATATTAATTGATAATAATCCAAACATTCCTAAATACATATTTGCAAAGTGGTAGTTATTTGCAAATTTAAAAAAAGTTTCAATAAGGGGGGCGAATGAAAAAAAAATAAAAAATAAAAATTTATAAATATTTGTTTTTTTTATTAAATTATCAAAATTAATAATACTTAAAGTGAATAAAATTAAAAAAACATCTGCATTTTTTTTAATAAACAAATAACCCTGGCCTTTAAAGTCCTGCCAAATATGTTCTTTTCCATAAAATAAATGATTTAAATAAAAACTTTTATAATGATACGGAAGATTGTAAATCGAATTTATATGATTTTCTCTAAAAATAACTAAAAATACTAAAAAAAAGATTGCCGTACATAATGCACCCAAAATAAATTTTAATAAGAATTCTCTTTGAAAAAAAAAAATACTTGAGAAAATTATTAAACCAAAAAAAATATTAGCCTCTCTAAAAAAAATAGAGATAACTACTAAGATACCTATTTTTAAGAAATTTGGTTTTTTTAAATTTTGATTATAAACAATGAAAGCATATACTAAAAAAATATATGAAATGATAATACTGTTGTTATAACCCGCGTTAACATAAAGATGAGTTTTAAATAATAAATATATTGTTAATATAAAAGAAAAAAAATAATTTTTAATTATAATATTAAAACATCTGTAAATTAAAAAATAAAAAATAATCGAAATAAATTGATCAATCAATCTTAGATAAAAAATGTGATTTACATCAAAATAATATATCCACGAAGTGATAAATGGATAAAAAAAAATTAAACTATCGGGTAAACTATTATTAATAATTATATTCTTATGTATTAATTTTGAAACAGCACCGTAAAATAATTCATCAGTAAATACTTGGCCTGTTATTACATTAACTTTTTGAATTAATATAAATAATAATAGGATTGCATAAACTGCAAACTTGGACATGAAAAAATGATCAAAATATGATTTAAACTTCATTATAAAAAAAATTTAATAGTATAAATCTTTTATAGAAATTACTTTATTTGATAACTCTTTTAAACTACCCTTGATCTCTTTATAGTAGTTCCAAGCAAGGACAACGATCAAGTCGATTTTTTTATGTTTGCGTAACTCATCTAAAGGCTTAATAATTAAAGAAGTTCCTGGAATATATTTTTTTTGCTTGAGCTTATTATTATCTATAACAAACTCAAGTTTTTTAGACAAATTAAAATAATTTATTGAAAGTGAAGCTTTGGCAGGAGCACCGTAACCTATTATATGTTTAACCTTTTTTTTTTTTAGTTCTAAAAGATTATTTATTACAATATTTTTTAAATCTTTGATTTTTTTTGAGAATTTCCTATAAATATATATTTTATGAATATTAAAATTTTTCTCAAGTTTCAAAATTTTATAAAATCGCTTAGTGCCCTTGTAATTGATGCCATTTACATTCTTTTTTATAAACACTCTTATTGATCCACCATGTAAGCTGAGCTGTTCAGCATCCACAATAGTCGCATTATTACTTTTTACAAAGTTATTTAAAGACATCAATGTCCAATAATAATAATGTTCATGATAAATATTATCAAAGTTAATATTTTTTATCATGTCCATTGTAGATTGAACTTGCACGACTATCGTTCCATTTATTTTTAAAATTCTAAGCATGTTTTTAAAAAGGGATTGAATATTATTTGTGTGAGCAAAAACATTAAAGGCTAACAAGAGATCTGCTGAATTTTTTAATTTGTCCGCAACTTTTTCATCTAAAAATTTATTTAATACTTCTAGATTTTTTTTTTTACATAAACTAGCTAAGTTTTTAGCTGGCTCTATGCCTAAAACTCTTTTAAATCCTAAATCTTTTAAAATAGTTAGAGAAATTCCATCATTGCTTCCAAGATCAATAATCAAGGATTTATTCTTTTCCAATTTAATACGATTAGTTATTTTTTTTATAGACTTTTCAAAATGATTAATAGTAGTTTCAGAAATAGATGACATATAATCATAATGAGTAAAAATTTTCTTAGGATCGACAAAATAACTGAGATGAGAAATTAAACACTTTCTGCAAAACATTAATTCTAAAGGATATAATTTTTGATTTTTTTTCTTTATAAAATTATTTGATAATGGTTGCATACCAAAAGATAAAATCTTTTTTAAAGTTTTATCTTTACAAATCGAACAGGTTTTGTGTTTTAAATCCATTAAAAATTAATTCTTTTTCTTTCTACAACTAGAGGTATATTTCTTGTTTCAACTAATATTGCCCCCACATATTCACCTATTAATCCGATAATAAATATTTGAATGCTAAGGAAAGCAAATAAACCAACTACTAAAGGGGCAACACCTAAAACAAAAGTATCCCAATATAATATTTTATAAACTAAATAAAATAAAGAGACCATTATAGATAAGATGCTTGCTGTAAATCCGGTCAAAGTTGCAATTCTTAAAGGTAGCCTTGTATGTTTAACAATGCCAAGAATAGCCATGTCGTATAACTGATAAAATTTAAATTTTGATTTTCCTTTTTTTCTAATCGTTTGTTTATAATCAACAAAATCTATTTTAAATCCGGTTTCTGCGACCAGGCCTCTAAAATATGGATATTTATCATTAAATTTTCTAAGCTCATCAATAACTCTTTTGGATATCAATCCATGACCAGTGGTATTTACTGGAAGATCAATATCGGCAATTTTATTAATAAATTTATAAAAAAAAGAACGAATAAATTTCATTAAAAAATTTTCTTCGCTTCCAATCTTTCTACTCAATACAATTTCACTCCCTCCTTCCCATAACTTTATATAATTATTAATGACATCAATCGGTTCCTGAAAATCAGCAACTGTCGTTATTACAGCATCACCACTTGCTTGAAATAAACCATGATAAAATGATCTTATGAATCCAAAATTTTTAGAATTAAAAATTAATTTTAAATCTTTATCTAAGGAAGCCAATCGCTCCAATACTGCTATTGTGCCATCTTGAGAATTATTATCTATAATAATATGTTCAAAACTATAATTATTATAACTACTTCTTATATTTTTTATTAAATTATAATACTCTTCAATGTTCTCAATCTCATTAAAGGTATTAGTTACAATGCTAATTTTCTTCATAAAATCTATTTCTATTGCATCAAAAATATAACGTTGAAAAAATTAAATTACTACTTCATTCATAATTAAATTTTCTACCTGCTCAAATATATAATGTCCTAGAAATATGTGAGATTCCTGAATTCTCGCCGTTTCGTTGCTATCCACGACTAGCTTAATATCGCACATCTTCTTTGCTGTTCCTCCTTTACAGCCTAAAAATCCAATAGTTTTAATCTTCATGCTTTTTGCAATTCTTAAAACATTCAAAATATTTTTAGAGTTGCCCGAGGTTGAAATTACTATCAAAATGTCTTCTTTTTTTGCCAATGCGATAAACGGCCTGGAAAAAATTTCCTTAAAATCATAATCATTTCCACAGGCAGTAATAGAAGATGAATCCGGCGCAAGAACTATAGCTGGTAATGGCCTTCTATTAATTTTAGGTCTTAATCTTACTATAAATTCTGCAGCCAAATGCTGAGCGTCTGCTGCTGATCCGCCGTTACCACAAATAATTATTTTTCCCTTTTTTTTTAAACTTGAGTAAATCAGTTTTATTGCTTTGATAATATCCTGCTCTACATTTAATAAAGATAATTTACATTTATTAGAATTATCAATTGATAATCTTAAAGAATTTAATTTTTTCAATTTATTAGTTCTTATTGTTTAATATGTGCCCTAAGTTTTTTTGCCACTTTTTCCTCTTCTGCTGTAATAAAGCCTAATTTTTCTTGTCCAAATGCTTTTATAATAATTGTTAAGCTGTTAATTAACTCTCTCATGCCCCTAGGCTCTAAAGATGCGGCTTGATCAGATCCATACATTGATCTACTTAAAGTTATATGCCTTTCCAAGGATGATATGCCAAGACTAATTGCAGCGAGTGAAACAGCAACTCCATCTTCATGTCCGCTATAACCAACTTTACAATTAAAATGTCTTTTTAAAGAATTAATCGTAAGCAGATTAGCGTCTTCTACTGCCATAGGATATGTCGATACTGAATGCATCAATTCAAACGGGCAATTATTTTTCTTAAATATATCTACTGCTAATTCGATATCTTTAATTGTCGACATTCCTGTTGATATAAAAGTATACTTTTTTTGTTTAGCAACTTCATTAAGAAAAACTTTATCTACGATCATTGCTGAAGCAATTTTATTATATTTTAAATTAAAATTATTTAAGAATTTAAGACTATTTAAATCCCATGCAGAGGCAAACCAATAAATTTTTTTTAATTTGCAATAGTTATCGATCTGTTGGTAGGAATCTAGATTAAACTCAAGTCCATTTTTTTGTTCTCTAGTAGTTTTTCCCCACGGGCTCTCTCGTGGTGTATCTAAAATCTCTTTTGAATATACTAAATCTATATCTCTTTTTTGGAATTTTACCGCATCAAAACCTGCTATGATGGCCTCATCTATCAATTTTTTTGCAATATTAACATCTCCGTTATGATTAATGCCAATCTCAGCTATTAAAAAAGGTCTATTCATCTAAATTAAAATTTATAAGGCGTAACACCAGATATAGCTTTTTTATTTTTTTTATCCCAGTTTTTTATTTGCAACTCTATATCCAAACCAACGTTTTTATTCCATCTAGACAAAAGTTTATTAAAAATTTTACCTCTTGCACCGTCACCAATTTTTAAACCATTAAGTGAGGTTACTGGTAACATACAAAATGGAGTTCCAGTCATAAAAGCTTCGTCAGCGGCATAAACATCATAAGGTTCAAAATTTTTTTCATATACCTCAATCTTTAATTTCTTGCATATTTGGTTAATTACGTAATCTCTTGATATTCCTCTAAGAATATCTTTTCCCTTAGGAGTAAAAACTTTGTTATCTTTAACTATAAAAAAGTTATCTCCAGTTCCTTCAGAAATAAAACCGTTGGCATCAAGTAGTAAGGCCCAATTATTTTCTCCTTTAAAAAGACTGGCCTCAATATTTGCCGTTAAATAAAATAATCTACTTCTATTTTTGATCTTAGGATCCATAAACATAGAAGGTATTGCCCTCTGTGAAGTGATGACTGCATTAATTCCATTATCAAATAATTTTCCCATATTTCTAACTGTCCATCTAAGTGGAAAATCGGCAATAATAAGATTTGGACCTGAATGCAATCCTTCTATTCCATTATAAATACCAAGCAAGCCTCTGCTAACATCGATCATTAATCTATGTTCATCATCTTTTTCAAATGCGTATTTATTTTTTTCTATTGTATCGTAACAAAATTTAATAACTTGTTTTTTAGTATATTTAAATGGCACTCTTAAGATTTTTATTCCTAGCAGTAATCTGTCAACATGTTTATCTAATAAAAATTGCTTACCTTTAAATGATCTTGTCATTTCAAAGATCATATCTCCAAACATTAAAGCTGAGTCATATATAGATATCCTTGCTTCGTTTTCAGGAATAAATTTTTCGTTAAAAAAAACTAATCTATTTTTGCTATTTTTCATTTTTTTTATCTAGATAATTTATAATATCAGTTATTTTAAACTTAGGTTTAACGTAATAAAGATTTTCATAAATATCACTAATAAATTTATAATCTGCAATGGTATTTACATCTAAACAAATTTCAGGTCTTCTAAATTCTTTAGGACACTTAATTGTTCGAATTTTGCACCATTTTTCATTAATTGGTTTATTGAGCTTATAATCAAAAAAATTTAAATGAATATGCTCTGTTTTTTCTTTACTCAGTCTCATGTTCATAAGATCATCAAGATAATTGAAACCGAATACTTCCGCTCCAATTCCATCTGGATATTGATTGTTTAGAATATTAGACAAATTTGAAGCAAAAAAAGGTTTATTAAATTTTTTATAAAACAAAATAATTCTGTCTATTTCTGAGGGTTCCGGCATACAATTATCACCTGGCAAACGAACGACTACCTTAGAATTATATTTTTTTGCAGCAAAAAAATATCTCGAAACCAGATTATTTTCTGATCCTCTAAATATTTTTAGATTACATCCGAAGTTAATTTTTGTAATTTTCGCATCGGCTTCTGTATCTGGTATTGCTAAAATTAAATTATCTATTTGCTTGCATCGCTTAACTCTTTCTACAATTCTATAAATTAAAGGCTTGGCGGCTAAAGGTAATAAGGTTTTTCCTGGCAATCTTTTTGAGCCAATTCTTGCTTGTATAATTAAGGAAACTTTTGACATGAAAAACTAAATTACAGTTCTGCCACCGTCAACTATAATATTTTGACCAGTTAGATATATATTTTTTTCATCAGCGAGAAATAATAATGAAGAATTTAGATCACTTTTATGGGCCATTCTACCCATAGGAATTTGGGTTTTGATTTTGTTTACAAAATTTTTTTTATGATTTCTAAATACCGGTCCTGGAGATAGCATATTTACTCTGACTTTATCTTTTGCATATAGCGAAGAAAAATATTTAGTCATTCCATAAAGACCATGCTTAATGACAGAATAAGTTACTGGTTTAATAAAATTTTTATAAGCTTTTTTATATATATCTTGATTTGGAGCTATCACAGATAAATCAGATCCTATGTTGATAATATTTCCATCTTTTTTTTTTGACATTTCTTCTCCAAAATATTTTATCATCAAATAAGATCCTTTAAGGCCAACGTTCAATTCTTTGTCCCAATCATAGATATCAGATAATCTACTAATTTTTTTTGATTTTTTTATAGGAACAGAATCTATGGCTGCATTATTAATTAATAAATTTATAAAAAATTTTTTTTTTTTAAAATTTAAAAACATTACATTGACTTCTTGTTCATTTGAAATATCGCAGTAATAACTTGTAAAACTTTTATTTTTTATTTTTTTTAAAGGATTGATATTAATATCAACGCCAATAACATTATGACCGTTTTGCAATAATAATTGACAATAGTGCATGCCCAGAAATCCTGCCGCACCAGTTATTAAACAATATTTTTTACTCACAGCGTTTCTCCTCCATCAATTATAAAATTTGAACCTGTTATTACAGAATTATTTTCTATCGATAAATATTTGCATAAATTAAATATTTCTTCTGGACTGCAGAAAGTATTTAGAGGTACATTTTTTCTAATATAATTTAATACATTTTTTTTATTACTAGTTAATTTTTTCCCCCAATTATTATTCTTCATAATTATATTTCCTGGGGATATCACATTTAAATTTATATTATATTTTGACAGTTCTTTAGCTTTATACTTTGCGTAAAAATTTAAACCAGCTTTTGCAACTGAGTATGTGATTGGTGCTTTTGTCACTTTAGTTGCGGCTATAGATGAAAAAATAATAATCTTTGTTTTATTGTAATTAAAAATTTTTAAATAACTTTCAATTAAATTTGTGCAAACGTAAAAGTTATTGTTAAAAGAACGTTGCCAGTCTACATTTTTTTCATTTTTAACATAATATTTTTTACTGTCCCCAGCACATAATATCATTAGGTCTATTTTTTTGAATTTATTTTTAATACTTTTTAAAGATAAGTTTATTTGGTTAATTTTCAAGAGATCACATTTGATATTATATATATTCTTATATGAACTTTGAATTGATCTAGAAATTGCAAAAACATTATGACCTTCTTTTGCAAATTGTGAAGCTATAAATTTTCCTAAATTTCTAGAAGCTCCAGAAACTAAAATATTTTTTTTCATAATAAATTTAAGATAAATTTTTTTGAAATGTTTATTTCTTCAACATGATTACCGTTTTTTGCTCTAGCTGTCTGTAATATTAGATTATTATTATATTTAATTTTTTTTAAAATATTAAAGAAACTAATATAATCCCAATTTCCATTACCAAGTCTAACGCTTGGCCCATTTTTTAATCTATCTTTTATATGAATATTTTTTACATACTTAAAATAAGTTTTCTCTTTCCTAACTTTATAATTAAGCGAAGCACTATTTCCTGTGTCATAATTAATCCCAAATTTTTTTAAATTAAATTTTTTTATAAATTTTATAATTTTCTTAGGTGAATAATCTGATTCAAATAATATCTGACTTTTTTTTTTTAATAATTTTAAAAAGTTTTTTTCATTAAGAGACGATACTAATTCTTTCTCTTGATTAAAACTTTCAATGCTTGAATTGTCAACTAAGGGTAGGATAAATAATTGTATTCCAATTTTTTGACCATTTTTTATAACTTTTTTTAATATCTCTAAATTCTTAATCTTATCTTTCTTTTTTTTTAACTTGTAAAACGGCTTTTGCATAAAAAAATCACAAGTAACTGAATTGATTTTAATATTATTCTTCTTCTTAAACTTTATTAACTGAAGTAAGAGTTTTTCATTATAAATTGGATTTTTTTTTATATTTTCAATATTGATAGTCCACTCAATTAAATTTATTTTATTTTTTATTGCAATTTTAATTTCTTTTTTCCAGTTTTTAGCAGGAAAAAATTGAATTTTTTTTTTATTTTCAGAATCTAATAATCTTCCTTGAATAAAACCAATCTTCATTAAAAAATTGTATTTGGTTAATTATAAAATATTTAACATTGTAATTTGTATCGAAAAATTTTTTCAGTGCATAAATCAAGCCAATTGAGCTATTAGTAACGGTAAGCTTAACGTGTTACCACGCTTCCACACCCGTCCTATCAACGTCGTAGTCTACGACGGCTCTATAGGAAGAACTAGTTTTGA